>TARA_R110000796_G_scaffold10530_3_pt1 | contig 169693 bp, 148 predicted proteins | sample TARA_R110000796 | Tara Oceans TARA_R110000796 (sample SAMEA4397815) | marine metagenome | biome: Polar Biome; feature: [SRF] surface water layer (ENVO:00010504); material: water (ENVO:00002006), including particulate matter (ENVO:01000060) such as... | depth 5 m
TACGGAAGAAGACCGACCATAAAAAGGCTTTGCAGGCAATGTTCAACGGTGCCGAATTAGGCACTATGATTTATCGGTACTATGTAAATTGACGGAACAAAAGATCGGCCTATTTTCAATTTCGTCTTAAATCAAATGGTTTCCACATGGGATGCAGGTAGCCCTTTCTTCCGCCAGGCAGGCGTCCATAGAGCATTTCACCCAAGTGAAAGCGGAATGGGAGGTGCGGCCGTGGAAAGTGCGTGGATTTAAAGAAATTTTAAATTAGCCTAGCCCTTGCTACAGCTGGCTCCTTCTAACCAAGATGTATGGTACCTTGGTTATTCGGCCCTGATCGTTTTTTGGGCGATGCAAAAAATGAACAGAACACGAACTATGGGATAGTTAATGCTATCTTTTTCTAGCGCACGCACTAATTTTGAGATTTAGCCAAAGTTTGTGAATATTTCTGTAGTTGGAGAATTCTGCTCAACTATTGTTTTGATGATCGTTGTCATAAAATGGCATATATAAGAAGTTTACTTTTGGTAAAATGTGTTCGCTTTTGAAACACTTAATTACCAACAGATTTTAATTTGACAAATGCACCTTGAAAATTTTATTGATCACACCCTGTTAAGGCCAACGGCAACAGGGAAAGATATTATTCAACTTTGTACAGAGGCATTGAACTATAATTTCTATGGGGTTTGTATCAACGGATGTCATTTGCCCCTTGCAAAGGATTTGCTAAAGGATTCGAAGGTAAAGTTGGTCGCGGTGGTGGGATTTCCATTAGGGAGCATGTCCACCAAGGCGAAGGTGAATGAAGCCATGGATTATATGGAGCAGGGGGCCAATGAACTGGATATGGTATTAAATATTGGGTGGTTAAGATCTGGAGATTATATGGCGGTCCAAGAGGAAATAAGGCAAGTAAAGGAAGTTGTAGGCAATAATGTACTAAAGGTAATTTTGGAAACTTGTTATTTAACCGATGCCGAAATCATTACAGCATGTAATCTAGCGGTAAATGCCAAAGCTGATTTTGTAAAGACTTCAACTGGTTTTGGTCCTAGGGGTGCATCTATTGAAGATGTAATTTTGATGAAGAAGGCTGCTGGAAACAAAATTAAGATAAAGGCTTCAGGAGGAATAAAAGATGCGGTTACCGTACAAAATTATATTGATTTAGAGGTAGCCAGAATAGGTACATCATCCGGAGTTGCCATAGTTGTCAACCAAAACTGAAGGATTACACCTGGTGTTACTTTGGAATTAAAATAAAAAATTCAATTTTACATGAGCACACATATTGAGGCGAAGCAAGGTGAAATTGCAGAAACCGTATTGATGCCAGGGGATCCCCTACGGGCCAAATGGATAGCAAACAGCTTTCTTGAAAATCCCATCTGCTACAATCAGGTTCGTGGTATGTTGGGATATACCGGCACCTTTAAGGGCAAACGGATATCTGTTCAGGGAAGTGGTATGGGCATTCCTTCGGCGCTCATCTACTATCAAGAGCTAATAAATGATTATGGGGTGAAAAATCTAATTCGGGTAGGTACCGCCGGCTCCTATCAAAAAGAGGTGAAAATACGCGATATTGTCTTGGCAATGGCGGCTTCCACCACCTCGGGGATCAATAATTCCAGATTTATTAATGCGGATTATGCGCCGACGGCCGATTTCGACCTGCTTCTTAAGGCTGCCCTTTATGCCAAGGAAAAGGGAATTAACATTAAGGCAGGGAATGTACTTTCATCGGATGAATTTTATGAGGACGATCCGGATTTTTACAAATTGTGGGCGAAATTTGGGGTCCTTTGTGTAGAAATGGAGGCGGCCGGATTATATACCATAGCTGCCAAGTTTAATGTTAAGGCCCTTGCAATATTGACTATTTCTGATTCCTTGGTCACTGGCCAAAAATCCAATTCCATAGAAAGGGAAACTACTTTTCAGGATATGATAGATATAGCGCTTAATATTGCTTAAGGTGGGGATAATGAAATTTTTTATTCTCTTACCTTTTTTCATGGCAATAAATAAAATCTATACTAAAAGGAAGCTGTTTTTTGGACGAATTCAAATTGGGTTAATCCACGACTTTAGCACAAATGACCTAGGTCATTTTACATTTAAAAAGATAAGACCATTTTTGTGTATATCCTAAAAACAAGAAATCATGGCACTTAATTTTAATCAGTACGCTACGGAGGGGCATACCTTCCTTAAGGATTACACTAAGCAAATGGATCTGGGCAAAGATACCGACAAAGCGGGTCGTATTTTAACCTCGGTACTTCATGCCTTAAGGGAAATAATTCCTGTGGAGGAATCCTTGCAATTTATTGCCCAGATGCCCATGTTTTTAAAGGCCGTTTATGTAAACGGATGGACCGTAAAAAAGGAGAAGCCCAAAATTAAACATATGGCCGAATTTTTGGATTTGGTTAGACAATTCGATGGGCCTGCAGCAATAAACGATTTTGAATACAGTGACGAAGTGGCTGAAGAATATGTAAACACTACATTTATTTATTTGCGAAAATATGTTTCCCAAGGAGAAATGTCCGATATCCGTGATGCTCTCCCAAAAAATCTAAAAGGGATGATCTTTAATAATTTAACATTCTAAATACCCATACCATGACCTTATTTATAGCACTTCTAGTTTATGTTCTTGTTTATCTAATATCCTTTGCTTTAAAGAAATATTCCAGAAGAGTCTGATTTTTTTTGGATGCCAATTGTTTATTATGGCTTTGGCAGAACCTACATCATTTCCATAACTTTTCACTTGAACTATTAATGCTTCAACTTGACTTTGAATGAAATCAAAAACAGAACTATTTATTGAATTATGGGAAGAAGCCAGGACTCGGTTTACCAACCAATTGTCGCATTTAACCCAGGAGGATCTAAACAAAAGATTATTGCCAGCCCCCAATAGTATAGGCTTTTTAATAAGGCATATTGGCGATGTGGAACTGCTTTTTGCCAAGAATGTATTTGGAGCACAGGAAGTAAAGGTAATTGCAAAAACGGTTATTGCGCAAAAGGATACCGGAGAGTGGACCAATCTGTCCGAATTATTGGAATATGTGGAATATTCTTATCAAATGCTTAGAACGGTATTGGAGAAACAACAAGAGGAAGACTGGGAGGCCACAATTACCACCAAAGAATTTGGGACCAAGACCAAGGCGGAGGCCTTTGGTAGGATTGTATCCCACACCATTCACCATTCAGGCCAAATGGTCATTATTAAAAAGTACGGATCTTAGATTTAATCTGAAATCGGTTAACGGCAAGGCCAAGCTAAGGGAAAGTAGGTTACAAGAAATTATTAACGGATTTTTTCTACAACCCTTTTTAATTTTTCGCCCACTTCATCCGCTATGTTCATTAAATCCTTATTAATTACCGCCTGCATGGATGCCAAGGGGTTTACGGCTGCAATTTCCACAAGCCCAGGCTCCTTCTCCATAACAATTACATTACAGGGCAACATGGTACCGATTTTATCTTCGGCCTGTAAGGCTTTATGCGCAAAGGGAGCGTTGCAGGCACCCAAAACCATGTAATTATAAAAATCTACATCCAATTTTTTCTTTAAGGTAGCCTTCATATCTATTTCCGTCAGCACCCCAAAGCCTTCTTCCTGCAGGGCCAATTTGGTTTTTTCCACTGCTTTTTCAAAAGGGGTATTTCCAATTGTTTTATTAAAATAGTATTCCATAATAAAATTATTTTTGCGTTTTAATATAGTAATTAATGTGCTGTTTTTTTAATCCATTTAAATCGGTCTCTGACCTAAAGAAGTTAGGGTAGTCCTTCTGTAAAAAGGACGATATACAAAAAAAAGGATTGGGATATCTATATATCCCAATCCTTAATGTCCGGGCTTGGGCAGCACTTGTGCACTTATCCGGGTCCCGAGCAACAAGCTATAAATGTAACGGCTGTGCAAGGGGGTAGGGTAATAAGGCTCAAGTGGTTACTTGTGCACCGGTTTATGGTCGCTAAGGCATTACTGCTTAGAAACTTTACTTTTATTTCTTTCAAAGAACGATTACTTTTTTACTAATACTAATATATGGTTATCATATTGGATACGAAATGACATAAATCAGTTGGGTGTTTTTTTCTTATTTCTTAATAAAGGAAGCAGGATTATTACGTTTCCTTTTTAAGTAAATTATCCTTTTCCCTGCCCCTCGACAGTCGTGGTTGGGGGTTCTAGTAGTTCAAAGAATTGATCTAGTTTGGGTAAAATGATAATTTCCGTCCTACGGTTAATCGCTCTGCCTTCAGTGGTTGCATTGGTAGTCTTGGGAAGGTATTCAGATCTTCCCCCAGCAGTCATCCTAAGGGGTTGTACCCCAAATTTAGTTTGCATTAATCGTACAATGGAGGTCGCTCTTTTTACACTTAAATCCCAGTTATCGGTCATACAGTCTGTAGATATGGGAACATTGTCCGTATGTCCCTCCACTAAAATATCCAGTTCCTTATGGTCATTAATAATCTTGGCTATTTTACCAATAACTTCTTCTGCCCTATTGCTTATATTATAACTCCCAGAACGGAAAAGCATTTTGTCCGAGATAGAGACATAGACTACTCCTTTTTTCACCTCAATATTTATATCCTCATCGTCAAAATTGTCCAAGGACCTTTTTAAATTCATTACCAATACCAGATTAATAGAGTCTTTTCGCTGCATGTTACTGGTAAGGTCCTTTATGTATTTATTCTGCTCGTTTAGGGCTTCCAAAGACTTTTTAATGCTCTCCGCTCCGGATTTGCTCACTACGGATAGATCTGAAAGTCGGGCCAAAAGGTCCGTATTGGTACTTTTAAAGTATTCCATTTGTTGCTCCAAGGATTTGGATCTGTTTTTCTCATTGGCCAATCCGGCTTCCAGTAAATTAATTTGGTTCTTGCTGGTATTTAATTCATTTTCACAATTTACTGCCCGGTCTTGCATAGCAGTATACTTTTTTTGGCTTACACAGGATGTAAAAAGTGTAAGTCCCAATACATAAATAAATAGTGTTTTCATAGTCATAAGTTTATTGGATAATAGTAGTCCCCTAAAGAAAGTCACAATTCAATAGGTATCAAATGATAATTATCATGTAGGACATTGGTTTATAAGTTTTTAGAGTTTGGTATTCCTTGTTCCAAACACTTCATCAGTTTGGTTGCCTGAACTGGATCTACCTATTGTTAAACTTATAAATGTGGGTTGTATGCATAACTGACAATGGTCATAGGGTGGTGCAGGGTTAAGGTATAGCTTTATAATCCTTAGCAGGAATTATAAGTTCTGTCCAAAACCCTTTTCAAGAGGGTTAAAGATACGTTCTATTTGTACTTTTCCTACTTAAGGGTGGTATTTTAAAAGATAGAATTCTATGAAAAAATTTAGAAAGATAATTTTTGTGTTATTGTCGATTGCTGCGGTCTTCTTGGTGTTTATGTTTTGGTATCAAAATGAATACGCTATGGACCAGGCCCAGGAGTACGAGGTAAATACTCCCGGGGAGAATTCCAGATTGCTCGTGGCTACACAGGGGAGTGAATTTAAAAATACGATTACTACCGCCATTGTGGATTATTACAAAACGGAGGCGGTGTATATCAAGGTAATGGATGTTTCCGCTTTGGTGGGTGTAAATCCTACCAATTACGATGCCCTATTGGTAATCCACACCTGGGAGAATTGGAAGCCACCTTCTTCCGTTAAATCGTTTATGGACAGAACCACTGATTATAGGGACAAGATGGTTGTCCTGACCACATCTGGCGAAGGATCCTACAAAATGGAAGGGATTGATGCCTTTACGGGAGAATCTATTTTGGAGGAAACTCCCAACCACGTAGGTGAAATTATTAAAAAATTAAATCCCTTACTGAAGTTGTAAATGTTGCGATACGGTTTCTTGTCATAGGATTTATAATACTGATGAATAGTTATGTATAATTTAAAAAACTTCAATATTGCCGATTGGTTTTCCTTTTATCGCATTATGGCCGTACCCCTATTACTTGCTTTAATTTGGTACGGTGAACGGGAATGGTTTAGTTGGATGCTCCTTATAAGCTACTCTACCGATGCCATAGATGGGTTTTTGGCCAGGAGATTAAAAATTTCGAGCGCTAGGGGATCGCAGTTGGATTCTTTGGGAGATCAGGTAACCCTTATTATTGGATTGATAGGTCTTATCTTTTTTGAAAATAATTTCATCATGGAAAACTTACTTCTAATAATTATTGCATTTGTACCATACTTGATTCAGATGTCCATTGCTTTTGCGAAATACGGTAAGGCCACAGCCTTTCATACCTATTTGGCCAAATTATCTGCCATTACCCAAGGGATATTTATTTTATGGCTGTTGTTTTTTGGACCGGTATATTGGCTGTTTTATGCCATGATAGTTTTGGGGGTACTGGAAACTGTTGAGGAAATTACTCTTATCTTTATGTATGATAACTGGGTAGAGGATGTAAAAGGTTATTTCTGGGCGTTGAAGGATAAAAGACGGCTTGCGAATAACAATAACCAATAGCAAAACCCCTTTTAATGCGATCCTACACTTTTTCTGCAATAGTCCTTTTATGTTTGGCCATTTTATTGATCGATGCCTTGGCTTTCTACTGGCTGAAATCTATCATGGAGCCTATTGAACCGACCATCATTAAGAATACTATTTTTATCGCCTTTTGGTTTTTTACCATCGGACTCATTATATCTATTTTGGTGTTGAAAATTAGATTGGAAAGTATATCACCTTATAGAAAGCAACTTCTTATATCATCCTTATATGGACTAACGGTTTCCTCCTTTATTCCCAAGTTGATCTTTGTAGTGGTTATTTCTACACTTTATTTCTCAAATTTTTTGATCTCAGGGGAGAAATCCTTGCTCATCATTCCTTTAGTAGGTGTTTTTTTTGGATTTTTACCATTCTTCGTTATTGTGTATGCCGTATTCAGGGCCGTATACAGATTTAAGGTACATCAGGTTGTTGTAAAATCTGATTTGCTACCGCAAAACTTTAACGGATTGCGGATAGTTCAAATATCCGATCTTCACCTGGGCAGTTTCAATTATCGCTATCATATACTGGACCGCGCCATTAAAACCATAAATAGTTTAAAACCTGATTTTATTTTTTTTACAGGCGATTTGGTAAACAACTATGCATGGGAATTGAATGGTTGGGAGAAAATTTTAAAGGAGCTGACCGCCAAAAAGGGCAAATATTCCGTGCTTGGGAATCATGATTATGGGGACTATAGTAAATGGGAATCCGAAGAGGAGAGAAACGGCAATTTTGCGGATATTAAAGATTTTCATGCCCAAATTGGGTTTAAGCTTTTGCTGAATGAAGCCGAATGTATTGAGAATAAAGGTGATAAAATTGCAATTGTGGGAGTGGAAAACTGGGGGAATCCACCCTTTAAACAATACGGGGACCTTCAACAATCCTTGCAGGGAGTAGAGGATGTAGGGTTTAAAATTTTATTGTCGCACGACCCCTCGCATTGGAGCGAGGAAGTGGTGAGTAAGACCAATATAGCGCTTACGCTCTCAGGGCATACGCATGGTATGCAGGCGGGAATCAACATTAAAAATAAAGAATGGAGTCCCATAAAATACAAATACAAACATTGGGCAGGACTATATCGATTGGGCCATCAATTTCTATATGTAAGCCGTGGATTGGGGTGGATGGGATTTCCTGGCCGATTGGGTATGCGTCCGGAAATTACCTTTATAGAGCTTGAGAAAGAATAGTGGGATTATTTTGTTTTCCATCTACCGGTTTCAAAGTATAACTGCCTTTAAAGTACTTATACATCATTTTTTTTCCAGCTTCTTTTTTTCCTCTTTTTCCTTCTTTTTGAAGTAGCGGCGGGTGAGAAAGTTATGCTTTAAGGCTTCCGTAACCTCGTTGAAATTTTTGACTCCCTCCGTGATGTTTTCCATGCTGGTTTCCAATTGACCAACCAATACGGTGTCTGTGGCCAAATAATTAATGGCTCCCTTCCCTGTTTTAATATCCCCGATGACCGAATTTAAGTCCTTGGACATTTTTTCGATTTCTATACTGGAATTTTCTAGATGGGATATAATATTGCTCATTTTATCGCCTGTAATGGAGTCCTTTAAGAGAACACCGGCAGTACTATTATCAAAATCCAACTGCTTTACAATCTGGTTTATCTCTGCGATCATTATATTGGCCTCATTACTGGTATGTTTCAGATTGGTAATGGTTTGGTGCAATTCCTTGGCCATAAGGGAATCATTCAACAACCTGCCAAAGGTGCCTTTTCCTTGGGTCAGGGATCTAGTTACCTTCAGCAGGTCTTCTGTCAACAATGCGGCATTTTCATTGGTTTGGTTAAGGGTGTTCAACATATCTTGGGTAGCCACCCTACTAAAGGATTGTAATTCGTCCCCTGGGCCAATGTGGGTTGTCTTTCCTTCCCCAGGAACAATATTGATCAGCATACTGCCCACAAGTCCATCGGAACCAATCGTGGCAACGGCATCTTTTTTAATGTGATTTTGCATTTTTTCCTCAATGATCATGTGCACCCGAATGGTGGTATCGTTGATCATTTCAATCTTGTTCACTGTGCCCACATTTATACCTGAGAAGCGTACGTTATTCCCATTTTGAAGTCCGTTTGCATTTTTAAAAATTGCGGTTATAGGAATGGTCTTTCCAAACATATTTTGTCTGTTCCCAATTAAATAGGCGGCAACTACGAGTAGTGCCGTGCCGAGGACGACGAATATTCCAAGTTTCAAATTTTCTAGTTTTGTCTTTGCCATGATCTTATTTTTTAAAAAACGCATCTACTTTTGGATCAGTGGATTTTGATAATTCTGAATAGGTACCTTCGGCATAATTAATACCATCTACTAAGAGTATCATCCGTTCTGAAATTACACGGGCACAATCCACATCATGGGTAATAATCAGGGAGGAAGTGCCGTATTTCTTTTGTATGGAACGCATTAATTCTATAATCTCCTTAGAGGTAATGGGATCCAGGCCACTGGTAGGTTCATCATAGAGGATTACCTTTGGTTTTAGAATAAGGGTGCGGGCCAAGGCAACCCTTCTTTTCATACCCCCGGATAATTCAACGGGCATTAGATCCATGGTATGGGCCAATCCAACATTTTCAAGTGCTTCCCGCACTAGCGGTTCAGTATCCGTAACTACTCCCAATTTTTCTTTGTGCCTGCGCATGGGAAATTCCAAATTTTCACGTACCGTCATGGAATCATATAGCGCACTTCCCTGAAAGAGAAATCCGATATCCGAACGCAATTCATCCAGGGTTTGCTGGTCCAAAGCGTTTATTTCCTTACCCAAAACCTTAACCGTTCCCCTATCTGGTTTTACCAGGCCAACTAGGCATTTTATCATTACCGATTTGCCGGAGCCCGATTTCCCCATGACCACTAGGTTTTCCCCTTCCATTAGGGTCATATTAAATCCGTTCAAAACATGATTGTCCCCAAAACTTTTATAAAGGTCCTTAATCTCTATAACCGCCTTTCCGCCTTCGGCAGATTCATTTGAAGTGGATATATGGTCTTGGTCTGTCATATTAAAGTTCATAAAAAATATCGGAAATAAATACCGCTATAAAATCTATCACAAACAGAAGTAAGGATGCCATAACCACGGCGGTATTGGCCGCTACCCCTACGCCTGCAGTTCCTTTTTTGGAATAATAGCCTTTATAACAGCCCACCAATCCTATGGCAAAGCCAAAAAAGAACGATTTTATGGTGGCCGGTACCAGATCACTAAAGGACAAGGCATCGAATACGGTATTAAAATAAAGTTGAAAGGAAACGTCCCCTTTTAAATTCTCTACAAGTGCGGATCCGTATAGGGCTACCAAATCTCCGTATATCACTAAAATGGGTAGCATTAAAGTGGTGGCCATTATCCGTGTTATTACCAAATACTTAAATGGGTTGGTCCCCGAGACTTCCATGGCATCAATTTGTTCGGTAACCCGCATGGAACCTAATTCGGCCCCTATCCCTGATGCAATTCGGCCGGCACAGATAAGCGCGGTAATTACAGGTCCTATTTCCCTTACTATAGATATCCCGACCATATTCGGCATCCAGGAAACAGCTCCAAATTGAATCAGGGTGGGTCTAGATTGCAGCGTAAGTACCAGTCCAATGATAAAGCCCGTTACGGTTACTAGGATAAGGGACCTATTTCCCATCTGATAGCATTGGCGCAATAGTTCCTTAAACTCGAAAGGAGGTTTTAAGACCTCCTTAAAAAATCGGGCAGCGAAATGGGAGAGATCTCCTATCTCAATGAAAAATTCCTTCACCCCTTTAAATAATGTAGATGTGTTGCCCATACCCAAATCCCTTTGTAGGGGTCTATTTCATCAAAGATAGTATGAAAGTAAAGGGCTTAAAATGAGGAATGTCATATATAGGGGTGGTGACCGTTGTCATTTTATATTCCTTGGAACCGTATTAGTTTTGGTTAAAATAACACCAAATTTTACCAATATGATTAAATCGAAAGTGATCCTTCTCCATATATTAGTTCTTTTGATGGTTTCCTGTAATGTTAATCGACCTATTTCCCCAAAAAACCCACCTGTAGAAAATCCTCTCTCTATTCAGCAACATCTAGTAGAGAAAAATAGTATCCCAAAGAAAGCCAAACCGCAGATGGCATATGTTGCTCGGGATATTAGGGTGGCCAATTATTTTGATTTTATGGATGGTTTGGCCAAGAAATATGATTCCTTAGTACCTTATGCCTTGACCGAACATGTGCTGGTACGTGCCAATCCTTGGATAATGGATACTTTGGCCAATACGGATTATTATAGGCAAATGGCAAAAGATTCCTTTGTTTATGATCAACGGAAAATGATTGTACTACGGGCCAAGGATTCCTTGTTGATACCGGATGCCGAAACGGGGCAGCAACTTATCAAGGATATGGAAAATACCTTGATAGATATAAATATTCCCGAATATAGACTCCGCATTTATCAAGATTCCTTGTTGTTATATACCTTCCCTATAAGGGTTGGGCAGGATAGAAAAAGGTATTTGGCCATGGGAGATCGCGTAACAGATCTAAGGACCAAGACAGGAAATGGCAAGATTGTAAGGTTGGAGCGGAATCCCAGTTTTTATAATCCTGTGACCGGTAAGCGGTTTTATGTGACCAGAAGGGATGACAAAAAAACGACCATAATGCCTGTAATTCCATGGATAGAAACAGAAATTAATGGCATTCGCAACGGGCAAATGATACATCCCACTACCAATCCGGAAACCTTGGGCAAGGCATCCTCCAATGGATGTATTGGGGTTGCCGAGGCAGATGCCTGGATTATTTATTACCATGCCCCCTTAAATACCCCTGTCCATATACGCTATGATCTGGATATTTTGGATGAAAATGGGGAAGTACAGAAATTGAAGGACATCTATAACTATCAATAGCCTACCTAATCTATTGTGAAATGACTATTTTTGGCTTACTGCGGATTTTTCAAATAAAAATTTTGAGCTTCAAATAGTTTCTTATGAGTGAATTAAAGGATTTTCAAAAGTTGGTTATCGCCAATGCTTCTGAAGTAAAAGGGCTTTCTAAGGGAGATACGGCGCCCGGTTTTAGTCTGCCCAATGCATTTGGTAAAAAAATAGTATTATCCCAAGCCTTAAAATCAGGAATAGTGATCATAAAGTTCTATCGAGGGGAATGGTGCCCTATTTGCAATTTGGATCTTAGGGCAATTCAGCAACATCTACCACAAATCACGTCTTTAGGAGCCTCCTTAATTGCTATTAGCCCGCAGAGACCAGATGATGCGCTAACGGCTATTCAAAAAAATGAACTCGAATATGAGGTGCTAAGTGACGCAGATCAGGAAGTGATAAAAGCTTACAACCTTCAGTTTGATCCGGGGGAGGATTATCACCAGCGGCGGGATTTATCCGTTTTGAACGGTGGGGGTTTAAAAACCTTACCAGTTCCGGCTACGTTCATAGTAAACACTGACCAAATTATTGAAGCAGCTCATGTTGAGGCCAATTATACCGAAAGGATGGGCCCAAGGGAAATAATAGAGGTGCTTAAGGGGATGGGTAACAAAGCGTAGCGGTCTGGGACATAAAAGTTTAATGCCTTCTTTATTCCTGTAAATAGAGAGGTTAAATTTAAGTTCAGACCACGGCCAATTGTAGTGTATTAGGATTTATTAAATATTGTCAATGGCGATTTGATTTTATGTACCCAAACTTCCTGAATTGAACTACCACAGGATTATTACACTAAATACGGTCTCAAAGAAATAGTTAAATGCCTGATAGGTAAGAGTCGACTTTTTTTAACTCGCTTAACCTGTGCTGCTTCCCCTAAAGAAAATGAATACGTAATTGACTTCGCACAATAATTTGGACAAAGGATTTCAAGGAAAATCAATGGGAGGTAATCTAGTCGAGACGGTTAGCAAAGAAATAGAGGCAAACTTAAACAACGATTAATTTGGGGTGGATAGTCTTGTTAAAGATTTGGCAATGAGTCGATCTGGATAATGATCAAATGTTGATAGTAAATTGAAATAGGAGTCCGATCCTTACAATAAAGCGATCGACATTGGAATTATCATTGGACCTATATAGGCTTATACGTCCAGAACAATTCATAACCCACTTCGATTTAACTACCGATAAAACAGAGGAGCGTACTTGTAAATGCTTTAACTGGTATTCACTTTGTTTTACTGTCACTATTCACATAGCTAGACATAGTTTTGATCAAATATTGTGTGATATAGTTCCCTTGCAACTTTTGCAATAATTATATAGACACTCATCAATAACAACAACAATGATGTGTCAATCCAGCTTTATAAGCACCGAAACTGATAGAGCCCTTGAAAATATTGTGATTTTTTGATTCAACTACCTGAAATATCGACACAACTCTTTATTGGTGGGGTGTGATATGTAACAGATACTAGGCTAACTTTGTTTGGTCACAATCTTACTTTAAGAATCTTACCAAATCCCTTCCACCATATAGTACCCGAACAATTCTAATATTATTCTCTAATATTCTATAAAATATTATGTGGGAAACGTAAGGGAGGCTAAATAGTCCTTCCTTAATTTCATTCCGTTTTTTACCAATATCAGGGTTTTCTGCCAAGAGCACAAAGTGTTCTTCCATTTGAATTAAATAAGATAACGCTTGAGTCTTGCCAAATTTGTATTCTCCAAATTCAAAGATTTCCTCGATGTCGTTTTCTGCCTCTTGCGAAAGAACGTATTTGGACATTAGGCTTTTCTCTTTGAAGCTATAATTTCTTGCATGGATCTTTGGCTATCAGGACCGTCCCAACTTTTTTCGATTTCCATTCTTAAATCTCGAATTACTTTTTCCCGATATATGCTATGAAGTCTCAGGGCGTCTCTAATAACTTCACTGTTGTTTTGGTATTCCCCGGATTGAACCTGTTCAGAGATATACTCTTCCTGCTTCTTTGTGAAACTAATATTCATGATTTATATTTTTCAAAGTAAAGGTAAAAATTTTATCCATATATATCAAATATGGACAATATGGGTTTTGATTTTACATTGATTTAATGGTGCTATACTCCCCAAATCTTACAAAACTATGCGCGTGGATGCTGTCCATTATTTTGTTGCAAGTCCAATACCACATTTAACATATTGTGGTACTTTCCTTTCAGCTGTAGATCAGATAGTCGTAGAATATTTTTTGGCCTCCTTTACCTTGTAAGGTCGATAGGCCTGACCCCTATTATCACGAGCTTGTAATTTTGGAAGTGTCTGCAATGTGTTCTCTATAAAACTTGGGGATAAATTGACATTTTGAAGTGGCCAGTCCATCGACTTCTTCCTTTTTCCAAGACTGATGTATCCATAAATATCGGGAAAATCTAAAATAATAACACTTAGATAACATGCTTAACCTTGCTTTTTCCCAAGCACAATATTGATATAACCTTGTGTTAAAGACCCCTGGGTATCTTTAACCAAATTATTAACCTAAATAATTAATCATGAGAACATTAAAAAATGTATTACTTGGTAGCCTTTTGGTGGCATCTGCTTCCTCATGCTCTAAACTTGACGATTTTGTTGGTGGCCACGGAGGTGGTGACGACAATAAAAAGGAAGTAGCCCTTAAAAATCATTCTGATGTACCTGCCTATTTCAAATTGGATCCTGCGTTCAGTAGCGTGAAAGTTTATTCTCTATTGAGTTCTGGAGATGTACTTATGGATTCTCCTGACTTTGTATATGGCTCAATGGCCGATGGGGCCGGACTTATCAAAGAGGACGACGGAACCTTTACCTTAATCAATAACTTGGAGGCCGATTACTCTATTGCTCGAATCACCTTTGACGAAACCTTTAAACCAATGAAAGGGGAGTATATATTGAATGCAATTGCAACAGCCAGTACTGCTCAGTGTTCAGGAAGTTTGATTACTCCCGAGGAGCATGGTTTTGGGCCAATGTACCTGTCAGGTGGTGAATGGGGTGGGGCATCAAAAGGTGTTTTCTCCACCGACCCGTATAAAAGTGTATCAAATGCAGCTGTTGCCACAATGCTACCTGCTTTCGGACAATGGTCTACCGAAAATGCCGTTGTAATCGGAAAGGATGCCTTTCCAGGCAAAACAGTTGCCTTTATTGGCGATGACCATTCTGACGATGAAGTTCCCTCTGGTCAGTTGGGCATGTACGTTGGAAATCACGGAGATCTTAACGGGGGTAAATTATATACCTTAAAAGTAAGTGATGATTCGATTGCCTATGAAATGGATATGGAGGAAGGCGAAACTTACGAGGTTGAGTTTGTAGAGATGCAAGAAAGAACCATAGACCTTTTGGATGCTGAGGCCAAGGAAAAGGGTGCGATGGGCTTCTCCAGATTAGAGGATATAGATTGGAGAAGAGGCATACCTGCCAACCAACGTGAAGTTTACATGGCCGTTACCGGAAGAAAGAAAGATGGTCTTGTTGGTAAGGGCACTCTTTATGGAAGAGTTTATAAACTTGTACTTAGTGAAAATGACCCAACTAAAGGTACTATTACCTGTGTGCTGGATGGCGATATGCTTGACGGTAAGGCAAAGTCTTTCCACAGTCCTGATAACATTGTGGTAACTGAGAATTATGCTTACATTCAAGAGGATCCAAACGGATATCCTGACACCCCAGATAAGGCTCACTACGCACAACTTTATCAATATAACCTTAACAATGGTGAATTGAAGACCGTGTTGGAGTGTGATCAAGACGCTGCAGCTGCCAATGGTATCGGAACCACAGATAATAATTGGGAAATTACTGGAATGATCGATGTTTCAAAAGAACTAGGTATCGACAACACCTTTATAATGATTACCCAAAACCACGGTTGGGTACCAGCTGACGGGTCAGGTTTTACCGATCCTATGGCTAATTCTTCGGCAGATGCAACAAAAGAAGGTAGCCAATTATTCGTTCTTAAAGGATTGCCGAACTAAAGCTTATGAGATTCTTCAAAGAACAATTGAGTAACAAAGGGGTTTATGCTATCATAAGCCTCTTTGCTTTATATTATTCCTGTAAGACGGAGAACTCCAGAATTGGTGATTTAGGATCGGCTACTTCGAATATGGCATTGGAGGAGGATTATGTAGATAAGCTTGAATTGTGTGGAAAATACCTTGATAGCCTTACAAAGACGAATACCAGGGATGAGCTTGAGAAATTCTATTTGAAATCACGGGAAGTATTCAAAAGACTAGAGCCTCTTTTGGCATTTCAGGATTTGGAAAATTACAAGTTCTTTAATGCCCCGAATATTCTCAAGGTAGAAGAAGAGGATGCCACTGACATTAAAATTAGGCAACCCAGGAGTTTTCAGGTACTTGAAGAGGCAATTTTCACGGATACTTTGGATGTCGCCAGTATTCATATAACGGGAGATCTGTTAAAAAATAGGCTGGCACTTTTGGCAAAGAATACTGATTTTGGGTACTTAAGAGACCATCACTTACTGTGGATATTGCGAAACGGATTTTTAAGGGTCGCCCTTACGGGAATCACAGGGTTCGACTCTCCGGTTTTGGAGAATTCACTTTCCGAATCGGTAATGGTTTATGAAACATTGGCAGATATTTTACAGGTCAACAAATCTAAATTCAAAAAAGTTGAACTTTATGAAGAATGGAGCACTGAAATCAGTACTTCCATCTCCACCCTATCCCAAGGGGATTTTAAAAGTTTTGACCGATACGATTTCATTAAAGAACATACACAAAAACAATTGCGTCTTTTTAACAGAACAGTTGAAGATTGGGGAGTCTCCTTTCCTTTTTCTATGGCGATAACAAATGATGCGACATCTTTGTTTTCCGATGGCACATTCAATCAGGATTATTTTTCCGACAGGGGTTCAGCAACCATGACCGCAGAGCGGATAGATTTGGGTAAAGTACTTTTTAATGACACTAGACTGTCTAGATCGGGAAATATTAGTTGTTCCTCCTGCCATAGTTCGGATTTAGCATTTACGGATGGGAAAAAAATATCTGACGGACAAGTCCGTAATAGCCCCACCTTAACTTATTCCAGCCTACAGCAAAGCTTTTTTTACGATAGACGTGCTGGAAGCCTGGAGGGTCAAATTGTTTCTGTGGTTGAAAATGAATCCGAATTTCATTCAGACCTTGAAAATTTGACGGAAATGGTCAAGGCTAGGTCGGATTATAGCGATAAATTTCAAGAATTATACACCAAGGGAACTACTGACTACAATATTCGCAACGCAATTGCACAGTATATTCGTAGTCTCTCTTCTTTCGATTCAAAATTCGATAACAATATCAATGGTTACGAAAACTCCCTGACCCAAAGTGAAAAGAATGGTTTCAACCTGTTTATGGGGAAGGCAAAATGTGCTACCTGTCATTTCGCGCCTCTATTCAACGGCACCGTTCCCCCAAACTTTGCCGAAACTGAAATAGAGCTGCTTGGGGTACCGATGGCGAATGATACCTTAAATGCAACTATAGATGGTGACTTGGGGGCCTATAATCTCTTTGGTACCGAGCAGCGCAAGTTCTTCTTTAAGACGCCCACAATTCGTAATATAGAAAAAACGGCGCCGTATATGCATAATGGGGTCTACAACACCTTGGAAGAAGTGGTGGATTTCTACAATAGGGGCGGAGGAGCCGGTATAGGAATAGATGCTGAGTATCAGACCTTGCCACCAGAACCTCTGGAACTTACCGAACAGGAACAACAAGAATTGATCGATTTTATGAAAACCTTGACCGATTTCCCAAAATCAGACAATATTGAAAAAGAAATTGGCCAATCGGCCATTTAAGAGTCGATGGGCCAGATGTTGAGGTTGGTAAAAAAAAGGGATATTCAACCAAGATGGTAGGCATCTTGTTTTGTCAGCTCTATCTTCCCTCATTTTGCGTGCATATAGGTTTTGATTTCACATTGATTTAATGGTGCTATACTCCCCAAATCTTACAAAAACTATGCGCGTGGATGCTGTAAATTATTTTGTTGCAAGTCCAATACCTCATTTAACATATTGTCGTACTTTCCTTTCAGCTGTAGATCAGATAGTCGTAGAATCTTTTTTTGGCATCCCTTAGCTTGTAAGGTCGATAGGCCTGACCCCTATTATCATGAGCTTGTAATTTTGGAAGTGTCTCCAATGTGTTCTCTATAAAACTTGGGCATAAATTGACATTTTGAAGTGGCCAGTCCATCGACTTCTTCTTTTTTCCAAGACTGATGTCTCAATAAATATCGGGCAAATCTAAAATAATAAAAAGCTAGATTTCATAGATGTTTTGATAAAATATAGAACATGGAGAAGAATTAAGGTTTTATTAAAATAGTTCCGAGTAACTGTCATTTTATGATCTGTCCTAAGATGAAGCTATAAATGGATGGCAAAGTATCGCGAAAACTTTTAAAGCCATTTACTCCACACACCAGTCCGCTCGTTCCTTAAATTCGGACTGAAAGTAATCTTTCCACTTTGAGATGGTTGAACCACCAGGGCCGTCCACCCAATGGTTTGTACCTTCTTTGCGTTTATATTGTCCGCCCCAACTAGGTTGACTTGGGTCCTCCGGATCATTGATTCCCCGATTGGCACTGATCAAATGCATAAAAGCTGGTGAATCTCCCTCTATAACCCCGGGGCCTGCTATTGCCTTTGGGGGATAAATGGCACAAAGTGGACCGTGGTTATTGATTATGTTTTCTTCGGCCCATTCTTGACTGTCACTGCGGAAAATACCGTGATACGTTTTTCTGGATTCGATTATGAACAGGTCTGGGAATTCGCTCATAAGCCATTCGTGTGATGCATCTTGACATGCAATCAGGTAGATTCTTAGCTTGCTAATAAACGTTTTAATTTCTTTTTCGCTTCGTGTATTCCTAACATCCCAAATGGCCTGTGCTACTTCTCTAGGCCCTCCCCAGACACTGATCCATAAAGGTCGAGGGTCGGGTTTATCAACGGCAGCGATGATGGCATCCGAGGCTTCGCTACTCTTGCCTTCCCCGATAATCTCTTCAACGGGTTGTTTGCCACAGCCCCATTTTATATTGATACCATTGTTGTTGCCCTTGCCCTCATAAGTAATGGATCGCAATGCATTGGCCGTAGGGTATTTAGAATCGTGCTTCCTTAAATTCTCGTCCACCTTATCGTATTCATCAAGAACGGCCAACATATTTTTCTTTTCCGCGACCATATCGAAGGTACCCGCGGAAACAATTAACCCTTCAACATCAAATTCATTGGAGTAGAGTAAGAAACGAACGATCGACTGCACATCATCTGGGTCGCTATTGGTTACCGGAAACATTGGAAAGTCCGAAGTAACGATAACGCGATAATGCTTATTGGAGGAAGTTTCATTGGAGGCCGGTTCTTGGGTCGCCAAGGGCTTGCAGGCCAAAAAAGCAAAGAGCGCTGGAATTATTGTTTTTAAATAGAATTTCATTTCAGTATCGTTATGGATCAACATTTATAATCATTCGGCGATAGGCATACAAATTAGGAGAGCCATTATCATAGACTTCGAGGATGACATGGATATTCTTGCCACCGGAATTTTCAGGAATCTCAATTGTAGCCTTGGAGGAAGTCTCGTTGGTAATGGAAACAGAACCATCATATGAACTGGGGTCATCGTAAAAAGACCATTTATAGGAAATAGAATTGCCATCGGGATCCGTAGTGCCTTCGGAACTCAATACAATGGTATTGTCAACGGATGCGGTCATTTGCAAAACCCTTCTCGTTCTATCCCCGTTCAGCACGGCAACCGGGTGGTGGTTGGCACTTTTATAATTATTGGTAACACTCCAATCCATACGTGCGGCAAAGTCGTTATCGTAGCCCATGTTCCAACGTTTTATGGCGTTTGCACCTTCTTCGGTATTAGCATACATATAATAGGGGTCGTATTTTGTTTCTCCATCCTTTTCGATCTTTGGCACCTCGGACATACTGCGGATACCCGCTTTTTTGGTAAAGCTAAATCGACCGCCCCAACCCCCCTGGTCAATTTGTTCTGGATTATTAAGTCCGTTCGGATATACGTGCATGAACGCCGGAGTATCGCCTTCCGTGGCCCATTTTGTATCTGGATAAACAGCGCCAAGCGGACCATGGCTTTGAATGTCATTACGTTGATAATCACCATTTTTTGGAGGTTGCCAACCATAAACTCCAGTTGCGCGTATATAAAAAACATCCGGAAAGTTCTTAGCGATCCAAGCTCCTGCATCATCCTGACCCAAAATATCTATCAATCTTAATTTACTCAGGAATTTTTCCAATTCTGTCTCCGATCGGGTTTCACGTACTTTCCAAATTGCTTGGGCTATAGTATTCATACCTCCCCATCCCATGACCCAAAGAGGTCTTGGATCGTCTTTATCTACCGAGGCAATTATTAGATCGGAACCAGGACTATCTTTTCCGGTACCCACGTCACCCATACCGTATCCTGTTTGGCCCATAACGGAAATTGTTTTTAAGTATTTCGGAGTGGGATACCCATCCGCATGGACTATTAGATTGGGATAAGCTTCTTCATAGGCATCAATAAGCTTATCAAGCATCTCGGTATTGCTTTGCGTCTTTTTCCAACACCCGGTGGCGACTATTAACCCTTCGATATCAAACTCGTTTGCGCTGACCAATTGACGTACCATAGATTGTTCATCGTCTGGATCCGCACCTAGATCTGTTGTGTTTATGACCCTTGGTCTATACGGGGTGTTTTTAATCTCCTGTTTCTGAAAGGCTTGTGTTGAAGTGCAAGAAGCCAATAAGGAGAGGAGGGTTAAAGGAATCCATATATTCTTCATTTTGAAATTGATTTTGAGCATATCTGGACAATTAATTTCTTCGGACATTATTAATTGTTCCTGTTTATTGAATTAAAGTGTAAATTTAATCTCGTATTTCTACATAAAATAATCCGATTTGGAAAATAACATACTGTATTCCGAGAAATTTAAAAAGTTTGATACGAAGCGTGATCCGTTTAGGCCCTATGGATTGACTTGTGAGTTATGGAAGCCAAGTTTGATGGAAAAGCCTGATCGGCACAATGAAATTGAAATTAATTACTTTACTGAAGGTAGTATCACCTATCTATTTCGGGGTTCAAAAACAACTATTCCCAAGAATAGTTTTGCATTGTTCTGGGGACTCGTTCCCCATCAGATTGTAAGTTATGAAGAATCTGTTCCCTATTATGTTTGTACAATTCCCCTAACACAGTTTTTGGAATGGAACCTTCCCCTTTTTTACGTCGACCGGGTATTAAAGGGGGAAGTTCTAATCGAAAATTCTGGAGAGCAATCTATGTATGATGAATTTCTTTTAAAAAATTGGATCGCCGACCTAGGGGCAAAAAATGTAAGTGATATAGTTTTGCTCGAAATGCACGCACGATTATTACGAATGGCGGATAAGGTTTTACCTAAAAATGGTAATGAAGGATCTCAAATCCATTCAAGCGAAATCGGTCATGTAGAACAAATCGCCATGTATATTGCACAAAATTATTCCCGCCCACTCAAGGCAGCTGATATAGGAAAGGAGGTCGGTCTACACCCGGACTATGCCAATGTGGTTTTCAAAAAGGCTTTTGGGATGACACTTAATGAGTATATCGTGCAGGAAAGAATCACCCATGCCCAGAGGAAATTGGTTTCAACAGACAAAAGCATTACGGACATATCCTATGAATGTGGATTCAACTCTATGAGTCGTTTTAATTTGGCGTTCAAGCGAATCAACAATTGCACACCACGTGAGTTTAGAAAAACATTCGTTTAGGTGTATTCAATTTAAAAAAGGCTATCCTTTAATTAATGTTAGTATTATAATTTGGAATTGATTCTTCTAAATAGATTTAGAGGTGAAGAACTTAGTTGTTCAATTTCTCCATCATGCACAAGTACTTAATACAAAATTGGAAAATGATTATCGATTTTTTTTAAAATGTGCATTGTTTTAATGATTTTCATCGAGTATTGCAGCCCCTCAAAACGGCCCATTTCCGGTCCTTACCAGTTCCGGATAAAACCAAAATAAGCCACATTAGGACAATTTATGCGTGCAAATTGCGTGCAAATAAAAAAAGCTTCAAAAGTTAAAAACTCTTGAAGCTCTGTATTTACTGGTGGAGAATACCGGAGTCGAACCGGTGACCTCTTGCCTGCCAGGCAAGCGCTCTAGCCAGCTGAGCTAATCCCCCAAATTTGGCTGCCGCAAAGAAAATACTTTTTCCAACATAATCAAAGTACAATTACAGCTAATTCCAAATTTCTTAATCTTTCTTTACACTTAGGACCAAAACAGGCACCGGGGCATAAAATTCCGATTTAAGGATTGTGTTCCTTTCCCATAGCTTTTTGAAGAATCCTCTTTTTCTCCTAAAAACACATAATAAGTCTGGATGTTTGGCCTCAAAATGCTGCAGCACCCCCAAATAGGTCGATGGGTTTTCAGATTGGGTAAGTTCAGAACTCAGGCCCATTAAGGACATGTTTATTTTAAGGTCTTCCTTAGTGTAGCCAGGGGTTTTTACAAACAACAGGCTCACCTTGGAATCGAATTTTTTCTTGATTTCAACCAATGGGTATAAAATACTTTTCTGCTTTAATACCCCGGATTTAAAGGCGGTCAAAATTGTTTTAAACGGTTTAAAAACGGTCCCTTTTGGTACAATAAGGGTAGGAATATCGGTTTGTTTAACTATTTTTCCGGAAGTATTTCCTAGGTAATATTCTTCTTGGATGTCATTACTCCTGGGGGCCAAAATAATTAGATCAATCCCCAAATCCCTGTCAATATCCTTAAGTCCATCAACAATATCACCATTATATGTGGCAATCTTTATGTTAATATTCCTCGCATCCACTTTGTCTATAACCCCTTTTATGTGCTCCTTGGTGCGCTCGTCCAGTTTTTCCCTGATATTGGCCAAACTGCTGGCACTGGAACTTACACTAAATACTTCCATTACATAAATGTTGGAGTCAAATTCGGTAGCAAAATCCACCGCATATTGTAATGTTTCATGGGCATTTTCGGAGGTTCCTATAGGAACAAGGATATTTTTCATCGGTTCAGTATTAATTGTTTTTAGCGCCTATACTTGTTTGTTGGTCAGACATGGCGTAGTTAAACATCTTGGTTATTACCAAATAAGGGGATCTTCCCTTATTTTGATATCATTATTCATGAATAGCATAAATTTACAAATTAAATTCAACCGTTCATGATTCGATTGGCAAAGATATTGGAAATTCCGGATATTCTGAATATTACACAGGCATGTGGAAAAAGCATGATAGACCAGGGCATTTATCAGTGGAACGAGTATTATCCTTCTAAAGAAGCCTTTGAAAAGGATGTTGCCCGTAAGGAGCTTTATGTTTTGGAGGAAAATGATGAAATAATTGGGACAATAGTAGTGTCCACGCTAATGGATGGGGAATATTATCCCATTAATTGGTTAACGCCCAATAGAAACAATATTTACATTCATCGCTTGGCAGTGCATCCTAAAAAACAAAGAAAAGGCTATGCCTAGGATTTAATGAATTTTGCAGAGGATTATGCCCGTAAAGGCGGGTTTATTTCCGTAAGGCTTGATACCTTTAGTAAAAATAGCCGCAATAATAAATTCTATCAGGCCCGGGGGTATCAGCAGCTTGGGGATATATATTTCCCCAAACAGAGTGAATTTCCCTTTCATTGTTATGAGCTAATTTTATAAAATATTTCTTTTTTGAAGACCCCGATCAATTTTAAAACGATTAATAATCTTGCCATTCCCGCTACTATTGCGGGCATTGCAGAACCAATACTATCTATAACCGATACGGCCATAGTAGGCAACATTCCCCAAGACGGCATGGAGTCCTTGGCGGCAGCAGGAATAGTGGGTTCGTTTTTGTCTATGTTGATTTGGATATTGGGGCAGACACGTAGCGCCATTTCCGCTATAATTTCACAATACTTGGGCGCGGACAAGTTGGAAAGGGTAAAAACCCTTCCGGCACAAGCCATTTTCCTGAACATTGTGTTGAGTATTGTGATTCTTTTTTCTACCGTTTTTGTCGTGGAGGAAATATTTGTTTTGCTCAACGCTTCCGGTAAAATTCTGGAGCTCTGTATTTCTTACTACTCCATAAGGGTATGGGGTTTTCCCTTAACCTTGTTCGTATTTGCCGTTATGGGAATTTTTAGAGGTTTGCAGAATACCTATTATCCTATGTTGATTGCCATTACCGGAGCTGTTTTAAATATAATATTGGATTTTATTTTGGTATATGGGGTGGAAGGGATTATTTCCCCCATGTATTTGGAAGGGGCGGCATGGGCCAGTTTAATTGCCCAAGGTATAATGGCTGTCATGGCCTTTGTACTCCTGGTTACAAAAACAAATATCAGCCTTAGGCTTAAATTCCCCCTACACCCGGAATTGGGTAGATTGGTGGTCATGAGCCTAAACCTTTTTGTAAGGGCGCTGGCCTTGAACATTGCCTTAATTTTGGCGGTAAGGGAGGCAACGGCCCTAGGGGACAAGTATATAGGGGCACATACCATAGCTATTAATCTTTGGCTTTTTTCGGCTTTTTTTATTGATGGCTATGGTGCTGCCGGGAATATTATGGGCGGTAAGCTATTGGGTGCCAAAAATTATGACGGACTTTGGGATTTGGCGAAAAAAATAATGCTCTACGGTTTTGTGATAAGCTTGATACTTGCTGCGGTGGGCTTCTTGTTCTATAGGCCCATTGGGCGTATATTTTCCAATGACCTAACGGTATTGCAAGCCTTCTATTCCATATTTTTTATCCTTATTCTTGGGATTCCAATGAATATGGTAGCCTTTGTTTTCGACGGACTTTTTAAAGGTTTAGGGGAAATGAAATACCTTAGGAATGTTTTATTGGTGGCCACTTTCCTAGGCTTTGTTCCTATACTCTTTCTTGGAAAATTCCTGGGTTGGGGCCTCTATGGCATATGGATAGCCTTTACTCTTTGGATGTTTATTCGTGGTGGGGCCTTGGTATGGAAATTTAGGCGAAAGTTTCGTCCGCTACTTCAAAACGTTTAAATTTGAAACAGCGCACTTTGTTTTTTTAGAAAAATATCGAAGGTGTAGGAATATTTAATTTGAATACCACTAACCATAATAATATGGGCACTAGCCGATCTAACGGAAGTTTATATACCAGCATCGTCAATGGTGTGGCCACAGTAGAATTTGGACATCCTGCCAGCAATTCATTTGTATCGGAACTATTGGAAAGGCTCACCAAGACCTTGGGGGAATTATCCAATAAGGAGGAGGTCTCGGTAATTCTATTAAAATCTGAAGGGAATAGGGCATTCTGTGCCGGAGCCTCCTTTGATGAATTATTGGAAGTGGACAATTTATCCGAAGGTAAAATATTTTTCAGTGGGTTTGCCCATCTTATCAATGCCATGCGGACCTGTAAAAAGCTTATAGTGGGCAGGGTACAAGGTAAAGCCGTTGGCGGAGGGGTAGGAATTATAGCTGCCTGCGATTACGTATTTGCCGTAGAAGCGGCTTCCATTCGCTTATCAGAACTAACCATAGGTATAGCGCCTTTGGTGATTGCACCAGCGGTACAGCGAAAAATTGGTGTTGCCGGCTTGTCGGAACTGTCGCTTTCCCCCAATGAGTGGAAAAATGCCTACTGGGCAAAGGAAAAGGGGCTGTTTTCCAAGGTCTTTGATAAACAGGATGAAATGGACAAGGAATTGGATATTTTTACGGAAAAATTGGCCAAGTATAATCCCGAGGCTATGGAGGAATGGAAAAAAGTTCTCTGGGAAGGTACGGGACATTGGGACACTTTATTGACCAACAGGGCAGAAATAACCGGACGTTTGGCAATCTCTGAAGAAACTAAGCAAGCATTGGAAAAATTCAAAAATAAATAGATTATGAGCAAGTTCCGCATTGAAATTAAATGGGCCATTATTTTTGCATTGGCAACCCTGCTTTGGATGGCCTTTGAGAAATCTATGGGCTGGCACGATGTACTCATAGAAAAGCACGCTATATATACCAACTTTTTTGCTATCATAGCTATAGCAGTTTATGTATTGGCCCTATTGGACAAGAGAAAGGTGGATTACAATGGAAAAATGAGTTGGAAACAGGGATTTATCAGTGGTATCATTTTAAGTGTGATCATTGCCGTAATAAGTCCGTTGACACAATACATTACGAGTAATTTTATTACACCTGAATATTTTACAAATATTATTAATTTTGTGGTGGATTCGGGGAAAATGGATCAAGAAGCTGCGGAGAGTTATTTTAATTTGAATAGCTATATAATTCAAAGTCTTTTTGGTGCATTGACCATGGGAATCGTTACTTCGGCGATTGTGGCGTTTTTTGTGAAGAAGCAATAACTGGAACAGTTCACCGTTTTATTTTTTTAAACTTTTCTGATGGATATTTTATCGTTCTTGAACGGGAACTTCGTTTTCCCTCTACTAGCCTTGGTTTTATTGGTAGTTTATTTCGTTAATCGAATTAAAAACAATAGAAAATATAAAAGATAAGTCGGTTATCTGGTCTTTAACCACCCAGTGATGCTAAGTCGTTCGCGATGGGCAGGTTTTACCTCGTGCTCCAATTCTTGACTTTCAAAAATAACGACCCTTCCCGGAAAGGGGGCAATATGTTTTGCCTCTTCCCCATTTTCCGTGGGTAAGTATAGTACCAATTCACCACCATCTTTATCTGCCACCCAATCTGGTTCATTTAGATAACAGACCATGGAAAGTTTACGCCTATCATCATTCTGAAAAGTGTCCAAATGCCTTTTGTAAAAAGTGCCTTCAGGATATATGGCATAGTGAAATTCCTTGAATAGGATTCCCATAAAACAGGTCTTGTTCAGATAATTGGCCAATTCATTAATTTTTAGAAAAAACTGTTGTTCCAGTATATCCTTACTGCTTTCATCCATCCAAAGGATAAAATCGCCACGGATTGCCTTTATGATCAATTCATTGACACGATTTCCTATAGCTGCTTTTTTAAATTGATCCTCCTCATATTTGGCCAGGAGTGAATCCCTTAATTGGGCCACATCCTCCGGAGAGAAAAAATCATCTACAATACTGTATTTCTGTATTAGGATATCATCTATCACTTTTTCAAAAAGAGGATTCTCCTTAAACTCCAGTTGTTCAAATAGTTCTGCCAAATTTGTATGGTTTTAAAAATCGGACAAAAATAGACGAAAATGCTATTGGTTTTACACAGCATGTTAAGTGGGTCTTAATTGTCCCTAAGCGTTTATTATTTAATTGTAATGTTTATTATTGATTTTTAGCTTATTCCCTGATTTCTAATACATTTTCATTAACTTTTGGGCTTCAATTTCCAAATGACTCTATAAATGAAACATGTTTTACCCTCTATTTTGTTAATTATGGCTTTCCTAATGGAAAGCTGTGGAGATAGTAATAAAAGTACTGATACAGCTGTAAATAAAAAGTGGTACAAAGGTAATCTTCATACCCATTCCTTCTGGAGTGATGGGGACGAGTTTCCTGAGACTATTCTGGAGTGGTATAAGTCGCACGACTATCAATTCATTGCCCTATCGGACCATAATACCGTTTCTTTGGAGGAAAAATGGATACAGGTCAGGGAAGATTCCATTTATCAAAAAAGCTTTGAGAACTATTTGGCAACTTATGGGGAGGATTGGGTAGAGCATAAAACGGACTCCGGAAAGGTGCATGTAAAATTAAAGACGTATACGGAGTATAGGGATCTTTTTGAGAAACCGGAAGAATTTTTAGTCATTCATTCGGAAGAAATTACTGACAGGTACGAGGACAAACATGTACATATGAACGCTACAAATATTCAGGAAAAAATAGATCCCCAGGGAGGTAATAGTATCTCGGAAGTCATGCAGAACAATCTGGATGCGGTACTTAAACAACGGAAAGAAACGGGAGTTCCTATTATGCCACATATAAATCATCCCAACTTTTATTACAGTATTAGTCTTGACGACATGATATCCTTGAAGGGAGAGCGCTTTTTTGAAGTGTACAACGGTCATCCCATGGTTCATAATATGGGAGATTCAACGCATATTTCTACGGAGGAAATGTGGGATCAGATCAATATATCCTATATAACGGCCAAAAAACCCATTATGTATGGTTTGGCAACCGATGATTCCCATAATTACCATAAAATGGGTAATAAATGGAGTAATTCCGGCAGGGGTTGGGTAATGGTACAGTCCGATACCTTATCTGCTCCCTCATTGATAGAGGCTATGGAAAGGGGCGACTTCTATTCTACCACTGGGGTTACCCTTAAAACTTTGGAATTTGGGGACAAGACCTTGAAGGTGGAAGTGGAACCGGAAACAGGTATTGAATATAATATAACTTTTCTTGGATGTCTTAAAGGGGAAACCGAAGTCAAGGAGTTGAAGGCTGTGAAGGGCGGTTCTGCCAGTTTCGAGCTAACGGATGATATACTCTTTGTAAGGAGTAAAATATCTTCTACAAAACTTCAGAAAAACCCAATAGAGGACATCAAATACGAATCTGCTTGGACACAGCCCATACTCAATGATTAGTTTCCCAGAATAAATTACCTTTGCAGTCCAAATAAATAATATGGGCAACATTCGTATTACCAAACAGTTTAATTTTGAAACTGGACATGCCTTGTTCGGTTATGATGGTAAATGTAGAAATGTACATGGGCATAGTTATAAGCTTTCAGTAACCGTAATAGGGAAGCCTATTACCGATACTGCCCACGTAAAATTGGGAATGGTCATAGATTTTGGGGATTTGAAGAGAATTGTGAAGGAAGAGATTGTGGATCAATTTGACCATGCTACAGTTTTTAATAAAAATACTCCGCATGTGGAATTGGCACAGGAACTAACGGATAGGGGGCACAATGTAATATTGGCCAATTATCAACCTACCAGTGAAAATATGGTTTTGGATTTTGCAGATAGAATAAAGGCCAGATTGCCAAAAAACATCAGCCTACATTCTTTAAAGCTACAGGAAACCGACACCTCCTTTGCAGAGTGGTACGCTTCTGATAATTAAAAAGGCCTGCATGAAAACTATTGACGTTCCCGCGGGCAAGAAAATATACTTCTCTAGTGATAATCATTTGGGGGCTCCTACCAAGGACCTTAGTTTTCCACGAGAAAAGAGGTTTGTGGCTTGGTTGGATACCGTAAAAGAGGATGCTTCCGCTATTTTTCTCCTTGGGGATCTTTTCGATTTTTGGTTCGAGTATAAAACGGTAGTGCCCAAGGGCTTTACCCGTACCTTGGGGAAATTGGCAGAAATTACCGATTCGGGCATTCCGGTATACTATTTTGTGGGGAACCATGATTTATGGATGAACGGATATTTTGAAGAGGAGTTGAACATTCCTGTATATCACGAACCACAATCCTTTTTATTAAATGGAAAGTCATTTTTAATTGGGCATGGTGATGGTTTGGGTCCTGGGGACAAAGGGTACAAGCGGATGAAAAAAGTATTCACCAACCCCGTATCAAAATGGCTGTACAATTGGTTGCATCCCGATTTTGGCGTAAAACTGGCCCAATATCTTTCCGTAAAGAACAAAATGATTTCCGGGGATGAGGATATTAAATTTCTTGGGGAGGAGAACGAATGGCTGGTTCAATATTGTAGACGGAAACTGGAGCAGCAGCACTATGATTATTTTGTTTTTGGACATCGGCACCTGCCTTTGGAAATACCCTTAAATGAAAATTCAACCTATGTGAATCTAGGGGATTGGATTTCCTATTTTACTTACGGCGAATTTGATGGGTCTTTCTTATCCCTGAAGAAATATGAGTCTTCCTTAAGCTGAAATACAAGAGATTTTGCGGTCCATCTAGAGGGATAATCGGAGTACTGTTGATTTACCTGCTTGGCATAGTGCAATTCGTACTAAAATTTGTAGTTGCAGCTTGTTAATAGTACAATTTATTGATGCATTTTAGTTATTAAAAAATCAAAATTGATAACTATCATGTTCTTTTAGGTCCTTTAACTTCATTTGAAGGGCTATTTTACCCTGCCATTCGTTTTCATCCAATGTAAAAACGGCGCTAACGGTTTTGCTTGATACCGTAGGTAAATGCTTACCTAAATTAAACCCAATTGCATCAATTCCCGACCTCCTGGAGCCGTTATTTTTATCAAAAAGCCTACATTTTAAATGTTTTCCTTCTTGGCCAACCACTTTTGCGTAGCCGGTGTCGTTGAGATTTTCTACCATGAAAATAGGCGTCATATTTCCTGGGCCAAAGGGGGCAAATTGTTTAATAATGCGCATTAATTTCGGGGTAATTTGATCCATGCCAATTATAGCATCTACCATAATTTCAGGAGACATTAGATTTGGATCCATGGTATTGGCAACCACCTCCTCAAATTTGGCTTTAAAGGCCTCGTAATTCTCTTCAAGTAAAGTTAATCCGGCGGCATACATATGCCCACCAAATTGTTCAATGGTATCGGAACAGCCCTCCAATGCCTCATATACGTCGAAACCTTTGATGGATCGAGCAGAGGCTGCCAATTTATTGCCGCTCTTTGTAAAGACCAAAGTGGGCCTATAATAAGTTTCAATGAGACGGGAGGCTACAATTCCGATTACCCCCTTATGCCAAGTTTCATTGTATACCACTGAGGTAAAACCTTCCTCTTCTTTGTTTTCTTGTATCTGTAATAGGGCTTCTTGGGCAATGATCTGGTCTAGGTTTCTTCTGTCCGTATTGTATTTCTCTATTTCGGCGGCAAAAAATTCGGCCCGTGCCAAATTGGTTTCCTTTAACAGATTAACCGCGTGTTGCCCGTGCTCCATGCGCCCTGCAGCATTAATTCGCGGAGCAATTATAAAAACCACGTCTGTAATGGTAAGGACTTGCTTTTTTATCTGATTGATGATTGCCTTAAAACCGGCTCTCGGATCTTGGTTGATTACTTGCAGCCCCCAATAGGCCATAACCCGGTTTTCCCCTGTAATGGGCACTATATCTGCCCCTATGGCTGTAGCAACCAAATCCAAATAAGGAACTAAATCTTCAATAGTTTCCCCTTTATTGCTCCCCAATGCCTGGATCAATTTAAATCCTACCCCACAGCCACAAAGTTCGTCATAAGGATAGGAACAATCCGCTCTTTTAGGGTCCAAAACAGCTACTGCATTCGGTAAAGTATTCCCTGGCCTGTGGTGATCACAGATAATAAAGTCTATACCCTTTTCCTTTGCATATTCTACCTTCTCAATGGCCTTAACCCCACAATCCAAGGCAATTATTAGGGAAAAGCCGTTATCCTCGGCAAAATCTATACCTTGATAGGAAACCCCATAGCCTTCGTTATATCGGTCCGGGATATAGGTGGCCACGTTGGGGTAGGTGCTTTCCAAATAGGAGGAAACCAAGGCTACTGCCGTAGTGCCATCCACGTCGTAGTCCCCAAAAATCAAAATATTTTCCTGCTCTGCAATGGCCCTTTCTATTCGTTCCACGGCCTTGTCCATATCCTTCATTAAAAAAGGATCGTGAAGGTCTGAAAGCTGTGGCCTAAAAAACCTTTTGGCATCCTCATAGTTGGTAATGCCACGCTGTAATAATAGTTGCGCTACCAGATCTTCCACGTTTAGGGCCGCGGCTAACGCGTCAATTTGTGGTTGTTCGGGTTTTGGTTTAATGGTCCATCGCATGGTAATTACTCCTTTAGCCTAATTCTATTTTTAAATACTTCTTTGCCGTCTATTACAACTTTTAGATAGTAGCGCATTTTAGGCAAATAGGAGAGGTCATATGTAAAAATACCCTTTTTGAAATTTAAGTAGGTATGGGTTTCCACTATTTTTGTCTCATCCTCCTGTTGGGTAATAATGACCTCCACATTTTTTTCATCATTGGCAAAATAATCCAATGTTACTGGGCCCTCGGTTCTGGCAGGGAACATATTTATGGACGGTTCATTGTCCAAATGATAGGTAACCCCAGGTTCTACTCTAAAGTTATACATAATATGGCTCCCAAAGTCGGAATTGAAATGTTTTATGGCCTGCCCCAAAGTATCCAATAGTTTAACGCTACCATTGCCATCCCTTGCCTTGAACCAAAACTCAAGTCCATCCCCTCCTTTATCATGAACCTTAAAAGTATAGTTGCCCTTTCGAAGTCTCAGGGTATCCGAATAGATGGTGTTAGGTTTAAGATCTACACTATCTCTTTTGAATATTGGCTTTCCGTAGCTATCGGTAACGGAATATTCATTTTGGCCGGGCTTTTTATTCGTCTTAAAATAGATAATAACGGACTCGGGCAAGATATTGGGTTTAGTATAGACCGAGCTTTTGGAATTATCCAAACCGTAACCATCTTTTTTGCCATTAGGCCTTTTTAATTCTACAAAAAAGCGGGTAGACTCTTTATCGCTAAATATCTCTTCGGGCAAGGTTAATAGGGCGGTTTCCCCAAAAGGAATGTCTCCTTTCCATTTAAATTCTTTTGGTTTCTGCCCCTCTAGAAAATAATTTATTACCAAAGATTTTAAATTGTTCTGGCCATTATTCTTTATCCGGATAATGGGAAAAGCTCCCGTTTCATTTTTTCTACTGTGTATTTTTTCGTTGGAAGGGGATATTATATCCACTAAAGCAACGTCATTTTCGGAATTGATCTTGCCATATTCCAGAACATAGGCCACTAAAAGTTCTTTTGCACTTGGCTTTTCCGTTTCATAGGGTTCCATATTAAGGTCAATGGTAAATTCTTGTCCTGAATTTAAGTCAAAACTTACCTCATCTGGCTGCAATAAATAACCAGGGCACCAATTGGCACGGTCAAAGATCCAGGTCCCGGCCTGTGGGTATAAGGGGTTATCTCCACATTCCATCCACAATTGTTTTCTGTCGATGACTTTGCCGTTATACAGTATGTCGCGGTATTTGTCACAAAATTCGCCGCAGCCATTGGCATCCATCCCATGTCCTGTCTGATGAATTTTTACCTTTCCAAAGGAGGATTGGGTACTGGCCTTTAAAGCAACTGGTACCAAGTGATTTTCAATGGGATCTGATTTATCTCCATAACTATAATTGCCATCGTAGACCTTATGTATGGCCAGTTGCTCCGCAACGGGTTTTCCGTAAGTTATTTCAAAATCTACGGTAACCTTCCATCCGCGGGTCTTATTGTCCTCGTAGCCCGTGTGTATGTAATCAACTTCCAGGCTATCCCTTAAAATGGGACTAAAATCCGTAATATCCACTTTCCAATCAAATCGCCAGTTTTCATGAAATCTTCCGCCATATGGAGTAAGCATTCTGGCAATTTCGTAGTCGACAGTGTCATTTTTTTGCCTCACTTTAATATGGTCAACATAATCCCAGTCTGCACAGCGCATATTGTCCGGGCATTCAAAAGTAAGATTTAAGAATATCTGCCGAATTTCCTTGTTTTTGGGAGGAAAAACGGCCCAGTTCTTATAACTATTTTCACCTTTTGACGGATCGGTAACAATGGTTTCCTGGTTGTGGGATATTATTCTTTCTGTAGCTTGGGCATGCAAGTTTTGTTGTACCAGTATAAAACCGGCTAACAGATATAGAAATCTTTGGATCATAGTAAAAAGAAGAAGGGAAACTATTATTTATTAAAATAAGTCTTAATGTCCAAGGTTGCGAATTGACGGAACATTTCCATTACCCCGCAATATTTTTCAACGGAAAGATCAACCGCTCTTTGCAATTTTTTTTCGTTGAGATTAGCTCCAGTAAAATGATACTCTACCACTACCTTGTCGTAAAATTTAGGGTCCTCATCTGTTAGGTTGGCAATAGTCTCTATTCTAAATTCTTCCACCTCCAATTTCATTTTTTTTATTAGTGAAGCTACATCAAGACCTGAGCAGCCGGCCAAGGCGGTAAGCATTAGAGCTTTTGGTCTATATCCCATACCTTCTCCACCATTTTCTGGAGCTACATCTATAGTTAGGTTGTTTCCGGAAGGATTATTGCTTTCAAAGGCCATATTGCCAAGCCATTTGGTAGTGATTTGATTTGTCATGTAGGTGTTTTTTTCGTTACTTGTATAGGTCAAAAATACGCATAATTCACAAATCATGTCCCTTGTAGACCCTTTAGATGCCGATCACGATTCAGCGACCAAAAAGTTGGCCGAATTTTTTAATGAAACTTTGGGTTTCTGTCCCAATTCGGTATTGACTATGCAACATCGGCCCGCCATTTCCAAGGCATTTATTAATCTGAATATGGCGGTTATGGCAAATGAAGGAAGGGTTAGTTCCGCCTTAAAAAGAATGATGGCCTGGGTAAGCAGTAACGCCACTGGTTGTCGGTATTGTCAAGCGCATGCAATAAGGGCAGCAGAACGTTACGGGGCGGAGCAGGAGCAATTGGATAATATATGGGAGTACAGGACGCATTCTGCATTCTCAGAAGCCGAACGGGCGGCCTTGGATTTTGCATTGGCGGCTTCCCAAGTACCAAATACTATGAATCCAGAAATAAAGAAGGCCTTATACAAGCATTGGGATGAAGGTGAAATTGTGGAAATGTTGGGGGTCATTTCTTTGTTCGGATTTTTAAATCGCTGGAACGACACCATGGGCACTAGCTTAGAGGATGGTGCCATAGAGAGTGGGAAGCAGTATTTGGAAAAATATGGATGGGAGAGGGGCAAACACCTTTAGCGAAAATACTTTCTGTTGCAATGAGGGAACCGTCCCATAAAAATCAATTTGTTTTTTTGGGAAGTTCGTTATTCCATAATATCATTACAGATTTGGGCAAAAATAAAAAGGCAGAGCATAGCTCTACCTTTTTCCCCAAATCTTACCATGAACTTAACCTACTTATGCTATGGTCTTCCAAAAGTATAGCAATATAAGCCATGGGAAAAAGGTTTTAGATGAATGTCTCTTTAATAGGTTGAAATACTTCTAATCCGATAAACAGTGGTTTATATTGGATGTAATGCAGCGGGGACAAAGGGTCTGGGTTAGCTCCAATAAAAAAGGTGGAGAAGTCTCCACCTTTTTTGCCCCAAATCTTACCATGAACTTAACCTACTTATGCTATGGCACTACTAAAGTACAAGTGCACTGCAGGTTTCTGATCAAAAAGACGTTAAAGAGTGTATTTCATCGATGAAGTGCATAAAAACCTACCCTTCATCGATGAAATGTTTAGTATGCCCGTTCGTTCTTGCCTTCGAAAAAGTTAATAAACGCCCTGTTTACCACGCGGTTACCACCGGGAGTGGGATAATTGCCGGTAAAGTACCAATCTCCCAGGTTTTTGGGACAGGCTTCATGTAGGTTTTCAATATTTTGATAAATTACCTGAACCTGGGCTTTAATATCTGGCGGACTTAATAATTGTCCAATTTTGTCGGAAATCTCATCTGCCGTAAAAGGGGCATAGAATTCCTTAACGTAATTCACTACCTCAGAATCATGTGTACTGGTTTGTTGCAGACATTTTTTGTAGATTTCCTCTACAAGGTGCATAGTATTCCTTTCTTCATGAAGGGCCAAAGCGGCCTTAAATGCAACAAAATCTTCCAGTTTGGCCATATCTATTCCGTAGCAGTCAGGATATCGGATTTGTGGTGCCGATGAGACAACTATAATTTTCTTCGGCAATAGTCGGTCTAAAATTCTAAGGATACTCTTTTGAAGAGTGGTTCCTCTCACGATACTATCATCTATGATTACCAAATTGTCGTTTTCCTTCACAGATCCATAGGAGATATCATAGACGTGTGCTACCAAATCGTCCCTACTGCTGTCCTGGGTTATGAAGGTTCTGAGTTTGGCATCTTTTATGGCCACTTTCTCTATTCTTGGCCTCACTTCCAAGATCTCATGTAGTTCTTCCCGTGTTATTTTTCTTCCAATAGAAAGAATCTGTTCTTCTTTCTTTTTGTTCATGTAGTTCTGTGCTGCGATTACCATTCCGAAAAAGGAGGTTTCCGCAGTATTGGGGATATAGGAGAATACGGTATTTTTTATATCGTTATCTATCGATTTCAGGATTAGTGGGAAAAGCAGTTTTCCCAACATTTTTCTTTCCTGATATATTTCCTTGTCACTTCCCCTAGAGAAATAAATACGTTCAAAAGAACAGGCCTTTCTTTCGGTAGGTTCTAAAATTCTCTTGATCTTAACTTTGCCATTTTTTTTGATGATGATGGCGTGTCCCGGGTCCAATTCCTTAACGTCGTCAAAATTAACGTTGAATACTGTCTGTATTGCAGGCCTTTCGGAGGCTACCACAGCAATCTCATCGTCTTTATAGTAATACGCAGGTCTAATTCCTGCAGGGTCTCTTAGAACAAAGGAATCGCCATGTCCCAAAAGACCTGCCATGGCATAACCACCATCAAAATTTTTGGCCGCTCTTCTCAAAATCTTGCCAACATTTAATCTTTCCGCAATCAATGGGGAGGCTTCCCTCTTGTTAAAGCCTTCTTTTTTAATATCCTTATAAAGTTGAGCAACTGCATCGTCTAGAAAATGCCCAATTTTTTCCATTACCGTAACGGTATCGGCTTTTTCCTTCGGGTGTTGTCCAATTTGTACAAGGTTATCGAAAAGTTCATTAACATTGGTCATGTTAAAATTTCCGGCAACGATCAGGTTACGGTGCATCCAATTGTTTTGTCTTAAAAAGGGATGTACACTCTCTATACTGTTTTTTCCAAAAGTTCCGTAACGTACGTGACCCAAAAGAACTTCCCCAATGTAGGGAATATGCTTTTTCTGTTTGGCCACATCATTGATGTATTCCGGATTTTCTTTAAAAGAAGTGTTTATACGATCGTTTATTTGGGCAAAAATATCCTGTATGGGTTGTTGGTCTATGGAGCGTACCCGACTCATATACCGTTCGCCAGCTTCCATATCCAATTTAATACTGGCAAAACCTGCACCATCCTGGCCACGGTTATGCTGTTTTTCCATCATCAAGTACATCTTGTTTACCCCGTAAAAGGCAGAACCGTACTTTTCTTGATAATATTCCAACGGCTTCAATAACCGAATCAGGGAAATTCCACATTCATGCTTTATAGCGTCGCTCATGGTAACTTTAAATTAAAAATGCCCTGTAAAATTAGGGCACATATTTATTGTAATTCAATATCAAATTGGGTAAGCTCCTTAAATTGGAGCAACCTGTCGTTGACCTCTTTCTTATCTAATTTTTCCATTCTTTCAGTGCCAAATCGTTCAACACAAAATGAGGCTAAATTGGAACCGTGTATAACCGCACTCTTTAGATTGTTGAAACTAATGTTTTCGGATTCCGCCAAATATCCAGAAAAGCCTCCTGCAAAGGTATCTCCTGCACCTGTTGGATCAAAAACCTCCTCCAAGGGCAGCGCTGGGGCAAAAAATACCTGGGAATTGTGAAACAACAATGCGCCGTGTTCCCCTTTTTTTATTACCACAAATTTAGGGCCCATAAGATGTATTTTCTCCGCAGCCTTTACCAAGGAGTGCTCTCCGGTTAGCTGTCTGGCCTCTTCATCGTTAATGGTGATCACGTCTATGTGTTTTACAACTTCCTTCAATTCATCAAGGGCATGGTCCATCCAAAAGTTCATGGTATCCAGTACTATTAGCTTTGGTCGTTCTTCCATCTGATTAATTACACTCAGTTGTGTGTCCGGGTGTAAATTTCCCAACATTAATACGTCCGCGTCCTTAAAATTGTTTGGAACTACCGGAGCAAAGTCGGCCAGTACATTCAATTCTGTGGATAAGGTATCCCTGGAATTAAGATCGTTGTGATATTTGCCACTCCAAAAGAAGGTTTTACCACCTTTAATAACTTGTAGGCCAGAAATATCAATATTCTTTTCGGTCAAAAGATCCAAATAATCTTGGGGAAAATCTTCGCCCACAACAGAAACAATGGCAGATTTTACTCTAAACTGGGAAGCTGCCAGACCAATAAAGGTGGCTGCCCCTCCCAAAATTTTATCGGTTTTGCCGAAAGGGGTTTCTATAGCGTCAAATGCGACTGTTCCTACGATTAAAAGTTTACCCATTAAATTTTGAAATTTGCTGCAAAGATAGGTTTTTGAACTGCCAAATCCGCAGCATTGGAAATCAAATTTTAAAAAATGATGATATCCCTATTTTCTACCAAAATCTGCAGGAATTTCACCCCAGGCCTTGGTTTCCCACTTAACTATGGTAGTGGTGTAGGTGTTTTTTTCAAGCCAGCTAATGGCGCGTCTTACCAGATCGAAGACCACTTTGTTTTCAGGGGTTTCTGGCAATTTGGAATTACAGCTTTTTTTCCGGACCCAGCTCATGGCCGTTTTGGAATCGGTATATATTATCCTGTCGCTATTCTGTTGCTTTAGAAAAGCCAGCCCATGTACCAAGGCCAAAAACTCGCCAATATTATTGGTGCCTTGTTTAAATGGTCCCTGTTTAAAAAGTTCTTTTTTGGTTTTTGTATCTACTCCCCTGTATTCCATGATACCGGGATTACCGCTAGAGGCAGCATCAACCGAAATGGAATTGTAATTGGGATCGCCTATTTTACTAATTTGCTCCTTGCTTAGTGTGGAGGAAGTATTTTTTTTACCCTTATAATCATCGTAATTGCCATTGTAGGCCTTTTTTGCTTCCTCAAATGTTGGGAAGGATTTATATTGGGCTCCCTTGTAGTTGGAGATGGCAGCTTTGCAGTCTTTCCAGCTGGTGTATATTCCTGGTCGACTTCCTTTCCACACGGTATAGAATTTTTCTTTTTTGGCCATTATGTCCCCATTAAAACCTGTTCTATCACCTTTGGGAAATGCCCATATTCCAATTGATGGACCTTTTCTGCAATCATTTCAGGGGTATCATTTGGGCTTAAAGCAACCTTTACCTGCTTAATGATGGCTCCTTCGTCATAATTCTCGTTTACATAGTGGATGGTTATTCCCGTTTCCGTCTCATTATTGTTTTTTACCGCTTCATGAACATGCATGCCGTACATTCCCTTACCTCCGTATTTGGGGAGCAATGCGGGATGAATATTAATTATTTTATTGGGATAACTGCGGATAAGGTTATCTGGAATCTTCCAAAGAAATCCTGCCAAAACAATAAGGTCCGGGTTAAGGGATTTAAGGATATTTAAAACACAGTCCGAGCTATAGAAGGCATGTCTATTAAAATATAAGGCATTCAAATTTAATCGGTTACACCTTTCAAAAACTTTGGCGTCCTTTTTATTGGATAGTACACAGCTAATGGAAACCTCGGAATTGTCGCGAAAATATTGTTCTATGTTTTCAACGTTGGAACCAGAGCCGGAAGCAAATAGGACAATCCTTTTCATGTATAATTTTGGGGTTAGGACAGAAAATAATTTTGGGCTAAAATAGCACTCTTGTATTTAATTTTATTAAATTACATCACATTTTAACGACAAATAGTGTTATTAAACCAAAGTTTTTTATTTTTGCCATCAATTTAAATTTTTAAAACCGATATTATTATGTCAGACATTGCATCAAGAGTAAAAGCTATCATCGTAGATAAATTAGGTGTTGATGAGAACGAAGTTGTAACCGAAGCTAGCTTTACCAACGACCTAGGGGCAGATTCATTGGATACTGTTGAGTTGATAATGGAGTTCGAAAAAGAATTTGATATTCAAATTCCGGACGATCAAGCAGAAAACATTGCTACAGTTGGTCAAGCTATAAGTTATATAGAAGAAGCCAAGTAATTTTATGATTTCTTGAACAAGTTTCAAAATTATCCATGTGGTAAAGACGCTGCATGGATAATTTTTTTTAATTTACACCTAACTTAATAAGTTAAACAAAAATTTAGTTCAATGCAATTAAAGCGAGTTGTGGTTACTGGTCTAGGTGCTTTGACACCTATTGGCAATAATATTGAAGAGTATTGGGAAGGCCTAAAGAACGGAAAAAGTGGTTCGGCCCCTATTACTTATTATGATACAGAGAAGTTTAAGGTAAAATTTGCATGCGAATTAAAGAACTATAATGCTGAAGATTATTTTGATAGAAAAGAGGCCCGCAAGTTGGACAGGTTTGCCCAATATGCACTCATTTCATCAGATGAAGCCATAAAAGACTCAGGATTGGATCTTGATAAGATAGATAAGTTTCGAACTGGGGTAATCTGGGGAGCTGGCATAGGAGGATTGGAAACTTTTCAGAACGAAGTTTTAAATTTTGCTGCTGGAGATGGAACGCCACGGTTTAATCCATTCTTTATCCCAAAAATGATTGCTGATATTGCTCCTGGAAATATATCTATTAAGCATGGTTTTATGGGTCCTAACTATACTACGGTATCGGCTTGTGCGTCCTCTGCCAATGCCATAATCGATGCCTTGAACACTATACGTTTGGGATATTGTGATGTTGTAGTTACTGGTGGTAGTGAGGCAGCGGTTACCATAGCCGGAATGGGCGGTTTTGGAGCAATGCATGCACTTTCCACACGTAATGAGAGCCCAGAAACAGCTTCAAGGCCATTTGATGCCACTAGGGACGGATTTGTTCTGGGCGAAGGGGCGGGAGCCTTGATCCTTGAAGAATATGAGCATGCAAAAGCCAGGGGAGCAAAAATATATGCGGAAGTAGCTGGTGGAGGTTTATCCAGTGATGCCTACCATATGACGGCACCACATCCTGACGGAATTGGAGTTGTTAGGGTAATGGAGAATTGCTTAAAGGATGCCGGATTAAAACCTGAAGATGTGGATGCCATAAATACACATGGTACTTCTACTCCCTTAGGTGATGTTGCCGAGTTAAAGGCGATAACCAAGGTTTTCGGAGAGCATGCGCACCAGATAAACATAAACTCTACAAAATCCATGACAGGTCATCTTCTAGGTGCTGCCGGTGCTATTGAGGCCATTGCTTCTATATTGGCCATGGAGCATGGATTGGTACCCCCTACCATCAACCATACTACTGTAGACGACAATATTGATCCCAAATTGAACCTTACCCTTAATAAGGCACAAAAAAGAGAGGTAAACGTTGCACTGAGCAACACTTTCGGATTTGGGGGACATAATGCATGTGTGATATTTAAAAAAATTAGCTAATTCATAATATGAACGCTTTTTCCAATTTATTTAATTCCCATTCAAAAAAGGATGGGGATTTTTTTTTGGGAATGAAAAAAATTTTGGGTTTTAAGCCAAAAAACCTGGAAATTTATCAAAAAGCGTTCGTTCATCGCTCTGCCAACAGAAAGGATAAGGCTGGCTTTCCTATGAATTATGAGCGCTTGGAATTTTTAGGGGATGCCATGCTGGGGACCATAATTTCCAAGCACTTATATAGCAAGGTTCCGGATGGGGACGAAGGATATCTTACCAAGATGAGATCTAAAATTGTTAGTAGGGAACACCTGAATGAGTTGGGGAAGGATCTTAAACTAATCGATTTTGTGGAGAGTAGAATTCCCAAATCCCGTTTTGGGGACAATATACACGGAAATGTTTTTGAAGCCTTGGTAGGCGCCATATACTTGGATAGAGGGTATAAATTCTGCGAAAAGTTTATTAGCAAAAGAATTATAGACCCCTATGTGGATATTGAACAATTGGAGGGTAAGGTCATAAGCTATAAAAGCTTGGTAATAGAATGGTGCCAAAAACAAAAAAAATCTTTTAATTACGATATCTACGAGGATACGGGAAATGATGTTATTAAGCATTTTGCAGTAAAGTTATCCATTGGGGGCAAAATTGTGGCCAAAGCTAGGGCAACCTCAAAAAAGAAGGCTGAGGAACGTGCTTCCAAGAGAGCCTATTTTGCCTTACAGGACAAAATGGATAAATCCAATGAGTGAAAATCCCCAAATTAATGGATCACCGCTAAAATTTGGACGAAAAACTTGACAATTGACCAAGGCTTATAAAATTTTATCAAACTCCAACGTTTTCGTAGTTTGAACAACGTTTTATACTTGGATTGGATAGGCTAGTTTCGTTATTAATCCTATATTTACGCCTTTCACGGAAAGTATGGCAGCGATACACAAAATTTCGGAAGATTTTTATGAAGAAACTTTTACTTTAATCGCTTTGCACAGCAGTATAGAAGATTTTATGCTGGTATATGCACTTAATTCTTGCCTTAAAACAAATTTGAAGAGGTCCGTGAGCGATTTGGATTTGTCGCAAGGTGGCTCCTTCCCAATTTTTGATTGGAGGGATGAAGTTAATGATCGCTATTACACATTTGTTAGCAATAATGATGTAAAGGAAGAGGTGTTAAGTGTAGCAAATCTATTTCAGGATCAGCCAACTTTAACAAAATATCATTTGGTTCCTGAATATAGGGATGTGGACTACTTTTTAAAGATAGAACACGACGAATTGGACGTGGAAGATTATATTTTGAAGTCTGTACTAACTATCCCGAAGGTCATAACAGCCTATTTGGTTGATGTAAGTAAACTAAAATCTAAAAATAATTTAATATTTTAAAATAATGCCAATAAATAAAAAGACAAAAATAGTAGCGACCCTCGGACCAGCTACTAGTACGAAGAGTGTTCTAAAGGACATGATTGAGGCTGGAGTGGATGTCTTTAGGATAAACTTTTCCCATGCCGATTATAAGGATGTTGCAGAACGCATACAGATGATTCGCGATTTAAATGAGGAATTAGGTACCTACACCTCTATTCTTGCGGATTTACAAGGACCAAAATTAAGGGTCGGAGTAATGGCAGGTGAAGTGGTAGTTGCCCCGGGAGACGAAATAACTTTTGTTACGGGGAAACCTTTTGAAGGAAATGCGGAGAAAGTGTATATGAACTACACCAATTTTCCAAAAGATGTTAAAGCGGGTGAGCGTATCTTGCTAGATGATGGAAAGTTGATGTTCGAGGTTATATCTACCAATTCCAAGGATGAAGTTAAGGCTAAAGTGATCCAAGGTGGGCCTTTAAAGTCCAAAAAAGGGGTGAATTTGCCAAATACCAACATCTCTTTACCAGCTCTAACAGAAAAAGATATTAAGGATGCTATTTTCGCCATTTCACAAGATGTGGATTGGATAGCACTTTCTTTCGTAAGGTTTAGTCAGGATTTAATAGACCTACAGAATATTATAAAGGAACATTCCGAGCACAAAATTCCAATTATTGCAAAAATTGAAAAACCTGAAGCAGTAGAAAACATCGATAAGATTGTAGCGTATTGTGATGGATTAATGGTTGCAAGAGGGGATTTGGGAGTTGAGGTTCCGGCACAGGAAGTACCCCTTATTCAAAAGCAATTGGTGCTAAGGGCCAAAAAGGCCAGGATACCTGTAATTATAGCCACCCAGATGATGGAAACTATGATTACCAGCCTTACACCTACCCGTGCAGAGGTGAATGATGTGGCCAACTCGGTAATGGATGGGGCAGATGCCGTAATGCTTTCAGGGGAGACATCCGTTGGAAATTATCCTGTGCAGGTAATTCAAAAGATGTCCAGTATCTTGGAAAGTGTAGAAAATTCAGACCTAATTAAGGTTCCGCATGAACCACCTCAGGTTAGGACAAATAGATATATTACCAAATCCATTTGTTTCCATGCCGCCAATATGGCCAATGAAATTAAAGCCAAGGCTATTTCTACCTTGACCAACAGTGGATATACGGCTTTCCAAATATCTGCTTGGAGACCAAAGGCCCACATTTTGGTATTTACCTCCAATAAAAGAATACTTACGCAGCTTAATTTGTTATGGGGAGTAAAGGCCTTTTATTACGATAAGTATGTGTCTACGGACGAAACTATTGAGGATGTCAATAAAATGGCCTGTCAGAAAGGGTTTTTAGAGGTAGGGGACATGTTGATCAGTTTGGCAGCAATGCCCATAAAGGATAAGGGTATGGTGAATACCTTGCGTGTTTCGCAAATAGAAAGCTGTAATTTTTAGAATCGGTATACCTAATATATTTATAAAGGCCTGTCTGGATTTTTTAACCGGACAGGTTTTTTTTATTGTTACAAGTCGAATTTGAGTTGTACGGTAAGTACCTTTTGCTCCAAAGGTTCATTTTTTTCCGTGTTTAAATTGGACAGGGATATACCTAAAAGGCGAACGGAATTTCCCAATTTCTCTTGGTAAAGCAGTTCTTTGGTAGTCTCCAATATCAAGGATTTGTCGGCAATATAATAGGGTAGGGTCTTGCTCCGTGTTTGAAGGGTGAAATCGCTATATTTTATTTTTAAGGTTACCGTTTTCCCCGATATCTTCGATTTTTTTAGGCGCTTTTCCAGTTCCGTGGCAATGTTTTCCAATCTTTGGAGCATAAAGACCTCACTGCTCAGGTTTTCATCGAAAGTACGTTCCGCACCTACCGATTTGGGGATTCTATTGGGCTTAACCTCGCTATTGTGGATTCCTCTTACCACATGGTAATAGTAATCGCCGCTTTTACCAAAATTCTCCCTTAGAAATTCAACCGATTTCTGCTTAAGATCTTTACCTGTAAAAATACCGAGATGATACATTTTGTCCGCCGTAACCTTTCCCACACCATAGAATTTTCTGATTTCCAAGTTCTCCAAAAAGGATATTACTTCTTCGGGATTAACCGTTTTTTGACCATTGGGCTTGTTATAGTCGCTGGCAACCTTGGCAAGGAATTTATTGATGGATATCCCGGCCGATGCGGTAAGGCCCACTTCGTCAAAAATTCGCTGTCTAATCTCTTCTGCTATCAGGGAGGCCGATGGATTCCCTTTTTTGTTCGTTGTTACGTCCAAATAGGCCTCGTCCAATGAAAGCGGTTCCACCAAATCCGTATAATCGAAAAATATATTTCTAATTTTAAGGGAAATCTCCTTATAACGTTCAAAACGCGGAGGTACAAATATTAAATCTGGACAGTTCTTTTTCGCCAAATAACCGCTCATTGCGCTACGGACCCCAAATTTCCTTGCCTCGTAACTGGCAGCGGAAACCACACCCCTTTTTTCGGCCCCACCAACGGCCAAAGGCCTGCCTTTTAAAGCAGGGTTGTCCATTTGTTCCACGGAGGCGTAAAACGCGTCCATATCTACATGGATTATTTTTCGTTGTGAAAAATCCAATTTCATACCGTAAATTTATAACAAGTTGGTGCTATAAGGCCCCACCTAAAATGTTAAACATGCTCCATGGGGAAGGGACAAATTAAATTAAAGGAGAAAACGGCTATTATATTGGGGGCTACCGGCTTAACAGGTGGGTGTTTATTGCAGATGTTGCTCAATGATGAACGATATATAAAAATAAGACTCTTTTCTAGGAGCAGTATTGGATTTTCCCACCCAAAATTGGAAGAACATTTGGTAGACCTCTTAAATTTGGAGAGCTATAAGACCAATTTTCTTGCGGATGAAGTGTTTTGTTGTATCGGTACTACCAAGGCTAAAACCCCGGATACGGAGATGTACAGAAAGATCGATTTTGGGATTCCGGTTTCGGCGGCCAAAATAAGCCGTATAAATGGGATTGAAACATTCATGGTCATCTCGTCCATGGGGGCCAATTCCAAAAGCGGTGTTAGCTACAACAGGATAAAAGGGGAAATGGAAGAAGCCGTTTTAAAGTGTGGCATTCCAAATACCTATATCTTACAACCCTCGCTAATAGGAGGTAAGCGGGAGGAGAAACGGATAGGGGAATGGCTGGCCAAGCAGTTTATGAAGGTTCTTAATTTTGTATTGGTAGGACCCTTGGAAAAATATAGGTCCATTGACCCAGAAGTTATTGCGGGCAGCATGGTTTGGTTGGCCAACAATAATTATGACAGTGTCAGGATTCAATCTGATGAAATTAAAAAGATATACCAAAGCCATTCCAACACATCCGAAACCGACTAGTATACATGATAGAAATAGAGCGTAAATTTTTAGTTAAGTCCGAAGCTTTTAAAACGGACGCTGTTCAAAAGGAAAGAATTGTACAAGGTTTTTTAAATACGGATCCCTTACGAACGGTAAGGGTAAGGATCAAGGGAGACAAGGGATATATGACCGTAAAGGGAAAGGGCAATCACAATGGCACCACACGTTTTGAGTGGGAAAAGGAAATATCTGTTAAGGAGGCGGATGCCTTGATTAAATTGTCCGAGCCCGGGGTAATAGAGAAGCTGAGATACTATATTGAGGTTGGAAAACATATATTTGAAGTGGATGAGTTTTTTGGTGATAATTCGGGATTGATAATAGCAGAAATTGAATTGGAACATGAAGATGATGACTTTTTGAAGCCCCAATGGTTGGGTGATGAGGTTACTGCAGATGTCAGATACTACAATTCACAGTTGAGTAAAAACCCTTTTAAGACATGGAAAAAATAAGCTTGTTATTGGTTATACTATTGTTCGGGCAGTTATTTTCCTGTAAGGATTCGGGAGGGCTGCCAAGCGTAAAAATAGCCCAGCAAGTTGCTGAACCGGAGATTTCCGTGGCTCAATTGAAGAAGCGTTTGGAATCACAGGGATTTCAAACTTTCGAATATATAGATGAAAAGACCATGGATACCATTTTGATGCAGCAATATTTCATTGCCTTTTTAAAAAGTGGTCCAAATCGCTCCCAATCCAAGGCGGAGGCAGATAGTCTACAGTCCCTTCATTTGGCCCATTTGGGAAGAATGTACGAGGAAGGTTATGCCGATATTTCGGGTCCTTTTGGTGATAATGGGGATATACGTGGTATTACCATTTACAATGTGCCTACCCAAGAAATGGCAGATAGCCTGGCCAATATGGATCCCATGGTGAAGGCGGGACGCTTGGCCATAGAAATACATCCTTGGTGGGCTGCCAAGGGATTTAAGTTAAGATAGCTCCATTACAAGGCGGCTATCTGTTGCAATTCCACGGATATAATTTATGATCAAATTTTCTAAAAGTTCCCTATTGCTGTACTGATCGAACAGGTTATTGGATTGAAAAAGTAAAGATTCCAAGTGGTTCAGATACAGTTGGCAGCTCAGTTCAACGTTAACGTTTTGCCTGATCTGGCCATTTTTTTGGGCGGTTTTCAGTAGTGAAAGTACTAGCCCGTTTATTTCCCGATTTTTAAAGTTATGGTACTGCTCATTAACCTTGGGGTAGTATTTTTTAATTCCTTCCAAAAAGGTGGGACTAAACAACTTTAAATATTCCAACCCTATTTTATATATCATAGTGATTCCCAAAATAGGATTGGATCTGACTTGTTCCACACTCTGGGTTACCTCGGCTTTTATCTTGTCCAATAAAAACCCAAGGCTTTCATAGACCAAGGCCTCCTTGTTGGTAAAGTGCTGATAGATGGTTTTTTTGGAAATTCCGATTTCATGGGAGAGGTCATCCAGGGTAAATCGTTTACTCCCATATCTCAAAAATTTGGAAATAGCAAATTCCAAGAACTCTTCTTTGCTTTCCATACGTAGGCCAGTTTATTTCCAACCACCACCCAAAGCCCTATATAGCTCTACTACTGCCTGCAGTTGTTGTAATTTATTGTCAATGGTGTTTAGTTCGGCATTCAAGGCATTTTGTCTAGCGGTCAACAAATCGAGATAAGTTCCAAACCCATTGTTTAAAAGTATTTCGGAATTAAGTTCTGCTTTGCGTAAAGATTCTACCTCATTTTGTCTGAATTCGTATTTTTTGGTTTCAGCTTCATATTCGTATAGCGCATTTGATACCTCCTGTCCTGCAGTCAAAAGTGTTTTCTTGAAGTTCAATAGGCTTTCTTCTTGCTGGGCCTTGGCTACTTCGTATTGGGTTCTTATCCTTCTTTTGTTAAAGATAGGTTGGGTAATTCCACCCACAAGAGTAGCAAACAAGGATCCGGAACTAAACCATTCTTTGAATTCCAAACTTTGTAGTCCTCCAGTTCCTGTTAAGGTTAGGGAAGGATAGAAACTGCTTTTGGCCACATTGGTTAGTTCAAATGTATTCATAAGTCTGAACTCCGCAGCAAGCACATCTGGCCGGTTAGCCAATAAATGGGCAGGAAGGCCAATGTTTAGATCCCGGGTTAGGGTTTGGTTTCCCAAGTAACTGCGATCTATATGCGTGGCGGGCTTGCCCAACAGTATGGCAAACGCATTTTCTGTTCTAAAAATGTTCTTTTCAATATCGATAAGCAAGGCCTGGGCATTGTATAATTGAGCTGCTGTTTGATCTACTGCTACTTGGGTTACATTGCCTGCTTCTTTGAGCGCCTGGATAGTTTGTAGACTTTTCTTTCTGTTTTCTATGGTCTCCTCGGTAATTTTATGCTGTTGGTCCAGGGCCATCAGCAGATAGTAATTGGACGCAAGTTGCGAAATTAGCCTTGTTTTTACTGCCTGGTGGGCTGCCATACTTTGCAGGTGGGACGCTTGGGTAGCCCTTTGGTTACTTCGGATCTTGCCCCAAATGTCGGCTTCCCAGGATAAATTTCCCGTGAGTTCGAACTGTTCAATGGACCCACTAAAAAATGATCCAAATTGACTGTTCGGGGCCAGTTCCTGATGGGTCATGGAGGCTTGAGCATCCAAGGAGGGCAAATAGCCCATTTTACCCTGCTTCATATACGATTCGGCCGCAGCGATTTGCTGTAAGGCTATTCGGATATCCAAATTGTTCTGGAGCCCTTCTTCTATATATTCGGAAAGCAACGGGTCCGTAAAAAGTTCCTTCCAGGAAAGTACAGCAGTTAAAGCGCTGTCGGTAGCAACATGGTCTGTTCGGTACAGCCTGTCTATTTCGTGTAAATCGGGCCGGTCATAGTTTTTCGCAACAAAACAGGATTGCAATGTAAATGCAATCAGCAGGAGTACGGAAAGTTTATAGGCAAATATATTTTTCATTAACTGATAATTATTGTTTTTAAGGTAAATTTCCTTTGATTTCGGACAAACCTAAATCATACCCACTTCTAATTTTATGATTCTTTTGGTAATGATTTGGCTGGCCCCGTTTCCTTAACGGCAACAGGTACTCCTGTAATTTTCTCTTGTAACCACTGAAAGACTATAAAGAGAACAGGGATAATAAAGACACCAAATACAGTCCCTATTAACATACCTCCCGCGGCACCTGTTCCAATGGCGTTATTTCCGGCTGCTCCTACACCTTTTGCCAGTACAAGAGGCATCAACCCGAGAATAAAGGCAAAAGAAGTCATTAAAATTGGTCTTAATCTAGCTTTGGCTCCCTGAATGGCCGATTCGGATAATGAAAGTCCTTGCCTTCTTCTTTGAAGTGCGAATTCCACGATAAGAATGGCATTTTTTGCCAAGAGCCCAATCAACATAATTAAGGCGATTTGGAAGTAAATATTGTTTTCCAAACCGGCAAATTTTGTCGACAGGAAGGCGCCCATTACCCCAATCGGCAAGGATAATAGTACAGATAATGGCAATAAATAACTTTCATATTGTGCCGACAGAAAGAAATATACAAACACGATGCTAAGTAGGAATATTACGCCCGATTGACCCGCTGAGGCAATTTCCTCACGGGTAATACCCGAAAAGGCAACCTCATAGTTATTTGGAAGATGTTCCTTGGCTACTTCGTTTACCGCCTTAATGGCGTCACCAGAACTGAATCCTTTGGCTGCGGAACCGTTGATGGTCACGGCATTAAATAAGTTGAAACGACTAACAGTTTGTGGGCCATAGACTCTATTTAAGGTAACAAATTCTGAAACCGGTGCCATCTCCCCTTTATCGTTCTTAACAAACATACTGTTTAAACTGGCAATGTCTTTTCTATCCTCGGGGTCAGCTTGCACGAATACTCTAAATTGCTTCCCGAACCTGCTGAAGTCGGCAGCATAAAATCCGCCTATATAACCCTGTAGGGTAGTAAGTATATTGCTCACACCGACTCCGGCTTCCTTGGCTTTCGGGATATTAATATCCATTTGAAGTTGAGGAAAATTGGTACTAAATGAGTTGGAGGCAAAACTTACTTCCGGACGTTGTATTAAATTAGAAATAAACTCATTGGCGGCATTGTCCAAGTCCTTTAAACTACCGGAAGAACGATCCAGTAATCGCATTTCAAACCCTTCTACCGCCCCAAATCCGGGGATACTTGGAGGGGTAAAAAATATAATTTTGGCATCGGGAATGGAAGTTGCTTTGGCATAGAGTTGCCCTAAAATGGCATCAATTGAAGTATCTTCGGTATCCCTATTTTCCCAGTCTTCCAGAATAATAAAGCCCATACCATATGAACTTCCTGAACCCGAGAAAAAGTTTCTTCCGTTAATTAGGGATGCTGTACGGATACCCTTAATACTGCTTATTTGCTCATATAGTTCTTGAGTAGCACTGTAAGTCCTGTCCAATGAGGCCGCTTGGGGCAGTTCCATATTCATAAATACCACTCCTCTGTCCTCTGTAGGTACAAAACCGGTTCTTGTAGTTTCGTTGGCCCACCAAATGGCGGCACTGGCTATTACGAGTATAACTGCAGTAATCCATTTGTGTTTTACCAAAAAGCCGAGTGATTTTATGTATTTGTCTGAGGTGGCTTTAAATGCTATGTTGAAAGCTGTATAGAAACGTTGTAGAAAACCTTTTCTTTTGTCTTTTTCGGAGTGTGGTTTTAATAGGATGGCACACAAGGCCGGACTCAAAGTCAAGGCGTTTACTGCCGATATGAGAATGGCAATGATTAGGGTTATACCAAATTGTTCATAAAATACTCCGGAAGGACCCTTAATAAATGTAATTGGAATGAATACCGCTGCCATTACAAGGGTAATGGAGATAATAGCCCCGCTAATTTCACTCATGGCAGAAACCGTAGCGGTCTTGGCATCATTGTATCCTTCTTCCAATTTGGCATGAACGGCCTCAACGACCACAATGGCATCGTCCACTACAATCCCAATGGCCAAAATAAGTGCAAATAGCGTAAGTAGATTTATGGAATAACCCAAAACCCCCAGAAAGAAAAATGTTCCAATGATGGAAACCGGAACAGAGATGGCCGGGATAAGTGTGGATTTAAAATCTTGCAAAAAGATAAATACCACCAAAAATACCAAGATAAAGGCTTCAATGAGTGTTGTTTTCACCTTGTTGATGGACGCAGTAAGAAATTTATTGGTATCGTAATTAATAAGATACTCCACCCCTTCGGGGAAACTTTCCTGTAAGCGATCTAATTCAACATAGAGTTTTTCTATAATCTCCTGTGCATTGGAACCAGGGGTTTGGAAAACTCCAAAGTTGATTCCGGGATAACCCTTCGATCTCGATGTAGAACTATATGAAAACGCTTCAAGTTCAACTTTTGCAACATCCTTTAAACGCAAAAATTGGCCGTTATCAAGCGCTTTAATTATGATTTCTTGATATTCTTCCGCGGACTTGTATCGACCTTTGTATTTAATAACATATTCGAAGGACTGCCCAGTATTTTGACCTAGGGACCCTGCAGCTGCTTCCAAACTCTGTTCATTAATGGCCTGGACTACCTCGGTAGTTGTAAGGCCATAGGAAGCTAGTTTTACCGGGTCTATCCACACCCTCATGGAGTAGTCTTTTGCACCGAAAACACTTACGGCACCTACGCCATTAATTCGTTGAATTTCTGGTTTAACATTAATGTTTAGGTAGTTCTGTACAAAAGTATCATCGTAATCGGGATTGGTAGAATACAGGGCAACGTACATTAGTGCGGAACTCTGCTGTTTTTGGGTAATTACCCCAGATCTTATTACCTCTGAGGGTAAAAGCGAATTTGCCCTGGAAACCCTGTTTTGAACATTCACCGCCGCAATGTCCGGGTCAACTCCTTGTTCAAAAAATACAGTTATGTTGGCACTACCGTCATTACTCGCAGAAGATGTTAAATAGGTCATACCTTCCACTCCGTTGATTTGTTCCTCTATCGGGACAATTACGCTTTCCAAAATTGTCTCGGCGTTGGCACCAGGGTAGTTGGCGGAAACCTGCACAGTAGGTGGAGCAATATCAGGATATTGCGTAACGGGTAAGCTGGATAGGCCTAAAATACCCAACAGCATTATTATAATTGATATTACTGTTGAAAGGACTGGTCTTTCAATAAATGTTTTGAGCATATTACGTTATTTAAAAACTTTATCGAAGGAGTTTAAAATACTATCCAAGGTTGTTAATTGGGGAATAATTTTTGTTCCCGGACGCACGGAGCCAACACCCTTGGCCAAGATCTGATCGCCTTCGTTCAGACCCTCCAAAATAGTTAATCCCTTTACATTGGCAAGAGGAACTATAGCTTTGGTGACCAAAGTATCGCCCTGTACCAGATATACAAAATTTTTATTCTGCTGCTCAAAGGTGGAAAGTGCCGGTACAGCCAATACTTTTTCTAATTTTTCAGATAAGAGTAGGGTGGCGCTGCTGCCGTTTCTAAGAAGTCCCTGTGGATTTGGAAACGTTGCCCTAAATTGTACAGTACCCGTATTAGGATTTATTTCGCCACCAATGGTCTCTATTTGACCCATATGACCATAAATGGAACCATCGGCTAATTTCAATTGTACCTTGGGAAGGTTTTTGGCTTTTTCGTCCAAAGTTTCTCCTGCTATACTTTTGATAAAACCTAAAAGATCCTTTTCATTCATTGAAAAAAAGGCATAAACTTGTTCAATGTTCGATACGGTTGTCAAAGGCTGGGAATCCTGCCCACTTACCAAATTTCCTTTTCTAAACGGGATGGAACCCACTACGCCGTTTACAGGGCTTTTAATGTTGGCATAATCTATATTGGCGGTAATACTCTTATAATTGCTTTTGGCCTGTTCTAAATTGGCCATAGCGGTCTGCAGTTGTACTTTGCTAATTATATTTTTTTCCACCAGGGGTTTTAGTTTGTCTACTTCAACCTGGGCTACATTAATTTGGGCCTTGGCGGCTGCGGCATCCTGTGATAGGGACTGGGTTTCCAACCTGAACAAGGGCTGCCCCTTTTTAACCATTTCTCCTTCATCAACAAATACTTCCTGTACATAACCCGCTACCTTGGCCCTTATTTGGCTATTCACGATGCCTTCTATACTGGCAGGATAACTCACAAAATTATCTACGGAGGTCCTCACAACTTTAATAGTAGGAAAGGGCAGCGCCGCCGGTGGTTGTTGAGCGGTCTTGTCTTCGCCACAATTGACGAATAAAACAAGGCACATTACTGGCGCAATCAGAAAAAATATTTTTTTCATAGGGTATCGGAATTAAATGCTTTTTTGAAGGTTTTCTTTAAGTTGAATGAGGTTTTTAATAAAATCGTCTATAAATAAGGCGTAATTTTTGGTGTATTCAAGACCGCGGTTTTTTTCCTTGGGGATATCCTTTTCTTGATATAGCTTTCTCTTGAAATTATGAACTTTAAGATGGATGTTTTTTTCTTTTTCCCATTGCGCTATCTTTTTGTCCAATTGTACATAAATGTCATTGGGGGCAATTTTAAAGTAACGTTTACGATCTCCAGGTTTGGTAAAATATACCACTCTTCCCTGGGTTTGTAAAAGCTGTAAATTGGTAGATACGGAGCTTTTGCAGGAATCCAAGCCATCTACAAGCTCATCAAAGCCCAATCCATCTTTTTCAGTAAGAATCAACATGGAAAATATTCTGGCTGACAAGGGAGATAACTGTTTGTTTTTTTCAAAATAAACGCCTAATTCTTCTGTAAGTTGCTTTATTTCGGAGTTTTGTTCCACTATAGATGAAAATTTTTGGTAAATGTACAATTGGTTCGGTAAAATACGAACCAATAAGGGGTTAATATTTTGTTAATGCGAAAATGTAGGTGTTTTAAATATTATTTGGCATAATTCCCTCCAATTCCATAACGGGGACAGGACCTAGATTGGATTCGCTTATAGAGTATTTTTCAAAGAGGAAGCGTTTTTCGTAAAGTTTGTCATCGGCGAAAAAAGTAACAAAGAATTCATTGTTAAAAGCCAGTATATCTTCTTGGAGTATTTCTATTTTGCGAAAGCTTTTGGCCGGAATGTCTCCTAGTCCATGTCTCATGGTGGAAGTTTTCCGGTCTCCTTCATAGCCGTTGGAAACAGCTATGACAGCTTCAATTTTGGAATCCCGGTCGTTGATAAGGTAGGCATTCCAATTTTTTTCCAAGAATTCATCGTTCCATTCATGTATAATGGCGACATGTACATTTTTCGCAATAGGAATTTCTATATCTTTTTTCAATTGTAGAGAGAATAATTCAGAATTTTACCAATTATAGTGGTTGGTGAAATTATGTTAATACAACATTCTAATTGTGGACCTCTTGTCCAAATTGTGTACCCTATTATGAGATTGCCACATTTGTTGGAAATCCGGGCTTAGCATTAGAAAGCACTCTTAAACTGCTCCAAAAAGCGCATATCATTTTCGCTCAATAGTCGAATATCCGATATTTGATGTAACAAAAGCGCAATTCTATCTATCCCCATTCCAAAGGCAAAGCCGGAGTATTCGTTGGCATCTATGCCGCAATTGGTAAGCACATTCGGGTCTACCATACCACAGCCCATGATTTCCAACCACCCAGTTCCTTTGGTCATTTTATAATCGGTTTCGGTTTCCAACCCCCAATAAACATCTACCTCGGCACTGGGCTCGGTAAATGGGAAGTAGGAAGGCCTAAGCCTTATTTTAGATTTTCCGAACAATTCGGTAGTAAAAAATTGTAGCGTTTGCTTTAAATCCGCAAAAGAAACGTCCTTATCTATATAGAGCCCTTCCACTTGATGAAAGAAGCAATGGGAACGGGCGGATATTGCTTCGTTCCTATAAACCCTGCCTGGAGAAATGGTCCTTATAGGGGGTTTGTTGTTTTCCATGTAACGTACCTGTACCGATGAGGTATGGGTACGCAATAAAATATCCGGATCGGTTTGTATAAAAAAGGTGTCCTGCATATCCCTTGCCGGATGGTATTCCGGAAGGTTCAAAGCGGTAAAATTATGCCAATCATCCTCTATTTCCGGACCTTCCGAGACATTGAAGCCAATGCGCGAAAAGATGTCTATAATCTGGTTTTTGACTATCGATATTGGATGGCGTGTTCCAAGTCCCAAAGGTTCTCCGGGTCTTGTTAAATCGCCATAAATCCCTTTTTCCTCTTTCTTGTTTTCAAGGGCTTCCTTTAAGGCATTTACCTTTTCGGTAGCAACGGTTTTGAGTAAATTGACAGTTTTCCCAAACTCTTTTTTTTGCTCGTTCGGAACGTTTTTAAAATCTGAAAAAAAATGATTGAACAATCCTTTCTTTCCTAGGTATTTAATACGGAAGGCCTCTATGGCCTCTATATCGGTAGAAGAAAAATTTTCTACCTCGGTAATGTGCTTTTTTATGGTATCGATCATGCTGTTCGGCTAATGCCGCAAATTTAAGATATTTACGGCATTACCGACTACATATTTCATCATAAATTGGCGTAGAACCTACGCTGAAGCTTCCACCTTCTTAAAATTATTCTTTTTGTCCAAGTACTTTATACATTCATCGAAGGTGTTAAAAATACGTTCTTTTGGTATCAAATCGGGTATTAGATCTACACGCTCCATCATGTAACGTGGCTGATCCAGTACATCTACCAATAATACCTCGATGTTGGAATTAAGTAAATCTATAAGTACATCTTCTAAAGTATAGAGTCCGGATTGATCCATATACTGCATACGGTCCATTCGGATAATAACCGTTGAAGCCGATCTTGGAATTTGGTCCGCCAATACTTGAAATTCACTTGTGGAACCGAAGAATAGAGGCCCTTTGATGTGCTTAATAAAAACCTTTTCCTTTAAGTGTTTCGGAAAATTGGCTTCATCTGCCCATCCTTTTTCATGTTCCAGGGTTTTTACATCTGACCTTTCAGCGGTTAGATCTCCCATTTTTTTCATGAACATTAGTGAAGCAATTACCAGACCAACACCTACTGCATAAACCAAATTCCATACAGAAGAAAGAACAAGTACAACAAGCATTATTATAACTTCAGAACTTAACTTTATTGGACCAACGCTCACGTCTTTTGGTAAGCTTGGTATGGCTTTTAAGCCTTTATAGTCCATAACGCCTATACCTACAGTAACCAATATACCGGCAAGTACAGCTGCAGGTATTTGAGATGCAACTGGGCCTAGGCCTAAAAGAATTATTAAAAGCAGTACACCCGCAACCATACCCGATAGTTTGGTTTTACCTCCAGCGTTTATATTTACTACCGTACGAATGGTGGCGCCAGCTCCTGGAATACCCCCAAAAATAGCTGCTATACTGTTACCTATACCCTGACCTACAAGCTCTTTGTTGGGTTGGTGTTTTGTTTTGGTCATGTTATCGGCTACTACAGAGGTCAAGAGAGAATCTATGGCTCCCAATAAGGCCAAGGTCAATGCAGTAAAGATGTATGGTGTTACGGAGCTGAGTTTAAATCCTGTGAATATTTCAAGATAAGGAACTGGGAAACCGCTAGGTATTTCTTCAATAGGCCGGTAGTTGAATCCAAATCCGTATGCCACGCCCGAAACAACGATTAGGGCTACCAATGCACTTGGTATGGCAGTTGTAATTCTTTTAAAACCGTAAATAATGGCAATTGTGGATAGTGCCAAGATAAGTTCCAGCCAATTGATGTTTTGTAAGGCCCTGGGAAGGACTTTTAGGGTCCCGAAAACCCCTGATGCCTCACTTTTGGCCAGGGTGCTTGCTTCTTTGTTTATATCATCTTGGGTAATTCCTTCCGAGCGCTTGATGGTTTCTTCAAAATCTTCCAAAACTAGAATGCCTTCGCCAGCCTCTTCTTTAAGAATATTCTCCAATATGATTTCTTCGGCCATTGGTTTGTATTGTGATACAAACTCATCATCTTCTTTAGGATAATACCCTATGGACGGCAAAATTTGGGTTACCAAAATGATTACACCAATTGCGGTCATAAAACCGGAAACCACCGGGTAGGGGATGTAGCGAATGTACTTCCCAATACCTAAGAGACCAAGGCCTATCTGCATAAGGCCAGCCAATAGAAATACAATTAGAATGGCAGGAAGTGCCTTTTCTATACTTCCGTCATTAATTGCCACGATACCGGCAATAACTACCATACTCACGGCAGTCATTGGGGCTGTTGGACCAGATATCTGAGTGTTGGTTCCTCCAAAAAGTGCGGCAAAAAAACTGATGAATATAGCTCCATAGAGTCCGGCACTTGGCCCGAGCCCGGAACTAACACCAAAGGCCAATGCCAAGGGAAGGGCTACAATACCTGCGGTAATTCCACCAAAAAGGTCTCCTCTAAAATTTGAAAAAAGATTTTTCATAAACTTATATTTAATGCTAGGTTAGTTTAAGTAACAATGACTTAAGATTAAAACCAACTTTTGGTTTCAATTGGAAGAAGGCCAATATAGCAACATTGGCCTTCCTTGTCCTTGGGTGTATTAATCGTAGAAAACAACTTCACCATTGGAAACATCGTACATGGCACCAACTACCTTTATTTCCCCATTATCTTCCATTTCGGTTAAAACTGGGCTATGCTTGCGTATATTTCCTATGGTTAAATGTACGTTCTTTTCAGCAACTTTATCTACAAATTCAAGGTTTTTGGAATTTCTTAAATTCTCATCAGATGGTTCCGTAACGGCCTCCACTGCTGGTTCTATCTTGTTGATCAAGGCGGTAAGATTACCCAATCTTGCATGATCACAAGCTCCTTTCACGGCACCACAGCTTGTGTGTCCCAAAACAACGATCAGTTTGGTTCCTGCAAGTTTGCAGGCAAATTCCATACTACCTAAAATATCTTCATTTACAAAGTTACCGGCTATTCGAATACTAAAGATATCACCTAGGCCTTGGTCAAAGACCAATTCTGCAGAAACTCTGGAGTCTATACAACTTAAAATGGTTGCAAATGGAAATTGGCCTTCACTTGTATCGTTAACTTGTTCAAGTAGGTTTCTATTGGCTTTCAAGTTGCCTTGAAATCTTTGGTTGCCTTCTTTTAAATATTGCAACGCCTTGTTAGGTGTCATTGTTGCTTGGGTCTCTCTTGTATGTGCTTTCATATTTATATATTTTAATTATGCAATTTTTAGTGTTGTGTTAAAGTTATAATGGGTGTGTTTTTCCCCTGTTACCAAAAGATTAATATCCGATTTCCTGACCATATCGTATGTATTTAACAATCTGGAAATATCGTCTTTTTCCTTAATGCCTCCATCCAAAAGCAAGAGATCAATATTACTTATGGATAAATAGACAGGAAGATTATTCACCGTATTTTCGTTATGATCAAAAACATAGTTTATGGTCTTCCGACCTATGGAACTGCCTTTTTGTGGCAGAACATCTGAAGATTCAACAATATTGAAGGCCTTCAAAGTACTGTTTGCATGTAAAAAGAGTTCATCAATAAAGGACGAGTTAAATACCGCTTCGGAACAATTAAGGGACCCTATACTTATCTTCGTACCCGGTTCAAGACCTTTGTCATGTGAAACGATTAAGACTGTGCCCTTAAAAACACTTAGAACAAAGTTGATTATTCTGTTTTCGGCCGTATTAAAATGTTTGCTCTTATGTCTTCCCAAGACTATTATGTCAGGGTTGTTTTCGCGTAGATACCTATCAATCTCATTTCTAATATTCCCAAAGGTACTGGAATAATTAACAGGTATCCCGTAATTATCAATTATAGGAGACAAAATATCTTTCATTTTTTTATCCGTCAGAATATATTCACGATTTAATGATCGCATGGCCGATAATTGGTTTTCCTTTCCAATAACTGCCGAGGGATTTGTTACCTTGAGGATTTCAATTTCCCCCTTGATCACTTGGGCCAAACTAACGGCACTTTTTATTAGGCTGGATATGTCTCCTTGTAAATCCGTGAATATTGCTATTTTATGTTTATTTTTTTTCATACCCTTTAGCTTAAACTTAATTTAGATTTTGGTCTTGTGTTAAAGAATTCTGTAAAACTTGGTGGGTTTTCAACTACCCCGCGCTTCGAGATTAATTGTATATCTATATTGCGCTCTTTTGCCTTAACCGAAAAATCATCTAGAATTTCAATTACATCAAGATCAAGATATCTTGTCTTTAGCAGATTAATCTCTAAGTAGGTATCCCTAGGCAGGCTATCCAATTCTTTAAGAATGGCTCCTTTGTTAAAAAAGGTAACCTCTTCTGCAAGGGTCATTTTTATCTTGTGCTTTCCATTACTTACATCTTCAATATGAAGGAAATGGGAGTTCTGATAGTTTTTCAATAGGATAACCACAATACCTACTGCAAGACCCAAGCTGATACCAACCAACAAATCTGTAAATATGATACCAAATACGGTAACCGAAAAGGGAACGAACTGCTTCCATCCCAATTTGTACATTTTAACAAAAAGGGCCGGTTTAGCCAATTTAAAGCCTACGATAAAGAGTATGGCCGCTAAAACAGATAGCGGAATCATATTCAATAATCTTGGTATAAGAATAACCGAAATAAGTAATAGGAAACCGTGGAATATGGCCGATAGTTTTGATTTTCCACCAGATTGAATGTTGGCCGAACTTCTAACGATTACCTGGGTTATTGGTAGTCCCCCAATTAAACCGGATATAATATTGCCTGTGCCTTGTGCAAGTAGCTCACGGTTGGTAGGGGTTACGTTTTTTTGCGGGTCCAACTTATCGGTAGCCTCAACACATAAAAGGGTCTCTAGACTAGCAACCAAAGCAATGGTAAAGGCAGTAATCCATACATCAGGGTTTGTGATTGCAGCGAAATTTGGGAAACTGAACTGTCCGAAAAAAGAGGCGGCATCTTCAGGAATGGGTACACTTACCAAGTGATCTGAAGAAATAGCCAAAACTGAACTGTTCTGTGTAAGGACAAAGAAAATAATACCTATTGCAACGGCAACCAAAGGTCCTTGGATAAGCTGAAAAATCTTTCCTTTTTTGGAAAGTACCTTATCCCATAACAATAATATGGATAAGCCCACTATGGCCACTAGCGTTGCGCCAGGGCTAATATTGTTTACGGTATTTAGGATTCCCGAGAAGGTGTTTTCCCCATCCACTTGAAAGAAGGCCCAATCGCCCTCGGGGTCCGGATCATAACCAAAAAAATGTGGAATTTGTTTAAGTATTATAATGATACCTATACCGGTCAGCATACCTTTTATTACAGATGAAGGGAAATAATAACCAATAATTCCAGCTTTTAGAATTCCGAATATCAACTGAATGATTCCGCCTAGTACAACGGCAACCAAGAAGTTTTCAAAACTTCCCAATGCTCCAATGGCAGTTAGCACTATAGCGGCCAAACCGGCTGCTGGCCCACTAACACCAATATTAGAGCCACTAAGCGCTCCAACTACAATACCGCCGATTATACCGGCAATTAAACCTGAAAACAAGGGAGCGCCACTGGCCAAGGCAATACCCAAACATAGGGGCAGTGCAACAAAGAATACTACGACACTTGCGGGAAGGTCGCTCTTAATATTTTTGAACATATATAAAAAATAATTTAGTCCTTAATGGGAATCAAGGACAAGTTTTTAATTAATCGAAAAAGTTTTACTTAACTGATAGGATTAACTAATATGTTCAGGTGGTGGTAGAAGAATTTTTTGGGTGAAGTTAACATGTCCCATGGGGTGGTATACACCCAATAAAGATTTTTGGGACAGGGCTATTAAAGAAAAATCTGTAAAACTATCGTTTACGAACTTTTCCTGTAAGGGAGATTTCTTACCGGTTTCTTGCTGTTCTTCTTCGTTAAGGTTGGTTACAATAACGGGATTGTCAATATCTAGTAAAGTAATTGCGCTCGGAGCCACTATGGCAAATAGCCAAAGGGAAAGCAAAAGAACACGAGCGAAAACTTTCATAGTATTACTAATTATGACAAATATAACACCAACGGTTTTATTAGACGTTAAAGAAATATTAAAAATCTTTAAGTACTTTTATATCATCCGATGGAATCCAGCCCGTGGTGCCATCGGCAATTTCAATTTTTTTCCAGTCATTTAATTGTTCAAGTACATTGACCTTTGTACCCGCATGCAATGTAAAAATAGCCTGACTCCTGTTGTTGGGCTCGGATTTAATACCAACTTCTTCCGTAAATACGATAGCAGGTTGTTCCGATTCAAATTTAGAGAATTGTAAATAGGCCAAAACTACAGCCAATACCGTGAAGAGTAGAAAAATTAGGCTGCTTATAAAGGCTATTCGTTTTTGGGTAGAAAATTTAAAATAATAAAAAGCTATATAACAGCATACAAAGAGCATCATAAAGCCAATTGCTACATAGGCCCACTGGTCAAACGAGAGATATGATGTAAGTTTATTGTACATTTTGGAAATGGAGGTCTGTGGCAGGGGTTCAATGGCATCCAAAGTCATATTTTGGGCATAGGCCAGGTTGTTCCTAATATCCTGATCATTTGGTTTTAACAATAATGCCTTCTCGTAATAGTAGATGCTAGGGGCAATTTTGTTAAGTTTATAATAGGTATTTCCCAGATTGAAATAAAGTTCGGCCGAATGCTCCCCATTCTCCAATATCTTTAAATAATTATCCGCAGCCTTTGTATACTCTCCTTGGTTGTACAAGGCTGTACCTTCTTCAAATAGCTGTTCGTTCTGGGAAAATCCCAAGGTACATACCAAATAGGTTAAAATAGTTAATACACGTACCATTGCTTAAATTTGTTTATCCAGTTGTGAAATAACCTCACTCGCTTTATTGTAATCCTGTTGCATCTGAACATCAGAGAAAGGACTGTATCTAGCCATTTCACAATTTTTCAGTAATCCTACAAAGCCCTCCCGTGTTGCTTCGTCTACATTTTTTTCATTTAGTAATGAGGCTATTTTATCCTTGCTGAATTCTGATGTCTCAATTTTAAGTTTGGCCTTCAAATAATTGTGCAATGCCTTTTCCAGGGCCACGTAAAATAAGTCCTTGGACCCTAATGCCTTTTTGGCCGCAGATAGGTATTTCTTCGCCAATTTATTGGCACGTTTAATTTTGTTTCCTTCCACGTCACTGGCAATGGCCTCTCTTTTTTTGCCAAATAGGATGGCCAATGGAATTAATAAAACCGGTAGTAGCCACCAAAGAAAGAAGCTGGTAGAACCAAAAAAGTATAGATTATTGATGGCTGTTAGATTTGGTTTTATTTTATTGAATACAAATTGATCTCCCGTAGCCACAACCCTTTGTTTATTATTGGAAATAGGACCAGTGATATCTGCGGCTCCGCTTGAGGGGCCTTCCAGTACATTGATCATAATTTCTCCTGAACTCAAGGTTTGGTATTTTTCAGTCTTAGGATTAAAAAAGCTAAAAGCTATACTGGGAATGGGATACTTGCCCTTGAACGTGGGTACTACCGTGTAGCTATTGCTTACATTTCCTTCCATACCGGATAGGGTAGTACGAACACTTTCGTTGAATTCTGGATCATATACTTCCAAGGAGCTTGGAAGATTTAAACTTGGAATTTCAAAAAGTTTTAAATTGCCCTTACCATTTATGGCAACTTTGGCCTGCAGGGATTCTGATGCATTAAGATGGGTCTTACTTGTGGTCACAGAAAATTGGAATTCTCCTACGGCACCACTAAAATCTGCCGGTTTTCCTTCTGTAGGTAAAGGTTTCACATTAATTTTCCTATTGCCAGCGGATACGGTCTTGTTGGTTTGGGCAAATATCCTTCCTCCAAAGAAATCGCGCTTGTTGGTAGGAATCTGTAGACTTACATCCAGGGAAAGTGGCTCAATTTCCAATTCTCCGGTTTTCTGCGGATATAAAACTACTCTTTTTAAGATTACGGATCTATATGACTTGCCGTCAAAGGTGGTATTCTGTACATCGTATTTGGTAACTGGAATATCCTGGCTCCAGAAATTGTTGTATTTAGGGTTGTCCAACGCCCTAAAATTGGTGACGTCTATAGAAGGACTTGCGTAAAGTTTGTAAACTACAGTAACAGCTTCATTTAAGTATGGGCTGGTTTTGGATATTTCAGCTACTAAATGCAAGCTTTCGTCCGCAACATCATCTACCGTTTTTTCCCCGTCCGGTCTTTCGACTGCGGCGGTAACCTCCACCTCTTTGGGGAGGGATTTATAAGTTTCACCCTTAATAACAATCGTGGCCTGCTTAATGGTAAATTTTCCCCTTGCCGTAGGTGCCAGGGTATAGGTGTATGTTTTGGAAAAGCTTCTTACACCGTTCACCCATGAGGAGCTAATGGATTGGGAAGGACCCATAAGCACCCTGAAACCTTCAAAATCCGGAGGAACAAAATTATCCCCATCCCTGTTCATGGTAAAGTCTACCCTTAGACGTTCGTTAATGCCCAACACATCCTTGCTGAGATTCATTTCGAAGGTAACGGTTTCATCATTTTGGGCATACGAGAGTATGCCGAGAAACAACAATGAAAATAACGATATGTATCTTTTAATATTCACGGGGATTACCAGTCTTTTTCATTTTGGATTTTTGCTCCTTTTACTTTTTGCGCATCAATTTTTTCCTGTACTTTTTTCTCTTCGTTCTGCATGGCCTCCAACAAATTTTTTACTTGTTGAGGAGATAATTGGTTAGGTCTTGGCTGTTGTTGTTTCTGCTCTTCTGCTTTATAGGGCTCGTCGTTTTTCTCTTCATCATCTCCTTCGCCTTCTTTATTGTCTTCTTTCTCTTGCTCACCTTTATCCCCCTCTTCCTTCTTGTCGCCCTGGTTCTCCTCTTCTTGATCACCTTTATTGTCTTCGTTCTGGTCCCCTTCCTTTTTATCCTGGTTCTGGTCCTTCTGATCTTTTTGGTCATCCTGGTTCTGGTCGTCCTTATTCTGATCGTTTTTTTGTTCTTCTTCCTGTTGCTTTTTTAGCATTTCTTTGGCCAGGGCCAAATTGTAGCGGGTCTCTTCATCCGTAGGATCATTCCTTAATGCTTCTTTATAGGCGTCTACCGCTTTTTGGTATTCTTTGTTTTTCATAAAGACGTTGCCCATGTTGTGGTAGGCCATGTGCTTCTCCTTTTTGTTAGTGGCATTTTCTCCCGCCTGCTTAAATCTGCCAAAGGCCTCGCTGTAGGTTTCGTTTTCATAATAGGCGTTTCCCAAATTATAGGGAGCAATACTGTTTTCCGCACTCTTGGAGATAGCCCTTCTATAATTGGCTTCGGCATTTACAAAATTGCTTTCGGACAGGTCCTTATTTCCCTCCCAAGTATAGTTGGTGGCAATTTTAAGTGATTTTTCCTTTTCCTTATCCACTTCCTGCGCTTGGACAAGGCTTCCGATCAAAATAATGATAAATGCTATCTTTTTCATATTCCTACTGCGTTTATCGCTCGTTAAACAGATTTAATTTTTTAAGCCACTTCGTTTTTCTATCCAGGACAAAAATGTCTAAAAATAAGAATAAAAGGCCCGCGGCCAAAAACCACTGGAACTGATCTTTGAATTCGGCAAATTGTTTGGCCTCAAATTCTTTCTTGTCCATCTGGTTTAATTGCTCCTTAATAAAAGCAACAGCCTCTTCCGTGTTTTCCCCGTTTATGTATTCTCCATTGCCCTCATCGGCAATTTCTTGAAGTACTTGTTCGTTTAATTTTGTAATGACCACTTCGCCTTGGTTGTCTTTTTTTAGACTTTCAACAATACCGTTTCTTTTAAGGGGTATGGGTGCTCCTTTTGTTTTTCCGACCCCAATGCTAAATACCCTTATGCCTTCATTAGTGGCATTCTCAACGGCATTGGATACATTTCCTTCAGAATGGTCCTCCCCATCCGAGATAATAAAAAGTACACGGTTGGTCTGTTCCTCATCGTCATAATAGGTCGATGCCAATTCAATAGCCTGATCAATAGCCGTTCCTTGGGAGGAAAGCATATCCGTGTTCATGTTTTGCAAGAACATTTTGGCAGCCCCATAATCGGTGGTTATAGGGAGTTGGGGAAATGCCTGTCCGGCATATGCAATAATCCCTATTCGGTCACTCGCCAGTTGATTGATAATCTCGGAAACCAGACGTTTGGCCTTTTCCAGCCTATTGGGGGCTATATCCTCGGCCAACATACTTTTGGAAACATCTACTGCAAACACTATGTCGACCCCTTCCCTTTTAACTGTTTCCAATTTGGTGCCTATCTTTGGGTTCACCAATGCCATGGTCAAAGAGGCTATCCCCAAGAGAACAAAAATTAGTTTTAATGTGGATTTAAAATTGGACCTGTCCGGGGTCAATCGCTTTAAAAGGCTAAGGTCCGCAAATTTTCTCTGTGTTCTTTTTTTCCAGATTTGTAGGAGCACAAAAAGAACTACCATCACAGGAATGATGGATAACAGATATAAATATGATTTTTCGTCTAACTGAATCATTTTGTATTCTTCCTTTTTAAATCAATTCCCTCTAAATCTAGATTCTTGATATTAAATAAAACTCCTGAACAAAGTGTTCCTTGCCAGCCATTCCAACAACAGCAAAACCCCTGCCAAATAGACCCAAGGTCTAAATCTTTCTTCGTATTTGTAGTACTTAAACTCCTCTACCTCTGTTTTTTCCAACTTATTTATCTCCTCGTAAATGGCCTCCAGTTTTTCATTGTCGGTGGCCCTAAAATACTGCCCGCCCGTTGTTTCCGCTATAGATTTTAAAAGGCTTTCGTCAATTTCCACCTCCCGCATCCCATATCTAAAGGATCCGTCGGCATTATATGCAATGGGCGTCATAGCGTTTCCGTTGGTGCCAATGCCTATGGTGTAGGTTTTTATGCCGAACTCCACCGCCAAATCTGCGGCAGTTTGGGGTTCTATAAATCCCGAATTGTTTACTCCGTCTGTAAGAAGAATAATTACTTTGCTCAGAGCCTTACTTTCCTTCAGCCTATTAACAGAGGTAGCAAGTCCCATTCCAATAGCCGTACCATCATTTAATTGCCCATATGTTATTTCGTCCAAAGCCCTTAAAACTATAGATTTATCACTTGTAATTGGCGTTTTGGTATAACTTTCCCCTGCGTAGGCCACCAAGCCTATCCTATCGTTGGGTCTTTCGTTAATAAAATCGGCGGCTACTTTTTTAAGTGCAGACAATCTATACGGCTTTAGATCTTTTGCCAACATACTCGAGGAAACATCGATGGCCATAACAATATCGATACCTTTTGTGGTTTTGGTCCTTGTGGAGATATCCTCGGTCTGTGGTCTCGCCATGGCAACTATGATGGCGGCCAATGCCAACAAGCGCATAACAAACAGCGCTGGTTTTAATTTGGGCAAGATGCTTCCTTTGGGAAAGCCCTTGATGCTGGACATTTTTAAGGAAGCAGTCTGTTCCCTTCTTTTAAAGAAATACCAGAGCATTGCCACTGGAAGTAATAGTAACAACCAGAAAAATTGTGGGTTCGCAAAGGAAATATTCTCAAACATCTATAAGCTTGTTTTTACTTCTACTGAGTTTAAAATTCGGTCAACTATCTGGTCTGCATAGTGGTCATCTTCCAACCACGTCAAGATTACATTTTGCTGAAAACCCTTTCCTCCAAAAAATAGGACCACATAGTTCCCGGAAATCAATTCTTTGGATTCGGGCACTGCAAATTTTCCACTTCCGTAAAGTTTAACCCCTTTAACCCCTGTAAGGGTAGAAAAAGCTTCTTGTTTGGTAGTGATGTTCCTGGCACCTTGATTTTCAAAATTTTTCAATATCTGTTCGGAGGCCTTTTCAAAATCCGGTTCCTCGGGTTGTGCCAAAGTAATAGAGGTGGCGCCAATGGTAAACAGTCCAATAGAGCTCCTATAGGCAAATGCCTGCATTTCTTTAATGGAAGCTTGGGCTTCCGGCGGAAGTTTTACCGCTTGTCGCAACAAAACTTTTGGGGTGTTTAAACTTATCGGGGGGAAACCGTAATCGCTTTGTACCCATTCACCTTCAAGTAATTCCTTGGTCGGGTGGCCCAAAACGGTATCCTTTACCTGTCCAAATCCGTAGTAACCTATTGCCGCTACAGTGGAAAATAAAAGTACAAGGACCGCAGTGACAGCAACAATTACTATTTTTTTCTTCTGTTTTTTGCGTTCTAGCTCTTCTAAATATTCTTCCCTTTGCAATAACTCCTCTTCGGTGGGTTCCGGAATGGCCTCTTTGGTCTTTATCACAATCTGCTCCACAGATTTTCTATCCTGTTCGGCTACGGAGGACTCCGGCTTGGATTTTGCAAATTTCACCAAATCGGAGGTCTGTAATACCTTTTTAAACTGTTGTATGGTCTCTTGGTCCAGTTTCAGCTGTCCAGCATCCTTCATCATTTCCAATTTTTCTATCAATTGGTCCGTAGTACTTTCCAGTGCGGTGACATGAACGTCTTCTTCCAGATAGGATCTTACAATGTCCGTTAACTCGGAATAATAGGATTTATAATCGTCCTGAATTAAATATTTTGATTTTTCCAATTGTTTTAAACCAAGGATAGCCCGATCAAAAGGAGGTAATAGGGCTACTTTTTCCTCCTCGCTCAATGGCTTTTTTCTGAAAACGAACCAATATAATGCTGCCCCGGCCAAAATTAAAATGCCCAGCACCCAAAGGAGAATTCTCCAAAGTGCCCCGTTCGATTTTTCTACATTTATAATGGGTTTTATGTCGTACATCTTCTGTGCCAAGGTATCGACAGCTACGGTGGCAACATCAATTTTTATAGAATCGGTAAAGAACGGTTTTCCGTTTACCATAATCTGTTGTCTTGGAAGGGTATAGGAACCGGAATCAAATTGGGTAAGGGCATAGATTTTTTGCAGGGTCATCCTATCCAATTTTTTTACCGTATCGGTCTTTAATGCTTCCACGGTTTCCAATGGTGAAAAGGTTTGGCCTTCCGGGAAGATTACCTGGGCGGTAGAATCTGTTTCTACGGTGACCTTAAAATTGATCTGTTCTCCTATCTTTATATAGGTAGTATCCACCCCAGACACAATGGTGGGGGTATTTTGGGAAAAACCTTGTGTCGAGGCAAATAGTAGACACAATGTAATATATCGTAGAAAATACGAATAACTATTTATAATGCTCAAATTTAAGTTCCTCATTTAAATCAACCTCTTCTCTTAAAATAGCCCAATAATTTCTTTACATAACTTTCATCCACCCTACAACTCAACACCCCACAACCAGATTTGGTAAAAGTCTCCTGAAAATAGGCAACGCGCTCACTATAGTGTTTGCCATAGGCCATCCTTACTTTTTTGGACTGGGTATTCACCAATTGAATAGCCCCCGTTTCGGCATCCTGCATTTGTACCATACCTAAATTTGGGATGGTCTCTTCCCTTTCATCAAATACCCTAATTCCGGTAAGATCGTGCTTTTTACCTGTAATACGCAAGGTTTGAAGGTAGTCCTCGGTAATAAAATCCGAGAGTACAAAAACGATGGCCTTCTTTTTCATTACGTTGGTAAGGAATTTCAAGGCAGTTCCCAAATCGGTCTCGTTGCTTTTGGGTGAAAACTCCAGCAATTCCCGAATTATTCTAAGCGCGTGACTTTTTCCTTTTTTAGGCGGAATGTAAAGTTCCACTTCATTGGTAAACAAAAGAAGTCCAACTTTATCATTGTTCTGAAGTGCCGAAAATGCCAGCGTAGCCGAAATTTCGGTAATAATTTCCTTTTTAAACTGATTGCTGGTACCAAAAAGTTCCGAGCCGCTCACATCTACCATAAGCATCATGGTAAGTTCCCTTTCCTCCTCAAATACCTTTACATAAGGTTCGTTATAGCGCGCTGTTACGTTCCAGTCTATGGATCTAACATCATCACCGAATTGATATTGGCGCACCTCACTAAAAGTCATACCCCTTCCCTTAAAGGTCGAGTGGTATTCCCCGCCAAAAATATGGTCGGAAAGACGCCTCGTCTTTATTTCGATCTTGCGAACTTTTTTTAATAATTCCTTGGTATCCATTTTCAGTTTGCAGTTTGCAGTAAAAAGTATTCAGTTACAGTTTTAGGGGTTAAGGACAAAAAGCTGTAGACGGATAACTGTAGACTGATTAAGGTACTTCAATTTCGTTTACGATCTTGTTTATTATTTCTTCCGAAGTAATGTTTTCTGCCTCGGCCTCATAGGTTATGCCAATCCTGTGGCGTAAAACGTCATGGATCACGGCCCGTACATCTTCGGGAACTACATAGCCCCGTCTTTTAATAAAGGCATAGCATTTGGCAGCAACGGCTAAATTTATACTACCCCTTGGCGAAGCTCCGAAACTGATCAAAGGCTTTAGGCTTTCTAAATTATATTTTTCCGGGTATCGGGTGGCAAAAACAATATCCAGAATGTATTTCTCAATTTTTTCGTCCATATACACATCCCTTACTGCCTTTTGGGCACTAAGAATCTGCTTAACACTAACCACAGGTTTTACCTCTTCATAGGCACCTTTAAGGTTTTGCCTAATAATTAATTGCTCTTCGCTAAGTTTGGGGTAATCTATAACGGTCTTTAGCATAAAACGATCCACCTGGGCTTCCGGTAAGGGGTAGGTTCCTTCTTGTTCTACCGGGTTTTGGGTAGCCATAACCAGAAAAGGCTTGTCCAGTGTAAAAGTTTCATCACCTATGGTGACCTGTTTTTCCTGCATGGCTTCCAAAAGGGCCGACTGCACTTTTGCAGGAGCACGGTTAATTTCATCTGCCAGAACAAAATTGGCGAATATGGGACCTTTCTTAATGGAAAAATCGTTCAATTTCATGTTGTAGATCATAGTACCAACAACATCTGCCGGTAGAAGATCGGGAGTGAACTGAATTCTACTAAAGCTTCCTTGTACCGCTTTTGCCAAGGTGTTTATAGCTAAGGTTTTGGCCAAACCAGGGACACCTTCCAGAAGAATATGGCCCTGCCCTAAAAGTCCAATGAGCAATCGTTCAACCATATGTTTTTGACCTACGATTACTTTGTTCATTTCTAAAATAAGTAGGTCTATAAAAGCACTTTCCTGGGCAATTTTCTCGTTCACGGCACTGATATCTACCGAAGTATTTTCTTCCATATAATCCTTTGTTTTGTTTTGTTTTCAGTGGTTTACTCCAAAAGTGGATGCAAATTGAAAATTTATTTAGTTATTGGCTGTTAATGTATGGTTAAAAGTTAAGCAATGGGTCCAGTTTTATGAACTATTTAAGGGAATTATTCATAATTTCACAAACATATGAAAAATAAAACATCTTATTTCAAAATCGTTACAGGGACAATTACTTGTGTCAATTGGGGTAAGAAGCGTTCTACAGGGAAGGATCTATGTTAATTGGTCATAGCTGGGCACAGGGAAATACTACTTTTAATTGGGCTGATTTTTATGGAGCACTTGGCTATGAATCGGCTTTTAAAAATGTCTTTTCCATATCTGAAATAGCTGAGTGTAAATTCAGCTATTAAGTGTCACTCTTGCTAATTTGATGACTCATGTTGCAAAGGCTGTAAACAAAGACCAAAGACAGAAAGAATGGTTCTGTTCCCTACATGGAGCGAAGGGCAAATGAACTATTGGCTGCCTATTAAAAGCATTGAAAGAAATAAAATATAGAACTAATTTTTATGAGTATTACTAGTAATGAGAAACCAACAGCTTTTATAACAGGGGCTACAAGCGGAATTGGACTTGCCACCGCCAAACTCTTTGCCTCCAATAAGATTAATTTAGTTATTTGTGGCAGGCGAAAAGAGCGCTTGAACGAACTTAAAAAGGAACTGTCCAGACATACCAAAGTTTTCATTTTGGAATTTGATGTACAGGATAAAAAAGCGGTCTTTGAAGCCATTGCTTCCCTTCCGGAGGAGTTTTCCAATATTGATATTCTAATCAATAATGCCGGCAATGCCCATGGTCTGGACTCTATTGAGGAGGGAAATATTGATGATTGGGAAGCTATGTTGGACATAAACGTTAAAGGCCTTTTGTATGTTTCCAAGGCCATAATGCCAAAAATGATCAAAAACAAAGCGGGACATATTATAAACATTGGTTCCATTGCGGGGAAGGAAGTGTATCCAATGGGGAATGTATACTGCGCCAGTAAATATGCTGTAGATGCCCTAAACCAAGGGATGAGAATAGATTTAAATAAACACGGCATTCGCGTTGGGGCCATTAATCCGGGATTGGTGGAAACGGAATTCAGCAAGGTGCGGTTTAAGGGCGATGATGGCAGGGCCGAGGCCACCTACAAGGGATATAAGCCGCTGCAACCGGAAGATATTGCCGATGTCATCCATTTTATGGTTACCAGACCCTCCCATGTTAACATTGCTGATTTATTAATTTTGCCTACGGCACAAGCGAGTGCCACTATTGTCAATAAGGAATTATGATCAATAAACGCCTGCTCGTTAAAAACCTACTTGCCCATAATGATGAAAATAGTTTTTATGATAAAAAGCGCTTTATTGATATTGGACAGAGGGAAGGAAAGGCTAAATTTTTAAAGCATGTCTGTGCACTTGCCAATAGCAACCCTCAAAACAATTCTTTTATCGTTATTGGGGTCGAGGATGAGGACAATGAAATTATAGGGGTCGATTTTTTTGATGACAGCAAGATTCAGAATTTGGTAAACGCCTATTTGGACAATCCCCCACGGATTACATATGAAAACATTCCATTTCCGCATTTGCCCATGGGCAAAGTGGTTGGTCTGGTAACTATAAAGTCCAATGGGAAGGTTTGTTCCCTGAGAAAGAACATCTGGAAGTATTATGGGGGATCGGTATTTTTTAGGGACGGTAGCATAAGTATGCCAAAGGCTTATGGCATTCAGTTGACGGATGTTAATGCGGGTATTGTGGCAACCATAGAAAAGCATGCTAAAAATAATATTGAACTTACCTTGGATGGGGTAATCGATTTTTTGAACGAAAGACATAAGGACCTTACAAGCAATTACAAGGTTTTTAAGGAGCAATTTGTGGTTTGTTGGGCCGGGCATCAAAAAAAAGTAAAAAATGAAACCTATTATTCCCGTGTCGACATAGAATTGATCAATGAACAGGTAAAATTGTTTTTTTCGGAATTCGATGAAATTACGATAGCTTATGATGAAAATTCCTTTACTACCATAGAATATGTGCAGTTGGGCTTAAGTAGTCAACAGAAATATTATCCCTTGGAAAAAGTTGTCATAACCTTCATGGATAATGGCACCTATACCATTCAAAGTGATTTAATATTTGAACCTCCCTTATATGACAAGAAAACACTTCATCATATATACAACGCCAATGTGGCCATGCTTAGAAAAATTGAAAAGGAAATTCCTTTGACCCCTAACGAAGTAAGGGATTTGGATCTGTTGTCCGATACTTTTCTAATTTGCTATGTCAATGGCTTTGAAGAAGCCAAGGATATCATGGAAAACGTAAAGCCTATCATGAAAAAATATAATCTTCCCGTGTATCAATCCATAAAGGAATCGCTACGTATCATTAGAAAGATGAAGTATAATTAGGGGATGACGACCATTACATTTAAACCTGATTTATTTGTTCTTGGGAAGGTAAGGATTCTATGGCCCCATAGTTGAGGGTGGTAATAGCTCCGGCCTTGTTGGCATCCTGAACCATTTTTTCCAACAATCCGGAATCGGCTAGGAGGGCGTCCAGGTTGGTAGTAAGGGAAATCTGTTTTAATAAACATCCGATAAATGCATCTCCCGCCCCCGTGGTATCAACCGGTTTTACCTTTATACTTGGAATTATTTTTTGAATTGAAGGTGTGCTTAAATAGGTCCCCTCCCCACCCAGGGTAACTGTAATTATTTTTGTTCCCAACTGGTGTAAAAAAGTACAGGCCTCTTTTAAATCTTCTTTTTTTGAAAGTAATTGGGCCTCTTCCAAACTAAATTTGCACAAATCCGATTTTTCTACAAAAGGGAGGCATTTTTGGATAAAAATTTCCTCAGTTCCTTTCCATAGGTCTGCCCTGAAATTAGGGTCGAAACATATAAAACTATTGTGGGATATAGCTTCTTGTAAATAGAGCGAATAAGCCTCTTCCAAACTACCGCCTAGGAAGGAGGTTGCTGCCCCAAAATGTACAATCTGGTCCTTAAATAGATTTTTCAATCTAATGTCGTGAGTTAATTCTTTGTCCGCCCCACGGCTAAAAACAAAATCGCGCTCCCCGTCCTCTGCAATGGAAACAAAGGCCAAGGTAGTGAAAGTATCGGAACGCTGCGCCAGGGAAACGTCCACTTGCCCCTCCGTTAGGGTGTTGATTAGAAAAGTGCCAAAGGGATCTTTGCCTACACAGCCAATGAAAAAACTTTTGCCCCCCAGCTTGGCTATAGCCGAGGCCACATTGGCCGGGGCACCCCCTGCTTTTTTGGTAAAATTATGGGCTTTTGCTAGATCGCTCCCTTGTTTTTCCGCTACAAAATCTATTAATAATTCCCCAATACAGAAAACGTTTTTCATGCCTTGTTTTTAAATGATTGATCTAAAATAGATAGAAATACGGAGTTATACTAAAAACGCCCCCAAATGCTAGTATTTAGGGGCGTAACTTTTTGAATTAAGACTATTATATAAAAAAGAAATGATTTATCCGCATTTGGACGAACCACAATCCTTACAGGTAAGGCATCCTTCTTGGTATATCAGATTTTTGGAATTACAGGAATCACATTTTTGGCCCTTGGCCTCCGTGCCATCGGCAACATATCTTTTCAACGATCTTGCTACCCCATTCTTCCAGGTGTTGATAGATTCACTGTCCAGTTGTAGGCTATTGATAAGGTCTACCACTTTTTCTATGGGCATGCCATGGCGAAGGGTGCTCGAAATCAACTTAGCATAATTCCAATATTCGGGATTAAATTTATGGGATAGTCCTTCAATGGTTGTTTTATAACCTCTTTTGTTCTTGTACTGGAAATCATATCGAGAGGAACCGTCCTCGTTTCTACTTTTTATGATCAATCCGTTGTTCACCCATCTAGGAATTAATATACCGTCCTCATCATCGGCCATACCGGTAAAAATTTCATAGGGCTGGTCATTTATCAAGCCAATAAAAGCGATCCATTTTTCTTTGTTATTTTGAAGTCGCACCACATCGGCCTCCAAAATTTGGGGACGTTTTGTGGGGAAATGGGTGAGGGATTCCTCATTTTCCGATTTTTTTTGGTCATTGGAGATCAGAACACCAGATCTGGAACCATCCCGGTAAACAGTGACACCCTTGCAACCTGCTTTCCAAGCTTCCAAGTAGAGTTTGCCGACCAATTCTTCGGATACATCGTTTGGAAGGTTTATAGTGACACTTATAGAATGGTCTACCCATTTTTGAACCGCACCTTGTAAACGGACTTTGCTCAGCCAATCCACATCGTTGGAAGTGGCTTTAAAATAAGGCGAACTTTCTACAATCTTCTGTAACTCTTCTTGGGAATAATTTTTTTCTGTATCAATTCCCTTGACGGACATCCATTGTTTAAATTTATGATGGAAAACCAAATATTCTTCCCAAGAATCCCCAACTTCATCCACAAAATCAATACGAACATTCTTGTCATTAGGGTTAACTTTTCTACGGCGCTTGTATACAGGTAGGAAAACCGGTTCTATACCAGAGGTGGTTTGGGTCATTAAACTTGTGGTACCCGTGGGTGCAATGGTCAATAGCGCTATATTTCTTCGGCCGTATTCCAACATTTCGTAATACAGTTTTTCGTCGGCTTCCTTCAGTCTCAGGATAAAGGGGTTGTTTTTTTCCCTTTCCGCATCAAAAATTTGAAAGGCACCTCTATCCTTGGCGGTATGTACCGAGGCCCTATAGGCTTCCAGGGCAATAGTCTTGTGTACTTCAATTGAAAATTGGTTGGCCTCTTCACTGCCATAACGTAGGCCAAGTGCTGCCAGCATATCTCCTTCTGCGGTAATGCCTATTCCTGTTCGCCTTCCTTGTTCGGCCTTTTCTTTGATGTTGGTCCATAAGTTGTATTCCACAGCTTTTGTTTCATCCAATTCCGGATCCGCTTTTATTTTTTTCAGGATCACATCTACCTTCTCCAATTCAAGGTCAATAATATCGTCCATAATACGCTGTGCCGCAGCAATATGCTCCTTAAATAGTTTAAAATTAAAGCTTGCATTATCTGTAAAAGGTTGATCTACATAAGAGAAAAGGTTAATAGCCAACAAACGACAGGAATCATAAGGGCATAGTGGAATTTCGCCACAGGGATTGGTAGATACGGTGTTATAACCCAAATCTGAATAACAATCCGGTACGGATTCCTTTATTATGGTATCCCAGAACAAAATACCCGGTTCTGCCGATCGCCAAGCGTTATGTACTATCTTGCTCCATAGTTTTTGCGCATCTATTGTTTTGGAAACTTTAGGGTTGGGGCTATGGATAGGAAATTTTTGGGTGTAAGCTTGTCCACTTTCAACTGCTGTCATAAAATCATCGTCCATTCTCACGGAAACATTGGCTCCCGTTACCTTGCCCTGTTCCATTTTAGCGTCTATAAAATCTTCGGCATCCGGATGGTTTATGGAGACCGATAACATTAGCGCTCCCCTTCTACCATCTTGGGCCACTTCCCTGGTAGTATTGGAATACCTTTCCATAAATGGCACCAGGCCGGTCGAGGTCAAGGCCGAGTTTTTTACAGGAGATCCCTTGGGGCGTATATGGGATAGATCATGACCAACTCCGCCGCGGCGCTTCATAAGCTGTACCTGTTCCTGGTCTATTTTCATGATTCCCCCGTACGAATCGGACTGCCCCTCATTGCCTATTACAAAACAATTGGATAGGGATGCAATCTGAAAAGGATTACCAATGCCCGCCATTGGGCTACCTTGGGGGACTATATATTTAAAATTTTTGATGAGGTCAAAAATTTGCTCTTCTTTAAGAGGGTTTGGATATTTTTGTTCAATTCTGGAAATCTCGTTCGCTATCCTGTGGTGCATATCATCTGGGGTCAGCTCATAAATATTCCCTTGGGAATCTTTCAGAGCATATTTATTTACCCATACCCTGGCCGCAAGGTCATCACCTTTGAAATATTCTAATGAAGCATTAAAGGCTTCTTCCTGACTGTAGGTCTTTTGGGGTCCTTGGGCGATTTTAGTTGGCATATAATGATTTTTAAGGGTTGTAATAAAATTGGAATTAAGAACAAAAGTATTAAAAAAAGTAGAAAGCAAAACATGATAATTATCATAGAAGTTTACAAGAAAATAGTATCAAATAATTGATAATCAAGTAATTAATTATTTATCAACAGGAAAAAGTTAACAAATAAATTATACTTTTTGTCAAATTATATTTTTTGACAGCTATCGATTTAAATGGAATTCCCGCTTCTGGAGGCTTGCAGGTCTTTTATTTTGGGCTATATGTTTTCAATCGGTTCAATCTGGTTAACTGCATTGTTAATTTACTGCGAATTATCCATTGATTATATGATTTGTACTTAAATTATCCCTGTAAATCCATTTTTAGTTCATTTGCTATGGATATTAAAGTGGTATTTGCGATTTTTGCCAAATGAGAACATTGGTAATCGGAGACCTACATTCTGGGTTAAAGGCCTTGCAACAAGTATTGTTAAGGGCGAAAGTTAGTCCCAGTGACCATCTTATTTTTTTGGGGGATTATGTTGATGGCTGGAGTGATGCTGTGAACACGGTAAATTTTTTAATGGAGCTTAGGCTAACACATAATTGCTCGTTCATAAGGGGAAATCATGATGAACTATGCAACGATTGGTTAAAAAGTGGCGATCATAATCCCGTTTGGCTGCAACATGGAGGGAGTGCTACCCAGAATTCTTATCGGTTGGTGGGGGATGATATTAAGGAAGCCCACATTGAGTTTTACGATAATTTGGATAATTATATTCTGGACGCTGAAAATCGCTTGTTTATCCACGCAGGATTTACTAACTTAAGGGGTGTGGGCCACGAGTATTTTACCAAAACCTATTATTGGGATAGGACCCTTTGGGAATTGGCATTGTCTTTGGATCCATCGCTGACCAAAGAGAATGAATTTTACCCTCAACGGTTAACACATTACAAGGAGATTTTTATTGGCCATACTCCGGTAACAAGGATTGGGAGGACAACTCCAAAGAATGCTGCCAATATTTGGAATGTGGATACGGGGGCGGCCTTTAGAGGGCCATTGACGATAATGGACGTAGCCTCAAAGCAATATTGGCAAAGTGATCCGGTATATTTGTTTTATCCCTCCGAAACGGGAAGAAACTAAATTTTACATTCCTTTGGCACAGATTATCAAGATTATTAAGGATATTTACATAAAATTTGAAGAATGTCTAATAAGAACGTTAGAATAGAAGTGATGAAGTCCATTGAGGGTAAGGTGGATGGTTTTATAGACCAGTACCTTATTCCAATACAAGACATTTGGCAACCCACGGATTTTTTACCTGACACACAAAGTGAAGGCTTTATGGATCACGTAACCCAGATACGTGAGGAAGCCAAGGAATTGGGGTATGATCTTTGGGTCACCTTGGTAGCGGATACCATTACCGAGGAGGCATTGCCTACCTATGAATCTTGGTTAATGGACGTAGAAGGAATAGATCAACATGGTGAAAACAAGAATGGTTGGTCCAAATGGGTGCGTCATTGGACCGCCGAGGAAAATAGACATGGAGATGTGCTTAACAAATACCTTTATTTGGCCGGAAGGGTAAATATGAGGGAGATGGAAATAACCACCCAGCATCTTATTGCCGATGGTTTTGATATAGGAACGGATAGAGATCCTTATAAAAACTTTGTATACACCTCTTTTCAAGAGTTGGCCACCAATATTTCGCATAAAAGGGTGGGACAAATGTGTAAAAAGGGAGGCAATACGCTTCTTGGTAAAATGTGTACTATTATCGCAGGAGACGAAATGCGCCATCATTTGGCCTATAGGGAATTTGTTAAGGTAATATTTGAAAACGACCCTAGTCAGATGATGTTGGCCTTTGCCGATATGATGAAGAAGAAAATTGTAATGCCGGCCCATTTCCTAAGGGAGTCTGGAGGTAGCATAGGGACTGCTTTTGAGAATTTTTCAAATTGTGCACAAAGATTAGGGGTTTATACTGCTCAGGACTATATTGATATCTTGAAAAAATTGAACAGCTATTGGGAATTGGATAGTATTAGAAGTCTTAACGATGATGCGGAAAGGGCAAGGGACTATTTAATGAAATTACCGGATAGATTGGAGCGAATCGCTAGCAGGATGAAATTCCCTGAGGACAATTATAGGTTCAAGTGGGTGGAAGCCAACGGAAGAATGGTCTAGCAATTAGAGTGCTAAAAGACAAAAACACCCCATTTAGGCACCTGAATGGGGTGTTTTTTTATTATATTTTTTACCGCCAATAGACCTATGACATAATTGTAATATGTATATGTACAATTTTTATGATTTAACTGAAGCCCAGTATTAAGAAGACTGTATTCATTATAGTTTTCCTCTTTTGTGTTCTTCCTGCCATTTGTGCAATTCTTTCCATTTGCCTTCGTAGGCCATTTTTGCCTGCATAGGCCATGAGGCAGGATCGTGAATTTTATAACGTGCACCTCCACTGTCCAGTATCTCCTGACATTTGGCGACGGCAGTTTCGGACAGATCCTTCCATGTTTTAATATCAAAAGAATTGAAAAGTTGTTGAATTTTAGGTCCAATTCCTTCCACGATCTTTAGGTCGTCCCGCTTTACAGTTTTTCCTAAGGCAGCTTTTGCTGCCTGTGCATTAAATGGAAGTAGGGCTTCTGCGGCGGCTATTGGGGCTACGGGTTTGGCTGGAACAACAAGCTCCACTTTTTGGGATAGTTGTTTGTTGCATGCCGCCAGATCGGTTTCCAGTTTTGCGTTTTTGTCCTTTAGTAAATTTAATTCTGAAGTGTGGTCTATTTGGGAATTCTTGCCTTTTCCAATCAAATAGCCAAATAGTGCGCAGACTATGCCTACCACGGCGGGTATAAACCAGCACCAAATACTAAGGTTTTCCATATGCTTTATTGTTTTGGGTTAGTTATTTTGTTCAAGGTTCTGAGGCTCATTCTTTTTACCGGCCAGCATACTATTTTTAGTGATATCCTCTGTATTTTCAACCGAGGGAGTATCCTCTGTTTTGGTTATGCATGTATTGCACAACATAAGGTTAAAATAGGTTCCAGCAACAATGGCAATAACAATACCCAATAAATTGGTTGTTTTTTTGGACATTTCGAATAGCTGTTAGGGTTTTGCCTAAATGTATTAAAAAATTCCCTTAAATGTTAAAAAAATGTTATTAAATATTCCGTATCAAATAGTTAGCAAAATAATTCGCCTAAGGGAAGTTTACTCAATTTCTGGCAAAATTTAGAAAGATAATGTTGTATAGGGCCGGTTGTAAAAAAATGTTTCCGCCCTATGATTAAACTACTTTAGTCTGGAAAGTCGGTATGAAAATTTAGGGCAGCAGTTGCAAAATGTACCAATTATACACATTTTATTACCATCCATATAGTTTTGCTTTTAATCATGGAATGAAATGTAGACTTTAGCGCAAATATTAGAATTATAAAGACCTTATTTCTCCCGACTAAGTTCCGGCATTGAAATAGGTCTTTTTCACCATAATTATTTGAGTTAGTTTGGTTAAACCCGCAGCTATTTCTAATGGACCTATTCGGGGGGAGGGGAAATTTTCAAGTGGCTACGGGTTTATATTTTAGCCAACGATCAATTATAAACGTTTTGTCTTGGAGTATAGAGCTATTCTTCAGGATGTAATTTGGTTGGTTAGTTTAAAACCCGCTATGTACTGGATACAAACCAGTACATAGCGGGTTTTTTCATAGGTTGAATTCTAAAGATCAAACTTTATTCCTTGCGCTAAAGGTAATTCGGTAATGTAGTTAATGGTGTTGGTCTGTCTTCTCATATAGATTTTCCAGGCATCCGAGCCAGACTCACGGCCTCCACCAGTTTCTTTTTCCCCTCCAAAAGCTCCTCCTATTTCGGCTCCTGAAGTTCCAATGTTGACATTCGCTATACCGCAATCGCTACCTTGAGCTGATAAAAAGCGTTCCGCCTCCCTTAGATTATTTGTCATTATTGCCGAAGATAGTCCTTGGACCACTCCGTTCTGTATGGCAATGGCATTTTCAACATCCCCTGAATACTTTAATAGGTAAAGCACTGGGGCAAAGGTCTCGTGTTGCACGATCTCAAAATTGTTGTTTGCTTCGGCAATTGCTGGTTTTACATAGCATCCGCTTTCAAATCCTTCCCCTTGCAGCACCCCTCCTTCAACAATTAGCTTGCCTCCTTCTTCCACCACTTTTTTAAGTGCCTTTTGGTACATTTTTACGGCATCGGTATCTATCAAGGGACCTACGTGGTTCTTTTGATCCAATGGATTACCAATTCGCAATTGTTTGTAGGCAGTAACTATTGCATCTTTTACCTTGTCATAAATAGAGTCGTGTATGATTAATCTTCGTGTGGAGGTACAGCGTTGGCCTGCCGTGCCAACGGCCCCAAAAACAGCTCCGATAACGGTCATTTTTATGTCCGCGTCCGGGGTTACGATAATGGCATTGTTTCCTCCAAGTTCAAGAAGTGATTTTCCCAATCGGGCGGCCACTGCCTGGGCTACTATTTTTCCCATGCGTATAGACCCTGTGGCAGAAATTAGAGGCACCCTTTTGTCATGGGTCATAAATTCGCCTACCTTATAGTCGCCATTGATCAAACAGGAAATACCTTCGGGAAGGCTATTTTCTTTAAATACTGCTGCGGCTATGTTTTGACATGCCACACCGCATAAGGGCGTTTTCTCACTGGGTTTCCATATACATACATCTCCGGCTATCCATGCCAAGGCTGTATTCCAGGCCCATACCGCTACTGGGAAATTGAACGCCGAGATTATGCCGACCACCCCTAGAGGATGATATTGCTCGTACATTCTATGTCCAGGTCTTTCCGAGTGCATGGTAAGTCCGTGCAATTGTCTGGATAGACCAACGGCGAAATCGCAGATATCAATCATTTCCTGCACCTCTCCCAAGCCTTCTTGATATGATTTTCCCATTTCATAGGAAACCAATTTTCCCAAAGGTTCCTTAAGTTCACGAAGTTTATCTCCAAACTGTCGCACTATTTCCCCCCTTTGGGGTGCGGGTTTTGTTCTCCAAATTTTAAATGCGTTGGTGGCCGCATCCATTACTTTTTCATAGTCCTGCTTGGAGGTGGTTCTTACTTTGGCAATTAGAACACCATCCACTGGAGAGTATGAGCTTAACTCCTCTCCGGAAGAAAAATTATCCGAACCTGTTGAGGTTCCATTATTTATAGCTTCGACACCTAATTTTTTCAGGGCTTCTTGGATTCCAAATTCTTGCGCAATTCTTGACATTTATAACTATTTTATCGTTAATTGTTATATTTTTCAAATTTACAAATTAATGTGCAGTCTATGGTATAACCAACCATAAATGTTTTAAAACCGGATTTGCGGTTTTTTAGCCCATCTCAAGATACGGGAAGTAATACTAAATAGGGATGTCGTCTATTGGTCTTCCTTGGCAATAAATCTTTCGTCAACGGGCATTACAGTGCCACAATTGCTGCAGGTTCTAAGTTCTTCAGAACCATAGAAGGTTTTGAAATGCCCCAAAAAGTCCTTTTCAATATTATTTAAGGTGAAGTATACCTCATAAAGTTTATTGTTGCAGTTATCGCAAAACCAAAGCAAGCCATCATCAACGTTCATCTCGGCCCGCTTACGTTCTATAACCAAACCTATGGACCCTTCTTTCCTAACGGGGGAATGAGGTATTTTGGCCGGGTGCAGGTACATGTCCCCAGGTCCCAATTGCATGGTCTTTTTTTGGCCGTTTTCTTGAATATGTACCTCAATATTGCCTTCCAATTGATAGAACAGCTCCTCTGTTTCATTGTAATGATAATCTTTTCTGGCATTGGGGCCGGCAACAACCATAACAATGTAGTCTCCTGATTCCGTGTAGAGGTTTTTATTTCCTACGGGAGGCTTTAAAGTATCCCTGTTCTCGGAAATCCATTTATTTAGATTGAATGGTTGCTTTATGGACATAGTCTATCAAATTGAAGTTAATATTATGCTGCCGCCCATTAACTTTCGATAGCAACTGATACGCTATCAAATATTAAAACACGGTTTAACATCAAAAATAATAAAAGTAAACTGCTTTTAAGAGGACTATCGGTAGAAGAGTTGTGTAAAATATAGTTTGCCGTCAGTGTTCCTCTTTACACTTACAGCGGTGTGCGTAAATTCACCTTCCATAGTTTTTCTATGCTCAGAACTGGCCAACCATTTTTGAAAGGCCTCATGGGCGGAATCGTAGTCTTTTGCTACATTTTCAGAGACAAAAGAGGCATTTACTGCTTGGGAAATATCCGATGCACGCGCGCTAAAATTGTCATGGTTGATAGATCCTTTGGCTATCATGTAGTCTGTATGTTTGTTGGCAAACTCATATGCCACTGAGCTGAAATCCAAATCGTTATAGCCCAAGGAAATACGATGGTCGTTGACGATTCCCAGTAATTCCTGCTCCACTTCAACCGCATTTTCGACTTCGGGACTAATTGCCGGTCCTATAGACTCTGTGCTACAAGAGAATACTACAAATGCGAACAAAAGCATTGCAAAATAATGCAATTTCATTTTCATATAATGTTCTATTTGTAAGCAGGAAGAAAGGGAAGAATGGGGAATTCTTGTGTTCTCGTAATTGGCTTCTCGTAACCAACGGTTGTAATATTAAAAAAATTATTTAGCAAGAAGTTGAATTAAGTGATTTATTCGACGAAATGCATAGCACAATATACATCCTGTAATCCAAGGATTACTTATATAATGGACTTAGAGCTATATTTTCGATGCACATATAGTATTTGGGATTTCGGGACTAAGCTTGGAATTGAAATGAGAGGTAAATAAATTTTTGCAGCGCTTAATTGGATCAAAAAATATTCCACAAAAGGAAAACCTTTTATCTTTACTGTACTAAATTGGTTCTTTTCATGAAAGTAATTTTCCGTGCCCTAATATTTCTTTTCATCCTTGGTTGTAACCCGAAAAAAGAGACCGGCAAAACCCCAGCAGATAACTTAAATCTTTATCAGGAATATATAACGGAAGTGTCCCATGGAATAATTTCTGTAAGGGCAGATGTACGGGTTGTGCTGAGCCGTCCTGTTGATTCATGGGAAAGCGGAAAGGAATTGGATGGCGATTTATTGGTTGTATTTCCCAAGACAAGTGGCAAGGTGATAGCCTTGGATAGTAGAACCATTGCTTTTGTACCCGAGGCCGGTTTTCAGCAAGATAGTAGTTATGGGTTTACTTTGGATCTCGGATCTGTTATTTCCGGGGTCCCAAAAGAGTTGCGCAAGTTTAATTTCGAGGTGAAAACATTGAAACAACAGTTTAATGTGTATACCCAGGCCCTACAGTCCTATTCCAAGGATTATCAATATTTGGAAGGACAATTGAAAAGTGCCGATCAATTAAGTTTGGAAAGGGCCAAGCAGTTGTTGGAGGTAAAACAGAAAGGGAAAATGGTCCCTGTTAAATTTGATTCATCCATAGCAGAAGGAACCCAATTTCATTTTAAGATAGATAGCATTCAGCGATTCACAGAGGATACGGATTTGGAGGTTGTGTGGGACGGAACCGGTATGGATATTGAAAGTGCAGGAAAAAATACTATAAAAATACCGGGCAAGAGTAATTTTACTATACTCGATGTTGGCTTGGAAACAGGGGAAAATCAGATCATAAACATCAATTTCTCTGATCCCTTAAAAAAAGGACAGAACTTCAAGGGGCTAGTAGTGCTGGAAGGCGATGGCAACCTAAAATACAATGTAATGGGCAATACTCTAAAGATATATCCTTCCAAAGAGTTGAGCACAACACTAAGGCTCGAGGTTTTTGAGGGTATTGAAAGTGTAGATGGGTACAAGCTTAAAACAAAGCTTACAGAAAGGGTAGCCTTTGAACAAATAAAACCGGAGGTCCGTTTGTTATCCAATGGAACAATTTTACCATCCTCGAATAATCTAAAAATTAATTTTGAGGCGGTTAATCTGAAGTCGGTCGACCTAAGCGTCTATAAAATTTTTGAGAGCAATATTCTTCAGTTCTTACAAGGCAATGATCTTAACGGCAGTTACAACCTAAAAACAGTGGCACGGCCAATAGCCACCAAGAAATTGGATTTAGAAAACGGTCTTGGAAGTAATAGTGGTAAATGGTCGGCACATGCTATTGATTTAAGAACACTTATTACACCTGAGGTAGGGGCTATTTATAGGGTCGAATTTGATTTTAAACCCTCTTATAGTCTGTACAAATGCGAGGACACCAATTTTGAACAGCAAGCCCCATCGGAAGATGATTTTGATCAGGAAACTGAAAACAGCTCATGGGACGGAGTGGAATCCTACTATGAAGATTATTACTTTGATTATGACTGGAATCAACGGGATAACCCTTGCCATACTTCCTATTACTATGATAAAACGGTAGGAGCCAATGTATTGGCCTCGGATCTGGGGGTAACTGTAAAACAAGGGTTGAACAAGAGTTATTTTGTAGCGGTCAATAATATTGTAAACACTGAACCCATTGCCGGGGCCAAGGTAACTTTTTATAATTACCAACAACAGTCCATTGGGCAGGTAATAACGGAGTTGGATGGTACGTCTCTATTTGATACCGATCAATTGGCTTACTTTGCGGTAGCTGAGAGCAGTGGTCAAAAGACCTATGTTAAATTAAATGATGGCAACGCCCTGTCCGTAAGTAAGTTTAACGTTGATGGGGTTGCACTACAAAAGGGAATAAAAGGTTTTATTTTTGGGGAAAGGGGAGTCTGGCGCCCTGGCGACAAACTTTTTCTTTCGTTTATGCTGAATGATAAGGCCAATAAACTCCCTGTAGGGCATCCCGTGAAATTGGAATTGATGGATCCCTATAACAAGGTGGTGCACCGGGAAGTGAGGACAAATTCCCTGAACAATTTTTATAGTTTCGTTTTAAAGACTGATGAAAATGCACCTACTGGTAATTGGATGGCGAAAGTTTCAGTGGGAGGGGCAACTTTTTCAAAAACGATCAAGATTGAAACCATCAAGCCAAATAGATTAAAGATTAAGACAGCATTTGAGAATGAGATCTTGTCCGGTGGTAAACCCATTAAAGGTATGCTGGAAGTGGCTTGGCTTCACGGTGCGGTGGCCAAAAACCTAAAAGCGGATATTACGGCAAAGTTCAATGTACAGACTACCACTTTTAAGAACTTTCCGGCTTATGTATTTGATGATCCTACAAGGGCGTTTGCTACAGAGGATCAAATAGTTTTTAGTAGTGCCGTCAACGCCGAAGGTAAAGCAGCCTTTTCGTTAAATCCACAAATTAATAGTCAGGCCCCGGGAATGCTTACGGCAGCATTTATTACCAAGGTTTATGAAAATGGGGGCGATTTTAGTACGGACGTCTTTACAAAACAATTTTCGCCCTTTAATACCTATGTTGGCCTTAATGTGCCCAAAGGCGACAAAACAAGGGGAATGTTGCTCACAGATCAGCCCCATAAATTTGAGGTGGTAACGGTAGATGAAATGGGCAAGGCCAAAGCCACCAGCAATTTAAAAGTAACTATTTATAAAGTAGGTTGGAGATGGTGGTGGGAGACTTCAGCCGATAATCTTTCCAATTTTAGCAGTAGTGAATATCAGGAAAGAGTATTGGAGGAAACCATAAGTACCGATTCCAGTGGTAAGGCATCATTTAAATTTGAGTTAAAATATCCCGATTGGGGCCGCTATTTGGTGAGGGTGGAAGACCCAAAGGGAGGGCATGCAACTGGTAAAACAATTTATTTAGACTGGCCGGGATGGGCCGGAAAAAGTATGAAAAACGATCCTTCTGCCGCCACTATGTTGGTGTTCTCTACAGACAAGGAAGTTTATAAGGTAGGGGAAACGGCTACCGTAACCTTTCCTAGTTCGGAAGGAGGCAGGGCATTGGTTACCGTTGAAAATGGTAGTGAAGTATTGCATTCGCACTGGGTGGAATCCGACAATGGTGAGACAAAATTTGAAATTCCTATATCCGAATTGTATACACCCAATGTTTATATCAATATTAGTTTGCTTCAGCCGCATTCCACTACCTTAAACGATTCCCCTATACGGATGTATGGGGTAGTTCCAATATCGGTAGAAGATCCTTTGACCAGACTGCAACCGGAAATTGCTATGCCGGATGTCTTAAAGCCTGAGGAAAGTATTACCCTCAAAGTAAATGAGAAACAAGGTAGGGCCATGACCTATAGTATTGCCATGGTAGATGAAGGCTTGCTGGACCTTACCCGTTATAAAACTCCAAATCCATGGAATACTTTTTATGCACGGGAAGCACTTGGTGTAAGGAGTTGGGACGTGTACGATGATGTCATCGGTGCCTTTGGTGGAAGAATAAATCAGGTCTTTGCTATAGGTGGGGACGGAGAATTGGCCGGTGCCAAAAATAAAAAGGCCAACCGCTTTGAACCTATGGTGGTTTATTTGGGTCCCTTTAGCTTGAATAAAGGGGAGACAAAATCACATAAAATAGACATCCCTAAATATGTTGGTTCAGTCCGGACTATGGTCATAGCTGGAAATTCAGGGGAAGCCGCCTATGGCATGGCGGAAAAAACAACCCCCGTAAGAAAACCACTTATGGTATTGGCTTCTTTACCAAGGAAAATCACTCCAGGGGAGACGGTAACCTTACCGATAACGGTTTTTGCTATGGAAAACAAAGTAAAGGAAGTGACTTTACAAATAAAACCGGATCCTTCCTTTACTATAGAAGGGAAGACCGTACAAAGTGTTTCTTTCACCCAACCTGATGAAAAAATGGCCTATTTTCAGTTAAAGGTAGCCGATTTTAAAGGTACCGGCAAGGTTGTGGTTGAGGCTTCGGGTAATGGGGAAAGGGCATCTTTTGAGGTGCCTATAGATGTGGTAAACCCTAATCCATTGACTACGGTTACGGAGGATATGGTTTTGGAGGCCGGCAGTAGCAGAAAAATAGACCTTGAAACTTTTGGTATTCCCGGCAGTAATAATGCAGAGGTGGAATTCTCTACCCTGCCACCCATGAATTTTAATGGAAGAATGCAATATTTGATCCAATATCCGCATGGGTGTCTGGAGCAGACCACCTCTAGTGCTTTTCCCCAGCTGTTTATTGCTGATATCTTCGATATTAACACAGCCAAGAAAAAAGAGGTACAGCAAAATGTTGAAAGTGCCATAAAAAGGGTTGGTAGCTATCAAACCCCTAATGGCGGGTTTGCCTATTGGCCGGGGCAAAATTATGCCGATGATTGGAGTTCATCCTATGTGGGCCACTTTTTGTTGGAAGCCGATAAAAAAGGATATGTCTTGCCTTTAGGATTTAAGTCCTCCTGGGTGAATTATCAACAGGATATAGCTAGAAAATGGAGATCAGGAACAGGGTATTCCGATTTGGCCCAGGCATATCGCCTATATACCTTGGCTCTTTCAGGGAATGCGGATATTGCGTCAATGAACAGATTAAGGGAAACAACCAACCTGTCCAATGAAGGAAAATTCCGCTTGGCGGCGGCCTACGGACTTGTTGGCCAGGAATCTGTGGCCCAACAAATAATTAAATCTGCAAACTATGATTTTTCAGAAGGTAAATATGAATACCAGACCTATGGATCCTCCGATCGCAATAGGGCTATGGCATTGGAAACCTTTGTGCTTTTAAATGATAAGGTAAAGGCGCAGGAAATGGCCAGAAATTTGGCTCAGCGTTTAAGTTCGGATCAATGGATGAGTACCCAAAGTACTGCCTATTGCCTCTTGGCACTGGCAAAATTTGCCGATATGATAGGGGGCAAGGGAATTAAGGCCAGTATAGCTGTTAATGGAGGCAATATCACTATTAACACGGACAAAACCTTGGCCAATACCGGATTGGGCATTAAAACGGGGACCAATTCCATTAATATAAAAAATACTGGCGAAAATTTGCTTTATGTGAGTATCATAAAGACAGGTATTTTACCTGTGGGAGAGGAAAGGGAGTTGCAAAGAAATTTGGTGGCCAATGTGGTCTTTAAGGGAAGGAACGGCATTAAGTTGGACCCATCTTCCATAATGCAGGGCACGGATTTTGTCGCGGAAGTATCGCTTACCAATACCAAGGCAGAATTGATCAAAAATGTGGCACTGTCCGAAATATTCCCTAGCGGCTGGGAAATAGTAAATACCAGGTTCACGGATTTTGGCGATTTTGCTGAAAACGAGGTGACTTATACGGATTTGAGGGATGATAGGGCCAATTTTTATTTTGACATGAAGAAGAACGAAACAAAAGTGTTCAGGGTATTGTTGAACGCCTCTTATTTGGGAAGATATTACTTGCCCGGCATACAGGCAGAGGCCATGTACGACTATGATTATGCCGTTCGTACCAAGGGCCAATGGGTAGAAGTTGTGCAGTAATTACTTGTGTTGGTCCTAAAAAAATGAATGTTCCTTAACGCAACCATTTTGTATTTTTTGCATTTATGAATAAAATATAAATGATATCATATGAAAAAAATAATTTGGTTTGGGCTCTTTGGGGCAATTGCATTTAACGGCTTATTGGTAGGTTGTAGCACGGATAATACCGTTGAATGTCCTGCTGATTATGAAGGGGCGCTCACTGAGGCGGAAAATGGGTTGCTCGGAACCTGGGAATTGACGGCCATTGTGGCGGTAAAGGAAGTAGATATTACCAAAGACGATGTGCAGAATCCTAAAAAGGATATTTATGTGCAATATACGGACTGCGAAAAGGATGCGGAATATACTTTCGGACCAGGGCGTGCCTACGAATTTGCCCAAGGTCAAAATGCGTCCAACTGTAGTAACAAGCTTAAGATTGAGGGTACCTGGAAGCATTCTGGTGATATCCTAGGTCTGATTGGAAATTGTTCCGCTCAAAATTTGAAAATTGTTTTCAATGAAGGCAAAACGGCATTTACCACTACTTCCAACTATAACATAACAGATGTGAATGGGCTAACTGTACAAACAGACGTTACATTTACATATACTAAAATGGAAGCTACCGATTAATTGTTATTGAGTGAAGTATTATATCATCCTATGGTTGCCAAATTATTTTTTTGGGGCCTTAGGATGATATAATTACACACCCACCTTTATGAAGGTGTTTTTATCCTTGTCTTGTGGTGGTTCAACATCAAGAGGCCCGCTTTCCTTAAGCACCTTGCTAAAAACAAGGGCCCCTATTTCCTTTACGGGCATATAAAGTCTGGATTCGTCAATTGATTCTTGCTTAATAAACCCAAGTTGATTGTTGGTCCTGTCAAAAAATATCAATAGGGCGCCTAGGATTACAGCAACCTTGAGTGCTCCAAATATTCCTCCAGCTATTTTATTTAGTAATCCCAACATGGCAAAATCGGCAATCTTGGTCAATAGTTTTCCAGCAATATTTACCACAAGGACAATAATACAGAAGGTGATCAAAAACGAGATAGTGTTCATGTATCTCTCGTTCCACTCCATTTTTTCTGAAAGATATTCCCCCACGATGTAGGAAAAGTGAATGGCGCCGTACAAACCTGCAATAAGGGCAATCAATGATGCCAATTCCACGAGTAGACCATTTCTAATTCCTTTGTATAGGCCATATAGTAATAGTAGTCCAATAATAATATCCAATATACCCATACAAAAGTCTTTTGACAAATATAAAACTTTGATTTGTACCTTTGAACAATTCTATTCTGTCTGGATAAGTGAATCCAACAATAGATTTAAATTAAGATAAATTACGATGTCTAGAGATACACAATTAAAAGATAGATGGGAGATTTTGGTAAAAAAATTGTCTGCCCAATTTGCGGACAACGATCCCTTGGAATTGGATGCCATTATATATCTGGTTGGAGTCCAGGAATTGGGTCAAATTCATAAAACCTATAAGAAGGATGAAAAATTAAATCTAATGCACATAGCTATATGTAGGTTGCTGGAACCATACGGGTACTATGAATTCGATTTTTTTGATGAAGATGGCTGGCCACATTATAGCATAAAGGAAGAGTTGCCCCCTTTAAAGGCCGGCGAACAATCCGTATTAATGAAAGAAGCTTTGGTAAGCTATTTCTTGGAAAAGGAGTACATTATATAGATATGGAACTTAATAATCCATATTACGCTGTAATATTTACTTCTATCACTACGGAAGAAGATAAAGGGTATTTGGAAATGGCCCATCAGATGGAGTCATTGGCAAAAAGTCAGACAGGCTTTCTAGGCTTTGAAAGCGCCAAGGCTCAAATGGGGATCAGCGTAAGTTATTGGGATAGTTTGGGTGCCATTGCGGATTGGAAAATGCAGGCAGATCATTTATTTGCCCAAAAAAAGGGAAGGGAAGAATGGTACAAATGGTATAAGGTCCGTATTTGTCTGGTGGAAAGGGAATTTGAATTTGGGAACGGATAAGGATCCAGACAAGGCAGCAACAACCTTACAACGGTTGAAGGGGCTAATTCAAAGGCATCCCAAGAAGTTACTTATCTTTATATTACTGCTGATTGCCTATTATTTCTGTTTGCCCAAACAACTATTCCGTACCCCCCATGCTACCGTTGTTGAGAGTAGATCGGGCAAACTTTTGGGAGCACTTATTGCCGAGGACGGGCAATGGAGATTCCCAGTGGTGGATAGTGTGCCCTACAAATTTGAGACCTGTATTTTAAATTTTGAGGATGCCCATTTTTATTGGCATCCCGGTTTTAATCCTATTTCCATAGGCAAATCTTTTTTAGCTAATATTTTGGCAGGGAAAACAGTAAGGGGGGGCAGTACCCTTACCCAACAGGTGATACGTTTGTCCCGTAACCACAAAAAACGGACCTATTGGGAAAAAGTTAGGGAACTGGTTTTGGCTACAAGGTTGGAACTGGGATATTCCAAGAAATATATACTAAAATTATATGCCAGTCATGCCCCATTTGGTGGGAATGTCGTAGGCTTGGAGGCAGCAGCTTGGCGTTACTTTGGTATGCAGCCCAATCAATTGTCATGGGCAGAAGCAGCTACTTTGGCCGTATTGCCCAATGCCCCAAGTTTAATATACCCTGGAAAGAATCATTCAAAACTGCTGTACAAGAGAAATAGGTTACTTCATAAATTATTGGATAATAATTATATAGATAGTACTACTTACCGGCTTTCGCTTTTGGAAGAATTGCCCAAAAAGCCTTTTCAACTGCCGGATACAGCTCCCCATCTGGTTCAATATTTGGCCAAAAAATATAAGGGGAAGAGAATTTCGACCCATGTGGATGAAAACCTACAGGGCAGTATAAACAATATTATAAACAAGCACCACAAAAGCTTGAAGCAGAATCAGGTTTACAATGCGGCAGTTCTGTTGATGGATGTCAAAACCAGGGAGGTACTTTCATATGTAGGTAACACACCAACGGACAACGAACACGAAAAGGATGTGGATATGGTGCAGGCCAATCGCAGTACCGGGAGTGTACTAAAGCCTTTGTTGTATACCGCCATGATGAATGCGGGAGAATTGTTGCCCGGTATGCTAGTACCGGATGTTCCGACCCAAATTGCAGGTTATACCCCTGAGAATTTTAACGAAAGCTATAGTGGCGCCGTGGAGGCCGATAAAGCTTTGGCCAAGTCCCTAAATATCCCTGCGGTCCGCTTGCTACGTTCCTACGGACTTCAAAAATTCAGGGATCAACTGGATTTCTTTAATTTAAGGGGCCTGGATAAGTCTGCCGATCATTATGGATTAACGTTAATTCTAGGCGGGGCAGAAAGTAATCTATGGGATTTGTGCAAGACCTACGCCTCCTTGGCATCAACCGTAAACCATTTTAATGCCACCTCCAGTGAATACTATACAAAGGAATTTGTAGAACCAATTCCAACATCTGAAACCAAAGTAGATTTCGGTGCCAAATCTACCGAGGTGACCATCTTTGATGCGGCCAGTATCTATCTTACCTTTGAGGCCATGAAGAAGGTCAATCGGCCCGAGGGCAGTGAATCCTGGGAGTTTTTTGATTCCTCCAAGCAGATAGCTTGGAAAACGGGTACCAGTTTTGGAAATAAGGATGCCTGGGCCATTGGCATTACCAAAGACTACGTAGTTGGGATTTGGGCAGGAAATGCGGATGGCGAAGGAAGACCAAATGTAACCGGGCTTAGCAGTGCCGCACCAATTTTATTCGATGTGTTCGATCTGCTGCCCAGGTCTACCTGGTTTCAAAAGCCTGAGGATGAGTTTACTGAAATTAAAGTATGTTCGGAAAGCGGTTATCTGGCTACCGACATATGCCCTAAAACAGTTATTTCTATCCCAAGAAAGCAAAATTTTGTCCAGGCATGTGCTTATCATCAATGGGTGCATTTAAATGTTCAAAAGCAGTTCAGGGTCAATTCCTCCTGTGCAGATTTGTCAGAAATGTTCAGCGAATCATGGTTTGTATTGCCCCCGCTAATGGAATACTATTATAAAAAGGGACATCCTTCCTATAAGACCTTGCCTCCCTTTGTGGAAAATTGTAGGGAAACCAATACTGCGGCAATGGAGTTCATATATCCAAGGAACGGAAGTAGAATTACTTTGGCAAGAAATTTTGAAGGTAAGAAGAATGAATTGGTAGTTAAGTTGGCCCATGTTAAACCGGAAACACCGGTTTATTGGTATTTGGATGAGAAATTTATTGGACAAACCACAGACTATCACGAAATAGGATTGATGCCCATACCTGGAGAACATGGAATTATGGCAGTTGATGCCATGGGCAATGAGGTTGTTATAATAATAACCATAGAATAACAATTGTCCTTTGATTTGGGTCTATAATCAATTACCTTTAATGACGTTGGTCAAACTAAGATTAATATAGCCGCAATAAACCGATACCGTATAAAAAGATGACAAAAAATATTCGCTTTTCTAATTTGGATAGAAAAAAAACAATTGCCAAACTAAAGGGAGAGACCTTTGATCTGGTGGTTATAGGTGGAGGTATTACAGGTGGTGGGATTGCCTTGGATGCTGCATCCAGAGGCTTAAAAGTAGCCTTGGTTGAAAAAAACGACTTTGCATCTGGCACCAGTAGTAAATCAACAAAACTGATTCATGGCGGATTGCGATATCTAAAACAATTCGACTTTTGGTTGGTAAAAGAAGTGGGTTCCGAAAGGGCCATAGTACATAATTTGGCACCACATTTAGTGCTGCCGGAGAAAATGTTGCTACCATTGATAGAAAATGGATCTTATGGCAAATGGCTTACTTCCATTGGGTTAAAGGTTTATGATATTTTGGCCCAGGTAACGGGAGATGATAAACGCAAAATGTTGGAAAAGAAGGAAGCCCTGAAATTGGAACCTTTGTTGCCAAAAAAAATATTGAAAGGTGCTGGGTATTATGCGGAGTATAGGACAGATGATTCCAGACTCACCATGGAGACCATAAAGACCAGCCTACAATATGGTGCCATGCCCCTAAACTATGCAGAGGTCACGGACTTTATTTATGAGGAGGATATAGTTGCAGGGGTTAAAGTAAGGGACACGGTCTTGGATACTGAATTCCCAATAAAGGCCAAATATGTCATAAGCGCAGCAGGACCATGGGTAGATGAACTTAGGGGGATTAACAATTCCAAAAAAGGAAAGCGTCTGCACCTAACCAAAGGAGTACATTTGGTTTTTCCTTATGAAAAATTGCCTATAAAGCAATCCGTTTATTTTGATATTCCTGACGGACGCATGATGTTTGCGATTCCTAGGGGCAAGATTACCTATATAGGCACTACGGACACCAATTTTAATGAGAACAAGGATAGCGTAAGAACGGATGTGGCCGATGCTATTTATTTGATATCTGCCGTAAATAATATGTTTCCAAAGATAAATTTGGAAATGGAAGATATTATCTCTTCATGGGCAGGACTACGGCCACTTATACATGAAGAAGGTAAGTCTGCCTCGGAATTATCGCGAAAGGATGAAATTTTTACCTCAGATACCGGCCTCATAAGTATTGCCGGTGGAAAGCTAACGGGCTATCGTAAAATGGCGGAGCGTGTAGTGAACAGGGTGGCCAAAAAAATGGAAGAAGATTATGGTATTAGTGTAAAGGATTCGGATACGGAGCATATTCCTCTATGTGGAAATGATTTTAAAAAGTATAAATATGTTAAGAAATATATTGCCGAAATCCATGAAAGACTAACCCCTGAGGGATTTTCCCATTATGATGCCTGGTATTTGGTAACCAATTATGGAAAGCAGACCGAAACAATTTTGCAGTACTATGCAAAACAGAAGGAAGATGATCATGTGTTGGGTATGGCAAAGGCCGAGTTAAAGTTTACCATAGAAAATGAAATGGTACAAACTCCTATGGATTTTTTTATACGTAGAACTGGAAGATTATACTTTGATATAGATAGTATTAGGAATTTGATGGAACCCATCCTGGCAGAGTTCAAGTCTATATATAAACTGGACGATGAGGTCATTAACTCCTACCGGAAAACCTTGGAAAGAGAAATGGATGAGCATTCCAATTTTTCGCTGGACCGAATTTAGGGGGCAGTGGTTAAAGTAATCTTTGGAGGCCCAAGGGAGTTAAATAATAAGGCTAATCCAGCTTTTCGGTGAGCTCCTTAAAAACCTTTTTCGGGCTTTTATTTTCATATAGCACGTCATAAACGGCATTTAGAATGGGCGTTTTTGATTTATTCTTGTGTTTGGAAACTATTAGATGTGCACTATTGGTGGCATAGTAACCTTCGGCCACCATTTTCATTTCCATCATGGCACTTTTTACGGTGTAACCTTTACCGATCATATTTCCAAACATACGGTTACGGCTAAAAACGGAGTAGCCCGTTACCAAAAGGTCTCCTAAATAGGCAGAGTCGTTAATGTTACGCTTCATTTTATGTACCCGTTTTATAAACCGCTTCATTTCTCTTATGGAGTTGCTCATGAGTACGCTTTGAAAGTTGTCTCCGTAACCCAAGCCATGGGCGATACCTGCAGCAATGGCATAAATATTCTTTAGCATGGCTGCATATTCCGTACCTATAATATCGTCGGATATTTTGGTTTTAATATAGTCGCTACTTAGGTGCTCGGCCACTAATTTGGCTTTTTCTGTATCTGCACAGGCTATGGTTAAATAGGACAAACGTTCCAAAGCAACTTCTTCGGCATGGCATGGTCCTGTAATGACCCCAATATTTTCGAAAGGAATGTTATAGTTGACATGAAAATGCTCTCCCACGATCAAACTGGATTCCGGCACAATACCCTTTATTGCGGAAAAAATAATTTTGTCCTTGATATCTACGGTCAAATGCTTCAATTCGTTTTCTAAGAAAGCGGAGGGAATGGCAAAAATAAGGACATCGGCATTGGCAACAGCCTCGTTAATATTGTCCGTGAGGTTTAATTGTTCTGTATGAAATTCTACCGAACTTAAGTAATTGGGGTTGTGTTTCTGTGTCCTAATGTGTTCAATAGCATCGGTATTGCGCATATACCAATTAACCACATCGGCATTCTCTGTCAACATTTTAACAATGGCAGTTGCCCAACTACCACCACCCAACATTGCAAATTTTATATTGTTTTTCATTTATTTAATATTTCTTGTTGTATGCCAAGACCTAATAACCAAGTTATCTCCTCATTAAAAAAATCAATGGACCATCAGTTTTCCGGTATTAATATGGAAGCGTACGTGGCTCATTAAAATCTATGGCAATGTAGGACTGTTTTTTGGAGATTCAAAACAAGAATTTTATACCATCGGTATAAGTTTTGGTGTTAAATTGGAAACCCAAGTTTTTGTTCCTGTAAATATTTTTTAGTGTTTGATGTTTATAATTTGTTGATTAACAATAGTTTGCATTGTTGGCATAATGATTGTTTTACTGGTATAGGTAACATCAAACTATATAAAATGAGAACTACAAAACTACTCTTTACAACTTTAACCCTGGCTGTTTTGGCTACAGGTTGTTATACCGAAGTTATTATTGAAGACGAATATATTGATGAACCCTTTCTCAATGTCAATGCCTTATTAAAATCCCACGAGCTTTGGTATGTAGATATAAATGCTACTTCCGGTAATGGGGAGGTTCCTTTTTTACAACGTGCATTCACCATCTCATTTGTGGGTGAAACCGTTTTTGCCAATAATAATATAGTGGGTATTGGGAAAACAGGAAACGGCTTTGGACTCGATGTTGGTTATTTCAATACGGCCAGTGAAAGGCTGCAAATTAACCATGATGTGGACGGATTTTGGAGCTTGGAGGTATTCGTTGTGGATAACAATACCATTGAATTATATGATTCCCATAGCCGAACCTCATATTTTTTAGAAGGATATCAAAGAAATAACTTTGATTATGACATGGTATTTTATGACAATATTGAATATCTATTGCAGGAATATGATGTTTGGGAAAAGGTAGCTACGAGTAAGGAAGGATTAGTGAACGATTTCGATTCGGAAAATTATTTACAGTTCTATATTGACGGAAACAGAAGTATGTTTAATTCCTCGGTAGACCCCAGTGGGATGCATTTGGACGATGTTTTATGGGATTATAGTGGGGAGTATTCATTATTCGACGTTTATAACGATGAAACGCTCAAAACTTTAACACTGGATTATGACTTTATGGGCAATGATTACTTTGAGTTGTACGTTATTAATGATAGTACAATAGAGCTGTATCATTCCTCTAGTGGAACAGTTTACAAGTTTAAGGGAAAGGGATTTATTACCTATTTGAAATCAGATATATCCCAATTGGACAAGAAGAGGACAAAATCCGAATATGGGACCATGAAGGTGGTCAGAAAAAGAAAGATATAAATATTGCCGTAATGTTTTACGGTAACTATATAAAGAAGTTTTTGGTTGGTTATTTAGTTAAAGACCGTCTTGGAGTAATTGCCCAGGGCGGTTTTTTTATTCAACATTTTCCTATAACATGCCTTAGGTGCAATTTCACTATTCGTTAAATGTTCAACTAAGTTTTTTTCAATTAAATTCCTTAATTTAAGGTACTGTACACTACCTTAAAAAGTAAAGGAAATGAAATCCAAGGATACTAATTCGAAAAAGGGGAATCCCCATGCGGAGATACCGGGCAACCCATCTACCTCCACCACCAGCAAAATTACTTTAAGCGACAGAAGTAATGGAAAACCTTTACGGATACTTAGTGAGGAGGATTGGAAATTTTGGTTGCACAACGGATACATCGTTATCAAGAATGTCATTTCTAAAGATCAAGCACAGATAACAGCCAATTTTATATGGGAATTTGAAGAAAAGGATCCCGACGATCCGGAGACATGGTATACTCTACCACGTGCAGAGATGAAAATGAAGGAATTAACGGGAACTGGAATGGTAGAAGTGTACAATCACCAGCATTTATGGAACAATAGACAGCAACCGAAGATATATGATGCCTTCGTGGATGTCTGGGGAACTGAAAAACTTTGGGTAACCATTGACAGGGCCAATCTAAATTTCCCAATTAGGCCTGGATTTCAACAAAAAGGGTTTATACACTGGGACTACGACCCGGAAACAAGGCCCCAGAATGTGCAGGGCGTTTTGGCCTTGGTAGACCAGACCGATGAAAATATGGGAGGATTTCAATGTATCCCCTGGTTATACAGGAATTATGATACTTGGAAACTGACCCAGCCCAAAGAAAGGGATCGTTTTAAGCCAGACGTAAGCGCCTTACAGGACAAAATAGTTAAGGTTAAAATGGAAGCAGGGGATCTTTTGATTTTTAATAGTACCCAACCTCATGGAATAAGGCCCAATCTTTCTAAGGACAAGGTGCGTATTGCCCAGTATATTTCTATGATGCCGGCGGAAGAAGACAACGGGCCTCTCCGGGCCTGGCGTATCAACGCTTGGAGAAATAGATTGGCGCCAGAAGGTTATGCCTTTCCCGGAGACCCCAGGAATTGGGAACAAACCAAATATAAAACTGCTGAATTAACTACTTTGGGTGAGAAATTATTAGGGCTTCAATCCTGGTAATTTGTTGTAAATGTCACATTTAGGCATATCATGGTCTATAAAACAAGAAAATCCACTACTTTTGCCCCCTCAAAAACAAAAACGTGAAGAAGTATTTAAATCTATTCGATTTTAAGCAAAAAGTAGATTATAAGACCGAGATTTTGTCCGGTTTAACCGTGGCCCTGGCTTTGGTTCCCGAGGCAATTGCTTTTGCACTGATTCCTGGGTTTTCACCGCTAACAGGGCTATATGCAGCCTTTGTTCTGGCATTGGTAACCTCTATTTTGGGAGGTAGACCGGGAATGATTTCTGGTGCAACGGGTGCCGTAGCAGTTATTTTTATAGGACTAATTTTGGAATTGAAAAATACTTTCCCTGGGATTACTCCAGAAACTATATTGAATTATGTTTTTGCTACCGTAATCATTGCCGGGCTATTGCAAATAATGGCCGGAGTTCTAAAGTTGGGGAAATTTATACGCCTGGTGCCACATCCCGTTATGTTCGGATTTGTAAACGGACTGGCTATTATAATTTTTATGGCCCAGTTCCCTAATTTTTATGTAAAGGGAACTTCAGAATTGATGTCGGGGATGCCTTTTTGGACCATGCTCGGATTAACCCTTTTAACAATGTTGATCATTTGGGGCTTCCCAAAAATAACCAAGGCAGTTCCCTCTTCCTTGTTGGCGATCGTTGTAGTATCGGCCATTGTTTTGGGCTTTGGAATAGATACACTTACAGTAGCGGATACAATGGCGGAAGGCGAATCCATTAAAGGAGGATTTCCTCCCTTATCCATACCCAATTTACCATTTACACTGGAAACCTTAAAAATAATCTTACCTTTTGCGGCCATTGTAGCAGGAGTAGGTTTAATTGAGAGTTTACTTACCTTAAATATAATAGACGAAATCACCGATACTCGGGGAAGTGGTAACAAAGAATGTATAGCCCAGGGAACAGCCAATATTTTTTCCGGATTCTTATCCGGGATGGGTGGTTGTGCTATGATCGGACAAAGTCTGATCAATACTTCGGCCGGCGCCAGGGCCCGATTGTCGGGAATCACCGCTGCGGTAATGTTGTTGGTGTTTATAATGTTCGGTTCCAATTTAATAGAACAATTGCCTATGGCCGCCTTGGTTGGACTAATGTTTATGGTAGCCATTGGAACTTTTGAGTGGGCAAGTTTCAAGACATTTAGAAAAATGCCTACCTCCGATGTCGTCGTAATGGTTTTGGTGACTTTGATTACTGCCATTACCCATAATTTGGCCGTTGCCGTATTGTTCGGGGTAATTATTTCCGCCTTGGCCTATTCCTGGGAAAATGCAAAACGTATTAGGGCCAGAAAATCTATAGATGAAAACGGTATAAAACATTATGAAATTTATGGACCATTGTTTTTTGGATCCACAACCGCCTTTGCCGAGAAGTTTGATATACAGAACGACCCCAACGAAGTAATTATCGATTTTAAGGAAAGTAGGGTGGCAGATATGTCTGGAATTGAGGCCCTGAACAAATTAACGGAACGCTACGCCAAGGTGGGTAAAAAAGTGCATCTAAAACATCTAAGTCGCGACTGTATAAGGTTATTGGAGAATGCCAACGAAATTATAGATGTCAATGTAATAGAAGATCCTACTTACAAGGTGGTGGTGGATAAGCTATAGTTTTACCATTATGATATTTATTTCAGAATAATAATTCTATATAAAAAAAGCGTTTGCCACAACTTAATTATTGATGCAAACGCTTTTTGTTTTTTATGAATCTTGTACTATAGAGTCCTTAGATACTCTGCTACTGCACGTGCATCCTCTTCGGAAAGATTCTGGTTTAACATAACGGCATTGTTATATTCCTTCAGTAAGGCCTTGGCTATTGGGTCTTCCTTAAGCATACCATCTGGATTCAAGATCATGTTCATAACCCATTCTGGGCTTCTCCTTTCAAAAACACCTTTAAGTGCAGGTCCAATCAACCGCTGCTCGGCCATATGGCAGGCTACACAAATGGTACTAAATGTTTTTTGTCCTTTGGCTGCCATCTCGGCGTCTATTTCATCTGCGAATGTTACAGATTTAATAGGTCCAACACCTTTGTTGTTCATGTCTACAGGTACTCCCTCACTTACAGGTTCCGCTTTGACTTCTTTTTTGGTACGGTTCATTTCAAAACCTTCCTTCTTTTCTTCTTTTTTTTCGCCACAGCTAAGGATTAATCCAGCTAAGGCCAAAGGGATAAATAATTTTCTCATCGTTTAGGTATATTATTTCACGAAGATAATAAATAGATTATTTTATTATAATTCTTCAACGAATTTTAATGCCCTTTTTTCAGTATAGGTGATATTTTTTTCGCCATAAAAGCCCACATGGCCTCCGTATTGGGGGAGTTCAAAATGTACACTATTATTTTGTTCAGCTTCCTTGTAAGGATAACATTGGTCCCCTAAAAAGGAATCATTTTGTGCATTTATAATAAGTGTGGGGATTCTAATGGCATGTATAAATTGAAGTGAACTGGATTTTTGATAATAATCAATGGCATCCTTAAATCCATGTGCCCGACTGGTATAGACGTCGTCAAAATCCTTTAGGTTGTTTATATTGGCGATATCCGGATAGCTTATTTTATCTGGAAAAAGCAGCTGTTTTGCACGCAGTTTTTCTATAAGATGTTTCTTAAAACGCTTGGCATACACTACGTTTTTTGGTTTCAATAGCTCCAATAATGAACTATGCAGGTTGCAGGGAACAGAAATTGCGACCGCCCCTTTTATTTCTTTAGGTACGGACCTTCCTTCCCCCAAATACTTTAGGGTTAGATTACCACCTAGGCTAAACCCCTTTAAGTAAATATTAGCGTATTTTTTTTCTTTAAGTATGTGGTTTATTACGGCTTCCAAATCTTCCGTGGCACCGGAATGATAAGATTGGAAAAGCCTATTGGTTTCACCACTGCAACCTCTATAGTTAAGGGCACAGGCATCTATGCCAATAGCATTGAACTGTTTAGCGCTACCGGTAATATAGGGTCTTTGTGCATTGCCTTCCAGACCGTGCAGAAGTATTACCACTCCTTTTGAGGGCCTTTGGGCGTAGCTCCAATCCAAATCCAAAAAATCCCCATCGCTTAGCTCTAAGCGTTCCCTTATTTGGGCCAGTCCATTGACCTTTCTGATCAATCCGGAATAGATTGTGGAGAAATGGCCACTTTTAAAAAGTAATGGAGGGTTGTATTTAGATGTGATTATTGGCATTAATGGAATTCTGAATGAATTTGGGGTATTATTTTATGGATTGGTTGACAAGATAAGTTAATCCCATAATTTATCAAAGATCGGTTGACTGTATAAACAGGGTTGTCATTTTAGAGGCCTATATTTTTGGAATATGAAATTAATTGGATGTTTATTTTACTAAATTCATTCTTATTATAAATTATATGTATGAATTTGTGAATTATAATATTGTTGTTTCAACATATTTTTATATTTTCGTTAACGTTAACGAAAATAATACTTAAATGTTATGGCTAATAGGAAACTGACCAAGATAGTCTTGGTAGCAATGCTTCACTTTGCTTTTTTCAATGCTTTTGCTCAAGATGGATGGGAAACACTTTTTAATGGGAAGGATTTCTCCAATTTTGAACAATTGAACGGGAACGCAAAGTATAAAATTGAAAATGGGGAAATGATTGGGACCTCCAGGTTGAATACCCCCAATAGTTTTATGGCCACCAAAAAGGCCTATGGTGATTTTGTTTTGGAGTTTGATGTGTTTGTGGAAAACGGACTCAATTCCGGAGTTCAATTTAGAAGTTTGAGCCTTCCCGAATATATGGATGGGAGGGTACATGGATACCAATGTGAAATTGAAACCAGCGATAGAAAATGGGCTGGGGGAATTTATGACGAGGCAAGACGCGGGTGGTTATATCCATTATCCAGGAACGTTAAGGGGCAAAATGCTTTTAAACCTGGGGAATGGAATCATTATAGAATTGAAGCCATCGGTAACAATATAAGGACTTGGATAAACGGAATACAGTGTGCAAATCTTGTAGATGATGTTACCGCAAGTGGATTCATTGCTTTTCAGGTACATTCCATTCATGATGCCAGTTTGGAAGGCAAAATAGTGAAATGGAAGAATATTAGGATCAAAACTTCCGATCTGGAAGAGGAGCGTAATAATGTGGCCCTATATGCCCCGGAAATAAGCTATTTGCAAAATGAGCTAACCCCAAATGAAGTTAGAAAGGGATGGCGATTGTTATGGGATGGAAAAACTTCGGAAGGATGGCGAGGTGCCAAACTGAATTCATTTCCAGAGAAAGGTTGGGTAATGGAAGACGGTACTTTAAGTGTTCTTTCATCTGGAGGTGCAGAGTCGCGTAATGGAGGGGATATTGTAACAACGGCGGCTTTTAGCAATTTTGAGTTAAGTGTGGATTTTAAATTGACCAAAGGTGCCAACAGCGGAATTAAATATTTTGTAGATCCTGAGCTTAATAAGGGCGAAGGTTCGGCCATTGGTCTGGAATTTCAAGTATTGGACGATAAGGAGCATCCTGATGCAAAAATGGGAAAAAATGGTAATAGGACCGTGGGATCTTTATATGATCTTATCCGTGCAGAGAATTTGGAAAACTCTAGGGGCAAGAACTTTAATGGGGTAGATAAATGGAACAATGCGCGAATTGTTGTTAAGGACGGCCATGTTGAGCATTGGCTAAATAATGTGAAGGTTGTGGAATTTGACAGGTTTAGTCAAATGTTTAAGGCATTGGTGGAAAAAAGTAAATACGAGAAATGGGAAAATTTTGGGGTTATCCCAGAAGGTTTGATCCTGTTACAGGATCATGGGGACAATGTTTCTTTTAGAAGTATAAAAGTACGTGAGTTTTAAATTAGGTTCAATTGAAAATATTAGAATTATGAGTGAGGGACGTAGAAATTTTATTAAGAAAACGGCTTTGGCCTCAGGAGGCATAGCCTTAGGGGTTAATTCAATGAGTGCCAAAAGTTACAGTAAGATCATTGGCGCCAATGATAGGGTAAGGGTAGGAATTGCAGGGTTTTCCAATAGGGCCAAAGGGGCATTGATACCAGCATTCCTTGGCCATCACAAAAAACAGAACTTTGAAATTGTTGGCGTTTCCGATATTTGGAACCGTAGAAGGGATGAAGGAGCTGCTTTCCTAAAGGAAAAGACTGGGGAAAAGATGAGGATTTGGAGAAACCATGACGAAATGTATGACGAAAATAAAATTGATGCCGTCATAATCTCCACTCCAGATTTCCAACACGCCTTGCACACCGTGCAAGCTGCCAATGCAAAAAAGGATGTTTATGTAGAAAAACCCTTTGCCGAAACTATGGATGATGCCAGGGTTGGTAAAAAGGCGGTCCAAGATTCGGGAATCGTATTTCAAATTGGTTCACAAAGGCGAAGCGGGAAAAATTACCACGCGGCCAACGACTATATTAAATCGGGTAAATTTGGTGATATTGTGATGGTTGAAATGAGTTGGAACGTAAATCAGCCTGACAGATGGCGATTGCCTGAATTGACCAGTCAAATCAAGGAATCGGATACCGATTGGAAGCGTTATTTAATGAACAGACCTTATGAGGCCTGGGATCCTAGAAAATATTTGGAGTATAGATTGTTTTGGCCTTTTTCATCAGGAATTCCAGGACAATGGATGTCCCACCAGATCGATACTGTTCACTGGTTTACGGGATTAAACCATCCGCGTAGTGTTGCTGCGAATGGAGGAATCTATCTATGGAAAGACGGAAGAAAAAATTACGATACCATGACGGCGGTATTCGATTATGGCCCATTGGATGACCTTTCCAAAGGTTTCCAAGTGGTATATTCTTCCAGGTTTACCAATTCGGCAGGAGGTACCAAGGAAATATATTATTCCAATGGGGGAGAATTGAACTTGGATACCAATAAGGTGAGTCCCAATGGGGGATTAAATGCTTCCCATGCCAATAAAATGGGAATGCAAGAGAATAAATTACCAGAATTTGATCTATCGGATAGTGCTGTACAAGTGGTCACCTCTGCAGATACCGGTGCAGATAATATGACCTCTTTGCACATGTTGAATTGGATGGAATGTGTAAGGAGCAGAAAGGAAACAAATGGTCCAATAGATGCTGCCTACAATCATTCCATTGCCAACATAATGACTACCGCAGCCCTTAGGACGGGATTAAAATCCACTTTCGATGAGAAGGCTCAGGATGTTTTGGCTGGGGATAATGTTTTCAAATATTAATCTTAAAACATCAATAGCATGAATAAAATCAATATAGGTTGTATTCTCATTTTAATGGTAATTTCTTCCTGTAAGGATAAGGTAGAAAAGGGGAATGTTGAGGAATCTTCACCAAAGATGGATCAAGTCACCTTTACTACAGATGAAAACAACCAAAAGGTAAACGTACTAATAGATGGAAATTTATTTACAAGCTACGTATACGATGGAAAAACTCCTAAACCCGTTCTCTATCCGGTAATTACCAAAAGCGGTAAAAATATAACCAGGGGATTCCCTATAGAGCCTGTAGAGGGGGAAAGGGTGGACCATCCGCACCATGTGGGGATATGGTTTAATTACGGAGATGTAAACGGATTGGATTTTTGGAACAATTCCTATGCCATAAAAGAAGAGGATAAACATAAATATGGAACCATCAACCATCGGCAGATCGTGGAAACCGATGCAGAAAAGGGTATCCTAGTCACCAAGGCTAGCTGGGATACTTCCGATAATAAAAATCTATTGGAAGAAACAACGGAATTTGCCTTTAGTCAAAACGGGGATACCAGGAAGATTATTAGGACCACTACCCTGAAAGCCTTGGAAGATGTATCCTTTAAGGACAATAAAGAGGGAATGATTGCCATCAGGGTGACTAGGGGGCTGGAGCTTCCTTCCGATCGACCCGATATATTTATGGATGCCAACGGGATACCGACAGAAGTAAAGGTTTTGAACAACGAAGGTGTTAATGGCAATTATTTAACCAGTGAAGGAAAGACGGGAGAAGAGGCCTGGGGAACTAGGGCCAAATGGACTACTTTATACGGAAAGATTGCGGATGAGCCTGTTTCGGTAACCATAATGGATCATCCCGGTAATGTGGGGTATCCTACCTATTGGCATGCTCGAGGATACGGACTTTTTGCGGCCAATCCCTTGGGACAAGAGGTGTTTTCGGAAGGTAAGGAAAAATTGAATTTCACCTTGGAAAAAGGGGAATCCGTTACTTTTAGATACAACATTTTGGTGCACAACGGCGAGCAATTGACACAAGATTCACTGAACGGATATTTTTCTGATTTTAGTAAAAGCTAATAATTCTACTGTGAAATATCTTGTGATTTTATTGCTTTTTCTAACTTTTGGCAACATTGGAATGGCCCAGGATTCTGAAGGGACAACCATGTATAGCTTGTTTAACGGCAAGACATTGGAATCTTGGAAAATTCCGGATGGAGGGGAATGGACCGTCAAGAACGGAAAGATAATAGCCAAGAATAATCCGGAAAAAAAGGGTTCCATACTTTGGACCAATGAGAGTTATAATGACTTTGTAGTACAATTGGATTTTAAAATGATAAGTGGGAACATTGATTCCGGCATATTTATGCGGGGCGAGGATAAAAATAACCCACAGATACAAATTGGCACATCTGGCTCTCTAAAAAGGGATATGACCGGGTCGCCATATGTACCAGGTGCCAGTTATCCCGTGGAAGCTAAGAATGTAAATAAGTTGCTCCGTTTAAAGGGCTGGAATACTATCAAGGCACGTGCAGTGAACAATAAGTACACCGTATGGTTAAATGGAGAGGAAGTTATGAATTATATTATGGATAATGCCAATCTGAAAGGCCCGGTTGGGTTGCAATTGCACCCAGGAAGAGAAATGGAAATACACTTTAAAAAAATAGTTTTGGGCAGGCTGTAAATAAATACAAATTGTAATTTAGCCCTCATTTTGTTGCAATGATGCACCTGTAAATTAAAGATATCCCCGTTTATGGACAATCTTACCGGAATTAAACAAATTGCAAAACTTGCCAATGTCTCCATTGGTACTGTAGATAGGGTGTTACATGATAGGCCCGGGGTATCCAAGGCAACACGCGAAAAAATAAAGGCCATTATAAAGGAAACCGGATATAAAAAGAATACGGTGGCCAGTCGCCTTAATTTGGCAGGCCGTAAGAAACTAAAAATTGCGGTGCTTATACCAGAGGTCTCCAGTAATTGGAGTTATTGGGAACTTCCTAAAAAAGGCATTGAAAAGGCAGTGGAGGAATTAAGTGAGATGGGTATTCTTGTTTCATATTACTACTTTACAGATCCTTTCTCCTTTATAAAAATGGGCGATGCCATTATAAATAAAAAATATGACGCCCTGGTGACGGTCCCATTTTTTATGGTGGAATGCAACAATCTTTTAAGTAAGGCCAAGGCCGAAAAGATTCCCGTGGCCTTTATGGACACGGAGATAAAACTGGACTATCCTTCCTACTTTATTCGGCAGAATTCACATAAGGCCGGAATGGTGGGCGCTAGGCTTTTACATGGGCTGGTTGGGACCGAGGGACTCTATTTTGTAATCAATATTGTAACGGATAGGGGATTGCACGCCAATAATCAACAAAGAGAAAATGGCTTTAGGGAATTCTTTGCAAGGAATTTCAAGGGAAAGCCAATTTCTATTATGACCATAAATCATCCTATAGATCGCCCTTTCGAAATTAATCCTGAAATAGAGAACTGGTTCAAGGACCCGAGGCGGAAAGGTATTTTTGTGACCAATTCAAGATCTTATTTAATACCGGATATTCTTAAGACCTATAATGTTTCCAATGTTTCTGTGGTGGGCTTTGACCTACATCAGGATAATCTGGAATGTCTCAGAAAGAAGGAGATTGATTTTTTGATCAATCAAAAGCCGGATGTTCAAGGGTATACTGCTATTAAGGGAATGTTTAAATTCCTTACGGAACAGGACCCTACAGATTTAAATATGGATGTCCCTGTAGAAATAATTGTGCAGGAGAATAGTGATTTGAATTAGGAAACGATCTCGCCCCAACACTTAAGTTTTGTTCAAATATCAACAAAAATAATAGGCCTCCAAATATTTGGAGGCCTATTTCAGTACTAACTCAAAGGCTACTTATAATTATTGTGGATATCCGGGATTTTGTGGATAACCTCCCAAGGTCCTGTCTATTTGTTCCTGTGGAATAGGTCTTACAACATGATAATCCTGTATGTTGGGAGCAGCGCCTGGATTGTGCATCCTAGTGCGTTCCACTAATTTTCCGGTACGGGCCAGATCCCACCATCTCCAGCCTTCGCCAGTTAACTCTCGTGCTCTTTCGTCCAAGAGAAAGTCCAGGTCTACATCACTTGCGGTTATCTGACTTGCCACTTCTTGTCCAGGTACGGCAGCCCGCATTCTTACTACATTAATATCTTGTGCAGCACCGGAAGGATCACTTTGTTTTAGTCTTGCTTCTGCACGCAGCAGATAGGCATCACCCAATCTCATCAAGATAAAATCTCGTTGCCCATTTACTTTCTGACGATCAGGTCGGGTCGGGTCTATCCATTTGTTCATGGAAGGAAATAACCTTTCGGAATATTCGTCATTGGTAATAACTATATATGGCTTAGTGTCCTGCAACGTTTGTGGCCAATCCATGTCCTTTCCAGGACCTGGAATATAAATGGCCGTATCACCAATAGATAAGGCAGCCCTTGCTGGTTCACTTCCACTGGCTTCGGTAGCTGGTTCGTTCTTATTCGCGTACCAAACATGTTTAAACGAAGCGTCATAGCGCGTATCTATGTCTCTATCCCATAGGGTAAGCATAAAATCCGTAGGGCGGTGTCTTTTCCATGGTCTGCCATTTTCAGTATCTCTGGTCATTCCACGCCTAACATCATATTCCATTAGGAAATACAAGTGCCCGCGATGACCATAAGGGTCAATATCGCTGTCAACTTGCGCCTTGGAATTAGGAATAACAAAAACCATTTCACTATTTCCTTCATTTGTAATATCCCATAGATCGGCATAGTTGTCCAATAGGGAAAAGCCATAATTGTTGATGACGTTACTGAAAAGTGTTTCCGCTCTAGATGCGTCATTACCATCTGCAAATGAGGTGTAGCTGCGTGTCAATAATGCTTTCCCTAAAAGGAATTCTGCGGCAGCCTTTGTAGCTCGTCCGTAGTCCGACTGTGAGTTGGGTAGGTTGCCAATGGCAAATTCCAGATCAGGTACAATGGCTTGGCTATAAATTTCTGCTTGGGCAGTTTTATTGGCCTCGACTTGTACGCCTTCTGTTTCCTCCAAGCTAAGATGGGTATCACCAAATGTAGTCACTACTTGAAAATAATACAATGCCCTTAAAAAACGGACCTCCGCTATTCGTAGGTTTTTCTGCGTTTCATCCATGTCTACATCTGCAGAACGATTGATAACACCATTGGCTTGATTTATTCCCCTGTACCAAGTGGCCCAAGAATCCTGCACATAACTCTCGGCACTGTTAAGCCCAGTATCGTAAAAGTTGAAAACTTTATGGCCGCCATCTGCACCGTTTGTCCAGATGTCTGTTCCAAAAGTAGTCATCGCAAAGCCCATCTCTTGTCCATAAAAGGGTTTTAAGAAGGAGTAAGTTGCTTTAACGGCATCTTCGAGTCCTTTTTCCGTAGTATAGTAGGATGCTGCCGAGACGTCGGTTACCAATTCCTCATCGAGTGAATCGGAGCAGGAATGGGTCAAGAGCCCTAGGGCCAAAAACCATATATAATATATTTTTCTTTTCATGATATTTTAAATTTATATTTTTTTAACCGTGTTTATGCTAGACATTAAAACTTGGCGCTTAAGGATAAGGAATACATTTTGTTGCTAGGTACTATCCCGCTACCTGCCGAAACAGCATCTTCGGAAACTTCTGGATCAAAGGTTTCGTAATCTGTTATGATCAAAAGATTCTGGCCCGAAAGTGTTAATTTTAGTTCTTGCATCCCTAGTTTCTCCGTAATTGAATTTGGGAGGTTGTACCCTAATGACACGTTACGAAGTTTGATAAAACTAGAATCGAAATACCTAAGGGTAGACCCGTTTCTTGGGCTTTCCTGATTCTCGTTGGGTCTTGGATTGGCATTGGTAGGATTGTCTATTGTCCAATAATCCACATCCAAATTGTTATAACGGGCAAACAAGGAATTGTTGCTGGCATGAAAGTCCGATCGTATTGTTTGACCTTGACGGAAATAGAAGAAAACGCCCAGTTCCAATCCTTTATAAGAGAACTTATTGTTAAAACCTCCGTAAAAATCAGGGGTATCTGTGCCTAAAATTTTACGATCATCAGGGGTGATAAGTCCATCACCATCTAAATCATTAAGTCGGATTTCCCCAGGTACTTTTTGCTCTTGGGAATTGGCCAAAGCCTCTTCGTCCGCTTGATAAATGCCTATTTTCTCATAGTCGTACCAAACTCTGATCGGCTGCCCTATAAACCAATTGTTCCCAATGTCATCTACCGGATTTCCATTTTCATCCTTTAAGGCCAATTCAACAATTTCTTCTTTATAACCAGCAACGTTAAAATCCATTTTCCAGGAGAATCCATTTGGATTGTCCAAGATACCAGCACTTACCGCAAATTCCAAACCTTGGGTACGTGTGGCACCAATGTTCTGTAAAATACTGTTGTAACCTGAGGTAAATGGTAGACTTCTGTCTAAAAGGATGTCCACTGTGTTTGTTCTAAACCAATCTATTGCACCATTGATACGTCCATTAAAGAGGCCGTAATCAACACCTATATCCAAGGTTTTGGATACTTCCCAGCCCAAAGCTGCATTGGGTATTTCCGAAAGTGCAAAACCAAGGGCGGATTCCTCTCCAAAGGCATAGGCGGTTCCTTGCAGTCTTCCGGCAGTTTGATAGGGAGCAACGGAAGTGTTACCCACCTCCCCATAAGAAGCTCTAAGTTTTAACTCGGAGATGGCCGATTCTGCCATAAAGTCCTCTTGTGATATTCTCCAACCAGCGGAAACGCCAGGGAAGTAGTTCCATTTGTTACCTTCCGCCAGTCTTGAGGAGCCATCCGCCCTTAAAGAGGCCTGGAACAAGTACTTGCCAGCAATATCGTAATTTATTCTACCCATAAATGAATTCAACGTCCATTCCGATAAGGAAGAATCTACAATACTGTTATCTGCAGATCCTAAATTATAAAAAGCTTGTGATTCATAGGGTATGCCTGTCACGGATGCAATGGAAAATTCAGATCGCGAATTTTGCGTACTCTGTAACAAGGTTACTTTTAAATTTTGATTGTCTGTAATGGCCTTATCGAAGGTCAATAAATTCTCCAAGGTATATCCAAAAGTATCAAAATGCGTAATTGAAGCATCTCCTGGGCCACCTCTGTTGTCATTGGTTAAACTACCCCTAAATTGTCCTCGTCTTCCTAGACGAATATCAGGACCAAAGGTGGTGGTCCAATTTAATCCCTCGGCAATATTTATATCCAAGAAGATGGGCGCAAAAATACGTGTAAACTTTCTTTCATCTATGTAGGCACCATCTACCAGTTCATTCAATGGGTTGGTTCGTATCCCATCATTGGTGGGCAAGAATAATAGATTGCCCTCATCATCATAGGGTACCCCCAGAGGATTTATGGCCAAGGCTTCACCCATAGTGGCGTTGGAACCCCAATTCTGTATAGAATTCGAAATTAGAAAGGATGCCCCAACTTTGAATATATCATTGATTCTGTGATCGATGTTGATCCTTCCGGTAAATCGCTCATAATCTTGGTTACTTATAATACCTTGTTCTTTAAAATAACCAATTGAAGAATTGAAAGTGGTATTCTCTGATCCTCCGCTCACACCCAATTGGTGATTGGTCTGATATCCGTTCCCTACTACCAAATCAATCCAATCAGTTGATCTTCCTTCTTCAATGGACTTTAATTCCACTGGATCAAAAAACACGTCAACATCTGCAGGGATGGTTCCGTTCCAAGATGAACGTCTAGCTTCCCTTTTCATTTCCGCGTACTCTTGTCCGTTCATCATGTCTACCAATCGCGCAGCAGAGGTAAGTCCAATCTGGCTACTGTAACGAACTTGGGTCTTACCAACTTTTCCACGGTTGGTAGATACTAGGATAACTCCGTTTGCCCCTCTAGATCCATAAACAGCTGTAGCGGCCGCATCCTTTAGAATTTGCATAGATGCAATATCTTGGGGGTTAATATCGGACATTGATTCCGAACCGTCAATTAATGGAATTCCATCCACTACATATAGTGGGTCATTGGAGGCGGTTATAGATCTTCTACCCCTAATCCGCACAGTTGAGGTTTGTCCAGGTCTTCCTCCAGAAGCCTGAATGTCTACCCCGGAAATTTGCCCTTTAACGGCATCAATACTACTAGAGGTTTGGACAATACCCAATTGTTCGGCATCTACAGAGGCAATTGCCGCTGTAACCTCGCCCTTCTTTTGGGTACCATATCCCACCACTACCACTTCATCCAATAAGCTGGAATCAACTTCCAAGGAAGCGTTGAGGGTGGTTTTGCCGTTAACGGCAATTTCTTTGGGCTGAAAGCCTACATAGCTAAATACCAATACGCCATTGGAGGCAACATTAATGGTATATTTACCATCAAAATCGGCCACTGTACCAACAGTTGTTCCTTTAACTACAATACTTGCACCAGGCAGAGGTATGCCTGCATCATCTGTTACGGTACCGCTAACCTGCTGTTGAATGGACAGGTCTGGGTCCGCAATTGCATAAGAGGTGCTGTGCACTCCTAAAAACGCCAGTAAGGATAGCTGCAGAAAGATTTTCTTCCAAACAGGAACACCCCGTCGCGCATGAATTGCTTCATTCATTTGTTTTTTCATAATTTGAGTTTTGAAGAGTTAGTTAAACATTAAACGTTAACTTTTGCTCGTTAACGTTAACGAATATAGTGATATATTTTTACAAGAAAAGTTTTTTGATAAAAATTCAATGTTAAATTTCTATAATGTGTAAATAATATAACATTTTATTGATGAATTGGTATTTTTTAACATAAATTAACTTAATGTTTTGCACAGGGGGAGTGAGGCCGTTTTTTGTTATATTCCACTGTGTTTATTGTATTTTTGTAGGAAATAGTGAATTGGTAAGCTGAGAGTTTTAAGACAAGATCATTTTGCCAATTGGTAGATCGGCAAAATTTTGTCCTAAATCCAAATTCGCCCAAAGAAAAAGAATCGTTGTAGAGGGGTCAGTTGAATTAGGAATATTTAATGGATAGGTGACTCAAGTTAAGGAACAGATTTTTAATAGAAATAGGTTTTGGATTTATTTAGGATAAGTTTCCAGAATTTTTATGTGATCTTCAATGGCCGATTTGAATTCGGATTTAAGGTTGGCCACCAGTTCTGATACGGATTCTACGTTGTTAATAGTGGTGACTCCCTGTCCGGCAGACCAAATGGTTTTCCAGGCTTTGGCTTCGGTATTCAGCTCTTTCCCAAAATCTATCTTTCTATCTTTTTTTAAATCTTCTTCCGTAATTCCTGCAGCCTTTAAGCTGGCTCCCAAAAAGTTGGCGTGTACCCCTGATATTGCAGCAGTATAGACCACATCACTGGCCCCGGCGTTTATGATCATTTGTCTATATTCCTCCGAGGCCTTACTTTCTTTAGTGTTTATAAACCTAGTGCCCATATAGGCCAAATCCGCTCCCATTTGTAGGGCCGAGGCAATATCCCTTCCGGTACTGATACAGCCAGAGAGTAAAATGGTTTTGTCGTAAAACTTCTTTATTTCTGCAACCAAGGACATGGGGTTTATGGTGCCTGCATGGCCTCCAGCTCCAGCGGAGACCAATATTAATCCGTCTGCCCCAGCTTCGGCAGCTTTTTCGGCATGTCTTTTTTTAATGATATCATGAAATACCAGACCGCCATAACTATGTATGGCGTTGACTAACTGGGACACTGCTCCTAAGGAGGTAATTATTAAAGGGACTTTATGTTTTATACAAACTTTTAAATCCGCTTCCAATCTTGGATTTGTAGGGTGTACAATTAGATTCACGCCATAGGGGGCGGCTTTCTTTCCAGTTTCCTCTTCATATTTCTTTAATTCGGTTTTAATTTCTACCAACCAATCCTCAAAACCTTCCGTACTTCGCTGATTGAGAGCGGGAAAAGTACCGACTATTCCATTTTTACAGCATTCAATGACCAATTGCGGGCCAGATATAAGAAACATGGGCGCTGCTACCACGGGTAACGCTAGTTCTTTTATAAAAGCGGCTTTTTTGCTCATTTGGATTATGGTTTTAAAGAATTGGATATACTTGGATAACCTAAAAGTTAGTGACTATTATATTTAAATTTTTGTAAAAAACAGTACATTTGAATTATTATGCATGCATAATAATTCAAATGTACTAAATAAAAAGGATGTATTTAAAAGAATTCGAAATTCGATGGAGCGATGTAGATGCCAATCGCCATATGGCCAATTCGGCCTATTTAAATTTTATGAGCCATACAAGGATGTCTTTTTTGTTGGAAATAGGCTTTAACCAAAAGACAATGTCGCAGAACAATATTGGTCCCGTGGTGTTCCATGAGCATGTCTATTATTTTAAGGAAGCATTTTTAGGAAAGCCGGTAAAGGTTTCCCTGGAGTTGGTGGGACTTAGTGAGGACGGTATGTTCTTTGAATTTCATCATAATTTTTACGATGGCCATGGAAAGAACTTTGCCCATTGTCAGATTATGGGCGCTTGGTTAGATTTAAAAACAAGAACCCTTACCGGTTTGGGTCATGAGTTTCTTGGGGCTTTTAACAAGGTGCCAAAGGGAGACGGATTTAAAGTACTTACCAAAGAGGATACCCGTAAGTTTTCGGTGCGTCCTAAGGACCTGGTCTAACTTTTTTGCTTACAAGATATACACCGATCAATACCAAGACTATTGCCAAAAACTTAACCAAAGTAAGATGGTCCTTGCCGGCCACAATTGCAAATATAATTCCTATCAAGGGTTGCAGGTACATAAAAACACCAACTGTTGAGGCCTTTAGTTGTGTAAGTGCAAATACATTGAACAAATAGGTCAAAAAAGTAGTTCCAATGATTACGAAAGCAATGGCACCAAGGGCCTCCACAGGAAGATGGCTCCATTGTATCTCCTTAAATTCTGTGTATGTTATGGGAAGTGTAATTATAAACCCAATTCCAAACATCCATTTCATAAGGGTGAACGGGTGGTATTTTTCCAGTAATTTCTTTACTAGAATAAGGTACAGCCCGTAGGAAGTGGCATTAACAATAAAAAGCATGTTGCCCAAAGGTATATTAGTGGCATCCTGTCTAATTTCAGCACCAAATAAAATTAATGCCAAGGCTCCTATTAAGCCCATGAAAACACCAATGCCCCGCTGAAGGGTAATTTTTTCCTTGATAAATAGTGCAGATAATATCACAACAAGTATTGGCGTAATGGTAATGAGTACAGCACTATTGATTGGGGTGGAAAGGTCCAATCCCTTAAAGAAAGAAAGCATATTAATACCCATTCCAAAAAAGGCACAAACGAGTAACCTGCCCCAGTCCCTCCGTTCCAGTTTTTCTTTGGGACCGAAAAAAGAAATGCCCCAGAATAGCAAGGATGCCCCGAAAAGTCGCAGGAAAATAAATCCAAATGGCTTTACATAGGTAGGCATCACCCCCTTGGCAATGGTGTGGTTTATGCCATAAATGGTGGTCGCCCCTAAGGCGGCTAAGATAGCAAGGGTTCGTCTACTCACGAATTAATTTTTGCTTTGGCTGCAGCCACAACAGCCTTGCTATTTCCCACAAAAATATCGTTGTCAATAATGACAACCGGGCGTTTTAAAAAGGTATAGTGCTCAAGGATAAGGTCTTTATAGTCTTCTTCGGATAATTTTTGTTCTTTTAAATTTCGCTCCTTATAAAGTCGCGCCCGCTTACTGAACAAGCTTTCGTAGCTCCCTGACAATTGGGCCATGCTTTCCAGTTGGTCCGGTGTAATAGTCTCGTTTTTTATATCTTGAAGTATAAAATTGCTGGGTGGTTCCAACTCTTTTAAAATCCTTTGGCAGGTATCACAAGTACTCAGGTGAAATATCTTTTTCATGTGTATTTTTATTGTATTTAGAGGTCACATGTAACCGTTTATGATTAAAATAACTATTGAATGCCAAGGGAAAGGATTATTTTAATCATGTCGGTTTCATCCTGTAAATCTGTTCCTCCATATATTTTCGCCCTGCAAAGAAACCCAATTACATTGAATTGTACTATTTTTAGCGGCAATTGTAAAAAAATTATAACCAAAAAATATGTCAACTTTGGAAAACGCATTTGAAGTAACACTTCAAAACAGAAAAAGGCTATATAAATTTTTAAAGGAGACTCCAAAGGAGGTTCTTCTACAAATTCCCAAAGGCTTCCGCAACAATATTTGGTGGAATATTGCCCATGTGGTGGTTACCCAACAACTATTGGTCTATAAATTTAGTGGACAACCCATGAGGGTCAATGATGCCTTGGTGGAAAAATTTAAAAAGGGCACTTTGCCGGATGGTACTGCTACAGAGGAGGAGATTAATGAAGTTTCAGATTTGTTATTGGCCACTGTTGAATGGATGCAAGAAGACTATGGGAAAGGATTATTTAAGGGTTATACGGAATATACTACCAGTGCCAATGTTACCTTAAGCTCAGTGGATGATGCCATTATTTTCAATGTGTATCACGAAGGACTCCATCTTGGGGCTATTTTATCCTTGATGAAGCTTGTATCTTAAGGCCACTATTATAATTCCTTTTTAAATTTTATGTACGGCTCAATTTCTTGGTATTTCAGGGTTAAAATAATTGGGCCGTCCGCATAGGAGGCAATTTCATATTGTTCGTAGAACAACTGTAGGCCTTCTTGGGTAAACCCAATATTTTCCGGAAGGTAAAACATGTCGTCCTCAAACATAAACCCAGTGGCGTTTATTGAGCCCGTATCTGGAATTTTTTCTTGTTTCCTAAATTTGGCCTCGGCAAAACTTTGAAATTCCAAGGGATCCTTAAATAATTCCATGGTTTCCATTTCCAAGCCTTTTACTTTATCAAAATTTAAAAATCGGGTGGAGGAAAAACCGTGTGCCCCACCGGTAAAGGAATAGGAATTGACCTGAATGGTCAGTATATTTTTATCCTCATAGGTTACTTTGCCTTCAATATCGGCTTCCCAGCCTACCGGCTCATCGGGATACATTTTTTTTAATTCCAAATATCCGTTCTTAAAGGATTGGATAGCCTCCTCTATATTGGTAGCTTCTATTTCATCATCATAAATAAGCAAGGATATTACCTCTTCTTGTACCGAACTGTTTATAATGTTGCTTATAGGCTTGTCGTCCAGAGCTCTCGGAATGTGGATGGTTACCTTTGGACAACTGTTACAATTTTCGGTTATAAAATCGACGGGTTCAAAAGTGAGCCGATCATCCTTTTCACAATTCCATAAAAATAAAACGAGCAATAAACAGGCGAATCTAATCTTCATTAAAGCGATTGTTTTAGAAAGGTACAAAGCTACAATATCATTGTATTCCCAAAAAGATAAAGGTACATTTGTGTATAGAAATTTAGTTATGGGTAAAAGACAATTAAAATTCAATAGCAGGACAATTCATGGAGGTCAGGCTCCTGATGAGGCCTATGGTGCGGTTATGCCCCCCATCTATCAGACATCTACCTACGCCCAAAGTACACCTGGCGGCCATAAGGGATATGAATACTCTAGAAGTGCCAATCCAACTAGGACGGCACTGGAGAATTCCTTGGCCAGTATTGAAAACGGGAATTATGGTTTGGCTTTCGGCAGTGGATTGGCGGCTATTGATGCGGTTATTAAATTATTGAGCCCTGGGGATGAGGTTATTTCCACCAGTGACCTTTATGGGGGCAGCTATAGGATTTTTAAAAAAATATTTGAAAAGTTTGGCATCGTTTTCCATTTTGTTGGGATGCAGGATACGGAGGAGATAGCCAAACACATAACTGCTAAAACCAAGCTTATTTGGGTGGAGACCCCCACTAATCCAATGATGAATATTATTGATATTATGTCGGTTTCCCAATTGGCAAGAAAACATAAAATTCTACTGGCGGTCGACAATACTTTTGCGACGCCTTATCTGCAATTACCTATGGATCTGGGGGCCGACATTGTAATGCACTCGGCAACAAAATATCTTGGGGGACATAGCGACGTTGTCCTGGGAGCTCTGGTGGTCAAAGACAAGGAACTCGCGGAACAATTGTATTTTATTCAGAATGCAAGCGGTGCCGTGTGCGGGCCAATGGACAGCTTTTTGGTACTTAGGGGAATAAAAACCTTGCACGTAAGGATGCAGAGACACTGTGAAAATGGGAGGGCAGTGGCGGAATATTTAGCAAATCATCCAAAAATTGAAAAAGTCTTTTGGCCTGGGTTTATTGATCACCCCAATCATGAAGTGGCAAAAAGCCAAATGAAGGATTTTGGGGGAATGATATCCTTTGTTCCAAAAGGGGGCAATTTTCAAGATGCCATTAAAATTGTTGAAAAACTAGAGCTGTTTACCCTTGCAGAATCCTTGGGTGGGGTGGAAAGTTTGGCCGGTCATCCGGCCAGCATGACCCATGCCAGCATTCCGAAGGAGGAAAGGGAAAAAAGTGGAGTGGTAGATGCTTTAATTAGACTTAGTGTGGGCATAGAGGATAAGGAAGATTTAATTGAGGATTTGCGTCAGGCTATAGGATAAATATTTTGCCAAATTTTGAAAAAAATAGGGTTTACATTATAGAAATACTATAATTTTGCCTTCAAACTCAATATTTATCAACAATTAGCAATAAATCAGATTTTATGGAAGACAAGATAAATGCTTTTATGGATGAGGTAAAAGGCCGTAATAGCCATGAGCCGGAATTCATACAGGCTGTGCAAGAAGTTGCAGAAACAGTTATTCCCTACATTAGTAATCATGAAATTTACAATGGCAAGAATATATTATTAAGAATGGTGGAGCCGGAAAGGTTAATTTCCTTTAGGGTTTCCTGGGTAGATGATGATGGTAAAATACATGTAAATAGAGGATATAGGATTCAAATGAATTCTGCCATTGGTCCTTATAAAGGGGGGCTTAGGTTTCATCCAACTGTAAATGCAAGTGTTCTAAAATTCCTGGCTTTTGAACAGGTTTTCAAAAATAGCCTAACCACCTTGCCAATGGGGGGTGGAAAAGGAGGTTCCGATTTTGATCCGAAAGGAAAATCGGATGATGAAGTAATGCGCTTTTGTCACGCCTTTATGACGGAACTTTGTAGGCACATTGGACCTAATACAGACGTTCCGGCAGGCGATATAGGTGTTGGTGCAAGGGAAATTGGGTTCCTGTTCGGGATGTATAAAAAAATCAGAAATGAGTTTACCGGGGTTTTGACCGGGAAGGGTCTTTCTTGGGGGGGGTCCAAAATACGACCTGAAGCAACAGGATATGGTACCGTTTATTTTGCCCAGAGTATGTTGCAATCCAAAAAGGATGATGTTAAAGGGAAGACCGTGGTTATTTCCGGCTCTGGAAACGTAGCCCAATATGCCGCTGAAAAAGTAATCCAATTGGGAGGTAAGGTAGTTACCCTTTCGGATTCTGGCGGTTATATTTACGACAAAGAGGGTATTGATGAGGAAAAACTGGCCTTCGTTATGGAAATCAAAAACAAAAATCGAGGAAGAATATCCGATTATCTGGATAAGTATACCTCTGCAGAATTCCATAAAGCAAAGACTCCTTGGGAAGTGCCATGCGCTATAGCCTTGCCGTGTGCAACCCAAAATGAGTTGGATGGGAATGATGCCAAGACTTTACTAAAGAATGGATGTATCTGTGTGGCCGAAGGAGCAAATATGCCATCGACCCCTGAAGCAATACATGCCTTTCATGAAGCTAGAATACTCTTTGCTCCGGGAAAGGCATCCAATGCAGGTGGGGTAGCCACCTCAGGTTTGGAAATGTCGCAGAACTCATTGCGTATTAGTTGGACCCGTGAAGAGGTAGATGAACGTCTTCAAAAAATAATGAAGGATATTCATGATTCCTGCATAGATTATGGAATGGAAGAAGATGGCTATTGCAACTATGTAAAGGGAGCAAATATTGCCGGGTTCGTTAAAGTTGCCGACGCTATGTTGGCGCAGGGAGTAATTTAAGGTTTAATACATATACAAAATATCACGGCATCGGCCAGTATTTGAAATTGAAATCCAAGTGATTTCCAAGACCCTTAATGTTTTAATGACCTTAAGGGTCTCTTTGTATTATCTTTGTTCCAAGATATATTTGTAATGCAGGTTGCTACCAAAGGAATTGTTTTAACATCTATTAAATATGGGGATACTAGTTTAATTGTCCGGATATTTACTTTTTCTGATGGAATAAAATCCTATCTATTGAGAGGGATTCTTGCTTCAAAAAAAGGGAAGTTGAAAACTGCTTACTTTCAGCCTTTGCTTCAACTGGATCTGATTGCGTCCCATAAGAACAAGGGAACCTTGGAAAGGATTACCGAAGCCAAGGTTAGTTATCATTATCAGTCCCTGCATACGGATATTGCCAAGAATGCCCTAACATTTTTTTTGGCAGAAATGTTGGGCAATAGTATTCATGAGGAAGAGGCCAATGAAGGTCTGTTCAATTTTATTGAAGCGGCCTTGCAGTGGTTGGATGCCCATGATGAATTTGCCAATTTTCACCTCTATTTTTTACTGTCATTGACCAAGTATTTTGGTTTTTACCCGGACACCAATAATATGGACTATATGTACTTTGACCTTTTGGAAGGAGAGTTTATAATAGCGCCATCATTAAACCCAATCGTGGAAGGGGAGAATTTAAAACACTTTAAAGAGCTTTTGGGCATAAATTTTGATGCAATACATACTATTAAACTTAACAAAAAGAACCGTCAGGAGCTCTTGAAAAATCTTGTCCTTTATTTTGAATTACATTTGCAGGGATTTAGAAAACCGAAGTCATTGGCCGTGTTAAATGAAGTTTTTAGCTGATATGCAAAAAATAGTTTTCATAGTTGTCCTCCTAATATTTACAGGTGCATTGGGGCAGGAAATTGTTATTTTGGACGAGGAAGACCATCAGCCGATTCCCAACGTTATTGTTTATAATTGGGATAAATCCAGAACGGTCCTTTCCGATTTTGACGGCAAATGTGACCTTTCTAAATTTGATCTGGGCGAACGGATCACCTTCACGCATATTGGCTACCAAAACTATAGAAGCACCAAGTCCCACGCAGTCAGAAAGGGAAAGCTATACCTGGCTTTGATTGCGGAGCAGTTGGATGAGGTGGTGATGTCTATATCTAAATGGGAGAAGCAGAAAAAGGACATTCCTCAGAAAATATCGCTGATGAATGCCAAAACTATAGAGTTTACGGCTTCCCAAACTTCGGCAGATCTCCTTCAAAATAGCGGCAAAGTCTTTGTCCAGAAAAGTCAGCTGGGGGGTGGTAGTCCTATGATAAGGGGTTTTGCCACCAATAGATTGTTGCTTTCCGTAGACGGAGTCCGCATGAACAATGCCATATTCAGGGGGGGTAATATTCAAAATGTGATTTCAATAGATCCCTTTACCATTAAGAGTACTGAAGTGATTTTTGGTCCTGGATCTGTAATTTACGGTTCTGATGCCATTGGAGGGGTCATGAATTTTTACACCAACAATCCTCAATTTTCCAAGACCGATAGTTTAGAGGTCTTCGGAAAATCAAATTACAGGTATTCTTCCGCGAATAACGAAAATACGGTTCATGTAGATTTCAATTTGGGCAAAAGGGAATGGGCGTTCTTGAGCAGCCTTACCTATAACAACTTTGGAGATCTTAAAATGGGTTCCCATGGGCCAAATTCCTACTTAAGGAACAATTACGTGGTTACGGAAAATGGGCAGGACAGGTTGCAGGAAAATGATAACGCCAAAAAGCAGGTACCCACCGGGTATGATCAAATCAATGTAATGCAAAAAGTGCTCTTTAGGCCCAATAGCAATTGGAATATAAATCTAAGTGCATATTATTCAGAAACTTCCGATTATTCCAGATATGACAGGCTTATTAGACCGTCCAAGGATGGACTTGGCCTACGTTCGGCGGAATGGTCCTATGGTCCTCAGAAATGGTTTATGGGGAACCTGCAATTTTATAAAAACGGCAAGGGGAAGTTCTATGATGGATTAAAAATAACCACTGCCTATCAAAATTTTGTGGAAAGTAGGAACGATAGGGGTTTTGGGGATGATATAAGGTATGGAAGCAAGGAGAATGTGGATGCTATTTCTGCTAACGTCGATTTTGAAAATAAACGTATTGGAAATCTTAGACTTTACTATGGGGGGGAATACGTATTTAATAAAATTGGATCTGCAGGAAATGAGTTTAATTTAGAGACCATGGTTACCTCACCTAGTGCATCCAGGTACCCCGACAATTCTACCTGGCAAACCCTTGCGGGCTATATTAGTGGTGAACTAAGGGCCAAGCCCAACTTTACCTTTCTTTCCGGGCTTAGATATAGCCATGTTTGGATCGATGCAATTTTTGACCAAACCTTTTATTCTTTTCCTTTTAATGATGCCGATCTTAGTACGGGGGCTTTAACAGGAAGTTTGGGATTTAGTTGGTTTCCAAAAGCGGATTTGCAGTTGACCTTCAATGGATCTACAGGATTTAGGGCCCCGAACATAGATGATGTTGGTAAGATATTTGATTCGGAACCTGGGTCCGTGGTAGTTCCCAATCCAGATTTGGAGCCGGAGTATGCCTATAACTTGGAGGTAGGAATCCAGAAGAATTTTAATGATAGACTTATGTTAAAAGGAGCCTCCTTCTATACTTATTTGGTAGATGCCCTTGTACGTCGGGACTTTCAATTTAATGGGAACAATGAAATTATGTACAATGGGGAATTACATAATGTCCAGGCAATACAGAATGCGGCAAAGGCCTATGTATATGGTTTTGAATTTGGATTGGACGCTTTTTTAACCGAAAACCTGTCTGTGAACGCCAACCTTACCTTTACAGAAGGGATAGAGGAAGAGCAGGACGGTACGGATACACCGGGTAGACATGTGGCTCCAACTTTTGGCGATTTCCATATTGTTTGGAAGAACCAAAAACTGAAAACCGATCTCTTTGCCAACTTTAACGGAGAAATTAGTTTTGGGGATTTGGCCATGTCCGAAAAAACAAAGGACTTTATATATGCAGTTGATGTGGACGGCAATCCTTATTCCCCATCCTGGTATACCTTAAATTTTAGATCACAGTATCAACTCTCCCACGCCTTAAAATTTACCGCAAATTTGGAAAATTTTACGGATCAAAGATATCGTTCCTATTCTTCCGGAATCGTGGCGCCGGGAATCAATTTAATTTTGGGTGTGGGCTATACGTTCTAAAAAAAAGTCCGGTACATGAATACCGGACTTAAGCTTTAATGAAATTAGGAAAACTATTCCTGTATTTTCTCTTTTGCCTCCTTGGCAGCTGCCTTGGTTTTGTCCGCAGCCTTAGTAGCGGCATCTTTTACATCGTCACCTATCTCCTTGGCAGCAGCTTTGGTTTTATCTACTGCATCGGTCGCGGCACCCTTAATATCCTCACCTACTTCCTTGGCAGCATCACCTGTCTTATCCATGGCCTCTTTACCGGCCTCTTTCATATCTTCTCCCATTTCTTTGGCATCATCCATGGCTTCTGAGGCAGCACCTTTTACCTCTTCCCCGACTTTCTTCATATCCTCTCCAACTTCTTTTAAAGCTTCATTAGTTTCTTCCATGGCATCTTTGGCCTTATCCTTTGTTTCTCTACAGGATAGAAATGAAATGCTGAGAGCTATCATCAAAATTGAACTTAAAATTACTTTTTTCATGTTGTTAGTTTTAGAAATTAATATGAACCTGATACCGATATATACGCAAAAATTGGAGATAAAGACCATATTTATGGCTTCAAGACTAAAAAAATATGTAAGAAAATTAATCTATTAGATTTCTGTAAATCAGGTTTCTAGGTAAGAATGAATTTTTGGAGGAGATTTTGTAGGTAGGGGAAGACAGGTCTTGATTGTTATATAGGCAAATGTTTAAAACTAAATTATTATGAAGAATTATTTAAAGATTTCAGGATTAGCTTTAATAGCGTTAGTAGGGATGATGTCATGTAGCAAAAACGACGATGCTGCCATTGAGGGGGAATCGTATAATACATCCTTTGAAGTTACCGATGCACCAATAGATAACGCCGAGGTTGAAGCGGTTTTTGTTACCATTGCCAACGTTTCCGTAGACGGAAAGTCTCTAGAGGGATTCACTGCAACAACAATAAACCTGGCCGCTTTGGTAAATGGTAAAACCGAAGCTTTAGGGAACTTGGACCTACAGGCAAAATCTTATTCCAGTATCGTTTTTGAATTGGATTTTGACAAGGATGTGAACGGGGATGCTCCAGGTTGTTACGTAGAAAAGGCCAATGGGGAAAAAGATGCTTTAATGGCCTCTTCCAACAAAATTACCATTACTGATAAGTTTGAAGTTTTGGCAAATGCTACCAATGTGATCGTGATAGATTTTGACCTTAGAAAAACTATTAAGGAAGAGAAGGATGGATTGTCCAGCGATTTCAATTTTGTTACCATGGCAGAGCTTACTGCAGGAATTAGAACGGTAAATGCAGAATTGACCGGAAAAATTTCAGGGAGTGTCAATGATGCCAACAATACATCGGACAAGATTATTGTTTATGCCTATGAAAAAGGAACATTCAACGCCGATGTTGAAACACAGGGAAAAGGGGAGAGCGAAGTTACCTTTGCCAATGCCGTAACCAGTACAGAAGTAAAAAACTTAAGTGGGTCCTATAGTCTGGATTTCTTGGAGGAAGGGGAATATGAATTAATTTTTGCATCCTACAAGGAAGATGACAATAGCGAGTTCTACTTCAATGCTTTGTTGAATGTAGAGTCGACCACAGGTCTTAATTTAGGGGCTATAGAGATAAACTCGGCCATCCAAATAAGCGCAAACGTTACTGTAACCGGGACAAAATAATTTTAACAAATTATAAAAATTTTAAAAAGCTCCTTTTCAAAGGGGCTTTTTGCTTTTAACAGAATCATTTTACGCTAAAAATCATTAGTTTTGCAAACTTAAAATGTAGCATTAGAAGCTGTTATTATGAAGTTTGCAGAATACAAGGGTTTAGATTTACCGAAAGTCGCTGAGGAGGTATTGCACTATTGGAAGGAGAACAATGTTTTTGAGAAAAGTGTAACGAGCAGGGAAGGGAAGGATAGTTTTGTTTTCTATGAAGGACCACCTTCTGCAAATGGATTGCCTGGTATTCACCACGTAATGGCCCGGACCATCAAGGATATTTTTCCGCGTTACAAGACCATGAAGGGGTTTCAGGTAAAGCGAAAGGCCGGATGGGATACACACGGACTCCCCATTGAATTGGGAGTGGAGAAGGAATTGGGAATTACCAAGGAAGATATTGGCACCAAAATATCCGTTGAAGAATACAACGCAGCCTGTAAGAAGGCGGTAATGAGGTATACCGATGTTTGGAATGCCATGACCGAAAAGGTAGGATATTGGGTAGATATGGAGGATCCATATATCACCTACAAATCCAAATATATGGAATCTGTTTGGTGGTTGCTCAAGCAGATTTACGACAAGGGACTTATTTATAAGGGTTATACCATTCAACCCTATTCTCCCAAGGCAGGAACCGGATTAAGTTCGCACGAGTTAAATCAACCAGGTACCTATCAAGATGTTACGGATACTACCGTGGTGGCACAGTTTAAAACGGATACAGCGACCTTGCCACAGAATTTGAAGGACCTAGGAGGAGATGTGTTCTTTTTGGCATGGACCACCACGCCTTGGACCTTGCCATCCAATACGGCGTTGACCGTTGGTCCTAAGATTGATTATGTTGTAGTGAAAACCTTCAATCAATATACTTTTGAACCCATGTATGTTGTCTTGGCCAAATCTTTGGTAGGAAAACAATTTAGCGGTAAATTTTTTGAAGCCGAAAGTGATACGGATTTTGAAAACTTTTCATCCAAGGATAAGAAAATCCCTTACCAAGTTGTAGCTGGCGCAAAAGGGCAGGACTTGGTAGGTATAAGATACGAGCAGCTGTTGGATTATGCACAGCCCTATCAAAATCCAGAAAATGCCTTTAGGGTCATCTCAGGAGATTTTGTAACCACCGAAGACGGTACAGGGATTGTTCATACGGCGCCAACTTTTGGAGCAGATGATGCCTTGGTAGCAAAATTGGCGGAACCGGAAGTACCACCTATGTTGGTTTTGGATGAAAATAATAATCCGGTGCCTTTGGTGGATCTGCAGGGTAGATTTAGACCCGAAATGGGGGAGTATGCCGGCAAGTATGTAAAAAACGAGTACTATGGCGATGGAGAGGCTCCAGAGCGGTCTGTAGATGTTGAAATAGCCATCAAACTAAAAGAGGAAAACAGGGCCTTTAAGGTGGAAAAATACGTTCACAGTTATCCCAACTGTTGGCGTACGGATAAGCCAATCCTATACTATCCTTTGGATTCATGGTTTATCAAGGTTACCGACATCAAGGATAGGATGTTCGATCTTAACCAAACCATTAATTGGAAACCCAAGGCCACGGGAGAGGGAAGATTTGGCAATTGGCTTGCCAATGCCAATGATTGGAACCTGTCCAGATCCCGTTATTGGGGAATTCCCTTGCCCATTTGGCGTACGGAAGATGGCAAGGAAGAATTGATGATTGGTTCTGTGGCCGAACTTAAGGAAGAAATGCAAAAAGCCTTAAAAGCAGGAGTTCTTGAAAAAGATATTTTTGAGGATTTTGTTGTTGGCGATATGGGGGAGGACAATTATGATAAGATAGACCTGCATAAAAATATTGTGGATCAAATTACTTTGGTTTCCAAATCGGGCAAGCCTATGAAACGCGAAAGCGACCTTATAGATGTTTGGTTCGATAGTGGTTCCATGCCATATGCCCAATGGCACTACCCTTTCGAGAATAAGGACTTGATAGATGAGGGAAAGACTTTTCCGGCCGATTTTATAGCCGAAGGGGTGGATCAGACACGTGGTTGGTTTTATACCCTGCATGCCATAGCCACCATGGTATTCGATTCTGTAGCCTATAAAAATGTTGTTTCCAATGGCTTGGTGCTGGATAAAGAAGGTAAGAAAATGTCCAAGCGCTTGGGCAATGCAGTGGATCCTTTTGAAACCATGGATGAATTTGGGGCAGATGCCACTCGCTGGTATATGATATCCAATGCAAATCCCTGGGATAATCTAAAGTTCGACGTAGAGGGTATCGCAGAGGTAAAACGTAAGTTTTTTGGCACCTTGTACAACACCTATTCTTTCTTTGCCCTATATACCAACATAGATGGTTTTGATTATTCGGAAGCGGATATTCCCTTGCATGAAAGACCGGAAATAGACCAATGGATTTTATCGGAATTGCATTCCCTGATCAAAACAGTGGATGAGGCCTATGGAGATTACGAGCCCACCAGAGCAACAAGGGCCATATCGGACTACGTGCAGGAAAACCTGAGCAATTGGTATGTGCGTTTAAGTAGAAGGCGTTTTTGGAAGGGGGACTATCAACAAGATAAGATATCGGCTTACCAAACATTGTATACCTGTTTGACCACCGTGGCAAAGCTCTCTGCACCGGTAGCTCCATTTTACATGGATAGACTATACAAAGATTTAACAATTACGACACAGAAAGAGCCTTTTGAAAGTGTACATTTGGCCGATTTTCCTAAATATGATGCCTCATTGGTAAATAAGGAATTGGAAAGTAAAATGGCAAAGGCGCAGACTATTTCATCCTTGGTCTTGTCCATTCGTCAGAAGGAGAAGATTAAAGTACGGCAACCCTTGCAAAAGATAATGATTCCGGTATTGGATAATAAACAAAGGTTGGAAATTGAAGCTGTAGCCGGTTTAATAAAGTCCGAAGTGAACGTGAAGGAGATAGAACTCTTGGATGATGCATCCGGAATTTTGGTTAAGCAAATAAAGCCAAACTTTAAAACTTTAGGACCAAAGTTTGGTAAGGATATGAAGCTGATTGCAAGTGCTGTAGCGCTATTAAATCAAAATGATATCCAGAAAATTGAACAGGAAGGCGAAATTTTACTGCATTTTGATAATAAAAGTATTACTTTACAGTTACAAGATGTAGAAATTTCCTCCCAAGATATTGAAGGTTGGTTGGTAGCAAGTTCAGGTCCAATAACGGTGGCCTTGGATATATCTATCAATGAGGACCTTAGAAAGGAAGGTATTGCTAGGGAACTAGTCAATAGAATTCAAAACCTTAGAAAGGAATCCGGTTTTGAAGTGACAGATAAAATAGATATTAAATTATTGAAAAATGGATTTGTCCAGGACGCGGTAGAAAGTAATATGGCATATATTAAGACCGAAACCTTGGCAGCAGAACTTAATTTTGAAGAAAGCATGGACAATGGAATTGAAGTGGCTTTTGACGAAGTTAATACCAGATTGTTTATAGTAAAACATTAAGATTATGGCCGAAGAATTAAAAGTAAGGTACGCGGATAAGGATTTAAACGAGTTTAAAGTACTTATCGAGGAAAAAATTGAAAAAGCTAAAAGTCACTTGGAACTTTTAAAGAGTTCCTATATGAATGATGGCAATAACGGAACGGATGATACGTCCCCAACATTCAAGGCTTTTGAAGAAGGCTCTGAAACAATGAGCAAGGAAGCAAATACGCAATTGGCCATTCGTCAGGAGAAATTTATCAGGGATTTAAAGAACGCCTTGTTGCGTATAGAGAACAAAACCTATGGTATTTGCCGAGTTACTGGAAAGCTGATCAGCAAAGAGCGACTTAAGCTAGTGCCACATGCAACGCTGAGTATTGAAGCGAAAAATATGCAATCCTAAATAAAAACGCCTTCATAGGCGTTTTTTTATTATATGAGACTAGTTGCCGTTGTTTTCTTCCTATTGGGAAGTTGTACTTTAGAGGCCCAAAAAAAGGTCGTCAAAGCCATTGAAAATCCCAATTTCTCTTTTGTTCAGATCGATGGCAAGAATTGTTTTTCCCTTGCTTTGGAAACTGTGGATAGTCCAAAAATAACGGTTGAGGCTTCTATAGATGGCGAGTATTTACAGGATTTATTGGTAAGTGTAAAACAGGAAGGAACAACCGCATTGGTCAGTACCGGTTTTCAGCCCAATTTTGTTTTTCCAAATGATAAATTAAGTGCCCACAAGGTCACTTCCATTTCCTTGAAGATATCAATCCCCAAAGACCTAGATGTTAACGTATACGGTACCAGCACCAATGTTGGTGTTACAGGGGATTATGCCAAGCTAAAAATTAGTTTGTCCGATGGCAAATGCATCTTAAATGGAAGAGGGGAAAATGTGGAAATCAATACCCAAAGTGGAAATATTGAGCTAATTACTAATAACGCCCAAATTATGGCTTCCACAAAATATGGTAAAATTAAACGGGAAGCGATTGCCTCTGGAGATGATCATTTTACCTTGAATTCGGTAACAGGAAATATCAGCATAAGGAAAACCGAATAATATGTTTATTTTTGCCGAATCTATTTTTTAAATAATGAGTTTAAAGAAATCCCTAATAATCATAATAGCAATTCTTGCTATAGACCAGATAAGCAAAGTATATATTAAGACAAACTTTGTTTTGGGCGAGTCGGTAGATGTCTTTAGTTGGTTCAAGATTTTGTTTATAGAAAACGAAGGGGCTGCTTGGGGAACCAAACTAAGCGATTTATTGCCCATATCTGATGAAGTAGGAAAACTGGTACTTACTATATTTCGATTGTTTGCTATTGTTGGGATAGGTTATTGGTTGTTCGATACCATAAAAAAGAATTCTTCCAAAACCCTAATACTGGCGGTATCCCTCATTTTTGCAGGGGCCCTCGGGAACATATTGGATTCTGTTTTTTACGGCATGATCTTTAACGATAGCTATTCCCAGGTAGCCACGGCATTTTCTTCAGAACCCTATGGTAGTATATTTCATGGCAAGGTGGTAGATATGCTCTACTTTCCTATGATAGACTCCGTGTGGCCAGATTGGGTGCCAGTGGTTGGCGGAAATAATTTTCGTTTTTTCGAACCCGTTTTTAATATTGCGGATACCGCAATTAGTACCGGTGTGGGTATACTAATTGTATTTAATAAAAAAGCTTTTGGAGAAAGTTCTGAGGAAGCTAAAACTGATAAGTCCGATCGGGGGTAACGCAAAAATTTAAAGGAATATCATGGGGTTCTATATCCACAATTTTTTCTTCAGCCTTAAAAAACGAGAGTCCTACTTTCACAACATCAGGCCTGCACTTGTTCAGTAGCACATCATAAAATCCTTTGCCGTAACCAACTCTGTGACCCTTTTCGTCAAAAGCCATTAACGGTAGAAAGACAACATCTATTTTTTCAGGAGGCACTTCAATTCCGTCTACCGGTTCAGGGATGTTCCAGCGATTTTTTTTTATGGGTGTACTATCGGTAAGTAAATAATTGACAAGATTTTGGCTATCCACCATTTTTGGAAGCAGTATATTTTTGTCCTTACCTTGTAAAATGGACATTATAAAACTGGTGTCGACTTCCTTTTTCTCGGTTATGGAAAGGAATAGATGATAATAGGAATAATTCCAAATGGGTAATTGAAGTAGCCGGTTAGCTATCAATAAGCTTGAATCTAATATTGTTTGTGAAGTAAGATTTTCTCGGCGTTCGGAGTAGATTAAACGCAAATCTTTTTTCAACATAGGGGGTTGGTTAAACTCGGGGCTCTTGGGGAAAGGGTTTAATTAGGAAAACTATTCCTTGGAGGCCACTGCGTAATAAATTTTGAAAAAAAGCATAAGAATTAAGTATGTGCCCAAGGTTATTATATAGTTGTCCATGCGTTAAATAATTTTAATTTTCTAAATATAAATAAAAAAATATAAAAAGCTCCACAAAGGGTATCGTTTTATCGATGAAATGCATCATTTTTAACAAATATTTTGGATTCTGAATTATTTGTCAAAAGTATTTTGTCTTCTATTTTACGTAAAATGCTGTTTATCAACTTGTTATAAAATAGTGTACGATAACGTTAATTTTTTGAAATTGTGTATTTAATCGATATTTATTTTTGACTTATCGAATTTTGTTGCATTTAAGGTTGGATTTACACTAAGGGAAGTTTTACTTTTTGCTAGAGGATTACAATCATAAAGTGGAAGTTTATCAAAATTTCTCCTAGGGTTCCTAGCAGCGGAGTTAAAATACCATAATCTTTGTGTCCTTTGGGAAAAACACAGTAATTTTCCTTAGTGAAGCATAAATTTATTTGAATACATGGCCCATATACCTATTGAAGTACAGTTAAGTTCGCTTCCTACCACTCCCGGGGTATATCAGTTTTATGATGTGGAGGACAAGATTTTATATGTTGGCAAGGCTAAAAATTTAAAAAAAAGGGTTAGCTCCTATTTTAATAAAACGCACGAGCAAGGAAAGACCCGTGTTCTGGTAAAGAAAATTAGAAGTATTAGGCACATAGTGGTGCCTACCGAGTCCGATGCGCTATTGTTGGAAAATAATCTAATTAAAAAATACCGTCCTAGGTACAATGTTCTGCTCAAGGATGATAAGACTTTTCCATGGATTTGCATAAAAAATGAAAAGTTCCCAAGAATCTTTCCTACCAGGAAATTTATCAAGGATGGGTCCGAGTATTTTGGTCCGTATACCAGCATGAAAACCATTCATACCTTGTTGGACCTTATAAAAAGTGTTTACCCGCTGCGGACCTGCAACTATGATCTTGCCCAAGATAAGGTCGCCGCCGGGAAATATAAGGTCTGCCTGGAGTACCACTTGGGAAATTGTAAGGGACCTTGTGAAGGGTATCAATCAGAGGAGGAATATAATCGGCAAATACAGGAGATCAGGGAAATCATAAAAGGTAATTTTAAGTCATCACTCCACTATTTTAAAAGTCGCATGAGATTGCTGGCCCAGGAGATGAAGTTTGAGGAGGCACAGCTTATAAAGGATAAGATAGAGGTTCTGGAAAACTATCAGGTAAAGACAACTATTGTAAATCCCAAGATCAATAATGTGGATGTATTTACCATAATTTCCGATGAGGCTTTTGCTTATGTTAATTTTTTGCAATTGTCCCATGGTTCCATTATACGTTCCCATACCCTGGAAATCAAAAAGAAATTGGATGAAACGGATGAGGATTTGCTCCAATTGGCAATAATTGAAATAAGGCAACGCTTCAATTCCCATTCAAAGGAGATTTATGTTCCATTTGAGGTTACCTTGGAGTCGCACCTGAAGGTGGTAGTACCTAAACTGGGAGATAAAAAAAAGATCTTGGAGCTATCGGAACGCAACGCCAAATTTTTTAGACAGGATAGGTTTAAGCAAATAAAGATTATTGACCCGGACAGACATACCAATAGGATAATGGGGCAAATGAAAAAGGATTTGCGACTTTCAATGGAACCCAGACATATAGAGTGTTTTGATAATTCCAACATCCAGGGTAGCAACCCAGTGGCGGCATGTGTTGTATTTAGGGATGGAAAACCTTCAAAAAAGGAGTACAGGCATTACAATATTAAGACGGTTGAAGGTCCGGATGACTTTGCCTCGATGGAGGAAGTTGTTTTTAGACGCTATAAGCGACTTTTGGAAGAGGAACAGTCTTTGCCACAACTTATTGTTATTGATGGAGGCAAGGGGCAGCTGTCATCTGCCCTTAAAAGTTTGGATGCCCTTGGATTAAGAAGGAAGATAGCCATTATAGGAATCGCCAAAAGATTGGAGGAAATTTACTTCCCGGAAGATCCTATTCCTTTATATTTGGATAAAAAGTCCGAATCCCTGAAAATAATTCAGCAGTTGCGGAATGAAGCCCATAGATTTGGGATAACCTTTCACAGGAACAAGAGAAGTAAGGCTGCCATTAATTCGGAATTGGAAAGTATAGAAGGGATAGGGAATAAAACCGTGGAAGAGTTGTTGAAAAACTATAAATCGGTAAAAAGGATAAAAGAGGCCAGTTTAGAGAATTTGGCCCAAACCATTGGAATGTCCAAAGCCAAGAAAATTTATGAAACCTTTCATTAAACCACTTTATTAACTTTATGCTAAAGTCGCTTCTTATATATTGTGTGTTGATTTTTCCGTTGCTCATCCTTTCCCAGGAACGGTTGGAAAATAAGGATGTAAAAGTTGGGCTGGTCTTGAGTGGGGGTGGTGCCAAAGGGTTGGCGCATATTGGGGCCCTTAAGGTTATTGAAGAGGCCGGGGTTAAAATAGACTATATAACAGGAACCAGTATGGGGGCCATTGTTGGGGCGCTCTACGCTTCGGGTTATTCTGCAAACCAATTGGATTCTATTTTTAAAAATACGGATTTCGAGTCATTGATCCAGGACAACGTTCCCAGAAGCGCCAAAACATTTTACGAGAAGGAAGATTCCGAAAGATATGCCCTTACTCTTCCGTTCAACAAGTTTAAAATTTCCATTCCCCAGGCCATATCGGGAGGGCAAAGTATTTACAATGAGTTTGTTAGGTTGTTGTACCATGTTAAGGAAGTTGATGATTTTAGCAAACTTCCTATCCCTTTTTTGTGTGTTGCCACAGATGTGGAAACTGGGGATCAGATATTGTTGGATAAGGGCTATTTGCCAGAAGCAATTTTAGCAAGTGGCACGTTTCCTTCGCTTTTTAGACCAGTAGAGATCAATGGAAGAGTATTGATAGACGGGGGTGTGGTAAATAACTACCCTATAGGCGAATTGAAGAAGATGGGCGCCGATGTGGTAATAGGTGTGGATGTACAGCATGGCCTGTCCGATAGGGAATCCTTGTTGAGTGCTACGGAAATACTACTACAGATCAATAATTACAGAACGGTTAGGGATATGCAAAAGAAATCGGCCCAAACCGATATTTATATTACCCCGGATATCAAAGATTACTCGGTAATCGATTTTGACATGGGAAAAGTAATAATAGATAGGGGGGAGGAAGCAGCTAGATTGCAAATGGATGAATTGATGAAAATTTCCAAAGCCCCCAATATTAAGAGGCCGAAGATTATAGCTGCCGGGGTAAAGGACACGCTGTTGGTCAATGAATTGATGATTCAAGGGAATTACAATTATTCCAGGGCATATATCAAGGGTAAATTAAGATTTAACGTCGATGATAATATAACATTTGAAAAATTGCAGCAGGGGATCAATAATTTGTCCGCCACTGGTAATTTTAGATCCATAAAATATCAATTACTCGATAATGGGAACGGAGTGGGTCTGCTATTGAATGTAAAAGAAAATCCTGATAAGATGTTCATTCGCCTAGGGGTTCATTTTGATGATCTCTACAAAAGTGCGGGTATCGTAAATCTAACCAGAAAGAATGTTTTAATGGATGATGATGTGGCCTCGGTAGATTTTATCATTGGTGACAATCTTAGGTACAATTTGGAGTATTATGTGGACAAGGGCTTTTATTGGAGTTTTGGAATAAACTCTAGGTTTGATGATTTTAATAAGGAAATAAATTTTGATCTTATTAAATCCAACTTTGATGTAGATAATAGTTCCAATATCAGAAAAATAAACCTAAGTGCCTCTGATCTAACCAATCAGGTGTATTTACAGACCGTAATAGAGGAAGAGTTTGCCTTTACCATAGGGCTGGAACATAAATTACTGAAATTGAGTACTAAAACTTTAGGGCAATTGGACACCATTAGTACTTCTACCTCCACAAATAAGAGAACCTATTTTGAAAATAGTAATTATTATAGTACCTACGGACAGCTGACCTTTGATACCTATGATGATATTTATTTTCCCACCAAAGGGTTATTCTTTGACGGGGACTTTCATTTTTATATCCTTTCATCCGATTTTAACGATAATTTTAAGGAATTTTCAATTGGCAAGGCAAGGATGGGCGGAGCATTTTCATTGGCGAGAAACCTATATCTTAACCTGGAGACAGAAGGAGGGTTTAAGTGGGGCATATCTCCGATTACCTCTCTCGATTTTGTGTTGGGGGGATTTGGGAACCATTTAATAAATAATTTTGTGCCTTTTTACGGATACGATTTTTTAAGTTTGGTTGGTAACAGTTATGTAAAGGCATACGGCAGGCTGGATTTTGAGTTTGTTCCCAAGAACCATATACTGTTGGCAGCAAATGTAGCCAATGTGGGCGATGACCTTTTTAGAACGGCAGATTGGTTCAAAGCTCCTGAGTTTTCCGGTTATGCACTCGGATATGGATTCGAATCCTTTATTGGGCCAATCCAGGTGATTTATTCCTATTCTCCCCAAATTAAGGAAAACCACTTCTTTTTTAGTATTGGTTATTGGTTTTAAATATGGCTTTTGGGTGAGTTTTTTGACATCAAAGGAAGACTCTTAACACTTAAAGCCAACATTTATTCCGATATTTGTTAAACACGATTCAGATCATGCTACAATTTAGAATTGATATTACGGCCCATCTTAGGGCTATGTGGTAATTTAACACGATTTGGAAGTTGTCCAACTTTTGTTTTAGACCGTTTGGACTACCTTCTTCTACTGGCTAATTACTTAGCTAATTATGTATTAATTCCATTCAAAAATCTATTACTATGGCAACTACTGATAATACCTCTTTAAAACTAACAAAGGAAAATCTGGAAGCTCAGGATTTTCTGCCACTGCTGGGCACAGATTACGTAGAACTGTATGTGGGCAACGCAAAACAAGCCGCTTATTACTACACGGCGGCATGGGGTTTTCAGCCCCTGGCATATTCAGGATTGGAAACAGGATTAAAAGATAGGGTTTCCTACGTGGTACAACAGGACAAGATAAGACTGGTGTTAACTTCACCCTTAAAATCTGGCGGGGATATCAATAGGCATATAGATGCTCATGGTGACGGGGTAAAGGTAGTAGCATTGTGGGTAGATGATGCCCGGGAGAGTTACGTGGAAACAATGAAACGCGGGGCCGAAAGTTACTTTGAGCCCCGGGCAAAAAGGGATAAAGACGGGGAGGTGGTTACATCCGGTATCCATACTTATGGGGAAACGGTGCATGTTTTTGTGGAACGCAAGAACTATAAGGGGGCATTTATGCCGGGATTTAGGCCTTGGAAACCTTTTTATAGACCATCGGATGTTGGGTTGAAGTATATAGACCATATAGTGGGCAATGTAGGCTGGAACGAAATGAACAAGTGGTGCCAGTTCTACGCCAAAGTAATGGGGTTTGCCCAATTGGTATCTTTTGATGATAAGGATATATCAACAGAATATACCGCTCTTATGAGCAAGGTAATGAGCAATGGAAACGGAAGGATCAAATTCCCGATAAATGAGCCGGCAGACGGAAAAAAGAAATCCCAAATCGAGGAATATATAGAATTTTATAACGGTGCGGGGGTACAGCATATGGCCTTGGCGACCGACAATATTATTGAAACAGTGAGCGCTCTAAAAAATAGGGGGGTTGAGTTCCTTAACGTACCTTCCAGTTATTATGAAGATGTTTTGGATAGGGTGGGTGCCATAGACGAGGACTTGGTGCCTTTGAGTGAGCTCGGAATATTAATAGATAGGGATGATGAGGGGTATTTGCTCCAAATCTTTACTAAGCCTATTTTGGACAGGCCAACCATGTTCATTGAAATAATCCAGCGGAAAGGAGCAAAATCTTTTGGGAAGGGTAATTTTAAGGCATTGTTCGAAGCTATAGAGCGGGAACAAGAATCCCGAGGAACCTTATAAAAAGCCCCCTTTTCTTAACTTTTTGCCAATTTTGGGTATCTAATTATTAAATAGTGTTAATAGAATCGTTAAAGTAAGTTAAATCTTATTTTTAAAGCGAATCTTGTATTAAATTTGTTCTCGTAAGGGGTGGTTCCCTTACAACTTTAAGTATTGGTTTTTCATAATTTAAAGTTTGGTTGGTTATTTAGGAAAAGCCCAGTTTTACGACTGGGCTTTTTTTGTGAGCTAATTTTTGGAACAAATTTTGTTTTAGTAATATCAAATAAAAGAAAAGTAAAATCGTTTTTATTAATTTTACATGAGTAATGAGGTGTTACATAGGCTATTGCAATTTACGGCCTTAGCCATCAAAATCAAGATCGCCTATGTATTTGATAGGCAGAAAGTACATTAATGCCTACTGTAATTAGATCAATTTAAACAGATGAAAAAGATTTGTATTGTACTGGTTTTAATATTTGGATTAACTATCAATTCCCAGGTTCAACAACTGGAAAATGAAGGCGGGTTTCTTATACCTGAAAATACAGAAAATACATCGGCTTTTAAAATAGGGGAATGGCTAAAGTTTAGAATACATTATGGATTTTTAAATGCAAGTTACGCCACACTACAGGTAAAATCCCATGAATTGGACGGGGTTCCGGTCTATCATGTGGTCGGGAATGGTAAAACTACTGGTTTTGCCAGTATATTTTTTAAGGTGGATGACACCTATGAGAGCTTTTTTGATAAAAAGGATGGCAAGCCCTATAAATTTATAAGAAAAATTGATGAAGGCGGATATACCAAGGATATTGAGGTTAATTTTGACCACAACAAGGATATTGCAGTCTTAAACGATAAAAAAAAGGATAAAAAGTTTAATTTTACCATTCAAGAGGGGATTCAGGATTTGGTTTCGGCCTTTTATTTTCTCCGTAACAACTACAAGGTAGAAGATCTTATAGAAGGTGAGTCTATTGAATTGGATCTCTTGTACGATGATGACGGTGTCTTTAAGTTTAAGCTTAAATACTTGGGCAAGGAGGTCTTAAGAACAAAGTATGGGAAGGTCGAATGTTTAAAGTTTAGGCCTTATGTACAATCCGGACGGGTATTTAAGGAACAGGAAAGTTTGTCGCTTTGGGTGTCCAATGACAGTAATAGAATCCCCATAAGAATACAGGCGGATTTGAGTGTTGGGTCCATAAAGGCGGATTTGGACGGATATAACGGACTCAAACATCAATTTAAAATAATAATGGATTAAAATGAATAAAGAGCATATTGATTCCCAGATTTCCAAACTAGAAGAAAAATATAAGGATTCTGGACAGGACTTAAGCTCTTATTTGGACGGTCTATTATACCAGCGATATCTTACTTATTGGGATTATATACATTTGGATACCCTGCTCAGCATCCAAGTGCCCAGAACACATTTTCCGGACGAGGAGATTTTTATAATGTACCATCAGATTACCGAATTGTACTTTAAACTTATCCTGCATGAGCAAAAGCAAATTGTGGATGATAAGACCCAGGATGTTGACTTTTTTATTGAGAAGGCAAATCGTATCAATAGTTACTACAAGGTTTTGATATCTTCCTTTAGTGTTATGATAAAAGGTATGCAGCGGGAACAGTTTATGCAGTACAGAATGGCGCTACTTCCGGCCAGTGGGTTTCAATCTGCACAATATAGAATGATAGAGCTATATGCTACCCCTATGGAGAATCTAGTGCATTTCTCAGAACGGGATAATTTTTCCTCAAAAAATTCAATTGAGGAATTGTACGAGCATATTTATTGGAAAAAAGGAGCTACGGATGTGGTTACAGGTGAGAAAACTTTGACCTTAAAGCAATTCGAATATCGTTACACTCCCAGGTTGATACGTATAGCCAATGAGGTGAAGAACAGCACTATATATCATAAATACCAACAATTACCACAGAAAGGTAAGGATAATAAAACCTTGGTTGAAGCGTTAAAAGCTTTAGACGTTAATGCTAATATAAATTGGCCACTGATGCACATGGGGTCGGCATATCGTTATTTGACCAAGGACAACGCACAAATTGATGCCACTGGTGGAACAAATTGGAAGGAATATTTGCCTCCAAGTTTCCAGAAAGTTGTATTTTTTCCGGAATTGTATACAAAACAAGAGTTAAATAATTGGGGAAAACAATGGGTAGACCATATCTTTAACCCAGAAAAAGTATAGAATAACAATGCAAAAATATTGGGGCCTAATTTTTAGTTTAGTATTAATTTTTTCATGTAAGGACGACAAACCTGTTAATGAGGAAATAGCGGAGGTGGTAACCATAAAAAAACCAGTTGTTGTAAAAGAGTTTGGGTTTAACCTTGACGATTTTGAGGTCTTGCGGGATACCGTTAAAAATGGGGACAGCTTCGGTGAGCTAATGCTGAGGAATAGTGTTGAATATCCCAAGATAGCAAGAGTTTCAGAACACTTTCGGGATACTTTCGATGTTAGGAAAATAGTTGTTGGCAAACCTTATCTTATTTTGAAGTCCAAGGACACACTTAATAATGCACAGGTTTTTATATATCAAAATGACCCCATAAACTATACGGTGGTCGATTTTAGGGACAGCGTCCTGGCCTATAAGAAAAAGCAAAAGGTAAAATATGTGGAGCGTGAAGCCTCTGGAATTATTGAATCCTCTTTGTCCGAAGCAATATTGAAACAGGGTATTGATTACAACGTTACCAACAGTTTATCTGAAATTTACGCATGGACCATAGATTTCTTTAGACTTCAAAAAGGGGACAGGTTCAAGGTAATCTATAAGGAAAAGTATATTAACGATACTATTTATGCAGGAGCCAGCGGGATAGAGGCTGCTTATTTTGAGCACAATGGGGAGCCATTTTACGCCTTTAATTTTGTGTCCGATTCTACCAAAAACATCAATGACTATTATGACGATCAGGCCAAAAACCTTAGGCGTACATTTTTGCAGTCGCCAGTTCAGTTTAGCAGAATATCATCCAGGTATAATTTAAACAGAAGAATTGCCTATTATGGTTATAAGGTAAGGCCACATAAGGGAACGGATTATGCAGCTCCAATTGGAACACCTATCCTGGCCACGGCCAATGGTACGGTTACCGAATCTACTAGAAGAGGTGGCAATGGGAAATATGTCAAAATTCAGCACAATGGCACCTACAGTACCCAGTATCTTCATATGAAGAACCAGAAGGTGAAGAAAGGGGATTTTGTGAAGCAGGGCGATGTCATAGGTTGGATAGGAATGACTGGCAATACTGGTGGCCCGCACGTCTGCTATAGATTTTGGAAAAATGGGCGCCAGGTAGATCCGTTGAAGGAAAAATTACCGGCTGCCGAACCCATAGCGGATAGCCTAAAAACAGCTTATTTGGATTTTGTAGGGCCTAAGAAAAGTCAATTGGATTGTATTGAATATATAGAATTACCAGAAGAAGATTTGCTAACACTCAACGACTAACATGGCTTTACAGAATACCGACCCGACCAAAACAGAAGCTTGGAAAAAACTTTCACAACATTATATCGAGAATACCGATCTTTCTTTAAAGCATTTGTTTGTTAAGGATTCTGATAGGGCTAAGAAACACAGCATTCGCTGGAACGAATTTTTCGTAGACTTTTCAAAGAATAGGATTACTGAAGAAACCCTTCAACTACTTTTGCAATTGGCAAATGAAGTTGGATTGAAGGACGCTATCCAGAAACAGTTTGAAGGCGGTATTATAAACCAAACGGAAGGAAGGGCGGTTCTTCATACGGCCTTGAGGGCAAAAAAATCGGATGTCATCAAAGTAGATGGGGTTAACATTGTCCCGGAAGTGTACGAGGTGAAACAAAAGATAAAATCTTTTACGGAGTCGGTAATTTCCGGATCTAAAAAGGGATATACCGGAAAAGCCTTTACCGATGTGGTCAATATTGGTATTGGCGGATCGGATTTGGGTCCTGCCATGGTAGTGGAAGCCCTAAAATTTTACGGCAACCATTTAAAAATGCATTTTGTTAGCAATGTGGATGGTGATCATGTTTACGAAACCCTAAAGGGACTAAATCCTGAGACAACATTGTTCGTTGTGGTTTCCAAGACTTTCACTACCCAAGAAACCCTAAGCAATGCCACAACGATAAAAAAATGGTTTCTAAAACATGCTACTCAGGCAGATGTAGCCAAGCATTTTGCCGCGGTCTCAACCAATGCTGAGAAGATTTCGGAATTTGGGATTGACGCAGATAATGTGTTCCCTATGTGGGACTGGGTTGGCGGAAGGTTTTCACTTTGGAGTGCCGTTGGATTATCTATTGGTCTGGCCGTGGGATACGAAAATTTTGATGCCATGTTGGTTGGAGCCAATGAAATGGATCAGCATTTTGCAACTGCCGATTTTGAAGGGAACATACCGGTTATCCTTGCGCTCATAAGCGTTTGGTATAATAATTTTTACGGGGCTGAGACAGAAGCCATTATTCCCTATACCCAATATTTAAGTAGGTTTTCGGCCTATTTACAGCAAGGGATCATGGAGAGCAATGGGAAAAGTATGGACAGGAACGGAAATAGGGTAACTTATGAGACCGGAACCATTATATGGGGAGAGCCTGGTACCAATTCCCAGCACGCCTTTTTTCAATTGATCCATCAAGGGACTAAATTAATTCCTACCGATTTTATTGGATTTAAGGAATCCCTGCACGGAGACAAAGACCACCATAATAAATTAATGGCCAACTTCTTTGCCCAAACCGAGGCACTAATGAACGGCAAGACTGCAGAAGAGGTTAGAAAGGAATTGGAGGATAAAAAGGTTTCGGAAAAAGAGATTTCGGAAATCCTGCCATTTAAAGTTTTTGAAGGAAACAAACCTACCAATACCTTATTAATAGATAAGCTAACCCCCAAGAGTTTGGGGTCCCTAATTGCCATGTACGAACATAAAATATTTGTTCAGGGCATTGTTTGGAACATATTTAGTTACGATCAGTGGGGTGTAGAATTGGGCAAGCAATTGGCTACTGCCATATTGAACGATATTGAAGGGTCCACTATTGCGAATCATGATGCTTCTACGTTAAATCTTTTAAATTTATTTAAGAAATAGTTGGCAATTTTGCCAATTCCTAATAAACGGTATTAACTTACTGTCTTTCAGGAGTTATTAAGGTTTTTAATGTTAAATTTGCACCTACTAATTTAACATTAAAGTAATGTATTGTTGTAAAAATTTACTCACTTTTGCAGCCATTATTTAAAACTAATTAACTCTTAGAAAAATGAAAAAAATGTACTTTGCTATTGCCGCATTTTTGTTAACGGCAATAGGATTTTCCCAAGGAACCATTACTGGTTCTGTAGTAGATGGCGATTTTGGTGATCCCTTACCCGGAGCGAATATTATGGTTCAGGGAACCACCACTGGGGTTGCCGCAGACTTTGATGGTAATTTTACCATTGAGGTATCCCAGAGTTCTGGAACTTTGGTAATTTCCTATATCGGATTTATAAGTAAGAAAGTAAATTTCACAACAGTCGGCAACATCGGTACCATATCCCTAAATCCGGACGCACAGGAATTGGAAGGAGTGGTTATTGTGGGCTCTGGAATTATTGATTTGGCCGAGGACAGACAAACGCCCATAGCAGTGTCTACCATAAAGGCAAGGGAAATTAGGGAGAAAACAGGAAACTGGGATTTACCTGAGTTATTAAAGTCTACGCCTTCAGTTCAGAACGTTAAGGGAGGTGGTTTTGGAGATGGTCAAATGTTCTTAAGGGGGTTTGATCAGACCAATACGGCATTCCTGTTAAACGGACAGCCTATCAACGGGATGGAAGATGGAAAAATGTACTGGTCCAACTGGTCCGGAGTATTGGATATTGCCAATGCCGTACAGGTACAGAGGGGATTGGGATCTTCTAAATTGGCCATTTCATCTGTTGGAGGTACGGTTAACATTGTGACCAAAACCTTGGACAAACGCGAAGGAGGTTTTTTTCAATCTATGATTGCCAATGATAATTATATTAAGACCACAGGATATTACTCGACCGGGATAATGGAAAATGGCTTGTCTGTTGCTGCAATGTTGGGCCATTGGCAAGGGGATGGTTATGTGAATAATACAGGAGGTCAAGGTCAGACTTATTTCTTGTCCTTTGGTTATGTTCCCAATGAAAATAACATCTTCAACTTTTTGATAACAGGTGCTCCACAATGGCATGCAGCCGCTGGATCCGACAATCTTAGGACTTTTTTGGATAATGGAAGAAAATACAATTCTTGGAATACTCCAAATGTCAACAGTCCTAACACCTTAAATGGGGGCGCTTACCCAGGTGGTAGAAATATTTACCACAAACCGGTAGCCAACCTAAGCTGGGACTTAACTTTTAACGATACTGCCTCTTTGTCTACCGTATTGTATGGTTCAATAGGAAGGGGAAGTTTTGCCCAATTAATTACAGATAGAAATACAGGGGAGGCACTATATGCCAGAGGTTCCAACAACAACCATAACTGGGGAGGTTTGGTAACCAACTTCAATAAGCAAATCAATGAAAACCTTAATTTCAACATTGGGGCGGATGTTCGTTTGTACAACGGAATCCACTTTAGGGATGTAAGGGAATTTATCGGGGTTAATTCGGTATCAGCTTCCAGCAATTACAACGGAGGTGCCTACGAACTTACCAATGCCTATGGAGGTATTAATCCTTGGAATATAACCTTTAACCCCAATGATGACCACTCCCAAAGATTTGGTTATGATTATGAGGAAAGGATAAACTACGCAGGTGTTTTTGGACAATTGGAGTATTCCAAAGGTGCTTTTTCTACCTTCTTTCAAGGGTCCGCCTCTACACAATCCCATATCAGGGAGGAATTTTTGAATGCAGCCAATGAAGGGCAATCCGAAGAATCGGAAAAAGTAAACAACCCAGGATTTAACGTTAAGGCAGGTGTGGCCTATAACCTATCCGAGCAAAACGCAATATTTGCCAATGCTGGTTACTACTCGCGACAGCCATATCACAGTGATCTGTATATAGACGATAGAAATTCAAATGAATTGAATCCTTTGGCAACCGAAAATCAGAAGATTACAGGATTGGAAGGTGGATATAAGTTTATGGGCGATATTTTATCTGCCAACCTGAACGTGTATTACACTATTTGGGACAATAGGATACAATATAGTTCCGATGACACCAATAATGACAATATCGTGGACGAGTTCACTCAGACAAGTCCTTTAAAGCAGGTACATTCCGGTGTAGAATTGGAAGTGTTTGCACGGCCTGCGGACGGGTTGAATTTTCAGGGATTTGTGTCCATTGGAAATTGGGAGTATGACGGGAATGTTACCACCACCACCTCTGATGAAAACGGAAATATAATTTCTACGGGAGACCCTAGTTATATAGATGGTGTAAAAATAGGTCAGGCTGCACAGTTTACTGCAGGAATTAGTGGAGACTACGAAATATTGCCAAGACTTAAATTGGATGCCAACTGGAATCTTTATGACAATTTATACGGTTCTACACTTTTTGGGGATTCCGAATTTTCAACTGCCAACAACAGAGGTGCTATTAAATTGCCATCTTATGACACTATGGATGCCGGACTCTCTTACCGCATGTTGGTCGGAAAGGACAACAACAAATCCATTCAGTTCCGTTTAAACATTAACAATGTCTTTGATGAGGTATATTTGGAAAGTTCAAGTGATAACACACATGTTGAACCGGGAGATGATGTTTGGAACGGTGTAAATACCGATAACAGAGTTAGGTTTGGTTATGGTAGGACTTGGAACTTTAATTTGCGCTATAACTTCTAAGTATCAATAAAAGCAAAAAATGACGACCCCGCTATTAAGCGGGGTTTTTTTATTCCCAAAATTCCTTACATTTATAAATTAAAATAAAAACTATGGAAGATTACGGATTAGCACATCAATGGATTATCGCCTTACATTCTTATTTTGCCTATGTGGTATTGGCTGTTTTATTTTTAGCCGTGGCCAATGGTATTTTAGGATGGACAGGAAATAAGGATTTCACACTGAGAAAGGATTTTAGAATTAGCCTATTTGCGCTAATTTTATCACATCTGCAACTCTTGGTGGGCCTGGTACTCTATTTTGTGTCTTCCAATGGATTGAATGCCATTAAAACATTGGGCATGGGTGGGTTAAACTCTGCATCCCGTTTATTGGCCGTAGAACATCCATTTATCAACATAATTGCAGTTGTCTTTATTACGGTTGGCTGGTCCAAACACAAGAAAGTTTTGGAAGGCAAAAGAAAATTTAAGACCATTACCATTTTTTATGGTTTGGGATTGATTCTTATCCTTAGTAGAATTCCCTGGGCACAATGGCTCAATTGATAAATTGTCCTTGGGGGTATTAAGGTTCTTTGGACAAATGACGGACTATTGGCCGTTGTAGCAATCCTAACAAATTAAAAATCTCAATAAATCATAAACCTAATTTATGTACCACATGAAAAATTTAGTAGTTGTTGTTCTGGCCCTCATGGTCATTCCTGCCATCTCTCAGGAAATGTCGCTGTTTAATGGCAAAGATTTATCGGGCTGGACGATCTATGGTACCGAAAAATGGTACGTGGAAGATGGACTGCTTGTTTCCGAGAGTGGACCGGACAAACAATATGGTTATTTGGCCACGGATAAATATTACGATGATTTTGAACTTACCTTGGAGTTTAAGCAGGAAGCAAATGGGAACAGTGGCGTGTTCGTAAGGTCTACTGTGGACGGCACCAAAGTTAGTGGTTGGCAGGTAGAAGTTGCACCCCCGGGCCATGATACAGGTGGTGTCTATGAGTCCTATGGCAGGGGATGGCTAATTAAACCCGATCCCGAAAAGGATAAGGTACTCAAGGAAGGGGAGTGGAATAAGATGAAAATTAAGCTCTCTGGCAATAAATTAACTTCATGGCTCAATGGTACGGAAATGGTAAGCATTACCGATGATAAAATTGGTGCAGGTAAAGGTTCTATTGCCCTTCAGATCCATGACGGGGGCGGAATAAAGGTAAAGTGGAGAAATATCAATATTGTGCTTCCGCAATAATTATCTAGTCTACAGCCTTTATTAGGTGGATATATACTGGAAAATGGTCACTGTAACCACCAATATAGTTTCCTCCTGCATAGGTACGTAATGGATATCCCTTGTATTGGCCCTTTTTGTCGATTAGGTAAGACGGACTATAAACCCCTGCTTTCCAAAAGCGGTATTGGTCCGGTAATTCTTGAACAATATTGGCAGTGAAATAAATTTGATCAAATAGGTTCCATCGGTCCCTATAGGCCAAGGAGCCTATTCCTTTTTTATAGAGTATTTCCATAGGATTATAAAGATCTCTATTTTCCAAGTCTGCGATCTTTCCCTTGGTTTTCAATATTTTTTTTAAACTGTCATCTATTGGGTCGTCGTTAAGATCGCCCATGCTAATGATTTTTGCTTTTGGACTCAACACTGAAATGGAATCTATAATCCTCTTATTTAGTCGGGCAGCCTCTATTCTATTGGGCTTGCTTCTAGCTTCCCCTCCGCTTCTTGAAGGCCAGTGATTTACAATGAAATGCATTTCCTCCCCGTCTAAAATGCCACTTACTACCAATTGATCCCTGGTGTAATCCCTATAGTCGTTTTCATTGGTGAGCAATAATCGGAGACTAACAAATGAAGTGGGCAAAAAGGCTTCCTTTTTATATAAAAGGGCCACATCTATGCCTCGCTCATCTGGGGAATCGTAATGAATTATTCCATAATCCTTCTCCCTAAGATGGGGATGGTTTATCAGGTCCTCCACTACCTGTCTATTTTCCAATTCACATAGCCCAATAATATCTGGGGAAGTTTGGGTGTCGGGATTCCCTATTTCCGACAATACCTTGGACATATTGTAAATTTTATGGTTATAGCGTTCAATGGTCCAATTATCCTTTCCATTCGGAGTGCGGTCGTCGTCAAAGGTCAATGAGTCGTTAACGGTATCAAATAGGTTCTCCAAATTGTAAAAGGCCACAGTTCTAATCTTATACGTCTTAGCCTCCTGTGCCAGGACACCGCTAAATGTAAAAAAGGTCACAAATAAGGTGTAAGTAATACTCATGGATTACATTATTTCTTGAATACTGTAAGCAATACATTAACTTTTCTTGAAATAAAATAAGAATATACTGTTAATTATTAATATCTTATAACCAAATTGTTAAAATATTTCATCTTCAGGAATGAAAAATGGTTTGGCAATATCCTTTTTATTACTGCAGGGCATCTGGGGTTATGCACAGGAAATCTACTATGTTAAGGGTTTTGTAAGGGATATGGTAACCCAAGAAACCATTGAATATGCAAAAATTGAAATTTCAGGGTCTGCTCCTGTAAAACCTGATCCCATCGATGGGAAATTTGTGCTTTCGCTAAAACAGCCCGGAGATTATATACTATCTATTACCGCCCAAGATTATCTAATTAAAAGAATGCCCATTTCTATAGGTTCTGAAGATTTGGATATGGGAATTATTTTTTTGGATCGTGATATTGTCCAGGAGAAAACAGACAACTTAATTACATTAACGGATTCTGACTTGTTGGAAGATGAAAGTATTTCAATGACATCGGGCATGTTACAGGCGACCAAGGATATTTTTCTAAATAGGGCGGCATTCGATTTTGGTCAGGCATTTTTTCGTGTAAGGGGCTATGGATCGGAAAATGGTGTTATCCTCCTAAACGGTATTCCCATGAACAAATTAATGGACGGTCGTCCTCAATGGAATAACTGGGGAGGCCTTAATGATGTTACAAGAAATCAGGAATTTACCCATGGGTTACAGGCATCGGATTACTCCTTTGGAGGTATTTTGGGTACAACAAATATTAGTACCAGGCCATCCACTTTTAGGAAAGGGATGCGTTTGTCTTCTTCGGCCTCCAACAGAACTTATGCGGGCCGATTTATGGCTACCTATTCCTCCGGTGTGCCTCAAAAAGGCATCAATTACAGTGTCTCGGCCTCTAGAAGATGGGCAAAGGAGGGTTATATTGATGGTACCTTGTACGATGCATATTCTTTTTTTGGTGCTTTTGAATATAAATTGAATGATAAAAACAGCATCAATCTAACAGGCATTTGGGCTTCCAATCGTCGGGGAAGGTCTTCCGCTATAACCGAGGAAGTTTTTCAATTGGCCGGGAATAGATATAACCCTTATTGGGGTACCCAAAACGATAAAATCAGGAACTCCAGAGAGCGGAAAATTGTGGAGCCCATTTTTATGCTGAATCATTTTTATACCACCAAAAGATTTACTTTAAATACGGGGTTATCCTATCAATTTGGAACCAATTCCAAGGGTAGGTTGGGATACTATAATGCCCCAAATCCGGATAAGACTTATTACAGATATTTACCAAGTTATTATATCAATAGTCCTATTGGAGCCAATTTTATTGGCGCTAATATGGCCAAAGACGGATTCCTGAATAATCCACAGTTAAATTGGAACGATCTATACCAGGCAAATTCCAGTTTGTCTGTCCAGGGCAAAGCGGCTTATATTTACTATGAGGATACCAATGAGGACCAACAGTTTAATGTCTCCACGATTGGTAATTACGCCCTAAATAATCACCTAAAAATTGATTTTGGCGGGCATTATACCAATTTGGACTCGGATAACTATGCGGAAATCAGCGATTTGTTGGGGGCTGAATATCATGAGGATATAGATCCGTTTTCCAACACAAAAAATGATCTGGATGGTAGTCTAAATAAAACAACATCCAATCTATTCAACTACCATTATCATATTAAAGCTGAAGTCTATGACGCTTTTGCCCAATTTGCTATACGGTATCCCAAATGGGACGGGTTTTTTGGGGCTAATTATACCTCAACCAATTATCAAAGGGACGGCCAATTTAGGAATGAGCGTTTTTTGAATACCTCCTTCGGAAAGGGTGAAAAAGTTGAATTTTCCAATTTTGGGGCCAAAGGGGGTTTAACCTATAAATTTAACGGTAGGCATTGGGTTGCTTTGAACGGGGCGTATCTGACCAAGCCCCCGGTTTATCAAAATGTTTTTATAAATCCAAGGGAGAATAACCAGGTGGTAAATGATATTCAAAGCGAAACAATTACAACTACAGATCTCAACTATTATATAAGACTACCTAATTTAACCGGACGCGTATCCGCCTATTATACCCGATTTCAGAATATTACAGATATTAATTTTTTCTTTGTAGATGCAGGGGTGGGCAGCGATTTTGTTCAGGAAGTACTTACGGATTTGGACAAACTTCATTTAGGGACGGAAATAGGATTGGAGTATCAGCTTTCGTCGGCCGTGAAACTATCTCTAGTGGCTGCCCTAGGCAAATTTCTTTATGCCAGTGACCCTTTTGTAACCATAAATTTTGATACGGCCGGAGCAGAGGAAGATATCCTTAGCCCTGAAGGCAATATAGATTTAGGAATTGCAAAGGTGAAGGATTACAAGTTGCCCCAAGGGCCTCAAAAGGCATTTGCCCTAGGGGTGGAATACCGAGATCCCAAATATTGGTGGATAGGAGCTACCGCTAATTATTTGGGGAATAATTATGCCAGTATTTCTACGATAACAAGGACACAGAGTTTTTATTTGGATCCAGATACGGGTTCGGCATTTCCAGAGGCTACAGATGAAAATGTAGAAGGCTTATTGACCCAAAATAAATTGGACAATTTTTATTTATTGAATCTCGTAGGGGGCAAATCTTGGTTAAAAAAAGGCAAGTATATGAGTGTTTTTGCAAGTATTAACAATGTATTTGATGCAGTTTTTAGAACTGGTGGCTACGAACAAAGCAGGAACGGCAATTTTGGACAGTTGCAACAGGACAATTTAAGCGGTAACCCCTCATTTGCACCTAAATATTGGTATGGCTATGGACGTACCTATTTTATAAATTTTGCGATTAGTTTTTAAAATTCCCTTTTGTAATTGGACTGGATAGAAATAATGGATCAATGAATTTCAGAATCAACATTAATGGATGCCTTGCTTCCCTTCTGGGTTTATACCTGCTAATGGCCTGTGTTAAGGATGCAAATTTTGAGACTCCCAAAAGCGATTGTACATCTGAGCTTTCGGCCAATTTAAGCATAGGGGATTTAAAGGCGCTGTATGTGGATGAATTGATACAAATTCAGGAAGATTGGGTTATAGAAGGGTATGTAGTATCTTCAGATCTGGCAGGCAACTTTTTTGGAACATTGCACATCCAGGACAATTTAGTCAATCCCACTCAGGGCCTGCAATTGGAAATTGATATAAGGGATTCGCATTTGTTTTATGAAGTGGGCTCTAAAATTCTTATAAAAACCAAGGGGCTTTATTTGGGGATGAGTAAAGGGGTATTTAAATTGGGGGGCGTTTTTAGTGCTTTTGGCAACCCCACTGTGGGGCGTTTACCTGCGGCCATAGTTGGGGAGCATTTGTTTAATTCCTGTGATCCATTGGGAGGGCTCCAGCCAAAAAAAGTCGGTATTAATGATTTGGAGGATTCCATGATAAGCACCTTGGTCCAATTTGTCAACATGGAAATTTCATTGGCCGAAATTGGACAAACCTTCGCCAAAAAAGAGGAGGAAACCATAAGGACCTTGATCAATTGTGAGGATTTGGAACTTGAACTACTGAACAGTGGGTATTCCGATTTTCAGGCCAAGCTTTTGCCAGAAGGGAATGGAACCATAACCGGGGTTTTAATAAAGGACAATAAAGATTATCAATTGGTAATAAGGGATACCTCTGATATTGCCTTTACGGATATTCGGTGTGAGGATTTGGTGGATGAATTTACGTCAACAAAGATTTTTATCTCCGAGTTGGCGGATCCGGATAACAATGTGGGAGCAAGGTTCGTAGAGCTCTATAATTCGGATTCGGAACCTCTTGATCTAAAGGGATGGACTTTAAGAAGGTACACTAATGATAATACGGAAATAAGTTCTACCATAGATTTGTCGGGATTTGTAATTGAAGGCAATAGTACCTTTGTTATTTCTCCCAATGCCTCAGAGTTCGAAAACGTATACGGTTTCCCTCCCAGCCATAGTGTATCTATTAATAGTCCTGCAGATTCCAACGGGGATGATAATTTGGAATTGGTGGATCCTTTTGGGACTGTAATAGACATTTTTGGAGTTATTGGCGAGGATGGGTCTGGCACCAACCATGAATTTGAAGATGGCAGGGCAATACGAAATGGAGATGTCTCGGAAGCAAATCCAATTTATACTCCCAGCGAATGGACAATATATAATGATACCGGAGAAGCGGGTACTATCAATGAACCTCAAAACGCTCCGGACAATTTTAATCCGGGCATTAGGTAATTTTAACTGTTACTATCATCAGACAGCAATTTAAGCAGATCTGCGGATTTTATAGGTTTCAATATGTAGTTGCTTACCAAACTATAATCCTGGACCTTAATTACATCCCTTGGATCTATAGAGGAACTGATAATATAAATAGTTACTGCTTTAGTATTGTTATTCGGAAATTTAATAAAATCATCCAGAAATTCCCATCCATCCATAATGGGCATATTTAGGTCCAATAAAATAATGGAAGGTAGCGCTATCCCTTCGGCAACCATATTGTTCAATCCGTCTATGGCATCCTGTCCATTTTTATAGACTACTATCGTGTTGCAGAAATCGATTTCCTTCATCGATTTTTTAATGCCATATATGGCAATTGGGTCATCATCTATAATACAACTACTTTCAATTTTTCCCATTGTTGATTCATTTTTATGCGGCAACCAAGGTGATTCTAAAAAGTGTTCCCTTGTCAACGGCACTTTCCACTTCAATTTTTCCGTTCATTGCCTCTATTTGATTTTTGGTGATAAATAGCCCTATTCCCTTGGAATCCTCATGTTCATGAAATGTTTTGTACATTCCGAACAGCTTTTTTCCATGTCGCTCAAGGTTGATTCCCAGTCCATTATCCCTGAAGTTTAAGGTAATGAACTTTCCGGTCTTGGTGGCCTCAATCATAATCTTTGGAATTCTATTGGGGCTGCTGTATTTTATACTGTTGGTAAAAAGATTCAGAAGAACACTGTCTAGATAGGCATGTATGCCTTTTACTTTAATTGACTGGTCTATGGAGATGTGGCATTCTACATTTTTTTGATTTAGGAGGGCACTAATATTCTTCTCAACGCTTTTAACTATGTGATTTAAATTAACATCCTGTAATTGGCCTTTTGCTTCGGTGGTAATCTGTACAACTTCATTTAGGTGCATTACCGTTTCATTTAAACTTTCCGATGCGTTCATTATCATTGCTTCAATTTCCTTCTTTTCATTTTCTCCTTGCTCCTCTAGTAAGTAAGCGGACAACATGGAAAGATTGGAAGAGTGTGAGCGTAGATTGTGGGAAACAATATGGGCAAAATTTAATAAGCTATCATTTTGACTTTGAGTTAATTCCAAGAACTCTTCGGATTTCTTTTGGGCTTCAATTTTTGCTGTAATATCCACGACTTGGGAAATAAAATGGGAAATATTACCTTCTATATCCTTAACGGCAGTAACAGTGAGCACAACGTATACGATTGTTCCCTTTTTATGGAAGTATCTTTTTTCCAATTGGTAACTATTAATCTTCCCATCAAATAACCTTTGTAGTTGGGATAAATCATTCTTTAGATCTTCGGGATGTGTAATATCTTGAAAGGTAAGTTTTAACAGTTCGTTTCTTGTGTAGCCTAGACTAGTACAGAGACTGTCATTTACATCCATCCAAGTACCATCCTTTGCCACCAGTGCCATTCCTACCGCAGAGGATTTAAAGGACCCCTTAAAAGACTCCTCATTCTTGTTTAATTTTAATTGAGTATTCACCAATTTAGTAATATCCCAATTGGTCCCAACCATTTTCATTATTTTTCCCTCATTGTCCTTGAAAATACCGGCATTGGCCTTAATGTGTTTTATAGTGCCATCTGGATGGACGATTCGAAACGCGGTTTTAAAATCCTTGATTCCGGACACGGCCATGTCAAATTCCTGTAGGCATCGCTCTAGGTCATCTGGATGTACAGTGGCTTTCCAGGATTCGAAATTGCCCTTGAAGTCTTTGCGTTTTACTCCAAATAGAGGGAACATTTCATCGTTCCACTCAAGCTCATCTTTATGCAAATTGTATTCCCAAATTCCTATATTGGCCACTTCTGTAGCCAAATCTAGCCTTTCCTTAATTTGGGCATTCTTGATTTCGGCTTTTTTCTTTTTGTCTATATCTTGAAATATTCCATAAAGTCTAACACATTTTCCATTGACAAACTCTGGCATTCCCTTGGCCCTTACCCACAATTCTTTGCCTCTTGCGGTGACAATCTGTAATTCGGTATCCCATTCTTCTCCGTTGGTAATGGCGTTTTGAATCAACTCGGTAATTTTTTCCCTATGTTCCCCTTCCTTATAGAAATTTATACCTGTCTCCAAACACGGTACATAATCTAAGGGCACTTCATGTATCTGCTTTGTAATTCTGGACCAATGAATGGTATTGGTAATCATATCCAAATCCCAACCTCCCATTTTGGCTACATTTTCGGCCGCGATCAATAAGTCTTTAGAGCGTTTTATCTTGGTAATGTTGGTACAGGTTATTATTAGGCCACCAATTGTACCGTCTGTATCTTTCCAAGGTTTAATACTCCATTGATACCATTTATTGCTGCCGTCCGGCATAATATGTTTTTGTTCCTCAACAATATTCTCGTCAATGGAAAAACTATTTTCTAGGATTTTTCGAAATAACGTAGGGGTACTTGGGACAACGTCAAAAAAAGATTTTCCAAAAATGTTTTTATCCTGGGTTGTAAATTCTTGTTGCCATGGAGTGGAACAATTTATAAAACAGAGATTGGTATCTAATGTGGCAATGGCAATAGGGGCTTCTTCTATTGTAATCGTACGCGTTAATGTGTCCAAATTATATAAGCTTTTAGGGGAATTTATTAAGAAAACGTAGGAATATGCCTATAAATTGTGAAAGGTGAAAAAATTCCTATAAGACTACGAATTTCTTGTATTGAATATGTCAATTGTTCCCTGAGGATTTAAATTATAAATGAATTGGAGTTTTTATCGAATGTTTGGCCAAGGGGCAAAAGGTTATGAACTATTAAGTATTATTCCTTTTCTGTATAAGGTGCTTTATAGCGTATGTTATGTGTTTTATTCGTTTTAATAGGAATTACAATTTTAAACTATAATTTCAATTCACTAAAGTGATTGTTTTTTTATACATTTAACTAATGGCATTTACATATGAACGAATTTTTCTTTAACGAAATTAGAAACGGTAACTTCGATGAGGTAAAGGCCATGTTGAAGAAAAATCCTTTACTCTTGGATAGTAAGGACCAAAGGGGATCTACTCCCCTTATTCTTTCCACATATTACGATCAAGAGGAAATTACCGATCTTTTATTGGAAATGGGCGCTAAAATAGATGCCAAGGATGCCTCTGGCAATACGGCCTTGATGGGTGTATGCTTTAAAGGCTATACAGATACTGCCAAGAAGCTCATAGATAAAGGGGCCAGTGTTAATGAACGCAATACCATGGGGGCTACCTGTCTCATTTATGCTGCAACATTCAATAGGGAGGAGATTGCTAAAATGCTTTTGGCCAAAGGAGCAGATACGACAATCAAAGACGTAAGGGGGCTTACCGCTTTTGATCATGCCAAAATGCAAGGAATGCCATCGCTTATTGCTTTACTGGAAAAGGCCTAGAATAGATTTAAAGATTTACGGGAGCAGTTCATGCTTAATATCAGAATTTCTGTATTTGTATAAACTGGTCATTTGGAATTATCCGTAAGAATATTTTTATTAGAGCAATAGCAGATAGAAATGGAACTTAAAGTAGCACTTATACAATCCCCGTTAGCATGGGAAAATCCAACAAAGAATAGGGAACACTTTTCCAAAAAGCTCGACACCTTAAACGGGGAGGTAGACTTGGTGATACTTCCTGAAATGTTTACCACGGCCTTTACCATGACTCCTTGGAATGTCCCCAAGGAGGAAGGGGAAGAAACGGTAAAATGGATGCAAAAGGAAGCGGAGAGAAAAAATGTGGCCTTAGCCGGTAGTATAGTCTATTTTGATGACGGGCATTATTATAACCGACTTTGGTTTGTGGAGCCCGACGGAAAATCGACCTTTTACGACAAGCGACACACCTTCACCCTGGCCGGTGAGGATAAGATATATAACAAAGGTGAAAAAAGGATCTTGATCAACTTCAAAGGTTTTAGAATCTGCCCGCTTATTTGTTATGATCTTCGCTTTCCTGTTTGGGCAAGGAATACGGAGAACTATGATATACTTATTTATGTTGCCAATTGGCCGCAGCCAAGAATTAATGCCTGGGATGCCCTGTTAAAAGCACGAGCCATTGAAAATATGGCATATGTAATAGGGGTAAATAGGACGGGAACGGATAATACCGGGCATAGTTATCCAGGCCACTCCACTGTAAACGATGTCTTTGGCGAACCAATAGTGTTTTCGAAGGAGGAAAAGGTACTTTATGTTTCTTTGGATAAAAAACATATTTCCGAGGCGAGGGAAAAACTAAAGTTTTTGGAAGATCGGGACCATTTTAGTTTGAAAGGGTAAAGGTTTGTTCCAATTCCCAATTGGCCCTTACCTCCAATACATTGGGGTAGTAGGTGACTTTTTCTGGCTGAATTCTTTGAAGGTAATTTCCAGTATCCCATTTTTGATTACCGTTACTATCGAATATGACCCGGATAAGATATTTTGCCGGTTTAATATTGGTGAATTCAAAGACCTTTTCTTCATTGGCGAACAATTCCTTTACGGTAGCCCCTTTTTCGTCTGTTAATTGTACTATCAAAGGGTAGTTGACAGCCCCGTCCAAGGTAAGTCTTAAATTCCCGAAATCTGCATAACTTTTGGTAGACAGTTTAATGGATATGGTGTCATTTTCGGTTTCAAAAAAATCGACTACTGCTCCTGGGAGTAGTTCCAGGTCGTAATTTTCGTTGGGCTCCACTTCAAAATCAAAATCAATTTTATTGCCCACAGTATCCAAGGCCGTCATGAATTTTACCTGGGTCGAATCCTTGCGTGACAAACTGATTTTTGAACTGTCTATACGGGAAATTGGAGTATTGGCCCCTATAAAAAAAGGTGTTCCAAACTCCAGGCTCCCTCTTTGGCTGGGCTGTACAACAAGGGTATCCAAACCAACTTTTTTAGTTTTAACGGTAAAGGTATCAATTAGGCTTTCTTTCTCATTGGCAACTGTAAAAACCAAGGAATCTGCTGCGAAGGGAGTAAACCAAAAGTTTAAGGTGTCCTTTTCCCGCTCTTTGGTGATTTTGGTCTTTACAGTATCGGGAATGTTGCTCAGGGCTCTAATCGATATATCTTTTGCATTGCCCTGATACCCAAAAATGATCTTGTTTTTAGCTGCAAAATTGGGAACAGAAATACTATAGTCGGGCAATTCCTTAAACATGGTCAGTAAATAAACGGAATCTGTTGGAAGGCTTATGGTGTCCTTTATAAAGGCAATTTTATCGACTTTTTGATCGAATATGTTGTTTTTGGCCTCATCTTTTACCCCAAACATGGCATATTTTCCCTCCTTGAGATTTTTTAAATGAAAAATGGGAGTACTGTCCAAGGTGTTGGTAATATAATTAGGTGGTTGCCGATAGATGGTAGAATCGGTGTAAACACTATCTATTTCATATAGCATTATACTAATAAATGTGTCGGCGTTCTTGTTAAATGCATCCTTGACCACGCCAGATACTGTTAGGGAATCTATATAGTCCCCTGTTGAAAACACATAAGTAAAATAGCTAAGGGGGTTCCCCTCGTTATTGTCGATTATACTTTGGCCGAAATTTAAAGTATAGGTGGTATTTGCTTTTAGGGTATCCTTTATGATAACCTCCACATATCTGTTGGCCGATCCTTGTGGGGATATTAAGGGAGTGTACTTTAAAGGCGGGGAAACGATAAGTTGCTTTTCAATATCCTTGAGCTTAACGTATTCGTCAAAATATAATCGGATTTTTTTTGAATCAAAGTTTATGGACATGTTCTTGGGCTCTGCCTTTACCAATTTTGGCGGCGTAATATCCTTATCACCTCCACTGGGTGCACCTCTACGAGCACACTGTACAAGGGCAGATACGGTTAAAAGAAGAAATAAAAACCCTAAAATGCGTTGGATCATAGCAGTAATGAAAATGTTCAACAAAGAAACAACTAATTTGGAGAATTGTAAAATTAAGGTACTATGGCCATGGAGCCAACATATATATTAATTCCCTTTGTTGCAGATAAGGCTGTGGCACAGGCCTCCATGGTAGCCCCTGTGGTAATTACATCGTCCAATAATAGCACATTTTTATCCTTGAATATATCGTGGTCTGTTAAAACATAAAGAGCCTGTTTGTTCTGCCACCTTAGTATTCTGGATTTTTTGGTTTGGGTCCTCGTGTTGGCCGTTTTAATTAGTACGCCTTCAAGGTATTGGGCGCCAATGTGTTCCGCTATAGATTTGGCAAACAGGGAAACTTGGTTGTAACCTCTTTTTTTTAACTTTTTTTGGTGCAGCGGAACGGGCACTACGTAATCAATGTTGTTAAGAAAGTTGTTTTGTTTCAATATATGACCATACCAATTCCCTAAAAATTCACCTATTTGCTCTTGGTTTTTGTATTTTAGGTAGTGAATTATACTTTTTACAATTCCCTTTTCAGTAAAAAACAGAAAAGAACTGGCCTTAACAATGTTAATTCTTCCATAAAATATACGGTCAACAGGGTTTACAGCGTTAAAAGTATACTCGGTGAGTGGTAATTGATTTCGACAAACGGTACACATATGTTCTTCTCCTCTATATAATAGAGCATTACATCCAAAACATAGCCTAGGTAGAAGGACCGTGTTGATATCGTTTAGTATATTTGAAATCTTGGAATACACAAATCTATATTACTATTAACCTACTTAATACGCATGCTTTTAGATGGATACTGAAGATAATAAATTTAATTATAAGATAATACTTGCCGCTTTGGCAGCTATTATACTGGGTATTCTTATTGCCTTCTATTATAGTTATGCCCAATCCAAAAGTCGCATTAGTTTTTTGGAGCAAGAGAAGGAATTGCTTGTTAAGGACCTTACTTTGATGAAATCTGATGTAGATAGGCTCTCCGCACTTAATGAAGTAAATGAAATAGAATTACAGGATTCAAAATATAGGGTGCAACAGTTGTTGGATTCCGTGGGACGTTTAAATTTTACGGTCGAAAAATTAAAGGAATACAAAACCGAACTTAGAAAGCTCGAGGCTAAAAATGATAGCCTTAAATTAAAAAATAATTTCCTTAAGTATAACAATATGCTCCTTGGGGACAAATATGAGGAAACTAGGAAGATGATCGAGGAACTCAGGGGAAAGAGCAGTTCACTGGCGGAGGCCGAAGCTGCACTTAGGAGAAAGAATAAAGAACTTAGTCAGGAGCTTAAGACCAAAAGCTATCTAAAATTGGAAAACTCGGAGGGTAGTGGTTTTAGGTTTCGATCTGGCAAACATATAAAGACAAATAAGGCGAATATCATATCCAAACTGAGGGGCTGTGTTACCGTTATGGGAAATCCCAATTCCAAAAATGAGGAACGGGTAATATACTTTCAATTCTTAAGCCCTAATATGGGAGTTATAGAGGATAATGCCAATACCATTTCCGTAAACGGAAATATCTATAGCAAACGCGTAGAACTGGTCTTTATGGGGCAGGAATTTAGCGTATGCGATGCTATTTCCGTACCGGAAGGATCTTTGGCGGAAGGAACCTATACCCTAAATGTTTTCGAGAATGAAAAATTATTGGCGACTTCTGAATTTCAATTGAAATAAATCTCTTCATTTTCCACTAATATTATATTTTTGCCAAATGGTGAAACAAGAAGACGATTTTAAAAAAGTAATCTCGCATGCAAAGGAATATGGATACGTTTTCCAATCCAGCGAAATTTACGACGGACTAAGTGCCGTATACGACTATGCCCAAAATGGGGCCGAGTTAAAAAAGAATATCCGCGAATATTGGTGGAAAGCCATGGTTCAGATGAACGATAATATTGTGGGGCTCGATTCCGCAATATTTATGCACCCAACCGTTTGGAAGGCATCCGGGCACGTAGATGCATTTAACGATCCATTAATAGATAACAAAGATTCCAAAAAAAGATATCGCGCAGATGTTTTGGTGGAGGATTATACCACTAAAATTGAGGCTAAAATAGATAAGGAAGTAGCCAAGGCAGAAAAACGCTTTGGAGATGCCTTTGATAAAAAACAATTTTTGGAAACCAATCCAAGAGTGGTCGGTTACCAAGAACAGATCAATACCATCTTGAAGCGTTTGGGAAAATCCTTGGAGAACGAGGATTTGGTAGATGTAAAAAATCTAATTGAGGAACTGGAAATTGCATGTCCTTTGTCCGGATCAAGGAATTGGACGGACGTAAAGCAATTTAATCTAATGTTCGGTACCAAACTGGGGGCTTCCGCCGATAGTGCCATGGATCTGTACCTTAGACCAGAAACAGCTCAAGGTATTTTTGTAAACTTCCTAAATGTTCAAAAAACCGGAAGAATGAAGATTCCTTTCGGGATTGCCCAAGTAGGCAAGGCCTTTAGAAACGAGATCGTTGCAAGACAGTTTATCTTTCGTCAAAGGGAGTTTGAACAAATGGAAATGCAATTTTTTATTCGTCCCGGATCTCAAAAGGAATGGTACGAAACCTGGAAGGAAAAAAGGATGGCCTGGCATTTGTCCTTGGGCATGGGCCCCGAGAACTATAGATTTCACGATCACGAGAAATTGGCTCATTACGCAGATGCCGCAGCCGATATAGAATTTAAATTTCCTTTTGGATTTAAGGAATTGGAAGGGATTCATTCCAGAACCGATTTTGACTTGGGAAGCCACGAAAAATACTCTGGTAAAAAATTACAGTATTTCGATCCTGAACTTAATGAAAGTTATGTTCCTTACGTGGTTGAAACTTCCATAGGTCTGGATCGTATGTTCTTGGCCGTTTTTTCAAACTCCTTGGTAGAAGAGGAGTTGGATAACAACACTACTAGAACAGTACTTAAATTACCGGCTGTTTTGGCACCTATGAAGGCTGCAGTATTGCCTTTGGTAAAAAAAGACGGTTTGCCCGAATTGGCCCAGGAAATCATAGATGACCTTAAATGGGACTTTAATGTGGTATACGACGAAAAAGATGCCGTAGGCCGTCGTTACAGAAGACAGGACGCCAATGGTACGCCATTTTGTATCACCGTAGACCACCAGTCTCTTGAAGATAAAACAGTGACCATACGCCATAGGGACACCATGGAACAACAACGTGTGGCCATTGCAGATGTCAAGGCAATTATCCATAAGGAAGTGGATATGAAAAGTTGGCTACAGCGAATGGCTTAATTTCAGAAGATAGGATATTTAAGGTCTATTAAGTTGACTTGTTGGTTTAACCCAATTTTTTTCAACTTTTTAGACCTTTTCTTTTACAAGGAATACCCCAACCTTAGGCTTCCATAGTAATTCCTATCGTTTCCGGGATAGTAGTACCTAGGCTCGGCCCCGCCAAATCCCGTTGTGTTGATAAGTACGGATTGGGCATAGTTGACATCGAAGATATTGTTGATCCCAAAGGCTATGTCCATCGATAGCTTTTTACCCAACTGATTTTTATACCCCACTTTACTGTTCACTACATTAAAGGCTTCACTGTAGAGACTATTGGCATCCGTCATAGGAATTTCCCCTACATATTGATGGGTGGAATACCAATAAAATTTATTATTAAGTTGGGCTTGTAGACCAGAGTTCAACCTGTTTTTGGGTACCCCTGTCAATGGATTTCCAGAATAATTGTTGTCCTCGTCTACAAAGGTCACAAAACTGTGATCGTTGTAAGTATAACTAATAAAAGGGGTTACCCTTAGCTTGGAGGTAATATCCCAATTATATTCCATATCCAACTCCAGACCCTGATGTTGAGTCTTGCCCGCATTCTTACCAATATATTGGTCCTCGCCTACCCGTTGAGCCACCAATAAATTTTTGATATCCATCCTGTAAATGGCCATATTTAGATTTAATCTTTGATCTAGAAGGTGAAATCTAGTGCCTATTTCATAGTTCATACCCGTTTCTTGGGCTATATCAGGGTTAATAACGCCCTCCGGTGTTAGTGTTTCCTCCACTGTGGGATTGGAAAAACCTCTACTTATATTGGCATAAATTGAATTTACTGCTGAAAAACTATAGTTGAGGTTTAGGCTGGGTAGCACAATGGCGTCAAAATTCCTTTCGGCACTCTTATTGTCCGCCCCTTGATTAAATTCGTCCCTGAAATCGTAATAGGTTTTGTTCACATTTAACCCAATTTGGGTAGAAAAAGCCTTCCCAAAAGGGATAAGTAGATTCCCAAAAGCATTGAACTGTCGCCTAAACTCCTTGTTATCGGCAAATTGATCGCCCTGTAAACTTCCTTGTCCGTTGTTATCTTGATATAGATTTTCAAATTCGCTCCATTGGTATTCATCCTTGTATAATTCTGCACCAAAATTGTAGTCGATCTTGGATTCATTGGTAGTCCAAGCACCGGCGAACTTTGTCCGGAAACCATAACCGTTGGTGTATTCTTCCAGAATTCCAAATGGTCTGGGCTCGTAATGATCCAAATAGGAATAGAAAATACTGCTGGTGTTTTTCAATTTATCTGAAAAGGCATGATTTAAGGTCAGGCCTGCCAGACTATATTTGTTATCCTCGTATCCTTTGGCAGATTTCCATGTAAATGCGGCCTTGGTGGGGTTTTCCTTAAAATCGGTCTCTCCCAAAGAACTAGGTATCTGGGCGTTGTAATCAACATGGTTGAAGAGAAGGCCAATGTTGGTTTTGGGATTTATTTGATAATTTAAATCCAGGAGTAGACCTTCACGTTTAAATTTGTTGTTTTCCCTATAGCCATCGGTCTCCAAATAGCCATAATGTAGGTTTAGAGCGATCTTGTTCTCTTTAAGGCTAAACTGGAGATTGTTCTTAACTAGGTTGTAGGAGCCTAGGGTGAAGTTGTTTCTAAAATAGGTGGACTCGTTGGTGGGCTGTTTGGAATTCAGCAAAATTGCCCCTCCTAAATTGGCGCCATAGTTAGTCGCTTTTGGACCCTTTATTACCTCCACCGAACTTAGATTTTCCAAATCGAAAGATTCAATGGTTGAGAAACCCGAACCGTTTGTAATTGGGATATCATTATAGTAAAGTCTTAATTTATCGGTTCCGAACAATGTTCTTGCGCCTACCCCCCTTATGGTAATCCTATTGGTGTTCAATGCCCCGGACAATATATAAACTCCGGATATTTGATTTATTGCCGAAACCATATCTACGGGACTATAGTTCTGAAACACCTTGGGGCCAACAATTTTAGTGGCTATAATGCCATTATCTGAGGCCGATTGAAGGGAATCCAAAAGGATTACTTCGTCCAATTCAGTGATGCTATCTCTTTGTATGGGTTCCTGTGCATTTGATACAAATAGAAAAATTATGGCAAATAGAAATTGTAAGGAGGATTTCATGTATTAAATTTAAGTTTCAAACTTAAGGAATATTATCTGATTTTTTTCTATTGAAACTAAAAGGGACCATGGATTGAATACTCTAAAATAAGTTTAAATATCAACTATTTTACTCTGCCTTTTCGGTTACAAAAAACATTGGCTATTTTTAGCCCAATTATGGTTAAGTATGCATTGAATTAAATACAGGCGCATGGACTTTGCTTGGAATTGAAACAGGGTAGGTGCCGCATAAATATATTTAAATGAAAATTGTTTCTTATAACGTAAATGGAATCAGGGCTGCGGTAAACAAAGGATTTTTGGATTGGCTAAAAACAGTAAATCCGGATGTGGTCTGTTTGCAAGAAATTAAGGCCAATCGGGATCAATTGGACCTGGCCGTTTTTGAGGCCTTGGGTTACCACTATCATTACTGGTACAGTGCCCAAAAGAAAGGATATAGTGGTGTGGCAATTCTTGCCAAAATACAACCGGACCATGTAGAGTACGGAACGGGAATAGACTATATGGATTTTGAAGGGCGAAATCTTAGGGCCGATTTTAATGGGGTTTCTGTCATGAGCCTTTATTTGCCCTCAGGAACCAATATAGCCCGATTGGATCATAAACTGCAGTATATGGCCGATTTTCAAGACTATGTAGATCATTTAAAAAAGGACAAACCTAATCTTGTTATTTGCGGGGATTATAATATATGTCATGAGGCAATAGATATTCATGATCCGGTTAGGAACAAAAATGTTTCGGGGTTTTTACCCGTGGAAAGGGAGTGGATCGGCAATTTTATGGATAGTGGGTTTATAGATAGCTTCAGGCATTTTAACAAGGAACCCGGTAATTATACCTGGTGGAGCTATAGGGCAAACTCCCGTGCCAATAATAAGGGATGGAGATTGGATTATGGATTGGTAAGCAGGCCATTGGAGAGCCGCCTAAAACGTTCCGTTATTTTGTCGCAGGCCGTTCATAGTGACCATTGTCCTATTCTCGTGGAGTTGGGTTAGGAGAATAAAGGCTTGGAACATAGATTTTGTAGTCATTCAATTGTGAAGTGATTGCTTTATTAAAGTATATTGGAACGGGGTGTATATTAGAATTAAATTATAATTTTAGGCCTAATCTTCCATCCTTGGTACTTTGATAGGCAAGGGAATATTGCTAATTTAATTTGACAAAAAAGAGCGGGCATGAAAATGTTTAGTGTTACTCGATTGATTTATGCGCTATGCCTATCGTTAGTTTGTTTTGCAATTTTTTTTCAAGGTGAAAGCATATTCCCTGTACGGAATCAAAAACCCAAATTAAAGTCATCGGGCAAGGAATTGGCGGTACGGTATTGTCAAATGTGCCATACATTTCCGGAGCCAGGTTTATTGGATAGGAATACTTGGGAGAAGAGTGTTCTGCCCAATATGGGTATGCGCCTGGGTATTAGGACCAATGGAGCCGATCCTTTTGAAGATCTTGACCCCATAGATGAAAGTATTGTAAGGAATCTAAATATATATCCCGATGCTCCATTAATTCTAAAGGAAGACTGGGACAGGATTGTAGATTATTATGTTCAAAACGCCCCGATTAAACTGGAGTCGCAGCAAGTAACCGTTAGTCGTACCAAAGAAAAGGCCCCTTTTAAATCACAATTTATAACCATCGGGGACAACAAGCTTCCAAAAGTGTCATTGCTCAACTTTAATGAAGCATCGTCGGAACTATATATTGGCGACAACAATAATCTTTACGCCCTTAAAAATACGGGTGAAATAGGTAATAGTTGGTTATTGAATAGTCCTGCCTCGCACATTGAATTTAACGAAAATTCAGATCCCTTGCTCTTGACCATAGGGCAATTTAGGCCTTCCGATCAGGAGTTGGGAAGGTTGGCCAATTTAAAAATAAGGGAGAATAACCAGAGCGCTACTATAGCTATTTCAAAACTAAGACGACCGGTTCACTTTGCTTCGTCCGATCTAAACGGAGATAATAAAAAGGATGTAGTGGTTTGTAGCTTTGGGAATTACGGCGGAAAATTATCATGGTTCGATAATTTTGAACCCTCTAAGGAACATGTATTAAGTAATTTGCCTGGGGCCCGAATGGTAGCGATCAAAGATCTAAATGGGGATCAAAAACCTGATATCGTTGTCTTGATGGCCCAAGCCTATGAACAAATTTCCATTTATTACAACAAGGGACAGGGAGAATTTGAGGAAAAGAAGGTATTGGAATTCTCCCCGGTCCATGGAGTGAGTTATTTTGAATTGGCCGATTTTAATAATGACGGATTTCAAGATATTTTGCTTACCAATGGAGACAACTGGGATTATTCCAATGTGGATAAACCTTACCAAGGACTTAGAATATATTTGAACGACGGACATAACAATTTTAAGGAGACATTCTTTTATCCCATGTACGGGTGCAGTAAGGCCGTGGCTAGGGATTTTGATAATGATGGGGATTTGGACATAGTGGGCGTATCGTTTTATGCCGATCTTAAAGACCCAAGAGAAAGCTTCGTCTATTTATTGAACAACGGAGATATGAAATATACCGCATCTTTTCATCCGGACGCCTTATATGGTAAATGGTTAACTATGGAAGTAGCGGATTTTAATGGGGATAGGAGGCCAGATGTAATGCTGGGGTCCTTTATGTTTAATTTCAATGAAATGGCCAAGGTGGTGGCTTCTACTGGTATATCTTCATTTCCGCAGGTATTATTGTTGACCCAAATTGAGTGATATAACAAGAGTTGGGACATTTATTTGCTTTAGTTATTATTAATTATTTTTTTTACACTCAAAAATCACCTGAATGAAGTATACCAATCTCCCCTATACCGATATTGAAGTAAGTAATATATGTCTTGGTACCATGACCTGGGGCCGACAGAATACAGAAGAAGAAGGTCACGAGCAGATGGACTATGCCCTGGAGCAGGGAATTAATTTTTTTGACACGGCAGAATTATATCCCATTCCAGCCACAAAGGAGCGATATGCGGACACCGAAAGAATTATAGGAAATTGGTTTAAAAAGAAAAAGAACCGCGATAAGATAATTTTGGCATCCAAGATTGCAGGAAAAGCCGAAATGACCAAGTTCATCAGAACCACGGGCATTAATCGCGACACTATTAAATTGGCCGTTGAGGGGAGCCTCTCCCGTTTGCAAACAGACTATCTGGATCTTTATCAGCTGCACTGGCCAGATCGGACAACCAATTATTTTGGAAAAAGAGGATATAAGCACAGTATCAATGACCATTGGGAGGACAATATCCATCAGATATTGGAAGCCTTAAGAGACCTTGTAAGAGAGGGAAAAATTAGACATGTGGGTATTTCCAATGAAACCCCATGGGGAGCTATGCGGTACTTGGAAGAAAGTAAGGTACATGCCAGTTTGCCTAGAATGATTACCATACAGAATCCATATAGTCTTTTAAATAGGCTTTTTGAAGTTGGATTGGCAGAAATATCGCATCGTGAGAATTTAGGCTTGTTGGCCTATTCGCCATTGGGCTTTGGAACTTTGAGCGGCAAGTACCTCGGAGGAAGAAAGCCCGAGAATGCCCGTGTAACCCTTTTTCCAAATTACAATAGGTATAGTAGTGAACCGGCCGTCCGGGCTACCGAAAAATATTATGACCTGGCCCAGGCAAACGGCTTGTCATTGGCACAAATGGCATTGGCCTTTGTAAATTCGAGACCATTTTTGACTTCCAATATAATTGGTGCTACCACAATGGATCAGCTTAAGGAAAATATAGGGAGTATAGAGGTGCAATTAAGCGAGGAAGTACTTAAGGGTATTGAGGTCATACATAATGAAATTCCAAACCCAGCTCCCTGAGGATATGATAGCGATTAATTTTTTAAAAGTAGGTTTCTGGCAACTAGGCTTAATTGTTGTAGTTGTTGTTCTGATGATGGTTTTGGCAAGAATGTTCAATTCAAAAAAATAGCGAATACTTAAGCGGGCACTAGGAGAATAGACTATTGGCTACATCTTCGATCTTGGAGGCCAATTGTATTCTAATTTGGGTGTTTTTTAAGGTGATTTTATTGTTTTTGGAAACATAGATAGTGCTGAAACCCAATTTTTCCGCTTCCAAAATACGCTGATCTATACGTTGTACCGGCCTTATTTCACCGGCAAGACCTACCTCGGCAGCAAAACACACCCCTTTTTCTATAGGAATGTCCTCGTTACTGGAGAGGATGGCCGCAATAACGGCAAGATCAATGGCGGGGTCGTCCACAGAAATTCCTCCGGTGATGTTGAGAAAAACATCCTTCGCCGCCAACTTAAATCCGGCCCTTTTTTCCAGAACGGCCAAAAGCATGTTTAATCGCTTGGCATTGTAACCTGTGGTAGAACGCTGTGGCGTGCCATACACGGCGGTGCTTACCAAGGCTTGTATTTCTATCATTAGTGGGCGCATGCCCTCTACGGTAGATGCAATGGATGTACCGCTTAATCCTTCATCGTTCTTGGAAATTAGGATTTCGGACGGATTGTTGACCTCTCTCAAACCACTTCCCTGCATCTCATATATTCCCAATTCCGAAGTAGATCCAAAGCGGTTTTTTAAAGATCTTAGGATACGGTATACGTAATTTCTATCGCCCTCAAATTGCAATACGGTATCTACCATATGTTCCAATATTTTGGGTCCGGCAATGGTGCCATCTTTTGTGATATGGCCAATGAGGATAACGGGGGTACTGGTTTCCTTGGCAAATTTGATGAGTTCTGCGGTGCATTCGCGTATTTGGGAAATACTGCCTGCAGTAGACTCAATATAATCTGTATGAAGGGTCTGTATGGAATCTATGACCACAATATCGGGCTCAGTAGCTTCTATTTGTTGAAAGATATTTTGTGTTTTGGTCTCGGTAAGGATAAAACAGGTTTCACTATTGGGGTGAATGCGGTCGGCACGCATTTTAATTTGTTTTTGGCTCTCCTCTCCGGAAACATATAAGGTTTTGTAAGGGAGTTTTAGGGCTATCTGCAGTAATAAGGTACTTTTGCCTACACCCGGTTCCCCTCCTAAAAGGGTAAGGGAGCCAGGAACCAATCCACCTCCTAGGACCCTATTGAACTCCAAATCGAAAGTGTTGAGCCTTATTTCCTTGTCGGTACTAATTTCATTGACCCTTAATGGCTTTGCAATTTTTTTTGAGGGTTGGGTAGTACTTTTCCAGGATACTTTTTCCTCTTTCTGGATTACTTCTTCCACAACGGTGTTCCATTGCTTGCATGCTCCACATTGTCCTACCCACTTGGCATATTGGGTTCCACAGTTCTGACAAAAAAAAGCGGTCTTTGTTTTGGCCATTCTTTAAATTATGGTTTGCGCTAAGGTAATAAGAAGTTTGAAAAGGAGGTAGGGTTTTGCACGCTTAGGCTAAAATGATACCAAGTGCATTTAAGTTAAATAAGTAATAGGAAGAAGTATTCCCCAACAAGAGGGATTAATGGTTATAGGATAGTGCCAATAGCTGGAATATAAACTTCTGCTTTTCAGGATTTATTAGTTCTCCCTATGCATTAAGGGCAAAGCTTTTTTTAGTATCCAAAATCTGCTTTGAGGGCATCAATTTTTTCCAAGGCCATTTCTTTGGTAAGAAAATCTATTTCTTCCATGCCAAAAGCCTTTTCAAAAGTCCTAAGGGCCTTTTTAGGTTCGCCCAATTGCTCGTAATATTCAGCTTCAAAGTAAAAGCCCAACATGGTATTGGGATACTCTTTTTTACAGAGGTCTGATAAGGGCTTCAGGGATTCAAAATCCTCCTTTTTTCTGGAGGCGGCATAAATGGCCATAATGTCGTTTAGACTGGTTGTTTTTCTAAAGCCAAATAGACTTTCTATAGAAGCCTGTTTGTCCGCCAAATAATCAAATACAGGTCCAACTTGGGTTAGAATCTTTTCTTTGTATTCTTTTGGACTTATGGGCTTGAACATGCCAAAGATATTGTCGAAGGCTTTTCCAATACCGTAGGTGGCTACCGAAATATGGTCGGCATTCTCATACTGATCAAAGAAATAACGGAGATTATCAGATTCCATACCTTTTAATGTTTGGTTCAGCACCAATACTCTATTACTATTTTCACTTTTTTCGCCCTCCAAGATCAATTGGTAGAATATTTTCTTTTTCATCACAGATAGTCGAGAAGGCACCCTTGTTTCCATTTCTGGTGCCAAATAAGGTGAAATACTTATATAGGCGTTAAAAAGGGAATCGTCCTTAAAGAGATAAAAATTACCAAAATTAGCAGTGATATCGTATCCCACGAACATTTTAAAGGGAGCCGTACTGAATTTGGTTTCCAAATAGGGAATAAGTTCCATTCCTAAAAATTCGAAGAACAGTTTGCCTTTTTCGGTTGGCAGGCCACTATCGGGCTCAAAGCCACAATCCTGATTTCTTAGGTTATTTTTGGATTGATTTACGCCTACTACAATAGCTTCGGGCATGCCATGGAAATTACTGTAAAATTTTGCGTTGGCCACCACCTGATCAAATAGGTATTCCCCATCCAAAACAACAATGATAGGATATTTTTTTTCTGCGGTGTAGGTTTCTGGGAAGTAGTATTGTACATCCCTGCGCTCCTGTAACTTAAAGGATTCGAATATTTCTTGGGTTACCTGTGCATTGCTGCCAAAGTAGACGAATAAGGCCAATAGAGTAAAAAAACGTTGCATAGAACAGTATTTGGGCAATAGAAGACTATTTGTTTCTGTTCCATAACGGTAAAATCAGAAAAGATATTGCGCCAAAAACTACTATCATTAAAGTTTGTGAAATCCACATAATCCATCCAAAGGCATCCCCTGAAACCTTACTAATACCAAAAATTGCCAGGGCGCTACTAACGGCAATAGGATAAATGCCTATACCGCCATTGGTAGCGGACATGGCAAATGCACCTGCCACAAAGGCAACCAGTAGCTGACTTACGCTGAGGTCCACGGTTTCCAGAACCGTATATTTTATTACCCAAAACATAGCTATATAGGCCAGCCAAATGAATAAGGTGTGCAAAACAAAACTCCATTTATTCTTCATTCTAAAAATACTGAGGATACCCTCCAAAAGGCCTCGTAAAAATGTTTTTAGTTTTAGGGCAAATTTTGAATTTGATTTTTTTACTACGTACATCCCCAGGGACAGGACCAATAGCCCTGAACCAATTAGTACCAGTAACAATATTAGATTAAAACCTTTTTGTTGAAGAAAACCCCATATAATATCGGTTTGAAGGAAGAGGGCTATGGCCACAATCAGGAATAGCATCACCAAATCGATGACCCTTTCTGTGACTATGGTTCCAAATCCTTTTTGGAATGGAACATGCTCGTAGGTGGCCAAGGCCGTGGCCCTCAATATTTCACCGGACCTAGGGATCCCCAGGTTTGTAAAATAGGCCGTTAATATGATCAATATATTGTTGAATAGTTTTGGCTTATAGCCTAATGGCTGCAACAGATAATTCCATCTTACAGCTCTGGAAAGGTGTGTAAGGATCCCTAAAAAAACTGATACCCCTACCCAAAAAAGATCTGCATTTTTTACGTAATGTATTATTTCCGACCTATCCTCTTCAGAGGTGGAATAATAAGAATACCATACTAAAAAAACTCCCAGCAGGATGGGGAGAATTGTT
>TARA_R110000796_G_scaffold252627_1_pt1 | contig 166778 bp, 142 predicted proteins | sample TARA_R110000796 | Tara Oceans TARA_R110000796 (sample SAMEA4397815) | marine metagenome | biome: Polar Biome; feature: [SRF] surface water layer (ENVO:00010504); material: water (ENVO:00002006), including particulate matter (ENVO:01000060) such as... | depth 5 m
AAGTTACTATCGTTTAAAGCAAACCGACTTTAATGGCGCTTTTGACTATTCAGAGGTAATTGGAGTAAATGCAGCGATAAACTCAGAACTTGAAACGCTTGTAAAGATCTTTCCAAATGCAATTTCACCTGGTGATTACTTGAACATCCATCTGAATAAAAACGGAGAAGAAGAAATCATTGTTAAACTGTTTACGCTTGAGGGAATTGAAATATTGGAAATACGAAAGCAAACCAACGAAGGACTTAAAGTAGAGATTCCAACCTATTTAAAATCAGGTATATACATTTTGAAGATTAGGAAGGGCAGATTCTTAAGTTCATCAAAACTAGTTGTTGAATAACCCCATTACCATTTTTTGCTATTTTTCTGGTCAAAGATGATTTAGAAAATCCGAATATTTTTTGTTCTTTTACAGCCAGAACCTCAATTATTTTAATAAGCTCAAAGCGTCTTTCACCGCTCTACTCAAATTTGAGATTATTAAAACGACTATTATAATTCCTAGCACTAGTGCTGAATTAACCAAATAGATTAAATACCGAAACTGCTGTGAAATTTATATTTACCGTCACATTATTTGTGTGCAGTATACTTTGTAGTGCTCAAGCTACTTTCCAAAGTAATGTTGCTACAGGCAACTGGACTGCTGCTGGGAGTTGGCTCTTGGTTAGTGGGGCTGACGCAGACGGTATTCCCGATAATGACGACAATGTCACTATCCAGACTGGACATACCATTAACATAGCAACTACCACCACCCAAAATTGCAACAACTTAACCATTGATAGAGGTACTTTAGCCTATACAGCAGGCTCAGGAAGATTAAATGTCAGAGGTAACTTAATCGCCAACTCTACAGTAGGAACTAGGGCAACATTATCTGGTTCGTCTAATAATCACCGAATAGTAATTACTGGGAGTTCTACAGTAAACGCATCCAGTCATTTAGAAGTAATTGGAGTTAGAATTACAGCAAACGGGCCAACAGTTCTTAGTGGCTTGCTCGAATTCACCACAGCTCAAGCTTCTAATAATACATTTATTGATGTCACAATCAACGGAAGTGGTACTTGGACTAATAACTCCACCCAAAATTTTGCTATTAGTGGCTCTCTACTTAATAATAGCGGAAATACAATGACCCCATGTTCTACAGTAGATGGATGTAATTATGTTTTTACTGGGGATGGCGAGAGTATTGATGGTACGGGTACTACTACTTTATCTAGATTAATAATTAACACGGTATCAATTACTAATAATGGCACATTGGTAATGAACGATGATATTGTAGGATCTGGAACTTTAATTAATGATGGTTCTATTACAGTAAACACTCATGCGGGAGGCGCTAACTTTACTCTTGATAATTTTGACCTGAACAATGTTGGAAGCTCATTCACTTATCAGGGAACAACCAATGAAAATATTGATATCACATTTCCTTTTTATGACCTCATAGTAAACATGGATAATGGCGTTCTGCTTCAGGTACTCAATAATGATGTGTCTGTTGAGAATAACCTAACCATAAACTCCGGAGAAATGAGGGTGAGGGACAACAGAACGTTGGCTGTGACAGGAAACTTAAGTATTGCTGGTGCTAACGCTGAATTTGCTCCTACTTCAACAGGCAACATTGTAAATATTGGTGGTAATCTATTAATGTCTGATGGGAATTATGACCAGAATGAAGGTGATGTAAATGTAACTGGCGATATTATTCTGACTGGCGGCACCATGATTATCTCCGAAACAGGCTCTTCTACTTTAGATGCTACCGATATGTCCATAATGGATGCAGCCGTTACCTTGAATAGCGGGACAATGACTATTTCTAATGCTGCTGGAGGACTTACAAGTAATAGTAATGCTCAGAATGTGGTGATTTTAAGCACCCTAGATGTAGCAGGTCAAATTGAAGTACAAAGTGGTACTACTATTCTTAATGCAGGAGCAGATGTTTCAGCAGGGGCAATTACAGTTTCTGGGGGAATTTTAAGACCAAATAACGCTACTGTCATACTTGATGTAACAGGAGATATAACCACTTCGGGAACTGGTCTTTATGATCAGAATGATGGTGATGTGAATGTGTCTGGAGATTTTAACCTAACTAATGGATCTGCCTTTTTAGATGGAGGAACGTTAGATGCTACTGATATGACCATTGCAATAGGAGATGTCCAACTGAGGGCGGGTACAATGAATGTAACAAATGCAGCTGGAGGTGTCACTATCAACTCTGGTAGGCTATTAATGAATGGAGCAAATACACTTAACGTTACAAATGATATATCTATAGCGGGAGGAGAGCTTCTTTTTAATGACAATACTGCTGTTATTAATATTTCAGGAGACCTAACCATGTCATCTGGTGAATATGACCATAATGATGGAGATATGAATGTTACAGGTGATATTATTATTACGGGTGGGACCATGGATTTAAACGTAATAGCAACAGCCTCGACAGTAGATGCCACAGACATGACGCTGGCTACAGGTACAGTCGACTTAAGGGGAGGTACTTTAACACTTTCGAATGCTTCTGGAGGATTAACCGTGAATAGCGGTGCTTTGAGTCTTTTAGGGACAACGGTAAACATATCTGGAGATTACGATATAAATGGAGGTACGAATGATTTAAATACTGGTGACATATCCTTTGTGAATATGGACATTGCTTCAGGAGGCGTAATAACTGTAGCAAATGCTACTATTGCTTCTTCCGGTACAGTCACAGTAGATAATGGAAGTTTTACAATTGATGGTGCTGCAGGAACTTACAACTTCAATAATATTGATGTAAATACCAATGGTTCTTGGCTCGTAACAGCTGCATATTCACCAACCATTTCGGGCAGTATATCTAGTGACGGCACATTTACAGGCTGTAATGGCGCTGGCTGTGTGTATACACTTACCAGTGCTACAGGAACTATTTCTGGAACAGGAGCAATGAATACCATGTCTGATTTTTTAATTGATGCACCTGCTAGTTATACCAACACAAACTCTGGGGGAGTAGATATATCCGATGCCCTTGGTGGAACAGGAACATTTATTAATGGCGTGAATGGAGCAATGCTCTATGGAGGGTCGAACGGAAACTTCACAATTACATCATTTACAGCCTCAGCAGTTGGAAATACAGTTACCTATAATCGTACCGTAAGTAATCAACTTATTCAACCTACAACAGATGCTGGAAACAATTATTATAACCTCATCATTAACAAGGCAGATGGTCAGGATGTAACTACAAGTGCCGATATCACTGTAGACAACCAGCTAACACTTACTCTCGGGGATATAATAATGGGAGGTCAGAATATAATCATGTCACCAGGCTCAACCATCACAGGAGGTAATGCATCAAGTTATATTCAGGATAACGCTGGCGGGGTATTAAGGTATGAACTGTCTGCGGTTGGGACATTCTTTGTCCCCATTGGTGGAGATCAATATTCACCTATTACATTGACTTTAAATTCAGCAACGATAGGAGGAGGGGCTTCAATTGATTTTAGTATTACGGATTCCGCTCATCCAAATCGTGATAGAGATAATACCGGTGATTCACCTGCGGGTGACGATGACGGAACTGCTGCCACTGATTTTCTGGATGTATACTGGACTCTTTCAGGAAACAATATAAGTAGCCCTGTTTATAGTGCCAGCTATATTTATGATGCTTCTGATTTTACTCAAACTACAGAAAGCAACATGGTAGGAGTGCTTTATAGGGCTATTGCAGGTGGTACTTTAGATTGGTTTGTAGCTGGAACAGTTAACCCTACCAACAATACAGTAAGTATTAGCGAGGCGGATGGGTTTGGAGATTTGTATGCTATGGATAACACCTCTCAGCGCCTACCTATTGTGTTAATTTCTTTTAAGGCATTACCACTAATTAACTCAGTCAATTTAAAATGGGTCACTGCAATTGAAGAGAACAATCAACTCTTTACAATTGAAAGATCGGTAGATGGTAAAGAATTTATCCCGATTCTGTACATAGAAGGAGCAGGGACAACCAATTCATTCCGTTCATACAGTGCTTCTGATCTTGACCCAATTTTAGGTAGATCATATTATAGATTAAAGCAAACTGATTTTAATGGGCAATTCGAATACTCCGAAGTGATCAGTGTTTTTTATGAAGGAAGTAATGCTTTCGACTTTGGGTTAAAAGGAAACTTGATTAAGACAGGAGAGCGGCTCGGGATATGGTGTGAAAATGCACTTGAGGCTCCTCAGTTAATGATTAGAGATATAAAGGGAGAAGTGTTGGTAAGTAAGAGGCTTACTTCTGATTCTTCAGAAATTGAAGAAACTAGCCAATTATCTGCTGGAATATATTTCTTGATGGTGAATTACTTTGGTAAGGTAGAAACCAAGAAATTCATTATTAGATAATGATTAGTTTCCAAAATTAGAGTTACAAACCGTAATGCTTTTTGTTCCATCAAAATAAGCCTGATTCTGGTCTGAGTTAAGTCCAATGTTTGTAGAACCTAATATTTCGTTTTCAAGAGGGCCAGAGGATTCAAAGTGTATTTTAACACTTCCATCAAAACGAATCAGGTCGTTATAACTAATTTGGGTATTGTTATCAAGCGACTCAAGAATAGTAACGCTTTTCCCAATGCCATTTTGTTCTTTTAAAGTAGTTAAGAAAGTAGCTACATCACCATCGCTGCTTAGGTCACCAAAATGAAGGTGTACTGGGTGCTCAGCTCCTGAAATCACATTGTTCAAAGTAATTTCAATTTGAGCTTTTCCGTCATTCCTTTCCCTAATCTTCAAAGTCCCTGTGGTGGTATTTCCTTCTACCGAACCTGGAATTAAGGCCAGTTCCATTTCATTATCGGTAAACTCAGAAATTTCATTTCCAGAATCACTACAAGACCAGGTATAAAATGTGACCAGTAAAATCAAACAAGATGAAAGTAACTTTTTCATAATTTTCAAATTAAGCAATTCTCTAAACTAAACGGTTTCAAACGTGCTTTGGTCTATAAACTGAGTGATTTTTATTACATAAAACCAACTGCTTTTTTTGCTCTTGCCAACACTTCTCTTGCTACTACTCTTGCCTTAACCTCGCCCTCTTCTAATTTTCTATTAAGCTCGTCAAGATTTTCCATATAGTAATTGAAAATTTCTCTTTCCTTGGCATACTTCTCTTTAATCAATTCGTAGAGCGCTGTTTTTGCATGCCCGTAACCGTAGTTTCCACCTTCATAATTGGCCCTCATTTCCTGAGTTTGAGCCTCTGATGCGATCAGCGAATAGATAGCAAAAGTGTTATCCGTATCTGGATCTTTAGGCGCTTCAAGCGGTGTGCTATCCGTAACAATCTGCATCACGTTCTTCTTGAGCGGCTTATCTGCTTGAAAAATATCAATGGTATTACCGTATGACTTACTCATTTTCTGGCCGTCAGTGCCTGGAATGGTCATTACCTTATCATTGATTTTTGCCTCGGGCATCTTGAATACTTCTCCATACTGGTTATTAAAAGTATTGGCCATATCGCGGGCCATTTCAAGATGTTGTCTTTGGTCTTTGCCTACGGGGACAAAATTGGCATCATACAATAATATATCGCAGGCCATCAACACGGGATAGGTAAATAATCCTGCATTAACATCTGAAAGCCGATCGGACTTATCCTTGAACGAATGCGCATTTGCAAGCATTGGGAATGGCGTTAGACAGCTTAGATACCATGTAAGCTCACAAACTTCTGGCACTCTAGATTGGCGATAGAAAGTGTTTTTATCTGTATCGAATCCAAAAGCCAACCAAGCAGCCGCCACAGCATTTGTATTATCAATTCTAGTTTGAGGATCTTTTATTGTTGTAAGCGAGTGTAAATCAGCAATAAAGAAGAACGATTCATTTTTTGGATCCTTCGATAATTCAATTGCTGGAATAATTGCTCCAAGCAGATTTCCTAAATGTGGTTTGCCCGAACTTTGTATACCTGTTAAGATTCTTGCCATGAATTTAATATTTGTCACAAATAAATGATTATTGACTGGTCGATTCAAGTCTTGGCTTGTTATTTTTGCTCTTCAACATATATTAAAATAGATACTCCTGTCGTCAATAGCATATGACTAAATTCTGTAGCCTTCTTTTCTTGATTTGTATTTCCACTTTAGTTTGGGCTCAATCGCCAGAATTGATTGATGTAGGGATGATTGATGGCGAAATCAATACTTTTTATGGTGAATTTCAATGGGAAAATAACTCTGCCGATACCATCCAGATTACCTTTTGGTCTGGAGAAGAACGATTGAAGCTTGAAAAGAAAACTATAAAAGCTAATCCAAGAGAAACTTTAGACATTCCTTTCACCATTTCTACAGAGGGCCACATAGGGGGATTTAAAATAGGACTGAGAGTTTTAAGTAAATCTGAGGTTATTCTGAAGGAGTATGTTGTGGCGGGAAGAATTCTAGCACCCGTTAAAGATGTTTTTAAAGCCTATAGGAATGTTTTTTGGCCGTTTCGTTCGAAATATCAAGTGGTTAATTTTAAGTCAGGCTTTATTGGAGATCAGTTGAGTGCGGAAATGATACTGTATAATTTTGGTGGGAAAGAAGTTAACTTGACTGACGCCAGTATTTCGGCCTATTATAATGTGAGCTTTCAGCCCATGGTTATTCCTCATAATAGCTTTGCGAAAATGAGTGTTGTACTCAAAACTGATTCTTTGTTAGCTCCTGGATTTGTAAAGGAAATGGTACAGGTGAAGGATAGAAACGATTCACTTATTTTCTCTATTCCGGTTCAGTTTACATTAGAGAATAAGCCTACAACGGCAAGCCCAGACTCGCCTTATTTATCGGTGAGCGATTTAGATCACGACTTTAAAGTGCTTGGAGTTAACGATAAAGGAAATGTTACGATTAAGCTGTCTAACTCAGGAAATGAACCTTTAGAGCTCTTCAAGATTGAAAGCAACTGTTCATGTTTGAAATATGATATCGATAAAGCAGTTCTTGCCTCGGGAGAATCCGTAGATATGGAAGTTACTTTTGATGCTACAAACCGATTGGGCTTTGAAAGAAAAACATTGGCAATTTTTAGCAATGATCCGCGAAAACCAACTGTGGTGATTACTTTTAGAGCTCATGTTAAATAAAGCCTAATCGACTTTCGGTCATATTTGAAGGTATGACTGAAAGTCAAATTTCAAATCAATAAGACAAAGTGTATTGTCAATTGGGCTATTAATAAATAAAAGCTAGCTTCAATTGATGATTTTATTCATCAATTCCATTAGCTTTTCATCATTCTTAATTGCGTTCTTAATTGCATTGATAAGGTACTCTGGTACTTTTTCTCCTTTGTTTAATTTTGATGAAAAGTCAGAAAACATATCAGTTACACTGTCTTTATCTTCAACCTTTTCTGAATACTTCAGTAACGTTTCAAAGTCCTTTAACATAGTTTGTTTAGACTCAGGTATTTTAGACGCACTGGCTTGATAATAAGAAATAGGTTTTTGTTCAACTGAATTTTTTAAAGCAATACAACCGTTATAGTCTTTTACAATTTGATCTATGTCGTTTCTCTTTAATTCCTTCTCATCAATTTTATCTGATACTTCAGGGCAATCAGAAAGGTAATCACTCATCAACTTTTTAAAGCCTACTATACCAGGTAGAGCAAAGGCAGCACCACCAAACTTTTGTAGTGCTATCATTCCAAAATCATCCATTCTGTTTGAGGTAGAATATTTATAAACACTCAAATAATCTTCACTTACAATCAAACCAAACCGATACTGTTCCCCAATTTTAATTGGTTTAATAAGGCCAAACTCTGGAATTGAAATGTCTTTTATACTAAATAACTCTACTGTTTCTTTATCCCTTCCATTTTTAACTACGGCATATGGCATACCATCTGAATTTGCTAAAAGCTGAACATCTCCCGTCATTGTTTCTCCTGAGAGTTTTGTTAGAATGTCTTGACCAGTGGCTGAGAATGAAAGAATTGAAAGGGTGAAAATAGATAGATATCGTTTCATATAGTTTTATTCAGTTAGCGAAGGTAGGGCATATTTTTTTTTAATTCCACAGAATTGATGAAGCTTAATGCAAAGGGTGTAACCATTTTGATTATTTTAACGCCAGAAACCAATTCCAATTATGGGCGAATTTTTAATAACAGATGATTCTGTTCAAAATAAGTTAACCAACGATCAAATGCTTGATAATCGAGATTTCTCGAATATTAAGAACGGAGCTGATTTAGAGCGTTTACTTCAAGAAAAAGGGAGAGATTATTCAAAGGCACTGTACAACCTTGAATATGAAAAACAACTAGAAAAACTGCAGGTGGAGTTGGTTAAACTTCAACATTGGATTGCCGAAACTAAACAAAGGGTTGCTGTAATTTTTGAAGGCCGCGATGCAGCTGGAAAAGGCGGAACCATTAAACGATTTACAGAGCACCTTAATCCACGATCAATGCGTGTGGTAGCCCTAAATAAACCTACCGATTTGGAAAAGGGGCAATGGTATTTCAGAAGGTATATAAAGGAACTTCCCTACGCAGGCGAAATGGTTTTCTTCGATCGTAGTTGGTACAATAGAGCGGTAGTAGAGCCTGTCATGGGATTTTGTGATGAAGAGCAGTATCAGCGTTTTATGCGTCAGGTACCAGAATTTGAACATATGCTTTTTGAAGATGGTGTTCATATTATAAAATTTTGGTTTTCAATAGGTAAGGACGAGCAAGTGAAACGCTTTAATGATAGAAGAGCAAATCCTTTAAAGCAATGGAAGTTAAGCCCAGTAGATGAGAAGGGGCAAGAAATGTGGCAGAAGTACACCTACTATAAAGAGCAAATGTTTGCCCAAACGCACAACAGTTTTAGCCCTTGGGTAATTATAAAAACCAATACTAAAAAGCAGGCTCGCTTAGAAAGCATACGCCACGTACTATCTAAGTTTGAGTACCCCGGGAAAAAAGATGCAGATATTGTTGTATTACCCGATCCAAATATTGTAATGAGGTTCCACCGATCAATTTATCATTTGATATAATGTCTGAATTAAAATACAACTTTACTGATAAGGAATTGAAGCTCTTAAACAGCAACAAGGCCATTAAACTACTGTTGAAGGACAAGAACAATATCAATCCTGAAAAGGTATTACGGTATGTTAAATACGAAAAGCGCCTTGAAGAATTTCAGGTAGAGCTTATCAAGCTTCAACAGTGGGCAATCAATGAAGGCAAACGCATTTGTTTATTATTTGAAGGTCGGGATTCGGCAGGTAAGGGCGGAGCGATTAGAAGGGTAACACACCACTTGAACCCCAGAAACTATAGAGTAGTAGCATTACCAAAGCCCTCAGAACAAGAACGTGGGCAGTGGTATTTCCAGCGCTATATAACTCGCTTGCCAAACCCAGGTGAAATTGTTTTTTTCGACCGTAGCTGGTACAATAGAGCGGTGGTAGAGCCTGTCAATGGTTTTTGTACCAAAGAGGAATATGAACGCTTTATGAGCGAGGTTAATAACTTTGAAACCATGTTGACCAACGATGGTATTATTCTATTGAAGTTCTATTTTTCGATTACAAAGAAGGAGCAAGCCTCTAGGTTTAAAGACATTATGGAAAACCCATTGAAGCGTTGGAAAATGTCGCCAGTGGATGAAATGGCGCAAGAGCTATGGGATTCCTATACAGAGTACAGAGTAAGAATGTTTGCAGAAACAAATACAAAAAACAATCCCTGGATTGTGTTGAAAGCCAATAAAAAGACTTCCGCAAGAATTCAAGTCATTAGGCATATTTTGGAAAAAGTGCCTTATAAGTAGCGGGTAAGCTTCTCTACTTGAGGTGGTATGAAATCATCACCAAAGGATCTTCTGGGTTAAACGCATTAGTGAAATTCAAAAAAGCCTGTTCTTTTTGATTGAACTTACTTTTCTCTTGTTGCAACTTATAGGCCTTCGCAAGAACGTTTTCAGAATCAAAGATCATAATGATATCACGATCATTAATTGTATGAGCCCAATAAAGGGGTAAGCCTCCGTCAACATCATTTTTAGCGGTAGTTTTTAAGACGATTTTAGATCCATTCTTAATATCATAAATCAAATGGTGACTATTACTTTTCGAAAACTGTGTTATTAAGAAGTTAGCGTTCCCTTGTAAACTCGGAGTATGATAAGCTTTATCCTTATTCTTATTCAAGTAGCCAATATAGTCGTTATATGGAGAATTATGTTCAAACATTTCAGGAGGTAAAGCGTCAGGAGAGAAGTCAAGGATAAATTCTGGAACAAAACTATTATCCTGTTTTTCATAGATTGTGTCATTAAAATAAGTGCTATAATGTGTTTTACTAGCTATGTTTTTCAAAATATTTCTCTCCCTAAAAGAGTGGGGGTCTTTTCCATTATGAATTTCGAGCAGACAGTCTGATTTTTTTGTCTCCAAATTATATTGAACCACTTCACAAGACTTTCCATTTCTCCCGAGTTCATTCGGTATTTTACCTGTTTGAAATTGGTAATCATTACCTCTTTTTAAGAATGCTTGTGCAGAGAAAGGTAATTTTTCACTCCTCTCAAAAATGCCTTGATTATCATAAAACACCAGTTTTCCTCTAGCATCCAGCACTTCAACCTTGCCCTTGTCCACTAAAAAGTCTTGAATTGATAGGTATTGGTTGGGGCCTTGTCCTGGTTTGGTAATGGCAAATTGGAAGTTGCCTTTTAAATCATAAACCGAGAGTGATCGACCTGAGTAGTAATCAAAAATATAAATCAACCCATCTTCAATCAAAACCTTATCAATTCTGTAGGCACGGTGTTCTGGGTGGTCTTTCAGAGCGGTATAACTGATGTGATCAATCACATCCGACAGTTCACTTACCTTGATATCAGCAATAGAAATCACCTCAATATCTTCAGAAGTAGACTCGGAGCTCTGTTTGCCAGAATTAGAGCCACAAGATGAAGTCAGAAAAATAATTGTGATGATTAACCCAGAAATTAAAAGTGTCTCTTTGGTTGATTTCATAAATATAAACTTAACGAATATATTTCTGTGTTCAGATCAAAATCAAGCCACTAACCATGTTGTGAGGCAGTAGGTTTGTCGATGTTTTGAATCTAACTTTGCAGCAGATAAAATAACAATCACTTTAGAGATAAATACTCTACGCTATGCAAAAGACTATCAAAACTACACTTCGCCCCGAAGAAGCGTTCAATCCAGAAGTATTTGAGGCTATTATTCTGAAAAGGGCCAACATAACCAACCCCAAAAGTGCTCAGGTACGGGCTTTGAAACGCTCCATTGATGCACGTTCGCGCAATGTGAAAGTCAATATCGAAGCGCAAGTTTTTATTAACGAAGAGCTTCCGCCTGTAATTTCCTATAAAAGAGATTATCCGGTGGTCACTAACGCCCAACCAGTTATTATAGTAGGTTTTGGCCCAGCTGGAATGTTTGCCGCATTGCGTTTGATCGAATTGGGTTACAAGCCCATTGTTATTGAACGAGGTAGCGATGTACAGAAAAGGAGACGCGATCTTGCTGCCATCAACAAAGAGCATATAGTGAACCCTGAATCCAACTATTGTTTTGGAGAAGGAGGAGCAGGTACTTTTTCTGATGGTAAACTTTATACTCGTTCCAAAAAACGTGGCGACATTCTCAGAGCCTTAGAGATTTTAGTTGCCCATGGTGCTACTGAAGATATTTTAGTAGATGCCCATCCGCATATTGGCACCAACAAGTTGCCCAAAGTGGTGCAAGAAATCAGACAGAGCATTATGGATGCTGGTGGAGAAATTCATTTCGATACCAAAGTTGCTGATTTCATTATCAAGGAAAAAAGAATGACAGGAGTGGTTTTGGCAGACGGCTCTAAGGTAGAAGGCTTAGGTGTTATTCTGGCTACGGGTCATTCCGCTCGAGATATTTTCCATTTACTACAGAAGAATGAGGTATTGATTGAAGCCAAACCTTTCGCTTTGGGCGTAAGAATTGAGCACCCTCAATCGCTAATCGACAAGATTCAATACCATAGCGATACCGATAGGGGCGATTTTTTGCCAGCATCCTCTTACGCACTTGTTCATCAGACTTACCATGAGAGCAAACAAAGAGGCGTGTTTAGTTTCTGTATGTGTCCGGGAGGCTTTATTGTGCCTGCCGCTACTGCTCCGGGCGAAATCGTAGTCAATGGAATGAGTCCTTCAAGAAGAGATTCAGCCTTCGCCAATTCTGGAATTGTTTCGGCTGTCGAGTTAGAAGACCTTACCGCATATTCCAAATTTGGTGCTTTGGCGGGAATGGAATTCCAGAGAGAAATAGAACAACGTGCTTGCCAGATTGCAGGTGGAAACCAAACGGCTCCTGCTCAGCGCATGACTGACTTTGTCAATGGTAGGATTTCATCTTCCCTAAATGACACTTCCTATCAGCCAGGATTAATGTCTGTAGATATGCGTGAAGTGTTGCCTGAGTCGATTCACTTAAGGTTGAGAGATGCCTTTAAAGGCTATGCCAAGAAAATGAAGGGCTATTACACTAACGAAGCACAAATAGTAGGAGTAGAGAGCCGAACTTCTTCGCCAGTAAGAATTCCAAGGGATAAACACAGCTTAGAGCATGTGGAAATCAAAGGCTTATTCCCGTGCGGGGAAGGAGCAGGTTTTGCTGGAGGCATTGTTTCTGCTGCCATGGATGGCGAGAAATGCGCTGAAAGCTTGATAGCTGGTTTGAAGAGAAAGTAATAAGATACCTGTTAATGCATAGGTGAATTTAGGTTTAGTTAAAACCCTCGTTATAAACGAGATTGGTTGTCTTGAAATACATTGTGAGGTGTATTTGAGTAGCACATAAGGATTTTGCTCCTACGAGTTGAAGTCGTTCACCTCCTGATTAATACCTCGGTAATACTCTACTGTGGAATACCAAGAAGTTCTCCCGATTAAGCTTAATGTTTTCATTTTGTAGTTTCAGTCAATTGTTGAGTTTTGCCTTTTTAAGTTCGGTCTCAATCTCTTTGTAAACATGAATGAATAATTTGACGCATTTTGAGTTAAGGCCTCGATCAAAAAAAGTATCCTTTAGAGAAGTGCTTTCAACCCTAACTTGCCCTGTGTTAGTAATACTGACCATTATCTTCTCTGTCCACGGTTTGTCTGCATCATTAGCTCTTCTTGCTTCTAGATGTTTTGAATCGATATAAACCAATGCCCATTCAAGCCTTTTGAAAACCGCCATGGCAGTTTGTTGGACTAAGTCGTTGTCACTTGAAGAGGTGAATGTTTCGGTAAAACTGGGCCTAAACCGGAAGCTAGATGTTCCACTAATGGACTTTTTAAACTCATCGTATCGCTCTTCTCCCTTATAAGGGTTTTTCTTATGCTCAATTTCTTTAGCTAACCTTCCGTCCTTTTCTCGTTTTTCTAACTCCCAACGCGCGGCAGTCTTTGCTTCTTCAAGATATGCACTACCTGATGAAATTATACTATTCAATTCATCTGAGCTTTTGGAGGCCATTTTTGTTGAGAATGAATTGCTGTTTTTCATAGAACTTTAATCCCTTTTATGGTCTAAATTTCTTGAAAACTATGATACTAGAATGTCCATCCATCAAATAAAATAGACCCGTTGTTACCCTAACCTAATTCCCCTTCATTTGCTGAACAGCCAGAATAAGGCTGTCAGCCATTTCTCTTTGCTCATCACTTTGGGCAATGGTTTTAGCCTTTTCTAATTGTTCAATGGCCGCATCATAATCACCTAACAGGCCTTTAGCATAACCTAAAAGTGCAGCAGCTTCAAAGTGAGTAGGATCTATTGCAGCGGCTTGAGTAAGTAAATTGGCCGCGAACTGAAGCATTGAAATATCTTCTTCATCCTCAATGATTTCAAGACCATTGCTAAACAAGAAATCGACTTTTGAATCTTCGTCCACATGGTTATTCATGTAGCTGTTTACTTCAAACTGATATTTTTGATAGTTCTCTCGTTGTCCAAAGTATATCTTTTTGGTAATAAAGGCGGCTTCAGGAATTTCCATTTCCGGGAGAAATTGAGGGATCACCTCACGAATTAATTGATAGAGTAAGTTTTCATCACCGTATTTAATGGCCAACTGGAGGTTGTCATTATAAACGGTTTTGAAATAATCATGGTATTCATCTAAACCATGTGCTTCAACAATCAGGTCTTTATTGTTAATGATATAGCTATAAGGCACAGAACTTAGTTGGTTCTCGAACCTAGACACCAGCCAAAGGTTTTCAATATTGTTTAAATAATCATCAAGCTTTAACTGACTGATGTAGTCTTTTGCGACTTCAGCAGCCCGTTCGAAGTTCTTGCCCTCGAGAATTCGGATCAGTTCTAGCTTCTCCTCATTGGTGGCGATCAAATCATCATATTTCTCTTCTAACTCAGGAAGTAGGGCGTAATCATCTACCGCTCTTTGTCCATACGCCATTAGTTGCGGAGCAGGAACAAAACCCAAAACGGTATCGAATACTTCTTGCTTTTCGGTTAGAAAGAGTAAAGTCGGTAAACTAGATATTTTAAATGCATAGGCCAATACTTCTCCATATTCCGATTCAGTATCAAACTTTACATTAATAAAATTTTCATTAAAGTATTTGATTACCTGTTCGTTAGTATATACTTCTTCATCTAATTGATGACAGTAAGCACACCAGTCGGCATAAGCATCTACAAACAAAAGTTTTTTCTGTGCTTTAGCCATTTCAAGTACTTTTTGCCAATCCTTTTCACTCGTGATTTCATTGAAATTAAGTGTATCGTTGGCAAAGCTTAAGGTGTAGATGAAAAATGATATTGCTAATAATGGAACTCTCATAAATCTTTTGGATGTTCGGAACTGGATAACGTGTGTACTATACTCACATTGCAAGTGCAAAGTTATTCATTTAGTTTCATGTCAATCGTTAATTATAGTTAAGTGAAAAGAACGGTAATCATAGGGAGCAATCCTAAAACCAATAATTACGCATTCCTTGCTGCAAATAGACTTCAAGATCATGGTCATGAGTTTATTCCTGTTGGTATTAGCGAAGGCCAAGTTTTGGGTAAATCAATTATGAATATTCATGATAAACCTGAAATAGAAGAAGTAGATACTGTTACACTTTACATCAATCCACAGCGGCAAACTGAATGGTATGATTATATCCTTTCATTGAAGCCAAAGCGTATTATTTTCAATCCTGGAACTGAAAATCAGGAACTTAAAAAGAAGGCCGAAGCTCAAGGTATAATTTGTGAAGAAGCCTGTACTTTAGTGATGCTTTCAGTGGGCAATTTCTAAGTTATTTTACGTATCTTCGTACGTTGTATGAGGGCGGTCTAAAATCCTTAAGATTTAATTCCTAAACCGACCGTAACCTCCTTTTTTAACAGTTTTTATTCACAATGAGCGAAGAAAAAAAGAATCAAGAATATTCAGCGGTTAACATTCAAGTATTAGAGGGTTTAGAGGCGGTTAGAAAGCGGCCAGCCATGTATATTGGAGATATTGGAGTTAAAGGACTTCACCATATGATTTGGGAAGTAGTAGACAACTCTATTGATGAAGCCTTAGCAGGCCATTGCGATACAATCACAGTTACTATTGAAGAAGATAATTCGGTAATTGTAACAGATAACGGTAGGGGAATCCCAACCGATATGCACGAAAAAGAGGGTAGATCGGCACTAGAGGTTGTAATGACAGTACTTCATGCTGGTGGTAAATTTGATAAAGACACATATAAAGTTTCTGGAGGTCTTCATGGTGTAGGTGTATCCTGCGTTAATGCGCTTTCATCAATGATGTTAGTGACTGTTGAACGTGGTGGTTCTAAATTCCAGCAAGAATATTCAATAGGCATTCCTAAGTACCCGGTAAAAGAAATAGGCACTTCTGATAGAACAGGTACTACTGTTCATTTTAAACCAGATGGTGATATTTTTACGGTTTTAGAATACAAATACGAAACTGTAGCAGGAAGACTAAGAGAACTGTCATTCTTGAATGCAGGGATCACAATTACACTTACAGACAAAAGAGAAAAAGACGAAGAAGGAAACTTCATTGGTGAAGTATTCCATTCTGAAGGCGGTTTGAAGGAGTTTGTTGAGTACTTAGATGCTACTCGCGAAAAGCTGATTGAAGAACCAATTTATATTGAAAATATTAAGGGCGAAGTACCTGTTCAGGTAGCCATGAGTTATAACTCATCTTATGCTGAAAATGTGGTTTCATATGTAAACAACATTAACACCATTGAAGGTGGAACTCACGTTTCTGGATTTAGAAGGGCTTTAACCCGAACCTTAAAGTCTTATGCAGATAAATCTGGTTTGCTAGACAAGGTTAAAATAGATATTACCGGAGACGACTTTAGAGAAGGGCTTACGGCCATTATTTCTGTAAAAGTAGCAGAACCTCAATTCGAAGGTCAAACAAAGACTAAGCTCGGCAATAATGATGTTATGGGTGCAGTTGAATCTGCCGTAGGAGAAACCCTTCAGTATTACTTAGAAGAAAACCCTAAAGCGGCTAAAACCATTGTGCAAAAAGTGATTCTTGCAGCACAAGCGCGACATGCCGCAAGGAAAGCACGTGAAATGGTACAAAGAAAGAATGTGCTTTCTGGTACTGGCTTGCCAGGTAAACTTGCCGATTGCTCTGAAAAAGATCCTGCACTTTGCGAACTGTATCTTGTTGAGGGAGATTCTGCAGGTGGTTCTGCCAAGCAGGGTAGAGATAGAAATTTCCAAGCAATTCTTCCATTAAGAGGTAAAATTCTGAATGTAGAAAAAGCACAAGAACATAAAATTTACGATAATGATGAGATCAAGAACATGATCACAGCATTGGGTGTTTCCTTCGGTACCGAAGAAGACGATAAGGCTTTGAACATGACTAAATTGCGTTATCATAAAATCGTAATTATGACGGATGCGGATATTGATGGTAGTCACATTCGTACTTTGATTTTGACCTTCTTCTTTAGGTACATGCGACCTTTGATCGATGCAGGTTACTTATACATTGCGCTTCCTCCTTTGTATTTGCTGAAAAAAGGTAAAGACCAACGTTATTGCTGGAATGAGCAGCAAAGAGCTCAACTGACTAAGGAAATGGCTGGAGATTCTGGCAAAGAAGATTCTGTAAGTATTCAGCGCTATAAAGGTTTGGGAGAAATGAACCCAGAACAACTTTGGGAAACTACAATGGACCCAGAGTCTAGAAGTATGAAACGGGTAACTGTAGAGTCAGCTGTGGAAGCAGATCACTTGTTCTCTATGCTTATGGGAGATGAAGTTCCTCCTCGTAGAGACTTTATCGAGAAAAATGCAAAATACGCTAAGGTTGACGTTTAAGGCCTTGTAGCCATAGACTTAAAAACCCCGTTAATCTCTCAAGGTTAACGGGGTTTTTGCTTTATATAAAGCATTTGTAATTAGCTTTTTAGCGACAATTGTTTGAATTAAAAAACAACTACAACAAAAGAAGATCTTTAATTACTGAATCTCGCCAGAACCAATCAACTCGTTATCATCATACCAAGCCACAAACTGTCCAGAGGCAATCCCTTTCTGATGGTTTTCAAAAATGACATAAAGACCATTTTCTTCCATAAAAAGCTCAGCTCTTTCTAGGGGCTGTCTATATCGAATACGGGAGTCATAAGTTCTAGATTCTCCCGCTTTTAAAGCCAAGTCTGGGCGCACCCAATGCACTTGCTCTTTCGGTACAAATAGTCCCTTTCTCAATAGCCCAGGATGGTTCTCACCTTGACCAGTATAGATCACGTTTTCCTTCGTGTCTTTTTCAATCACAAAGAGAGGTTCTGGCGTTCCACCTACAGCCAAACCTTTACGCTGGCCAATAGTGAAATAATGAGCTCCATTGTGTTCACCTATCTTTTTACCATCTGTAGATGCATATTCATAGGGCTTTGAAAGGTGTTTTAGCTCTTCTAGCTTTGTATCAAAATGAGACATCTCTTTTTCAAAGAAAGAACTAAAATTAGCTGAATTTGGCTCTAATTCACGTATCTCGCCTTTTTTAGGTGCAAGCTGCTGCTGTAAGAAATCAGGCAATCTTACTTTTCCGATAAAGCAAAGTCCTTGTGAATCCTTTTTGTCGGCTGTAATTAAATCGGCCTCTTTAGCAATGGCCCTTACTTCGGGTTTCTGTAAATGTCCAATAGGAAAAAGCGCTTTGGCCAATTGCTCTTGGCTTAGCTGACACAAGAAATAGGACTGATCTTTATTTTGATCAGCTCCAGCTAAAAGCCGATGAATTTCCTTTCCATTTTCAACAATAGTTTCCTTTTGACAGTAATGGCCAGTGGCCACGAAATCTGCTTTGAGCTTCATGGCAGCTTTCAAGAAAATGTCAAATTTCACTTCGCGGTTGCAAAGAATATCAGGGTTTGGAGTACGACCTTTTTCATATTCGGCAAACATATAATCTACAATACGCTCTTTGTACTGCTCACTCAGATCGATTACATGAAAAGGAATTCCAAGTCTTTCAGCCACAGCCAAAGCATCATTGCTATCTTCCACCCAAGGGCATTCTTCCGAAATAATCACAGAATCGTCTACCCAATTGCGCATAAACATTCCAATTACCTCGTAACCTTGCTCAATCAGTAAATGTGCTGTAACACTTGAATCTACACCACCAGATAGGCCTACAACTACTCTTTTTGCCATTAATTTGAATTATGAATTAGGCTAACATCATTTTTTCAAAAATAGTTGATTTGAAAGTGAAAAAGTAATTGACTGAAGGATAAGCTAATCAAGTGTTTGTCTTTTGTTTTCAAAGGACAACTAAAACAAAGTGTCACAAGCGTTTTCAGCCTGTGACACTAATATAATTAAGTTAGTGATCAGAGTTACTAGCCAAGGCTGCTAGCATAATTATTAAGGATAGTTTTAGACATAGTTAGGAACAAGATCAGCTTGTACAAAATCATCTATATTTGATTTATTTGATCCGTGGAAAATTAAGATTCCAGCCATGACCAAAGCTACTACGGCAGCAATAATTGCGATGGAAAAGCCAATTATAACCAAGGCTATTCCTGCAATAGCACAGACTACTAAGGCAGTAGCCCACGCTGCAATTGTTGCTATTGCAATAACTCCTCCCGCTGCTAAAAGCCCAATTAAACCCGCAATAATGCCCAAAACAGCCGCGACAACAGTTGCAACAATTCCAGAAATGATACCAACAGCTACAGCTATTTCTTTAATTAACTTTATTACCTTTTCATTATTAGGGTCAAGTTGCTCAGGTTGAGGAAGTGTTTGTGGTGGTGTCTCTCCGCTTATTACTCTACATAATGTAGCTGCATTTGGATAAAGAGACTTAAAGTCTGTATGAGAGCCTAAAAGTGATATAAACCTTTTCATTGTATTAAAATCCTTAAGCTTTTCTATGGGCTTCATGTTTTGATAGTTCATCAATCCTCCATCTAGTCCGCTAAAAAAATTATACACCAAATGCGGGAATCTTGTAATTTCATTAAGAAATTGAGACGAAGCATTTACAGTAAATCTCACAATATCCCATGGCCAAAGCCACGTAAAAGCTGAACCTTGAGGTGTTCCAGATGATAAACCACCTAAGGCCATTTGATTTTGAAGCAGCTCTTCATGAGCGATTGTTAAGTAATTATTTGGTGCTTGTTTGAAATGGAAAACTGATACATGACGATCCATATCTTTGATTAATCGCGTATGGTCTGCGTGTGTGGACAATTGTCTAAGTAATGGGTGTGACAATCTTAACAATGGACTCACTTCACCTTCAATGTTCGATGGAGTCTCACTTTTCTTTTCTTTAATTGTTGACATAGTTTTAAAGTTTATTTGGTTAGAAAAAATTATGAAGTAAAGGTAGAGCGTTGGGTAGGCTCAGGTAAGCGTGCAAACAATGGAAAGTAAAACCACGGGAAAACCCCTGAATTTCCGGTTGTTTTCCACCTTTTTATGAGAGTTGTTTCAAGTGTAAACCGGTGTAATCAACTGAATTACACTTGATTAAATGATTGTTTTGCTAGTTCAATATATTTGCTTTAACCAAGTTTTCTATTCAATTTCGGCTTGTACTTCACTTTAAATATATTGTACTATGCAAGTAGAAAAGGCTATTGACTATATTGACAATTGGAAGAAATGTGATATCTCTCGTTTGGTTAATCACTTCCATTTTATCAAGGGAAAGGATATATCTTCCCAGTATCAAAGGGTTCAATCAATGACCTTAAAAACAGATTCTTTAAAAGCCTCACTTTTAAAGAATGATATTAAGAGTATGGCAATTCATATGGGCTTGAGTAAGGCCCAGGCAAAACCAGAAGAGTTGTCTTTCAGTCCTGTATTTAGCGTAATAGGTACTATTGGTAAACCGACTTATGATGACTTTTCTATATTAGAAGAGGAGCCTAAAGGGATTGTGCCTGAATCTTTTAAACAGGCACTTTCAAACAACTGGTTAATGACAGATCAATCTATGATTGATGACCTTTTTGTTGCTGTGTCTACTGATAAGAATTCACCGCAATTACAGCGTTTACATAGCTATCAGATTACAAGGGAGATCAATGACCTTTTATTCAGTATTCTAACAGACAAAGGAATTGTCTCAAAAATGAAGAGTCTTCATTTCCATTTAGGAGCAGACATGAACAAGTATTCCGACAAATATGCTTTTACTTTTTCGCCAGTAATTGAACTTGTAATTGAAAAGTTGGATGATGAAGAATTGTTGAGAGTTGCTAAACTCGGAATGCGCTCAAACATATCATTAATGGACGATGAAGACGACTCAATCTTTATTGAGTATTTAAAACCCTGTCCTTCAACTTGTAACGAATAGTTTTGGATCAAAAAGAATTCTATTCACAACTCGTTATGGTGCCCTATATTCTTATAGGGCTATGTTTGTTTATAGGGATGGTTCGCTTTAAGAAGCTATCAAGTACTCAACGATTATTATTTTGGCTGATTCTGGCTACGGTAATAACTGAAACAGTTTCTGAGGTTTTATGGAGAAAGGAAATGAACAACTTTCCTGTTTTTCATTTTTATGCAATCATCGAGTTCAGTTTAATTTTCACAATCTACTATCGGGCTTTATATCCAAGGTTTTCTAATAAGTTTCTGTATTGGACCTTAGGCGGGTTTTTAGGGTTTGCGATATTCAACGCTCTTTTTTTACAAAGCCTTTTTACTGCTAACTCCAATGTAACCACGTTGAGCAGTGTTATTTTAGTCGTTTTATGCTTGCTGTACTTTTATAAGACTCTGAAAGATTCAAAACTGATTCATTTAGAAAAAAGCATTATGTTTTGGGTGAGTACAGGCGTGCTTATTTATTTTTCGAGTAGCCTAGTTTTGTTCACTTTCGGAAACCTATTGGTATCGGAATCAATCAGCGATACAATGAGCATTTGGGTGGTTCATGTTTGCTTCAATATATTCTACTATTCACTTTTAAGTATTGCATTATGGATGAGGTCAGCGAATTAAACACCAATATACTTTTAGTAGGTATGTTGGGCATGTTTGTGCTTGCCCTGTCTATAATCTTCTTTATAGTGGTTTATCAAAGAAGACTTTTGGCACAACAAACAAAACATAAAGAGTTGGAGGCAGCTCACCAACTAGACTTATTAAAGGCTTCGCTTAAAACACAAGAACTTGAAAGAGTCAGAATTGCCAGAGATTTACATGATGAAGTTGGTGCAATGCTTTCTTCTACAAAGCTGTATTTTAATCAGTTGGAACTAGAAGAGGATAGAGGGCAGTACCTAAACCTAATCGACAAGGTGAATCATTTGTTCGATGAAACTATTCATTCGGTAAGGCGAATATCACAAGATTTGCGCCCTGTTATATTAGATAACTTAGGTCTTGTAGAAGCCATTCGTTTCTTTTCCGATCAGGTTAATGAAGTTGCCGAGTTTTCAGTACACCTTACCACAGATTACTCAAATGGTTTATTAAGTAAGAGTGAAGAACTTTCAGTTTATAGAATTGTACAAGAGCTGCTAAACAATGCTTTGAAACATTCAAAGGCCACCGAGGTAAAATTAACACTAACGAGTTCCGCATCGAAAACCATACTTGAATACATAGACAATGGTATTGGAATGCCGTCAGGTGCTGTACTTCAAAAGAGCAATTCGTTAGGGTTGAAAAATATGGAAAGTAGAATAAGTATATTGAACGGACGGCTTGAAATTATTGAACCGAAGAATGGGGGGACAAAAATTAGAATTGAGATTTAATCTGTGATGGAAACCATAAAAGTTGCTATAGCCGATGATCATAGCCTTTTTAGAGAGGGTTTAAAGTTTATTCTGGCTAAAATGAGTGGTATTGAACTCATATTAGAAGTGAGCAATGGAATAGAGCTATTAAAGGGCTTTGAAAAAGAAGTGCCAAATGTAGTTTTGCTTGATTTAGAAATGCCAAATGGTGATGGGGTTGAAACCTGTAAACAATTGAAGAAGGATTATCCTGAGGTTAAGGTTTTGGTACTTACTATGCACAGCGAAGAACGGATGATTTCCTATTTGATGGAGATTGGCGCCAACGGATATCTGTTAAAAGACATTAGGCATGATGTATTAAAAAATGCCATAGAAGCTGTTTATACACAAGGGTTTTATTTCACCAATGAGGTGTCGAAATCACTACTAGAGGGGTTGAAAAAACATAGTAGACAAGTTCCTAAATTTGGTATGGAAGTTAGTTTAAGCACAAGAGAAAAGGAAGTTTTAGAATTAATAGCCAAGGAATTAACCACCCTAGAGATAGGGGAAAGACTATTTATAAGTGAAAGAACGGTAGAAGGGCACCGTAAGAATTTACTGTCGAAATTTGATGTAAAGAACACTGCCGGCCTTATTCTAAAAGCCGTAAAGCAGGGCTTCTTACAAGTTTAACCTAGAGTTTAATAATTATCTGGCCCTGCGAAATCTAAGGCGTAGTCGGCTACAATAATTCCATTGGCTGAAAACAGATTTCCTTTGTTCATTAGCTTAGTAGGGGTGAGAGAAGTAGAAATAACATGTGCACCACCCTGATAAGAACCTATTGTGATTTCAGAAATTTGTGATGTTGTTCCATCAGCTAAAAAAATACTCCATTGGGTAGATATATCTTCTGACTTCCTCAATTTACCATCTCCTATTAGAATTTTTTGTTCTGGAGAACAGATTAGACTTTTACCATTTGCAAGTGTGATATGAACCATAGTCTCTGTAATAGGAGCATTGCCCGTACCACTCGACATTACTACATCGAGTAGGCCACCACTGGTGAGCCCGTTATCATTAGAATAATTGAAGGTTTTGATTTGAGATCCAACTACAATGTTATGAATGATGACTGTTTCGTCATAAGAAATGGCTACAAGCGTATTTGAGTCTAAAGACATAGTGTGTTGTTCTAGGTGAAAGGATTGGAATAAAGTGTTTAAATTCAGCTAACATTTTGAAAGAATAAGCCTTTTGCTTAATGTCTTTCTAAGAAACCGTTATATGCACTTGAGGCAAGTCCGTTTCATTATAACTGTTGATATAGTATTCAACTGTAGCTCCGGCTTGAGGCCTATAGCTAAGACTTTGATCGCTGGCAGTTACATTTTTAGCAACCTTTTGTACATTGTTTTCATATATAGCGAAGTTGGCAGTTCCAGTAGCTAAATTTGATAATGTCATAGTAATGCTTTGAAGCCCATCGAATTTGCCAGTAAATAATGACCTCTGAGCTGAAGGGTCTTTTGCTAATCGGGCATAAAGTTCAAGAATTTTCATAATAAGTGCTTTTGGTCAATTTCCTACTCATTGGACTTTTCGGATTACTCCCTGTTTTTCTCTGTTAGAGTCAGTTCTTAAATAAAGAATCGTTTGAAGCATTGAATGCTCATACCTGAGTAGATTCAATGTCAACTCAAATTTGAATGATTCTGATAATGATACTTTACCGCAAAAGGGTGGTTGTGCCCGATACCTAGAAAGAGGTATTGGAAGAGGTGATGAGAAGAAAACTAAGTATTGATTATTTGGCGATTTGCACTTTCAAACCTCAAAATATTAAATCGATTGAGTCATGTTTTTGGAGAATTCAAACGGTTTTACAACTGACTGTCATTACCACTTAGTAAGTCGAAAGCCGATTCTAAAATTAAGGCTTGATTGATTTTTATCAGAATATGCTGAACCTCTGTTGCTGTAAAGGCCATATGGTAATTAGATTTTGCATTGCCAATTACTGCTTTCAAGCCTTCAGGGTGACTCACTGTATAGTTTAATGGCTTAAGCGATTCAAGCATTTTCTGGAAAAGCCTAAACTCCTTTTTGCTAAAATCAATAAATAGATTGCGGTAATTAAGGTTGTATCTGCTACAACAACTGCACTTTGATATCTGCAAAGAGTTTGACTCTGCTAAAATTGTCAATTGGTGAAGATCTCCCATGTTATTTTAAGCTTCTAGGGCAGTGTAAACATCCAACATTAGCCGAGCTTCCTCCATTAAGTTTTGAAACTGTGAAAACTCATCATGGTTGAAACAGAACTGTACATCAGGATGACAAGTGGTCACAATAATGTACAGCTCGTGATTTGGGAAAAGAATTGCCCCTTCATTGAAATTAAGACTTTGTACACCTTCAGAAAAATGCTCGAATTCAATTACATCAAAGCCCGAAAGAATGTTGTTATAGAAAAGCCCGATACGTTTACAACAGCCACAGTACGAAACATTGAAATGATTACCTTCTGCAAGAATTTTAGTCTGACATTGATTCATGGGCTATTTGTTTTGTGAGTTTTTTTAGGTGTACATTTTGTTATTCCGATACCGTATTAATCATACCTTCCTTTTTCCATGTCAATAAAGTTTTAACCAACACTATATTGGCCACGAGCATTAAGCCCAGAATCAGTATTTCTGAAAAATTTGAAGCCTCGTGTAGTATGGCTGTAACCACATGATATGCATTAAACAACCCTAGAATTACAGCCCAGAAAATCGATGTAACTCTAAACCAAGCAGCTTTTATTTCGAGTGTGAACAAACAGAAAAGCATTGATGCTCCTTCTAGACCAATTCGCCAAAGATGATGGTCTACAGGTACTATTCCCGTTGCACCTTCCATCATTACACTTTCGTAATAATAGACACTGAATAGTCCGTAAATGTGATGTATGATATAACCAATGGCGATAAACAGCCAAAGAAATGCAATTTTAGATTTCATGTTTTCTATAGTTTTAAGGTTTGAATTATTGTAAATTAGTTCAGGGTATTCTTGTCGATAGAATGTTACAAGCTCCTTCAGCAACTGCTTGTGCTCGACTTTTTCTACAGGCCGTTTTAGTTTTTTCAGTACAGCAAAAGTCATTGCGGCCATAGCAAGCCAAAAGAGGTCAATAATTAAAATAGGGAAGGCGTTATTGGAATAACTTACCCAAAGCCAGTTACCAGAAATTAAACCATTAACAACTGGAATTATCAGGCCCAAATAAGCAGCCAATCGGAGTGACCAGAGCGTAGTAAAATAATTGTCTCGTTTAAAGCGGAAGTATAAAGTGGCCAATAACCAGCCAATAAAAAATACAGCATATAAGATTGACTGACGCTCTGGGTCTAGCGAGCGAGGCAAGGCTTTGGCAACAATAAATGAGAAGGCGATAATAGGGTAAAGGCTTAAACAGATGGCCATATAAATGTGTCCCACCTTTCGGTTAAACAACCTTTGATGTATTGGAATCACCTTTCTATTACGTGCTTCTAACCAAATGAGCACGCCCGATATAATGACAAAACAGGTAACAAGTGCCAAAATGAAGTAGAGTATTTTCAAAGGGAAACCACCAAAATCACCAAAATGGAGTGATCGTACTGTATGTTCCACACTCTCTAAGTAACTAGTTTCAAAAGGGTTCTTTTCTGAAAAAATTGCTCCGCTGCTTACCTCGTACACAATTCGACCAGTTCCCATAAATTTGTCTTTCGAATTGGCCTTACCGTCTATTTGGAACTTCATATTTTCAGCTCCATAATTCTTTATATACACTTGGAGAGGCTCAAATCCAGGCCATTTTGTCTGCGTCTGATCTATAAATTGGTTTATCTGTAACGGCCTATCTGTCTTACCTTCAAGTTGGTAAGTTTCCGTCATAGGGCGCAGATCTGTTAATAATTTGGCTTGGTCTCCACTATAGAGATAATTGGCTGGAATTAGCACCAATGCAGAAAGGCACAAAAAACAGCTGGTAAGTGCAAAAATAAACTGAAACGGAAGCCCAATCATACCAAGCGCAGTATGGGCATCTGTCCATACGGTTTTCAATTTTACTTTGGGGCGGAAAACATAAAAGTTAGAAATGATTTTCTTCCAGTGAACAATAACCCCAGTAACTATGGCAAAAAGGAAAAAGAAAGCAACCAAGCCTGCAATGTAAATACCAATGGTGGGTATTTGAGAAAAGAAATGAAGTCGGTATATCAGCTCTCCAATACTATAGAAGCCATAGTAGTCTGATTTTTCATAGGTTAAAGTGTTAATGAAGAAATACGATTTCTGGCCGGGCTTGTATACTACCGTGCCGTCTTGTGATGGGCTTAAAAGCACATAAAGTTGCTGTTTGGCATCTGGTAATAACATGCGGATATCGCGGCCGTAGAGATCATAACCTTCTTTTTCCATTGTAGCAATGGCCCTTTCATAATCTACATTATAAGCCTGTTCAAGGTCTATGGGCTCACCTTTTTCCCAAGCAGTAATTTCATCCTTAATTAGAGCAAATGCTCCACAGAAAAACAGCACAAACAGTACTGCACTAATAATAATACCGCTTACGGTATGTGTATGAAAAAAAACGTTGTATAGTCTCTTGCTCACAGTTTTAAAGTATTGGATGGTTGGTTTGTAGTGAATTGACAAGTAGGCTCAGTAACAGTGCTACAGATGTATAAATTGCTAGGGCTTTCCATCCACTTTTGAATAGAAAGACCACAATAAAAAGTGTCATCCAAAGCAGATAGAGCGAAAATATAGATGTTATTAAAACAATCTTATGATCAGTAACCAGGGCCAAACCAACATGGAATAAGGCCGATATGGCATACCCACCGATTAGTCCCGCAGTTATTTTGGCAAATCTTTGAAAACCGTTTTGAGTCAGATACTTAGTATTCGCTGGCATAATCAGAAGAGAATTTCTAAGGTGAAAAGGAGAAGAGTAATTGCCATAAAGCCTTTGAGTGAAAAAAGCTTCAGAGGCACTAGTAAAATGCCCAAACTGAACACAGTCATGATTAAAATGGTGAACCATAATATGCCCGTTCCCACTCCGTATAAATACATGAAACCTCCTGTAGAAATAAGAATAAGCCCCAGCCCAAAGTATTTAAAATACGGAACGACAATGGGGAGTTTCTGCAGTGTGTTTTTGAATTGGCTTTCTTCCGCCTTTTTAGAAGAGCTATAGCAGAACATAAATCCAAGTGTACAAAAGAGGGATAAAAGTGAAATCATGTCAATCAGAAGAAATGTAACATCCTTGCCATATAGCAAGGATGTTCTCTGTTAAAAATGGCTGTTATTAAAACTTGTAAATGAAATTAGCCATCAAGCTTCTCGGTTCTTGGGGAGTAATGGTCGACCATCCCTTATAATATTCTTTATCCAAAGCATTGTTGAGTTTCAGCCCAATTCTAAACTTTTCTGCCTGATAGAAAATAGAAGCATTTGCTATTAAGTATTCGGGCAACATAAAAGTACCTGTGTTTACATAGTTAATAGCCGCTTGTTCGCTGCCACCATTAAAGCCAGCGCCAAAACCTACACCATTCAAGGCTCCTTTCTGAATTTCATAAGTAGACCAGAAATTATACAAAGACCTTGGCCCCGCTTCCAACGGACGTATGTTCAGAATATTCGGGTTGTCTGTTTTCGTAGTCTTGCTATCGTTATTAGAGTAACCTGCGCGTATGTTAAATCCAGCAATTGGGTTGGCATTGATCTCTATTTCGTAGCCAGAGCTTGTTACCTCACCACCCTGAATTTTGTTGAAAGGAGAGTCTGGATCGGTGATTACTCGATTAGATACCAATATATTGTAATAGCTCAGCGTGGCATTAAATCTATAGTCGAACAGGTTGGTTTTAAGACCCGCTTCAAATTGATTGGCTTGCTCTGGCTTAAAGTTTTTAACTGTTTGAGGTCCAGCATTTGGGTCACCCACTAGTGCAGGTGCCACATTAGAAAAACCGTTTTGGTAGTTGGCAAAAACTGAAAACTTATCGAGAATAGGTTGATACATTAAACCAAACTTTGGAGACAAGGTAGTTTGGTCATAATCATCAGCATCAGTTAAAACATTGCCTTGATTATCGAACACATCCAGTCTTACACTCGCCATGGCAGAGAATGCAGGTGTGAAATTGATTACATCAGACACATAGGCACTGTAAACATTAGTACTTGTTTTGGAAGTAGTAAGTGCAGAACCAGATAACGCTTGATTTACAGCCATTTTCGAAAGAGGGAAAGGCGCGGTTTCTACTGCTGGAGTAAATGGATTATCGTTGTTTACGCCTCCTTGTGGAGTAACATTGCCATAAAATACATAACCAGTATTATTGCTGAGCATGGTGGCATTGAAGAAGTCTAACCCAGCTACCATTCTATTTCTAAAATTTCCAATTGAGAAATCACCAATGAAGTTTTGCTGAACATCGGTAGTATGCGTACTGGCATTCTGATGAGAAATGAACCTTGTATAAGTGTTACCACCAAATATATTATGGTCGAACAAGTAGGAGTAATACCCTTCGGTTGACGTATGACTCTGTGAAATAATGGTTTGAGAATTCCATGCTTCTGAAATCTTATAGTCAGTTTCTACTCTATAGTTAGAAGATGGGTTTTTCAGTGTTAGATCATTGCTGGTGAAGGACAATTTGTTGTTGTAATTCAGTTCATCCAAGTTAGAAGCCTCCGTAGGTGCAGACCTGTTCAAGAATAGAAATACTGGATTGGTTTGCTCTGCCTGCGAAATTTCAGAATACAATGAGAATGTAAGTCGGTTGTTTACTTTATAGGTGAGGGAAGGGGCTACAAAAAACGACTTTCTGAACCCAGCATCCTGAAAACTGTTTTTGGTTGAGTAAGAAGTGTTCAACCTGAAATAGATATTGTTTTCTGAATCCAATGGGGTGTTAAAGTCGCCAGTTATGGTATTTAACCCAAAAGAACCTGTGGTATATGACATTTCGCCTCCAAAACCTGCATAAGGTTTTTTTGTAACCACGTTAATCAAACCACCATATGAGCTTACCGTATTACCAAACAAAGTAGCCGAAGGCCCTTTTATAACCTCAATTCGCTCTATATTGGCTGCGTTAATAGACCCGTTAGTAATACCAGGCAAGCCATTTACCAACCTTGGTTGAACGGAAAATCCTCTGAGTGAATAATATCCAGCACCATCTCCACCACGGCCAGTAGATGTCCATAGCTTTTGTACACCAGCGGCATTCTTCAAAGCATCCTCAAAATTGGTTACCACTTGAGATATTAATAGATCACTCGTAACAGTGCTGTATACCTGTGTGTTTTCTAAATCCTTTAGTGGAAGTTTGGCCACATAAGCTGTTTCTTCTCTAGAAAACTTATTGGTGCGCTCACCAGTAACTACTACATCTTGAAGTATTTCGCTTCCTTCATAAAGTTTTATTGTTCCGAAATCATGTACTTCATTGCTTGAGATTGCTACTTCAATTTCTCGGTTTTTAAAACCTACGAATGAAAAGAGAAAAGTTTGTTTCCCTTGAGCTATCCCATTTAAAATGAAATATCCATTGGCATTGGTGATAGTTCCTATGGAGGTACCTTTCAGTGTTATGTTTACTCCCGGAATAGGGAGGTCATTGTTGTCGGTAATTCGGCCTTCAATACCACCTTTTTGTGCTTTTACAGAAACTGTGGCAATAATTGCGATAATAAATGTTATGAGTTTTTTCATTCTTATTTAGACTGATTAAAAATAGTGACGCAAATGTAAGAGCCGAATATTGGCGAGACAATCACTAGTGCTAGTGAAATAAAATCACTAGGGATGAAGAGCAGAATAGTCCGATACGGCTTATCAGCCACAGTTTTTTGGCTACTATTTTTAATTATTGAATGGTGAGAATGGGTTAGAAATCATTGCTAACCTCGCTGATTTCCTGACCATTGATTCGGGTTTATGGAAGAAAAGAACAGATGATAGTTTAATGGTAGATTCCCAATCAATGGTTTGTATGACTGAAAAGGTTGCTTGTGATGATTCCCTATTTACCAGAATAGCGTTTTCTTGTTTCAACCTTTTGTAATTCTCTTTCCCAAATCATTTGAGCCACTGTTTTAGCGGGATTATCAGATTCAGCCAAGGCCATTTTTAGTTTTTCTTCCGATACATCAATTCTATAAAGACTGTTGAGTAGACGACTGAAATCATGAGTCATGAGATTTTCTACTAGCTTGAGTAGAAAGTCAAAAGCCTTGTCTTGAGTCAGTTCTGTATCATTGGGCAATTGCCAATCCGAAGGATCAACTTGAAAATCTTTGCTGATAAGAGCAAGACCAGTTTGAATGTCTTTTGAATTGATTGAAGCCATCTTTTATTGAATAGAACTTAAAGTAAAGACGATCTGATTTATATCTCAAATCAAATGAATTTTAATTTTTTGACCACTCATAAATTATAAATGCAACGTAGTTGCATTTATTGAATTACATATTATGTTTGCAACATTGTTGCATTAATACGAACCTATAAAAATGATGAAAAAAGTAATTCTATTCTCTGTTCTACTTGTTTTTACACTCAGTGCTTGTAAAGACGATGACGAAAAAGTACCCGCTCAATCAGAAGAGGGGCAGTTTGTAAGACTAATGGCCTCTGATCAAGATCAAGCCAACTATTACCTAATTAACCCCGGTAAGGCTACAGTTGAAACGCATTCCGGACAATTTGCAAATGGCAGGCTATACACCAGTCCAAGCGGCAGATTTGTTTCTGTAATTAATACAGAAGAAAATTTAGCCACATTCTTTGATAGCGGTATAGAAGGGCATGATGATCATGTACACATTAAAGGCACACCAAAATGGGCTTTAAGTAAAGCTACTGCGTCAAGGCCAGTACATTATTACGGCAGTGGAGATAATATTTTGGTATTTAATGATGGAGAAGGAAGCATCTCTCACTTTAAAGAAAGTACACTACACACTGAGGCAAACGCAAGAGTTTTTAATGTTGGGGTGGCGCATCACGGAGCTCCGGCCTTGTTTAATAATGGTACAATTGCCGTAACAGAAAAGGACGGTAGTGCAGCAGGAACTTTACCTGAGCGTGTGAAAATTATAGACATGAATGGTGGGTTGCTTCATGCCTCTACCATACAAACTGGTGGTATTCACGGAGAAGCGGGCAATGGGAGCTTAGTTTTGTTTGGCTGCACAGATGGAATATTACAGGTAAATCAAGATGGTAGCCAAGTACTTATTCCAAATCCTTCTTCTTTTGGTACGAACTGGATAGGAACAATTCTTTATGGCAAAGAGAGCGATCAGTTTGTTGGCTTCAAGTCTAAATATGGTTTGTATAAAATCGATGTGAATGGAAAAACCATCAATGCGATTGAAGAGAGCGCTGACTTGGTTGGAGCCATGTTTGATTGGGAGGGGCACGACTTATTGGTGCTTTATACTGATGGTACAGTTAAAGTATTGGACGGACATGATTTTGATATCAAAATCTCAAAGAAGCTGAACGTAAACTTTCCTGCAACGGGAACCCCAGCTTTCGCGGCTAGTGAGGATTTTCTTTACATTACCGATGTAGAAAACAGTAAAGTGAGTATGTATAAGAAAAGTAATTTGGAATTGATTAAGGAAATCAGTTTACCTGGAAAGCCTAGCAAAATAGCTTTGATGGGAAGCCTTGCTGATGATGAAGATGGGCATTAAAAGATGTCTGTAAAAAAAATGCCGGTGATAAGCCGGCATTTTTTTATTTCTCTTCAGTTGTTTCTTCTTCCACTTCTTCTTCGAAAACCTCAGGATGGTCTTTGGCCAAAAGGTTATACCAAGTTACTAGTTTCTTAATGTCAGAAACATACACTCGGCTTTCATCATAATCTGGAAGAATGTGCTGTAAAAAAGCTTTTAATTCATCAGGGTCAGAAGTCTTGCTCAGGCCTGTGTCGCCATTAAATTCACTATGAATCTTTCTCATTACATCAGCTAGGGGAGTAGCTCCTTCTTCAGTATGTGTATAGATCGAAATCTCACTTAAAATAGAAACTTGTGCATCGGCTCCAACCACAACCTTCTTTTTTTGAGCATCCATTGATTCTAAAATGATGCCTGTTCTTCCTGGTTTTGCTATTCTAAACAAACCGCCTTTTCCAGTTACTGCGGCAATTTCTTCAAACTTCATATTTATGTTTTATACATTAAGTGCCTTTGGCCAACGAGCCACTGACTTTGATTTAAAAAAATTAAGTAGTTAATACTGCGTGAATATACTCTCCAATTTCTTCACGACCCAAACCTGTTTCAGAAGAACTTACAAACATTACCGGCAGTTCTTCCCAAGTTTGTTTCATTACTTTTTTAAAGCGCGCAATACTCTGTTGAGATTTATTAATCGATTGTTTATCGGCCTTGGTAAAGATTAACCCTAGAGGAATCCCTGCTTGACCTAGCCAATTCACAAATTCTATGTCAATCTTTTGCGGCTCCAATCTGCTGTCAATCAGCACGAATACCATTTGAAGGTTTTGCCTTTCTAAAAGGTATTTTTCTATCATAATGCTCCAAGCCACTCGGTTCGACTTACTGGTTTTGGCATAACCATAACCCGGCAAATCTACCAAATACCACTGTTCATCAATAATAAAGTGATTGATTAGCTGCGTTTTCCCAGGTCGACCAGAAGTTTTAGCCAAGTTCTTCTTTTGTGTAAGCATATTAATGAGGGAAGACTTACCCACATTCGATCGGCCAATGAATGCAAACTCAGGCTTATCTGGTTTGGGACATAAATTGTGATCGGTGTTGCTTATTACAAAACTTGCAGTTTCAAACATGCTGCAAAGGTAAATAAGTACCGCGAACCTTTAAACCTTTCTTAGTTCTTATTTGCGGAAGAGATTCGTTCGTTGTTATGAATAATTTGAACCTCATATCTTCCTTTTGTTCTCCACTGTGATTTCAGACCCTTCTGCCAGCATTACAGAAACTGGTTTGATGTAGGTAAGTATTGCAAAATCATTTCCGTAAACCGCTTTAAAATCAACGTCAATCTTGTAATCTGTTACGTGGTAACAATCCCATCGAGGGTGGGTCACTTCATATTCAAAGGTGGAATTCGATCCGGCTTTTGTATAACCCCAGTAATGCTCGGTAATAAATTCAGATTCTGTATCTCTGTCAATAATAGCAGGAGCCAAGTCAGCTTTTATTGAAAAAGTGTTCGTCTTACCATTGAGCAACCAAGTGTATTCTACAGATCTCTCTTTTTCAAAATCTTGCCATGAGTGCGACATTTTCATGGTTTGATAGTGCTCTTTATAAATCGTATTGGCAATGAATGTTAAAGCTGGTTTGGGTACAATTTCCTTAAAAAAGACTACGCCTCTTTTCCATTTACCATTCTCTTTATATTTCACATAAAACCTAAGGTTTACTTCCTCAAAATTGCGATGAAAGGGGATAGGCAAACCCAATAATTTGGTGTTGAGAAACATAAAGCCTACAAGACTAACATAGCAGGTACCGTTCCATAAGTCTAACTCAGTTTTGTGAGGAAGGTATTTGGTAAGTACCTCTGGATCGATAACATAATTCGCAATTGCTAGTTTTCGCCATTCGGCTTTTAGAAAGCTCATCTCTGATTGTTTGTAGTATTGTCGCTGTAATATTTTTCAATTGGTACTTCCAAAAACGTCTTAATCTACTCAATGTCCTTTGTTTTTGAGTGTTTTTTAGTACAAAATGTAACATGGTTTTTCTGACAGTTTTTCAGATTAGGATTTCATCATATTGTTCCTTTAATCAGAGGTTTATAACAATACCTGGTTGAGTCTGTTCTACCTAAAGAACCCTTAAAAACAAAGAGGTTGGCAGCTTTTCCCATTATTACTGGGCATTGCGCTAAGGTTTTGTAACTTTGCAACTTCTTGAAAATCAAGGAAAAATTTAAAAGAAAGAATTATGTCAAAAGCAAAGCAAGGCGATAACGTCAAAGTGCATTACACTGGAAGATTGAAAGATGGAACGGTATTCGATTCATCTGAAGGAAGAGAACCATTAGGTTTTCAGGTGGGTGCAGGTCAGATGATCAAAGGATTTGATGCTGCCGTAGATGGGATGGAAAAAGGACAAAAAGTAACTGCTGAAATTCCTGCAGCAGAAGCTTATGGTGAAGTAAATCCTGATTTATACTTCGATGTGCCAAAAGCTAACTTACCTGAAGATTTAAAACCTGAAGTGGGACAACAGCTTGCAATGTCTCAGCCAAATGGACAACAAGTGCCAGTAAAGGTGAAAGAAGTAAAAGAAGATATAGTAGTAATTGATGCCAACCATGATTTGGCTGGAAAAGACTTAGTCTTCGATATAGAATTAGTTGAGATTGCTTAAGTAATCATCAGTCTAAAAGTAAAACGGACTCGCCTTAAAGTGAGTCCGTTTTTTTATGCATTGACCTGGAAATTAAAGCAAAGGTTTCCTTAAGGTATCTACCGACCAAAAGTTTTCAAAGACTTCTGATGAAGTGATTTGCAATTGATAACATAAATGATGTCAACTTTTGGAGGGTGCTAAAATACTAAGTGCTAATCTCCCAATAACTGAATTGCGTAACCAGCCAAAGCCATAAATAAGCACAAGGGGGAGAACAGTTTTATATCCATTTTGGCAAAAGGAGTAGACTTGATTTCCTTAAAGAAGCCAACATATTTAAAGTCACCCACTGCCCTCAGTAAAAAGATAGAGGGTATAACCCAGCCACCATAAGTGCTAAGCCAATAAGGCATTTCTATCGCTGTAATTATTGCTTGAAATAAATAGAAAGCTCCAAAAGCAGAAAGACCTAAACCTACAATCAGGCTGTCGATTTTTTTAGGGTTGAGTACTCTTTTTCCATTTTCATTAGTTGGTAGAGCGGCCTCAAAGCCCCATTTGCCACCTAACACCCAATTGAAATGGATTAGCCCAAGCGCAATTAAGGTAATGGATAATAGGAGAGAGAGGATGGTAGAAAGCATTGGCTGACTTCAGGTATTGGTTTGGTTAACTTTTGTATTCTAAAATCTAAATGGTACCGATTACTATCTAGATACTAGCTACCATATACTAAATACTAGTTTACCCCATTTTAAAGCCCTTGAGCTTAATCTGTGTGAGTTTACGTTTGGTATCGAGAGGGAAATCTCCTTGCATCATCCAGTCGTAATAACCACGCTCTTTTTCGAGTACTTCGGTTACTGGCTTTCCTTTATGTTTGCCAAAGTTAAAGACTTCAATGCCTTTGTCGTTAAACACAAAGCGTCCGCTCAAGTCTACCATATTAGAGCCTACCAATTGGTGTAGAGAGGCCATGTCATTTTCTATTTTAGCAATTACATTGCCTCCAATATCTTCTACGGGTTGGCCATTGTACTTATCAAGCTGCGCTTTGAGCACTTCATAAGTTGCCTCGGTATCGGCCATTGCACCATGAGCACCTTCTAATTCTTTATTGCAATAGAACTGATAGGCAGCAGAAAGCGTCCTTTTTTCCATCATAAAGAAGATTTTTTGGGCATCGACTAATTTTCGGTTGCCTACTTCAAAATCTACCCCAGCCCTTAAAAATTCTTCCACCAAAAGCGGAATATCAAAACGAACATGATTAAAACCTGCTAAATCGGCCCCTTCTAAAAATTTAGCAATGTTTTTGGCCAAAGATTTAAATGTGGGTTTGTCTTTTACATCTTCATCACGAATGCCATGAATCATGGATGACTCTTCAGAAATAGGGATAGTGGGGTTAATGAGGTGATGCATCTTTTCCACTTCGCCATTGGGTTTTACCATCAGTATGGCCAATTCAACGATTCTGTCTTGGGAAATATTGATTCCTGTCGTTTCCAGATCGAAAAACGCCAATGGGTTTTTTAGGTTTAATTCCATGATTTCCTGTTTAAGCAGGTGTTTTTTTAAAGAATGTGTTGTTGTAGTGCGTCTAAGTTAAGTCCACCAAAATTACCCGAGCTCATAAGAATAAGGTTTTTGTTGGCCCAACTGTGTTGCATTAAATGATCATTCAGTTCAGCACTATCGTTAAAAAGCATAATATCTTTTCTATTAAAGGCTGTTCTAAGGTCGGCTTCTGTTAGTGCATCAAGCCCTTTTTGCTTTGCAGCTTCTGGGTTAATGTAAATAATAGCTTCATCGCTATTATTGAAAGTATTTTGGTATTGCTCAATAAAGTCTTTGTTCAAGCTGCTAAAAGTATGCAGTTCGAGACAAGCCACTAAAAAGCGGTTTGGAAACTGATGCTTTATGGCTGTAGTAGTGGCTAAAAGTTTAGATGGGGCATGAGCAAAGTCTGTATAAATGGTAGTGGTATTATTTTTACCTAAAATCTCCATTCTTTTTCCAGCACCTTTAAAGGTTACAATGGCTTTGTAGAACTGATCATCGGTAACTCCAATTCTCTTAAGCAATGCTTGGGCACCACTAAGGTTTTGCATGTTGTGATAGCCGAAAATTTCAACTTTAATTTCGCCATCAGGCAATCTTAAATAGGTAATTCCATCCCTAACTACATGCTCATGTGCTTTGTAAGGAATATTGGTTACATCGGGCCTGTCTTTTTCAGAAATAATCATTGAGGCCAAATTGTCTTCTTCACAATAAATTAGCGTGCTTGCCTTAGAGGAAGAATCAGCCAGCAATTCAAACTGGGTAACATAATCTTCTAGTGTGGGGAAAACATTAAAGTGATCCCAGGCAATTCCTGAAACGGTAGCTATATGATGATGGTAGTGTAGAAACTTGGGTCTTGAGTCTAAGGCTGATGTTAAGTACTCATCGCCTTCAATAATAATAATTGGAGCGTCTGATAACTTTACCTGATCATCAAAACCTTTGATTTGCGCCCCAACCATATAGTCGAAGTCGCGGCCAATATCTTGTAAAACATGCATTACAATGGCTGTCATGCTAGTTTTTCCGTGGCTCCCCGCAATCACTATTCGTTGCTTGTTTTTAGAAGCCTCGTAAATGTATTCAGGAAACGAAAGTACTTTTAAGCCTAATTCCTGAGCCTTTAATAATTCTGGGTTGTTTGCTTTGGCGTGCATGCCTAAGATTACCAAATCCAAACTACTGTCAATTCTAGTGGCATCCCAACCTTCATTTTCGGGTAGCAGTCCTAATTCTTTTAATTTCGATTTAGAAGGCTCGTAAAAATGATCGTCAGATCCGCTCACTTTGTGCCCTGCCTTGTTTAAACTCATGGCTAGGCTGTGCATGATGCTTCCTCCGATAGCAATGAAATGGATACGCTGAGAATTTTGAGTCATATTATTAAATGAGTTGAACGTTCAAAATTAAGACAAAAAGGACGTTCAACAAATAAAGCAAAATAAACTAGAACCTCACGTGTATAACACAGTGTAAAAATTGTGGGTAAGTACTGGGCTCAATCGTTGTTGAACACAGGAATTTGCTCTAGGTTTGAAGGATGGAAAAAGGAAAGTCTGCAGCGTTGCGTTTGGGTTATAAATCTAGGAACAATCTAGGGAATGATCTTAGCCAGTTGGGTAAGTTACCACCACAAGCTACAGACCTTGAAGAGGCCATTTTGGGAGCTTTAATGTTGGAAAAGGATGCCTTAACCAATGTAATTGATATTCTCAGACCTGAGTCTTTTTACAAAGAGGCACATCAAGTAATCTATCAAGCTATTTATGATCTTTTCCAAGCTTCGGAACCCATCGATATTCTTACGGTAACAAGCCAGCTGAGAAAAGAGGGTAAAATAGAAATGATTGGTGGGCCGTATTACATTACGCAGCTTACCAACCGGGTGAGTTCTGCCGCCAATATTGAGTACCACGCCAGAATAGTTGTAGAGCAATCTATTAAGCGAGAGTTGATCCGTATTTCATCTGATATTCAACGCGAAGCTTTTGAAGATACAACGGATGTTTTCCAGTTGCTCGACAAAATGGAGCAGTCGTTGTTTGAAGTTTCTGAAACCAATATTCGTAAGGAATATCAGAAAATGAAGGACATTATGACAACTGCCCTTGAAGAAATTCATGCCCGTAGAAATCATAAAGATGGTCTTACGGGTATTCCTTCTGGTTTCACGAGCTTAGATAGAGTAACCTCTGGATGGCAGAAATCTGATTTAGTAATTATAGCTGCAAGACCAGCCATGGGTAAAACTGCTTTTGTGGTTTCTGCCTTACGAAATGCAGCTGTGGACCATGGGCATGCTGTGGCAATTTTCTCTTTGGAGATGTCATCGGTACAATTGGTAAATCGTTTGATTTCTGGCGAAGCTGAGTTGGAAGGTGAGAAGATTAAGAAAGGCAATTTGGCCGAACACGAATGGGCACAGCTCGTTCATAAAACCGCGAATCTAACAAAAGCCCCCATTTTTATAGATGACACCCCTGCGCTTTCCATCCTTGAATTAAGAGCGAAGTGTAGAAGGTTAAAACAACAGCATGACATTCAACTGGTGGTAATTGATTACCTCCAGCTGATGTCTGGCGATTCATCTAAGAGTGGAGGCGGAGGAGGTAACCGTGAACAGGAAATTGCTTCAATTTCGCGAGCCTTAAAAAATATAGCTAAAGAATTAAATGTACCTGTAATTGCTCTTTCTCAGCTGAGTAGGGCGGTAGAAACCCGTGGTGGAGATAAAAGGCCGCAACTTTCAGATTTGAGAGAATCGGGTTCTATTGAGCAGGATGCCGATATGGTAATGTTCCTTTACCGACCAGAATACTACGGTATTACGCAAGATGAAAACGGAATGCCAACTCAGGGTGTGGGTGAAGTAATTATTTCTAAGCACAGAAACGGTTCTTTAGAAAACGTTCAACTTAAGTTCATTGGTAAATACACCAAGTTTACTGATTTAGATGTGACTGGTTTTGGCGGAAGTTACGGTACATCGCTTCCGGGTTCTGGTGCGGCCAGTTTTGAATCTGGTGGTGCTATGACCTACCAAAGCAAAGCCAATGGAAACGACAGCCCTCCTGCATTGCCTCCAAGTGGAGAAGATGCTCCTTTTTAAGTTTTGTGATCTTAAAGCTAGATAAGGGTATTATCTTCATCACCTACTGAAATGATAATTTTTCCTTTGTGTTTACCTTGCCCAAAATAATCAAGGGCTTGTGGTGTTTCTTCTAAGGGATAGGGACCATCAATCACTGGTCTGATTTTACCAGCACTGTACAGTTCATTGATGTAGTCTAAATTCTTGTTTGGCTTTAAGCTTAGCAGCTTTAATTGCTTTCCAGTAATTAGTTTGATTAATGGACCGAGAAATACAATTTGAATTAGTCGAGACATTTGGCCGCCAACTGTTACATATTTTCCACCCGACTTTAGGGATTTGAGATATTGAAATGGTGAGCGATTGGTCTTTGTATCAAGAATTAAATCATACTGTTTTCCATTTTTGGTGAAGTCTTCACTTTGGTAATTTATAGTCTCGTCATACCCCATAGACTTCATCATGGCTTGTTTGTCTAGGCTGTCTACACCTGTAACTTCAGCTTGATATAGTTTGGCTATTTGTATTCCAAATGTTCCCACGCCACCTCCAGCTCCATTGATGAGTAGTTGCAGGCCTTTTTCAATTTTTCCTTCATCAATAAGGCCTTGTGTAGTAAGTGCAGCGGCATGAGGGATAGCTGCTGCTTGATCAAAAGTCATATTTGAAGGTTTGATTGTGAGTGCATTAGCTTCTGCACAAACATATTCGGCAAAGCCTCCAAACCCACATTCTGAAAGGTCTCCATATACTTCATCGCCAGGTTTAAAGGCGGTAACGGCTTTTCCCATAGCTACTACTTTTCCAGCAATGTCGACACCTAGAATTTTAATCTTCGGTTTGAAGAAAGCACCGTATAGCATTCTAATAACGAATGGCTTACCAGTCAGTAATGCCCAATCCCAATCATTGATTGAAGCAGAGATTACTTTTACTAAAACCTCATTGTCCTTTGGGACAGGTTTTTCAATTTCTTCCAGTTTGAGGTTCTCTATTCCTCCGTATTGCTTGAGTACTATGGCCTTCATCACTGATCGGTTATTTTTATAATTACTTGACCTACTTTATCGCCTTTTTCTACATAATGATGGGCCGCAGCCACTTCAGCCAAAGGAAAGGTTTTGTCAATAACAGTCTTTAGCTTGCCTTCTTCTACAAGTTGCTTCAGATAGACTAAATCTTTTGGGTCTTCTTTTGCCAGTTCTATAATGAATTTCTTTTTACTCATCAGCGAAAACCAAAAGCCTTGTATTACCTGATACACCCAAGGTGTGGCTAAAATGTAGCGCCCTTTTGGAGTGAGTGCCTTCATTCCTTGACGTACCGATTTGCCGACTACATCAAAAATGACATCATACTTTTTACCGCTTTCTGCAAAATTCTCTTTCGTGTAATCAATGAGGTGATCAGCACCTAAAGTAGTGAGCGGCTGAAGTTTATCAGTGCTATCTACACAGGTTACCTCTGCTCCAAAGTGTTTAGCAAGTTGGATGGCGTATGTACCAAAACAACCTGCAGCACCATTGATCAGTACTTTTTCACCAGATTGAATTTTTCCTTTTCTAAGGTAATGAAGTGCATTTGTTCCTCCTGTGGGAAGTGAGGCTGCTTCCTCATAGGTCATGTTTGAAGGTTTAAGTGCAATCATGGCATTGCTTTTCAAACATTTATATTCTGCGTGAGCTCCAAATCCAAGACTTGTTCCGCAGACTATTCGATCGCCAACATTAAAGTTTTTAACCTTTTGGCCAATTGCTTCTATTTCTCCCGATAACTCCATCCCTAAAATGGGGCGTCTTGGTTTGAATATACCAAAGTAAATACGAAGGGGAATCCAGAATAAAACGTGCATGTCGAACCTTCGAACTTCGCAATCACCAGGGGTTACTGTTGCTGCATGAACCTTGATAAGCACTTCGTCATCTTTAGGAACAGGTTTTTCAATATCTGCTAATTCGAGGTAGTCAGGTGAACCATATTTTTTCCAAACTATTGCTTTCATGTATTTATGCTTCATGGTAAAGGACACTTATCATAGCTCTGTACTGCTTGGTTAATTCAAATGCTTTTATCACGTAATTGTGTGTAATCTACGCAAACTAAATAAAAAATAATGATCGAAACATTAATATGCGTTTTAATTACGCAAATAAATGTTAATTGTTGGTTAATAAGCGTTTAACGTTGTTTTGAGAAGATGCTTAGCAAGTGAGTTTGTTCTGTTCATATATAATGTATTAACTTTATTGCGTGAATAGAACGCAAAATATTGAAGTGGCCGTAGATGCAATCGTTTTTGGATATAGCAAAGAGGAGGGAGTATCTATTCTTTTGATTAAAAGAAAGTATGATCCTTATAAAGGCGCATGGGCGATACCAGGCGGATTTGTGTTAGATGATGAATCATTGGAAGCAGCAGTAGCACGAGAGCTTCAGGAAGAAACGGGTGTTGAAATTAATTACCTCGAACAATTATACACATTTGGGAAACCAGATAGGGATCCTAGAAAACGCATTTTATCCGTAGCTTATTTTGGCTTGGTAAAATCGAAACAATTCGAAAAGCTGAAGGCATCTACAGATGCAGCCGATGCAGCATGGTTCAACTATAAAAAGCTTCCCAGACTGGCTTTCGACCACAAGGAAATATTGAAAATGGCTATCGAACGACTGCGAGCTAAGATTGTGTATCAGCCTATAGGGTTTGAATTGCTTGATAAGAAATTCGCATTTTCTGATTTAGAACATCTCTATTCTACATTGTTAGATCGCCCAATTGATAGAAGAAACTTCAAAAAGAAGGTGATGAGTCTGGGTATTTTAGATGAGCTAGATGAAAAGGCAAAATCAACAGGAGCAGGTAGGCCTGGAAACCTATTTCAGTTCAATAAGAGCACATACAACAGGCTACTCAAAGAAGGAATGCACTTTGAGATATAGAGTTCTTGATGAATAAGTGGTCGCAGGTTCTATCTACTGCTAATAAATCGGAGAACCCGCGACAGAGATAAGACTTTTCTATCTTCCCTACATTAGTTTTTTTCGATCACAACAGGAATGTCACTCACAACCTTCCATTGATCGTTTTCATCTAATACCAGTATCAAGTATTTGTGCATATTGGAGCTAATGTCCGATGTAAAAACTAGATCTACCATAGCGGTATGATCGGTGATACTGATACTTTTGAATTCAGTAGTATATGAGGTGCCTCCAATTTTATCGGCTTGCATCATTTCTAGATACATTTCTCTTGTAATGATGGTTGTCGTACTTGATCCTTTAAACCTGTTGGCGACAACTCGATAGTCTTTGTGAAGGTATTTTTCTATTTCTAGAATGTTCCTTTCAGCGGTGGCGCTTTCCAAATTCAACACTACTTTTTTGATTTCATTTTCCATAAGCGTTTTGTTTTGTGCTCTGCAACTCACAAGGCCAATTACCCCTAGGCAGGCAAGTATTAAGATTTGTTTCATATGATTGTTTTTTGAAACAAATTAAGGTTAGAGGTTTTTCCCTTCCTTTGACTTAAGTCACAAAACGATTTATGAAACCCGCTTACGAATTCTGCTTAAAGACTCTCGGCTGATCCCCAAATAGGAGGCAAGGTGTTGCAACGGAATGCGATGGACCAGTTCAGGCTTATTTTCTAGAATATGGAGGTATCTCTCTTTTGGTGAGTTGGCAGCTAAAAGTGCACTGTACTTTTGTTCTGTTATGGCCAATTGTTCCAAAATCTTTCTACCCAATTCTTGAAAGAAAATGGATTGCTGGTAGAGGTTAGTGAGTTTGCTTTTTTCTATATAAAACAACTTACTGTTTTCAATTGCCTGAATGTATTTCTCTGAAGGTTGATTATTGGCTAAGCTTTCAATTTCTCTTAAAAAATCATTTTCAAAATTGAAAGAAGTATTGATCTCTTGTCCATCTTTTAAATAGAAAGTTCGTACAGCGCCTTCCCTCAAAAAGTATATCCCATTACAAATTTGACCCGTCTTTAAAATGTAGTCTGCTTTTTTGACTTCTAAGGTGTATAGAATAGACTCAAAAGTTTTCCAATCCTCATCTGATATTTTTAAGGTTTCCTCTAGTTTGGCTCTTAAAGCTTGGTGCATTGGTCTGCATGAAATTTGAACAAAAGTAAAATTGTATCTGATCAGTTAAGAAATGATTGTCATAACGATCACTCTATAAATTAGCTGACTCTTTCATTCTTTTCATAACTATTATTGATGAAAAACAGAAACCCGAACGAGCAGATGATCACAGGTTCGGAGAACCCGCGACAGAGGAATCGAGACCTGACTAACCGCGAAGTGACGGTTATTCCGTCCCTTCAGGGCTCAAATAGTGTTTGTGGTAGCGTTTTTCCGAAGGGATTCACCCTTCGTTTTGATATTTGGCCCTTTCAGGGCAGTGAAACCCGCGATGCAAAGGATGATGGGGTGATTGAGCAGCTAAAGCCCCAACGGGGCGAAATAACATAGGAATGGGTGCAATCCATTCCTAATTCAGTAAAAGGTGATTTTAGCCCTGTAAGGGCGTAATACCTTTTTTATGGACAAACAGATCATAAGCGGCCTTGCTTGCTCTGAGGCTCAGGAGATTTTGTCGATGAAAAGAAAGCGGACAGAGTCCTTGATGAATAGTTAGTCACAGGTTCGGAGAACCTGCGACAGTGAGTATAAAAATATAGATTCTCATAACATTTATACCCGATTATAGAATGAACGTCATTTTTAAACCACTACTTAAAAGCAGGAATTCCTGTAATCTCAGCACCAAGAATTAGCAAGTGAATATCATGTGTTCCTTCGTAGGTTACTACAGATTCTAAGTTGGCCATATGGCGCATCATTGGGTATTCGCCTGTAATGCCCATGCCACCATGCATTTGTCTTGCCTCGCGGGCAATGTTCAATGCAGTTTCTACTGCATTACGCTTCGCCATAGAAATTTGTGGAGTAGTGGCTTTTCCTTCGTTAAAAAGTTGACCTAAACGGAAGTTTAGCAATTGTGCCTTAGTGATTTCGGTCAGCATTTCAGCCAATTTCTTTTGCTGCAATTGAAAAGAACCAATAGGCTTGTCGAACTGGATGCGCTCTGCACAATACCTTCTAGCAGACTCATAACAGTCCATTGCGGCACCAATAGCACCCCAAGCAATGCCATAACGGGCTGAATCCAGACACATCATTGGCGCACCCAAACCACTTTTGTTCGGCAATAGATTTTCCTTAGGTACTTTCACATTGTCGAATACCAATTCACCTGTAGCACTGGCACGTAAAGACCATTTTCCGTGTGTTTCTGGCGTAGAAAATCCTTCCATTCCGCGCTCGACAATAAGTCCATGGATTCTTCCTGTTTCATCTTTTGCCCAAACCACGGCCACATCGGCATGCGGAGCATTTGATATCCACATTTTAGCACCATTCAAAAGGTAATGGTCGCCCATGTCTTTAAAATTGGTGGTCATACCCGAAGGGTTAGAACCGTGATCGGGTTCTGTTAAACCAAAGCAACCCAACCATTCGCCAGAAGCAAGTTTCGGTAGGTACTTTTTGCGTTGTTCTTCGTTTCCAAATTTGTAGATAGGGTACATTACCAAAGAACCTTGCACTGAAGCCGTAGAACGCATTCCTGAGTCACCACGCTCAATTTCTTGCATAATCAAGCCGTAGGCGATGTAGTCCATACCACCGCAACCATATTCAGTGGGCAACTGAGGGCCAAATGCTCCGATGTCGCCAAACTTCTTCACCATTTCAAGCGGGAAGTGAGCGTTTTGCGCCCAGCTTTCTATGTAAGGAGAAATCTCTTGCTTTACGAAATCACGTACCGCACCGCGTACCATGATGTGCTCTTCGGTAAGCATCGAATCCATTCCGTAGAAATCAGGGTGATCAAAAGTATCTTGCTTAGATGATTTCTGGATTTTTGCGTGGCTATCGGTATTCATATGTTCTTTGGTTTCTAAATATTATCTTTCAAATTTGCACGTATTTCAGCACAATGCAAACGTATGAACAACAAGGAAATCGACCAAGGGATATTAGATAGAATTAAAAAACTTGAAGCCAAGTTCGAAGCAATGGGACAAGATATGGCTTCTTACCTTGATGGTTTACTGCATGCAGATTACCTCAAATATTGGGAATACATTAATTTAGAGTCACTTTTGGCGCTTCAGCATCCAAAAACACATTTTCCTGACGAAATGATTTTTATCGTCTATCATCAGTCTACAGAGCTGTATTTTAAGTTGATTCTATGGGAAATGAAGCAACTGCAATCTGCTGAACATCCAAATACTGAGTTTTTCACTACCAGAGTAAAGCGAATCAATAATTACTTCGAACACCTTTGCCATTCGTTTTCTATCATGATTCAAGGTATGGAGAAGGAGCAGTTTTTACAATTCAGAATGTCGCTTTTACCAGCTTCTGGCTTTCAATCTGCACAATACCGAATGATTGAAATAGCCTCTACCGACATGATTAATCTGGTGAATTATAAAAAGAGAGACGGTTTCGATCCGTATGCTTCAATAGAAGAATTGTATGACTCAATTTATTGGAAAACAGGGGCTACAGAACTAAAAACAGGAAAGAAAACATTGACTCTGGATCAATTCGAAACCAAGTATTCCAAAGAGTTTATGAATCAGGCTGAAGAGGTAAAATCTACCAACTTGAATCAGATTTATACAAGGTACTATAAAGGGCAGGAAGGAACAAAAGAACTTATAAATGAATTAAAGCGCTATGATATGCTGGCCAATATAGATTGGCCGTTGGTACATTATAAATCGGCCGTTCGCTATTTGCAGCGCACACCAGAAGATATTAAGGCAACAGGAGGAACAAACTGGCAAAAATACCTTCCTCCAAGATTTCAAAAGGTTATTTTCTTTCCCGAGTTATGGACAGAAGAAGAACAACACGAATGGGGAAGGCATTGGGTAGATCAGAATGTTCTTAACTAATTCAGCTTTTCTATATAAAGACTTTAGACCTCCAGGTTCCTCTGGAGGTTTTTTGTTTTGAGGGCAATGATCTTCATTTTGATGACAAAAATCAATTGAAGTAAAACTGTCAGTTTCTTTTCCTGAGTGAAGCGAAGGATCTATACCCATTCACTTAAGCTATTTTTTAGTTCCTTCGTTGTACTCAGGATGAAAAGCGGTGTGCTTACAATTGGTTTAGGATGATAAAGCCAATTGTCCAACTCAAACTATAAAGAACTTTGTAAGTATACTTTATATATGGAGAGCCCTTCAATGCAAACTTGTATTAATATAGCTTCTATCTATACCTTCATAAAAACTATAAATAAAAATTATCGAAAGGGTTTTCTTAAATTGTATTCGTTAACAATAAAACCTATCGAAAATGGAAAACAACGAACATTCAAAAGCAAAAGTTTACGATATGAATAGTGAAGGAAAATGCCCCTTTCATGGGGGGGCAATAAAACAAAGCGCTGGTGGTGGAACCTCAAACCGCGATTGGTGGCCAAACCAGTTAAACCTCAACATTCTTCGTCAACATTCTTCCCTTTCAAATCCCTTGGGTGAAGACTTTAATTATGCTGAAGAATTTAAAAAACTCGATTTAGCTGCCATTAAAAAGGATTTGTATGACCTGATGACGGATTCTCAAGATTGGTGGCCTGCTGATTATGGTCATTATGGCCCGTTGTTTATTAGAATGGCTTGGCATAGTGCAGGTACTTATCGTATTCAAGATGGCCGTGGGGGAGCGAGTTCAGGTTCTCAGCGTTTTGCTCCACTCAACAGCTGGCCAGATAACGGAAACTTAGATAAAGCTCGTTTGCTGCTTTGGCCAATCAAACAAAAATATGGAAACAAAATCTCTTGGGCCGATTTAATGGTGCTGGCAGGTAATTGTTCGCTAGAGTCAATGGGTTTTGAAACTTTTGGTTTTGCTGGAGGGCGTGAAGATGTTTGGGAACCAGAGCAAGATGTTTATTGGGGCGCTGAAACCGAATGGTTAGGCGATAAACGATATACAGGAGATCGTGAGTTAGAAAACCCGCTTGGTGCGGTTCAAATGGGGCTTATTTATGTAAACCCTGAAGGCCCTAACGGTAACCCTGATCCGTTGAAATCAGCCATTGACATTCGCGAAACTTTTGGTCGTATGGCGATGAATGATGAAGAAACTGTAGCCCTAATTGCTGGCGGGCATACCTTTGGTAAGGCGCATGGTGCTGCTGATCCAGGTGAATATGTGGGAAGAGAACCAGCTGCTGCGGGCATTGAAGAAATGAGTTTAGGCTGGAAGAATAGCTTTGGAACTGGACATGGAGATCATACCATTACAAGTGGAATTGAAGGTGCATGGACACCAAACCCAACTCGATGGGACAATGAATATTTTGACGTGTTGTTGGGTTATGATTGGGAATTGACCAAGAGCCCAGCGGGAGCACATCAATGGACACCAACGGCTGCTTCGAATGCGCGTAGGGCACCTGCTGCAGGAAACCCTTCAAACACGCAAGCATTAATGATGACTACAGCAGATATGGCGCTAAAAATGGATCCAGTTTATGCTCCAATTTCTAAACGCTATCATGAAAACCAAGCTGAATTTGCTGATGCTTTTGCTCGTGCATGGTATAAACTAACACACAGAGACATGGGGCCAATTTCGCGCTATTTAGGTTCGGAAGTACCCAAAGAAGAGTTGATTTGGCAGGATCCAATTCCAGCAGTTACCCATGAGCTAATTAACGATAATGATGCTTCAGACTTGAAGAAAGAAATTCTGAATTCAGGTTTATCAGTATCAGAGTTGGTTTCTACTGCTTGGGCCTCAGCCTCAACTTTCCGTGGTTCAGATATGCGTGGTGGTGCAAATGGTGCACGAATTCGTCTTGCTCCACAAAAGGATTGGGAGGTGAATAATCCTACACAATTGGCTAAGGTGCTGAAGACCCTTGAAGGAATTCAAAAAACCTATGCTAAACCAGTTTCTATGGCCGATTTAATCGTTTTGGCTGGATGTGCTGGTGTAGAAAAAGCCGCTAAAAATGCAGGTCATAATGTTACAGTACCATTTACAGCCGGTAGGGCAGATGCTTCACTCGAACAAACCGATGTAGAATCGTTTGGTGCGCTTGAGCCAGGAGCCGATGGTTTCCGAAATTACTTCAAACCAAGACATAAAGTTACGGCAGAAGAAATGCTTGTAGATAAAGCTCAATTATTAACGCTAACAACTACCGAAATGACAGCTTTGGTAGGGGGGATGCGTGTATTGAATACCAACTACGACCAGTCTAAGCATGGTGTGTTTACCAACCGTCCTGAGACATTGACAAACGACTTCTTTGTAAACCTATTGGACTTGAGTACTACTTGGAGCGCAACTTCCGATGCACAAAATGTATTTGAGGGGAGAAACCGTAAAACAGGTGAAGTAAAATGGACAGGCACCCGTGCCGATCTTATTTTTGGTTCTAACTCAGAATTAAGGGCTTTGGCGGAAGTTTATGGTGCTTCAGATTCAGAGGAAAAGTTTGTGAAGGACTTTATAGCGGCTTGGAACAAAGTAATGAACCTCGATCGTTTCGATTTAGCTTGATTTTAGAAATAGAATATCTAATGTAAATACTGAAAGGTGGTTCGTAAGAGCCACCTTTTTTGATTAAAATTAGTCGCTATTCTGAAATTTCGGGCCAAGGAGAATTAGATTGAAATGAAAGGTTCAGAGTATCTTATTAAAGCAGAGATCAACATTTTATTAAAATGAAATGCTTAAGCTACTCTTAATATCTTTTCCATTTTACGACCTTTCGCCAATTCATCTACTAGCTTATCTAAATACCTTACTTGTTGAGTTAGTCGGTTTTCAATTTCTTCAATCTTATACCCACAGATTACACCGGTAATAAGAGGGGCATTGGGGTTTAATGAGGCATTTTGAAAGAACTCTTGGAAAGTTACTTTGTCGTCAATAAGCTGATGTAGCTTCTTTTCATCATAACCAGTTAACCACTGAATTACTTCATGCAGTTCTTCTATGGTTCTGCCTTTCTTTTCAACTTTTACAACATAGTGTGGATATACCGAAGAAAAAGTCATTTTTGCGATACGCTCATCGTGATGGCTAGTGTCGTTCATGTTGTGAGGTTTTATGTTGATTTCTCAAATTACAACAACCGTTCTAATTTGCCTTTCCTTTTTACTATGTTTTTATAGTCCCATTGAATTTCTTTTGACTTTTTTAGCCAGCGCTTGAGGTCCGTTAAATTGACTTCTTCAATTTTAGTGTAGAAAACAGAAGCATCTTTAAACTTTGCGCCAATTACATTTAGCTTTTCGTCTTCAAAACTAGCTCCACTCCAAAACATTAACCGCAAACCCGCTTTTTGCTTGCTATAGCCAACAATGGGATTGCCATTTAAAAACCAGACAGGATGGGCATGCCAGATTTTACTTTCAGCCTCAACTAATTCACCGCTAATTGTTGCTGCAAGAATCTCACAAATCTTCTGGTCAACTGTTGTTTGTTTATCGTTATAAGCTTGAATTTCTAGGGCTATCATAGTCTAAATATCTTTCTTTAATAATGTTTAAATGATGAACTTCATGACCAATGATTGATTTTAAGAAATCTTCAAGTGTGATTTCATCTTGGCCAGCGAAGCCTTTAATATTTAATTGACTTTCTGAAAGTGTGTTAAGAAAACTGACAGATGCCTGTCTTACATAATTATAATCTGCAACCAGTTGTTCTTTTGTTAATTCATCAAAACGACTATTGTCTACAAAGAAATTCTCATCATAGCCCCATAATTGAATTTGTGCGTTTCTACTTAACGAGAAAGCTCGAAACATTTTTATTCTTTCATGATCAGTTATATGACCAATGATTTGCTTAATACTCCATTTGTTTGGTGCATATCGATAAGAAGCTTTTTCTTCATCTATTGAGTTTAAAAATGTAAAGGTGGCTGATGACGAAAAAAGTGAAATACAGTCTATACTCTTAACTAGACTATAATAATAAGGGAAGCCATCTTGGGGTGTGTATGCAGAATTAGTCATTTCGACACTTTTTATTAACATCTAAACATATTACTTAAAGGTTTATAGAAAGTTGCTTGAAAGTTCTGAAATAACCTAAAAGGAAACTGTTTTAGTAATGGTTGAAATCTTTGGTAAAAAAATCAGCAGGGTTGAGGCTTTATAGCCAACACCCTTATTTTTCCTCCCTTGCATATTCTAAAATATCTGCTGGCTGGCAATTCAATACATCACAGATTACCTCTAATGTACTGAAACGAATGACTTTAGCTTTTCCTGTTTTAAGAATAGAAAGGTTAGATAAGGTCAAGCCTACTTTTTCGGAAAGCTCATTGAGCGACATTTTTCGCTTTGCCATCATAACATCTAAGTTTACTATTATAGGCATGGGCTATACAACAGACTAATATTAAAGAGTGTTGATTCGTTTAAAGATGAAGCTATTCAAGTAAAACTGTTTATTTCCTTGATGAAGGAAAGGTCTAAAAACCTCTATGTTTAACATGTGAGGAGTTATTTTATTTCAAACTACACAGGCCAAGGAAGACAATCTGTGCTATCCTTCAACCAATATAAATCTGCGATCGCACACTAATTTCACTGTAATTAATCGTAACAAAACTCTTATCCCCCCTGTTTCCTTCGTATTATTGCACCCAAATTCGAAAAAATGGCGGTTGTACCTTACAAAGAGAACCAAGCAGGTAAAAAAGAACAGGTGGCTGAAATGTTCAATAATATTAGCCACAAGTACGATTTCTTGAATCATTTTTTAAGTCTAGGCATAGATATTCTTTGGCGTAAAAAGGCTATTCGAATGCTGAAATCTCATAAGCCAAAGCAGATTTTGGATATTGCCACAGGAACAGGAGATTTTGCCATTGAAGCTTTAGCCCTTAATCCAGACAGGGTAGTAGGGGTCGATATTTCTGCAGGAATGCTGGAAATCGGTAAGCAGAAAATGAAGAAAAAAGGGCTCGATCATATCATTGATATGCAGATGGGCGATTCTGAGAAGTTACTCTTCGAAGACAATACCTTTGATGCCGTGATCGTTTCATTTGGCGTAAGGAATTTCGAGAACTTAAAGAAAGGTTTGAGCGATATGCACCGCGTATTGAAGCCAGGAGGGAAGGTAGTCATTGTAGAGTTTTCGCAACCACGAACTTTCCCCATGAAGCAGCTCTATAATTTTTATTTTAAGTCGATTTTGCCTGTCATTGGAAAACTGGTGTCTAAAGATCAATCGGCTTATACGTATTTGCCAGAATCGGTAGCTGCTTTTCCCGATGGTGAAAGATTTTTGAATATTTTAGGGGAAGTAGGATTTAACAAAACTGAATGCAAGCCACTAACTTTTGGTATAAGCTCAATATACATCGGTCAAAAATAGTTTTCTGTTTAGCATTATTTATTTGCAATGTGGCTTTGGGGCAAAAAGCACCCGTAAAGCTTAACCGCATTGGTAGTGACGCTAAAAAAGTAAACTATGGCTTCTTTTTGGGCTATCATCAAAACTACTACGGAATAAAATACTCTGATGCCTTCGAAGGCCCCGATTACGATAATGTAACTTCTATTGTGGCCAAGAACAACTCAGGATTCAATCTTGGCTTTATGTTGAACCTCAGGTTGGACGATCAATTGACCGTGAGGTTTGTGCCAGTGAAAATTGGTCTGTATCAACAAATGGTGCAATACAATATGACGGATGGTACGGTAGATGAGCAGTTGATTGAAAGCACCCGAATAGAACCCGGCATATTCGTTAAATACCGTTCTATCAGACGCGATAACCTTAGAATGTACGTGATTGCAGGTGTGAGTGCCTCTATGCGTTCGGGCAAAGCGGAAGACTTAGGCGGTGTGGATAAACTTGAAATAAGGAAAGGAAACCTGAAAGCTGAAATCGGTTTTGGTTTCGAAAACTACTTTGAGTTCTTCAAACTTGAACCCGAAATCAGATACTCAAGAGGTCTTACGAATGTGCTGAATCCCTCAAACAACTTCTACTCGAATGGCATAGGGCAAATTACCACGCACAACTTCTCTATTTATTTCCATTTTACGGATTAGAGTATCTCGTCCTAAAATAAGCGGATAAAACACTCCCTTGACACTTCTTAATAGAGGGGAATAGTTCGTCATTAATATTGAACTTCATAGACCTAACTTAAGCCAAATAACCTCTGGAGTATTCCCTCCTTGAGGAGGGCAGGGAGGTGAGCGATCATTGAGCCAACCTATTTGAGCATGAGACAATCCTCGTTACAAACGAAGATTAGTGGCGATTACACCGAACTTTAAACTGAGCACCAATTAAAACTAACCTGAGGTCCAACTCACATCATAAATAATACCTTCATACTTCCCTATATTTCTTCTAAATTCGAACCTTAAGAATTTAGAACAGGAATGAGCAAAATAGCAATGGTTACCGGAGCCACTTCTGGTATTGGTTGGGCTACTGCCGAAGCACTGGCCAAGGAAGGTTATCAATTGATTGTCTGTGGAAGACGAAAGGAACGACTGCAAGAATTGTCTGCCAAAGTGGACGTAAAAACCTTAGAACTCATTTTTGATGTGAGCGATAGAGCTGCAGTAGCGGAAGCCCTTAATTCGCTTCCAGCGGAATGGAAACAGATTGATGTATTGATCAATAATGCTGGAAATGCACATGGCTTGGGCAAAATCCATGAAGGCAATATTGATGACTGGGATGCCATGATCGACATTAATGTGAAAGGTCTTTTATATGTCACCAAAGCAATTGTACCGAATATGGTAGAGCGAGGCGCAGGTCATGTGGTGAATATTGGGTCTATTGCGGGCAAAGAGGCTTACCCGGGTGGAAATGTGTATTGCGGTTCTAAACATGCGGTAGACGCTATTAATAACGGCATGCGAATGGACTTGAACGGAACAGGAGTGAAGGTTTCTCAGGTTTGCCCGGGTTTGGTGGAAACTGAATTTTCATTGGTACGCTTTAAAGGCGATGAAGACCGAGCAAAAACAACCTACCAAGGCTTTGAGGCACTTCAAGCAGAAGATATTGCAGACCTTATTCGCTTTATTGTTAACCGCCCAGCGCACGTAAATATTGCCGATACGCTCATTTTACCTGCCGCACAGGCTTCGCCTACTTTAGTGGCAAAAGACTAAGTTTTTATTCCTAAGAAAGAACAAGAGACACGATGTACGAAGAAGAATTTAATGAAGAAGTGCCACAAGAAGGCCTTCCCATTCCAGAAATATTTAGAAATTCAGATACCAAGGGTTATATCACACACTGTATTCAGTGCGATTACGAATTACTTAAAGGCGATCGCTCTTATATGATCGAAAAGGTATTTAAAAGGTACCCAAACCTTGATTCCACCCAAGTGCTTTTTGAATACGGCATGTGCAGTGTATGCTATGAGAAAATGAAGGATAGTCTTTCTGTGGAAAGCATGCAGAACCTTTCTAATTACATGATGACCAAAATGGATTTTTCGGCCATGCAGCAACGCATTGAAGAAAATCCAGAAGATCCTGAGAAGTGGATGTCGCATTGCATGATTCATGGCACGCCCAAAGAAGAAATGACTGAATTTCAAGTAGCGGCTTCTTTTAAAGGTGATCGTTTGATGACGAATTTTATGCCTCCTTATATGATTGGAGGTTTAGCTTTAGAAGAGCTGAATGGTTTACTTTCAAAAGAAACCAAAGAGGACATGGACGGATTTATTGACCAGCATTTTGGTATTCCTCCTGAATTGAGAAAAGACTTTATTCTGATATGAAAAAACTACTTTTAATCTGCCTGCTTCCCTTTTTAATCTTTTCGTGTAACAGCAAAAATGAGTTTGAAGGTATTGAAAATGGCGTTTCCTTGGCCTTAGCCAAATCTAGAAAAGCCATTGTTTCTAATATCAATTACAAGCTTGAATTCAGGGTGCCAGAAGTCCTTACTCAACCCATTCAGTCATTGGAAACTTTGAGCTTCAACCTAAGCGACAATTCCGAAGATTTGCTTTTGGATTTTCGGGAATCGGTTGAAAAGCTCAAGGGCATTATTGTCAATGATCAATCCACTGAAATCAATTTCAAGAATGAGCACATCATCATCAATAAGGGTTTATTGAGAAGAGGGAAGAACATCATCGAAATCAACTTCTTTGCGGGTGAAACCTCGCTCAACCGTAAGGAAGAGTTTATGTACACCTTGCTAGTTCCCGATAGAGCAAGAACCCTTTTCCCTTCATTTGATCAGCCCAACTTAAAGGCAACTTACGACCTCACTTTAGATTTACCTGAAAGTTGGAATGCCATAGCCAATGGCCCAGTGGCACTTTTAAGTGTAAAAGATGGCCGAAAGAACATTCAGTTCGAAAAGTCTGATTTGATCAGTACTTATTTGTTTTCATTCGTAGCAGGTAAGTTCAAGTCAGAAACTCAAAATGTAGGAGGTATGGAAATGACCATGCTCCACAGGGAAACGGACAGCGCAAAAGTGGCTAGAAATCTCGACTTGATTTTCTACCTCCATGGGGCTTCAATTCAGTGGTTACAAGAATATACAGGAATTGATTACCCTTTTAAGAAGTTCGATTTTGCGCTAATTCCTAGTTTTCAATACGGAGGAATGGAGCATGTGGGCGCTATTCAGTACCAAGCCAACAGCCTTTTCTTGGACGAAGATCCTTCACAATCTCAGCTGTTGAGCAGAGCGAGTTTAATCGCACACGAAACCGCCCATATGTGGTTTGGCGATTTGGTCACCATGGACTGGTTTAATGATGTGTGGACCAAAGAGGTGTTTGCCAATTTTATGGCTGCTAAAATGGTCAACCCAAGCTTTCCTGAAATCGATCATGAGCTGAATTTCTTGGTGCGTCATTATCCGTCTGCTTATGGGGTAGATAGAACCGAAGGTGCCAACCCAATCAGACAAGAACTGAATAACCTGAATGAGGCTGGACAAATGTATGGTGCCATTATTTACAATAAAGCACCGATTATGATGCGTCAGCTAGAAATGCTGATAGGGGAACAACTGTTCCAAGAAGGCATGCAGGAGTATTTGAAAACCTATTCGCACTCCAATGCTACTTGGCCTGATTTGATCAATATTCTAGACAAGAAAACGCCTGAGGATTTAAAGACTTGGAGTGAGGTTTGGGTCAACACATCAGGTCGTCCTGAGTTTCAGATGGAATTGGTGCGCCAGCAAGGAATGCTAAATGAGATGAAGTTAGGTCAATTAGATCCTTCAGGTAAAAACCGAGTTTGGCCTCAGGTATTTAGTGCTGCGGCTTGGCTGGATCAAACCAAAGTATATAAGAAAATAGCCTCTAAAGAAGCGGTTTTGAATGTTGACTTGCCTATTCTGAGATTGGGCGATATAGTATTGAATGCCGATGGAAGAGGCTATGGCCTGTTTGAAGTGGATATCAACATGGTGAGCCAACGGTATTCACGTATGACCGATGTTGAAAAGGGAACCACTTTTGTCAATCTCTACGAGAATTTTCTCGATGGTAAAGTTCCTCGTGTTGGTTATGTAGAAATGGTAAAATGGGTGATTGATAAAGAAGAAAATGAATTGATTCTGAATTTGGTTTTAAGCCAACTCAACAATATTTACTGGTCGTATTTAACGGAAGATGAAAGGGCCAGCGTAGCACCAGATTTGGAACGCACTTTATACTTTCTAATGGAAACCAAGTCGGAAAAGCCAAGTGTTAAGAAAATCTTCTTCAATGCCTTCCGAAACATTACCATTACCCAAAACAACATTGGGCGTTTGTATGACATCTGGAATGGCTCTAAAGTGAAGGGCTTGAACTTATCTGAAAATGATATGGTAGGGCTGGCTTCGCAATTGGCAATCCGTTTACCTGAGAGGGCAGATGCCATATTGAAGCAGCAATTGGATTCCATTAAAAACCCTGATACCAAGCGCAGATTCGAATTTGTGATTCCTGCGCTTTCCAATTCCCAACAAGTACGCGATACATTCTTTGAGTCGTTGAAGGATGCGAAAAACCGCGAAACCGAGTCTTGGGTGCTTTCTGCTTTGGGTGCTTTACATCATCCATTGAGAAAAGAGTCTTCTGAAAAGTACATTCTGCCAAGTTTAGAATTGCTTAAAGAGATTCAGGAAACAGGAGATATCTTCTTCCCAACCCGTTGGACGGACCAAACTTTAGGCAATTACAATTCGGCTTCGGCAGTAAAAACAGTGCGTGATTTCTTAAAGGATAACCCTGATTACAATGCGCAGTTGAAAATGAAGATTTTGCAAGCAGCAGACAATCTTTTCCGTTCAGAAAGAATTCTAGCAGGGAAGCAGAGTTTGCAGCAGAAGTGATATGTGAGTATTGGGTAGTGAGTACAGGGTATTGGGTTTAATTATAGTTCCTTTGCTTCACTCAGGATGAAAAATCTATAAAACAGTCTTCAGTTGAAAATTGATTAGAGAACTAAAATATAAACAAAAAAAGGCTACCCAATAACTGGATGGCCTTTTTCATGAGTAAGGATTTGTTTGGCTTACTTATAAATATCATTGATAATGCCTGCCAAGCGAACACCGGCTTGGGCGATTCTAAGTTCTAGGATATCGAAATACTTATAAGAGTACTCGTAACTCAACCTTCCGTTTTCAGGAATGTCATAAACCTTATCGCGGTAGCTCATAGACTCCATTGCCCAATCACGAACCGTAGCTGCCTGCCATTCTTTAACCTGCTCTTTGGTAGGGTGATTTACCACATCCGCAAACTCGGTATAGCTGTATTGTTTGCCCTCAATCATACGGCTGTCCCAAACGCTGTGTAAGTTGGTGCTGCTACCAAACCACTCCACTTTAGTGTCATTTCCGCCTCTATCTTCTCCATTGCCTACGTGCATCGGTTGGTGAATATCGCCCACAAGGTGCACAAGGAATTTAAGGTTTGTCGCTTCTTGCTCAGACGTAAGTCCACCCGCTTTCAACTCCCCAATTATTTTTTCGATGGCCCAAACTACATCACCACCTTCTTGAGTAGGGGCAGTCTCGTAAGTCATTCCATCAGGAATGGTGCAATAATGCCAAGGGCTGGCATAGCTATAAGAACGGTCTGATTTAATATCGTCCATCCAAGTACTGACTACGGCCAGAGTTTCAGTGCCCAAAACTCGTTTTACTTGTTTCTGCGCCTTTTTTGTTAGCATGCCATCAGCAATATGACCTACGGCACGGTGGCCAATTTGCCCCCAAAAAACGGTCTCGTCTTTAAGCGTATGGCTGCTGAAAATAAATAGTGTGGCTAGTAATAAAATCTTCTTCATAAAATGGGTATTCGTTTGTGCTACAAGATTATGAAAATTCATTGGCTTCATCATTATTGAAGCATCAAGAGAACATTATTAAAATTTGAAATAGCCGTTTTTTATGGAGTGACTGGTAAGTAAGTTTTCATCTTTAAAATATCAGAACCAATTCAGCACAGACCTTGCAGCTTCTGATATCATTAAGCCAACCTCTCTTTAGAAGGGGTGGCTTTTTTGTGGGGGTAGTATACTTGTTTGGCATGTTTTACTTGCGCCTGTAAGGGGTTGTTTGTTTTTTAAGGAACTCAACATAGTAAGTCAGGGCATTATTAATTATGCCATTCATAAAGTAATTTACTATAGATATTAATTAGAAAGTAATAAAAGTTTAAAAATGAAATCCTTATATCTATATTACATCTTTGTTAAACCAGACATTAAGAAGCTGAAATGGCATTTAAAATAAATAAGGGAGGGAGTAAAAAATACCCAAATATAGAGTCCTTGTTTCGGGACTTGAATACCAAGGGAATTGAATCAATCTATAATTATCAGAGTGATGTGCTTCGAAACTATGAAAATAAAGCTAAAGATGAAGCAAATGTGGCTCTTGAATTACCGACAGGAAGTGGTAAGACACTTATCGGATTATTGATAGCGGAATTTAGAAGAAGAAACTTTGACGAGAGAGTACTCTACTTATGTCCGACTGTTCAATTAGCAAATCAAGTTGTAGAGTTGGCCAATAACTCATACGGTATAAATGCTACTGTCTTTACTGGTAGTAAGTATGAATTTTCAGCAGAAAGTAAATCCAAATATAGAAATAAGAATACAATTGCGGTTGCTGCCTACAATGCGTTGTTCAATTCGAATCCTTTCTTCACAGATGCAGACCTAATTATTTTGGATGATGCTCATGCTGCTGAAAATTACATTTCTTCAAACTGGTCATTGCGTATTAAACGATGTGATCATATGAATATCTTTAAAGGTATTGTAGAAATAATTAGGCCTTATATAAACGAGGGCACATACCGAAAACTTTTGGACGATGATCTCGACCCTGCACAAAAGAATGTTGTCAATGTTCTAGCTGGTTATCAGCAATTTGAAGTATTAGAAGAATTAAAGACTTTATTAGAGGTAGCTGTTTCTCCGCATAAGGATCTCAAGTACAATTATTATCAGATTAATAACCACCTTGAATGTTGTCATCTTTATTATAACTGGAAGGAGATATTAATTAGACCAGTTGTACCTCCTTCATTAACCAATGAAACTTTTAAAAATGCCAAGCAGAGGATTTTCATGTCTGCAACATTAGGGAACGGAGGAGATTTAGAGCGAGTAACAGGAATTAAGCATTTTATGCGAATTCCAATTCCTGATGGGTGGGAAACACAGGGTTTAGGAAGGCGTTTTATCAGTTTCCCAAACATGAGCCTCGATGAACAAGAAACGGATGAACTACTAATTGAACTAATAAAGTCTGTTGAAAGAGCCGTAGTCTTGGTTTCATCACACCCTCAAGTTGAAGACTTTCATGAATATGTGAATGAATATCTACCTGACTATGAAGTGTTTGATGTAAAAGATATTGAGAAATCGAAAGATTCTTTCATAAAGAGTGACAAAGGTATAGCAATTCTAGCAAGCAGATTTGATGGAATGGATTTCCCAGGGAATCAGGCAAGGTTACTAATCATAAAAGACATTCCCTATGCTTCTAATCTTCAGGAGAGCTTTCTACAATCTCGGGTTAATGCTTCAGTGATATTCTTTGATCGCAACAGGACGAGGTTGGTTCAGGCACTTGGGAGATGTACAAGAAGTCCCAAAGACTACTCTGCAGTTGTTATTTTGGGGGAACGGGATATCTCTGAATGGTTAACATTCCCAGAAAAGCGAAAATTTTTTCACCCTGAGCTTCAGGCTGAACTTAAGTTTGGGGCAGACAACTCGGAAGAAGCAACCAAAGATGATTTCATTGAGAATTTTAATGACTTCATGGAGCAAGGTGATAAATGGGATGAAGGGCATGAGCATATAATTGATCTTCGAGGAAATCTTAAACGTGAAGAAATACCAGGAGAAAAGGAATTAGATGCTGGCGCACGATTAGAAGTAGAATATCAGTATCTGCTTTGGGACGGGAAATACGAAGCAGCGGCTAAACGAGCTGACGATGTTTTCGAAAGCCTTACAGGAGGAACCGTTCTTTCAGGATATCGTGCATACTGGAAATATCTTGCTGGTTGTGCTTATTACTTAGAATTTAAGTCCTCAAAATCAGTTTTGATGAAGACACTTTCTTCCAACCGTTTTGATCATGCTAATAGAATTTCAGGAGCCTTTCCCTTTTTAAAGTCCTTTGAAGGAGTAAGTGCCGATAATGGAATCAATGAGGCTCATGATAGTGTAATCAATAACTTAATTGCCTTTCTGAAAGAACAAAAGATTGCATCCCCAAGAAAGTACAACACACAAATATCTCTTATCGAAGAAAATTTAAGTAAAGACGGTGTGAGCTTTGAAAAAGGGCACGAAATGATTGGGAGATTATTAGGGTATGAAACTGGTAATTCTTTTGAAGGTGGCGCACCTGACCCATATTGGGTTATTGACGAGAATAAAGTCATCGTATTCGAAGACAAAATCTTTGAGAGTTGTGATAAAGAGTTAAAGCTTTCTTTTGTCCGCCAACTTAAATCACATGATGATTGGATTAAGGCACATGTCAGTTCAATATCGAAAAATGCTAAAGTAATTAGGGTTTTCTTGACCAATGCAATAGGTGTGGAGAATAAAGCAAGCCATTTATGTGATGATTTGTTTTATTGGAATTATGAAGAATTTACTGCGTGGTCAAAAAAACTACTCACATTCATAAAGGCATTGCACAAGTCGTATACTGGTGATGATACTGGAGAATGGAAAGAATATTTATTGAATGAGTTTAAAAAACGTATGCTATTTCCAGAAGACGTGCTCAAAAACCTAGTTCCACTGAAAACATTGAATAAAGAATAAAATGTCTGAGCAACTAAGTGGATTAGTCAAACTTATATTCACCAATAAGTCCTTCATGTTCAAAACGGATTCTTTTCCTTTAGACTGCGAATTGCTCACTAAAAATGAATTACTGAGGAAAATAGGGAATGACTTTCATGCAAGCATTAATCCAGAACTCACAGAGGCATTCTTTGAGTATTTTGGTCAATTTCTTGATTTCAAGCTAACCGAAGACTTTCATAATGCAGTTGACTTCTACAAAAAGTTCGAAAGTTACTTCAAGGTTCCTAATGCATTTGTTAATGGTTTAAGTCGACAAAAAGAGGCATTACTACAGTTATTGATCAAAAAGTCCTTGGTTGATCATGGTGTTGACTTCAGTAAATTCCTATCCGAAATGGAAAGGTACGAAGAGGATGGTTTTAACGACTTCCTATTTGACTTCACTCAAAGTTTAGCGAGAGTACTTCCTGACCTTGCCATATCATCAGATGGATTGTTAAAAGTAGTTGAAGCATGGGTGACTGAGCTTGAAAAAGCCCAAGATGATATCGACAGCATTCATCAAGTTTGTCAAGCGATTAAGACTATAATAAAGAGGGATGAGGAATTCGCATTAGACTTTTATAAACTCTGTCGAGAATCAGATTTAAAGTCAAACCACCTAGTGTTTTCATACTCATTATCTGGGGTTTATGAATCTAATCGTCAAAATGGTTCCGGTTTTTTAAAAGAAGTCGCTAAGACGAATGATCTGCATCTATGCTTAATAAAGAGTCTTGGCTTAACAAACCCAGAATCACCTGAAGAGACTAATTTACTTTTGGATATTGTCGATGGTATTAGTTCCAATTCCAATGAAACCTTAAAAGATATTCCACGAATTTATGCTAATGCCATTAAGGACAAGCGGAATCATTCAAAAGACATTATTGACAGATATAGGCGTCAATTACGAAGCCTTCTTGCTAATGGAGATGTAGATATTAAAAGAAGTGTGCTTTGGTCACTAAGGTGGACCAAACAACTAGAAGATGAGCGTTTTGAATTGATTGAAGAGTTTATTCGCTCTGAAACGGAGACAGAAGACTACAAACAAGAAATAGCAGACATAGTTAAGGATTTTAATAGCCAAAATCATCTATTCTCAGTTTTGACCCTTTATGGGCTAAAGGAAGGAACTCAATTCAAATCCAAAACCTTCGAAAGATCCCTTGATGAACATAGAGAAAGAAATTCAGAGGGATTTAGTAAAAGCCTTATCTTGTTATTAATTCATGATGAAGGCAAGGTGAGGTATATGGCCAATGATATTTTATCACACCTGAGTTTTGTTAGGGGAGAAGATTTCAGGTTCGAGTATGATATTCTCAATCTTGACGCTCTCCAACAATACAAACTTTGGGTCTCAGTATTTGCTATGAATCCAGCTCCTAAAAGATCATTCCCCCTACTTATTAATCTATGTCGAAGTCAGTTCTCTTTCGTAAAGGAAGCCTTTATTTGTAAGCTCGAGGAATATGTGGATAATTATTCATCAGCCGTCCTAGCTGAACTTGAAAAACTATTATCAGATGATAATATTGATGACCATGTCATTCTTGAGAGAGTGAAAAAGAGATATAAACAATTCAAAAACGACTGGGATGAAAAGTTCAAAATCAAGGAATTCGACCCCAGGATCACTCAATCGAAACTATATGAACAATATGAAGAAGACTATAATGGGGAAATGAGCTTAATAATGGAGGAATCCATGAATCAAACTGGTACTTTCCTTGATTTATTTCAGACAGTCATTTTGGCAAAAGGGGGCGGTTGGAAGTCTGAGCATCGAGATGATATCTCAAAATTAGGTCTAGTGCAAACAGGTGTACAAATGCCAAGACTCTACAACATTTCACCTGAAAGGTTTGATTACGACATGAGGTTTGATACCTCTGAAAATTGGAAAAATGCATTTGATGAATGGGAAGTAATAATATCATCGTAAGAGAGTACCTTGAGAGTTTGAAAGAGGATAATGAGTTAGATTACTTATTTCCGATTCTGCTTAATAGTATAGGGTTTAGGATTATATCTACACCTGTAGAGTCAAAGGGACAATCTCAATATGGAAAAGATATAGTTGCAGTAGGAAAAGATGAATCAGGTATAACTCATCGATATTACTTTGAACTGAAGGGGCATTCAGACCGAAACATTACTGATAAAAATTACTCTATACCGGATGGAATCCGCGAATCTATAATAGAAGCAAAAGACACCGCTTTTAGAGATAGTTCTATTCCAAAGTTTAATCACCTTCCAATCAAGGTCGTGTTAGTTCACAACGGAACCATAAAGAGTAATATTCGTCCTACATTTGAAGGTTTTGTTTCGAAAGAGTTTAAACCAGGAGAATTTGAAAGGTGGGACATATACAGACTGACAGACCTTTTTGCAGAACACTTTTTCAACGCCTATTTACTTACGGACCGTGAGAGTTTAAATCTTTTTAAAAAGACTCTAGTACTTTTGGATGCCCCACAAAACGACTTTGGAGACTTTCATACACTCGTTGACTTGCAAATCGAGAAAATCGGCACAGTTAAGGGGGGGAGAGCCTTTAGCAAGTTCTTTGCCACTCAAAACTTATTAGCTTCTATTATTCTTCATTACAGCTTAGAAAATAACAACCTAGAGCCTGCTAGGCAGTGCTTGACATATCTACTCTTGAAAACTTGGTCGTGGATTTTGAAGAATCAACTTGAAAGCAAACGAGCAGTCAAGCGTGAGTATACAAAGCTGGTGTCGTTACATAATAAAATGTTGGCATTATACTTTGATAAAACTTTACTTGTTGCACGAAAAGAAAATGGGCTATACTCTGAAATCGGGGCTGCATTTGAAGAGGTAGGTTTTCCTCTAAGGTGTTTTGACTATCTCAACTATATGATTTATTATTTCGAATCATCTACCTATAATATGGTTTCATTGAGTCAAGTATCAGAACATGAACTCATAAAATTCAGAAGAGAACAAAAAGACATTTTAATCGAAATCATTGAGAGTAACGATGGATGCAAAAGACCAATTCTCGATAGCCATTCGATCGCTATAGTAAACCTTATTTTATTTTTTATTAAAAAAAACGATTTGACAGAGAATGATGCACATTTCCTTCATCAATACCTATTCAGGACAACAGAGAACATATTGATAACGCACAGAATGAGGGGGAGATTTCCGTATGTCGGGACAGAAACGGGCCTCGTAAAGTCTCTTAGAGGAAGGGAAAAAGCTATCAAAGAAAACACGGTGCCTCCTTCGTTGATAGTGCCGATACTATTCGAGCTGGCATGTCTTTTCAACTTGAATCAAATGCATTCTGCATTTGCCGTTGGTTTCAAAGATAAACTGAATTTACAAACTGCCTATCCTAACTTATCACTTGAAATTGAGGAGAAGTTATTCGAGAAGCACTTTCATGATGAATTTTATGTTGAGACTAATATCGAGCTTAAAGATTCTTTAAACGATTTCAAAAAACACATGATGAGCAAAGCGAATGACTCTATTGAGTTCAGAACTGACGCTGCAGGTTTCGGCTTTCTGAGATTGTTAGCTCATGTTTATTACAAAAATGAGTTCTTTCCTCAGGAATGGCGAAAATACTATAATAGTAATGGAGAGTAATTGCAAGAAAGCAAAAAAACTCGTTTTGACCTGATTCCTTCGGCAAACCTAAACCCGCTTCCTCCTCGCCAAAACCACTGCACCAATAATCATCAAAAGGGCACCAATGCTGTAGCGCATAATCAAATAGGACATATTGCGCTGGATCACCACAAAGTCGGCAATGCCAGCGGCTTCAACTCACCATTCGTCTGCTAGGGTGGAAACCTTGATTGCCTTAGCGGTTACTGGTCAGACTGATGTAAGAGGACTACAAGAAACTAAGTAAATAGAACCGCTAGAGGTTCTATCTCTTGTTTAGAACCTTTAAAGGTTATATTCTTTGTTTATAACGTAAGAAGGTTATAAATTCAACGCTATGAAGATAGTTACTGCTGTTATTACAGGTGATATTATTAGGTCTACAGATATAGAAGGTGATTATAGAGAGGTTTTACACCGAATTGCTAATGATATAAGAGATCAAATAGATCAACACTTCCTATTAGATGTTTATAGGGGAGATAGTTTTCAAGCCATTTCCAAAAAGCCTGAGCAAGGTTTATTAATGCTTCTTTTAATAAAAGCAGGGCTAAAGAGAGAGCAGACAGAAAAGAATAAGCAAACAATACAATGGGATGCCCGAATGTCTATGGGTATAGGTAAGCTGGCAAACTACCCTGAATACAATAACCTAAGTGAGCTCACTGGAGAACCTTTTACCAGGTCGGGTAGGAGTTTAGACAGTATGAAAGAGAAGAATAAAGAGATAACGATTGTTACTGGTGAAGAGAAACAAGACAATGAGCTTAAAGCAGTTTTACCCATGATTGAAGCCATTGTTGCAAAATGGACAACCGCTCAAGCAAGTGCAGTTTACTTATTTCTTCTCTACAAAGATATTACGCAAAAAGAAATAGGAGACAGGCTAGACAAAACGCAAGTGGCTGTAAGTAAGAGTTTAGATATAAGTAGAATAGACGCATTGATACCTTATATAAGGCGGTTTGAAACTCAGATACAATGGACACACCAGAAATAGAAATTCTCCTTAGGTTAATAATTGCACACCTTTTGGCCGATTTTGTCTTTCAAACCAACGGCATGGTCAAGGGCAAGAGGGAAAAAGGCCCAAGGTCTTCCCAATTCAGGTGGCACCTTGTCATCGTAGCGGTGTTGACTTATCTCTTTATAGCTGACTGGGCGAATTGGTGGACACCAATCGCCATGGCAATTGCGCATGGTATTATCGATTGGATAAAAATCAGCATCAAGAAAGACAACATGTGGATTTATCTAGGCGATCAATTTGCTCACTTTATCAGCATTATCTTGCTATGGATGCTATTAATGCCAAAACCATTCGCAGAAATGGTTGATCTAAATTCTTTTGAATTTCATTCAACGTTCCTCATAATCGCTATTGCATACATTATAGTAGCTCTTCCATCAGGTGTACTGATTGGCTACCTCACCAAATCATGGCAAGAGCAATTAAGCGATAAACAAAACCAAGAAAGCCTAAAAGATGCAGGCAAATGGATTGGCATAATAGAACGACTACTCATTTTAACCTTTATCATTTTCAACCAATGGGAACCTATAGGCTTTTTACTAGCTGCAAAATCAGTTTTTCGATTTGGAGATTTAAAGAAAGGTAAAGAACAAAAGAAAACAGAGTACATATTAATCGGGACGCTGTTAAGCTTTACTTTCGCTATTTTTATTGGGTTGCTCGTTCAACTGATGATTAATTAGCCGCTTCTATTGATTTTACCATCTAACCCCTTTTCCTTCTCACTAAAATCACCGCGCCAATAATTATTAAAACAGCGCCTATACTGAAGAGCATAATCAAATAAGACATATTGCGCTGGATCACCACAAAGTCGGCAATACCAGCGGCTTCAAATAACCATTCGTCTGCCAGCACTGTAGCAATATTAGGGCTGCCCAATTCCATAATGATAATGCCGTTTTTAGCCATTAGATCAATGCGAGCTGCCGTGTTTATTGTCGGTCTATTACTGTTGCCATCATGACCAATCACATAAGAGTCTTCAGCGTTTTGGCTGTACAAATGAGGCCCCATGCCATAGACGCCCAAATTACCAATAAAGGTTTCCGCTTGAGTCATCTGTGTGATGGTTTCAGGCTTCAATACTGGGTTCGGGTTGATATTGGCCAATAAGAATTTGGTTAAATCTGCCGCAGAAGTATACAGCGAGGCAGCGGCCAATGAAGCAAACTTGTAAGGAGCAGAAACAGTACCATCAGATTTATAAAGCGTGGCCAATTCAAGGTCAGGGCGCAGGGCTAAATCAAAGGTAGAATTGTTCATTCCTAGTGGTTTAAAAACCGTCTCTGTCATGTAGTCTTGAAAAGATTGGCCTGATACTTCCTCAATCAGCAATTGTAATAGGGTATAGCCGCCTCCAGAATACATGTATTGCGTTCCGGGTGCTATGCCCACTTTGGTCACGCCATCTGAATAGCCCGCATCAGCGGCCTTCGTAAGCGATTCTTCTAGGCTTTGTACTGTTTCATCGGGGCCAAAACCTTCATAGCCCAAATCGTCTACCAAACCAGCAGAGTGGGAGAGTAGCCTGCGCACGGTTACTTTATTATTGTCAAAGTCGCTGGCGGGTAAATGCCAACGGGTTAAATATTCGTCCACTGGTTTGTCCAAATCTAACTGGCCATTTTGCACCAGTGACATAATTCCCCAAGAAGTCACCCATTTACTCACCGATGCCATTTGAAAAATGGTATTTTCATGCACTGGCTTATCCTCTGAATGGAAGAACTGCTCCGCTACTTTTCCATTCTCCACCAACACCATGGCCATGTTACCAACAAACTCGTTGTCAATTTGTGCTTTGGTAGCTTCTACAAAAGCTTCAGGGCTTTCGTCTTTAGAAAGGCTTTTTAAAATGAAACCATCGGAAATACCGTAAATGATAAAAACAGCCCAAAGAATGATGGAAAGTAAGGTGAGTGCAATGTATTTGAAGGTCTTCATGTGGAGTGTTTTGGTTGATTTTCGGTTGAGATGGGAAGTTGCAGAAAACATTCTGACCGAACAACTAATTTAATAGTTAATTGAGATTTGTTTGATTGTGCAAATAAACCACAGGTCCGACTGGTTTCAGAGGTCTGACGAGTTTGCTTCAGCTTAAACCTATTTGTAAACAACAAAAACCAAAAACCAAATATCAAACCTTTCCTCTTCAACACATCCAAACCCCAACACTTCAATACATCCAAACACATTCCAATACACCCATTCCACAGTTCACTACACTATCAATATTAATTAGTTGTACATAAGTGAAAGATATATTTCTTTTATATTTGTGTAAGTAATAAAACTTAAGCCATATACATGAAAGGAACATACCTCGGAGAATTTGAAGAACTGGTGCTGCTTACGGTAGGCGCCCTTTATCCAGAAGCCTATGGGGTAGGCATTATGGATGAGATTGCCAAAGAGACGGGACGCTCAGTAAATATTAGCGCGATTCATTCTGCCTTAAGGCGCTTGGATGAAAAGGGTTTTGTTAAATCTGAAATGGGCGGCTCTACCAACGAAAGAGGAGGCCGCAGAAAACGCATTTTCGAACTCACTGCCTTTGGTAAAAAGGCTTTAGACGAAGTTCAAGAGCAGCGCATGAGCTTGTACAACCGCATTCCCAACATTTCATTTAGCAGTTAATGAAGGAACAACAATCCATAAGGCCACCACGCTGGATCTTTCGTTTCCTGACCTTTTTCTGCAAGGAAGAGTTTTTGGAAGAAATCAGTGGCGACTTAGAAGAAATCTATCATGTCCATTTTCAAGCGCATGGAAAACGAAGTGCCAATTGGCGCTATGCTTGGAATGTGCTGCGCTTTTTTAAATGGTCCAATATCAAGAAAACAACAAGGTTCAACTCAAATATTGTAACAATGACACGCAACAACTTTAAAATTGCCGCAAGGGTACTTTGGCGGCAGAAGGTAAATACCCTCTTAAATGTAACCGGAATCTCCATTGGCATCGCCTGCTTTTTGCTGATCTCACTTTATGTAAAGCAGGAAGTAAGCTTTGATAAATTCCATGAAAAAGGAGATAGAATTTACCGCACCTGGACATTAGAAGATTATGGTGGCGACCAACAGTTTTTTTACACCAACTCGCCACTTCCTTTAGAAAAGGTGCTTGAAGACAATATTCCAGACATAGAAATGGCGGTGCAATACAACCGCAATAGCTTTTTGGTGGGCGAGGAAGGCGCAAGAATCAACGAGCCCGTTGCTGTGGCCAGTCCAGAATTCTTTGAGATGTTTTCATTTCCCATTGTCAATGGTAATAGCAAAAGCCCTTTGGCAGATAGAACTTCCATTGTTATTAGTGAAGCCTATGCTACTAAATACTTTGGGAGCAAAAACCCTATCGGTCAGCCGTTGTCTCTACTTATTCAAGGAAAGAGCCGTGCGTTTACGGTATCGGCCATTATGAAAGACTTACCAAAGAACACTGGTTTTAGTTTTGATATGATGATATCGAATGCAAATGATGAGCTACTTTATGAAAAACGTGCTTTACAAGCTTGGTTTCATGTTTCGCCAGAGACATTTGTGCTAGTCAAAGAGAATTCTACAGTGGAAGCGGTTGAAGAAAAACTTCCTGCAATGATAAAAACGGTGTTGGGCGATAGGGTGGAAGAAGGCGAATATACTTTGGGGCTACAGCCGCTTACTGATATTCACCTGAACCCTGAGTTTCCCGTAGGCAATATGCCAGTGGGCAATCCTAAATATGTATATGTGCTTGGGGCCATTGGCTTGTTGGTGTTGCTTATTGCTTGTATTAACTACACCACGCTTTCTATGGGGCAGTCCATGAGACGCGCCAAAGAGGTTGGGGTAAGAAAAGTAGTGGGCGCACAGAAGTCGGGCTTGGTTTGGCAGTATTTATCGGAAAGTGTTCTGATCACTTTTATTGCCATGATGATTGGATTGGCCGTGGCCTATTTGCTCTTGCCGATTTTCAACAATTTGGCCAATACAAATTTGGTAATGCCCTTCGATTTCGAGTCGCTTTGGGTGTACCTGGTAATGGCCTTGGGTATTGGTTTAGCTACGGGGGCTTACCCTGCTTTGGTGCTTTCCAGTCTTAAGTTAACGAATGTACTTCGGGGAGGTCAATCTAGCATAGGCGGAAAGAATGTTTTACGTAAATCACTTTTAGTCTTTCAGCTATTGCTTACGGTATTTTTGATTTCGAGTACCTTGATTATGAAAAAACAGCTCAATTATATTCAGAACGAAGATTTGGGTTTTAATCGGGAAGCCATGGTGTCGGTGGTTTTATATCCAGACTCTGGTGGTCAAGGTTTAGGTGATAATTTTACATCTGGCTTTAAGAATGGTCAGTTATTGAAAACCAAACTAGAAACCAACCCTGATGTTTCTGATGTAGCCATGGGAAGCCATATTTTCGGTTCTGATGGATGGATGCAATTGGGTTTTAATGATAACAATGATGCCTTTAAGCAATTCAATTTATTGGTGGTTGACCCTTATTATATCTCCAGTTTCGATATTCAAATGAAGGAAGGCCGAGACTTTGACCCTGCTTTGGATTTAGACAAACGAGAATCTATTATTCTAAACCAAGCCGCAGTGGATTACTTCGGTTTAACCGACCCTATAGGTAAGAAGCTTCCGGGAGATAAATTTGGTGCGAATACGATTATTGGCGTTACTGAAGATTTCAATTTTGAGTCGCTCCATAGTGCTGTGAGACCTTTGGTGATTACGCAAAATGACCAAAACATATTCTCTGGCATCAACGACATCAGTATATCTGATTCACCGACCCCCAAATTGGTTTTCAAGTACAATGGAACAAGTCTTTTGGAAGTGAAATCTATTTTAGATCAGGCTTGGGCTTCCACTTTCCCCAACGAAGAGTTAAGGTTCGATTTTGTGGATGAGAAGTTACGCCTGATGTATCAGGATGAAGCAAGGGTAAATAAAATTGTCGGTATTGCTACGGTATTAAGTATACTGATTGCCAGTATAGGACTATTGGGCCTTACAATTCTGATTGTGAACACGAAAGTAAAGGAGATAGGAATCCGTAAAATTTTGGGCGCTTCACCCGTCAAAATATTCGCAATGTTGTTCAGTGATTTCTCTTGGCAGCTGATCATTGCTATTGTATTGTCGGTGCCGCTTACTTGGTATTTAATGAGCAATTGGCTTAAAGACTTTGCTTACCAAATCAATATAGGAGTGGATATGTTTTTATTAAGTGCGGTGTTGGCTTTCGGGTTAACCACGTTGGTAATTAGTTATCATGCCATTAGAGCAGCCAAATCGAATCCGGTAAAAGCTTTGAGAACGGAATAAGAAAATAAGAATGAGCTTCTAAACTAAGTAGAGGCTCATTATTGTATCTTAAGTCTATTCTATACTACTGTACTTTCTTAAAAAAGAAACCCATTTTCTTTTCTCCTCCGTCTGAAATAATGGCGGTTAAATCTTTGCCTTCTAGCTCATAGCTAATCATTTTAGGGAAGTCGTGTTCTGGGTTTTCAGAAGTAAATCCAGCACTGGTTACTTTGCTCACCTTAAAATATGTGGGGTTCGCATTTTCTCTTACATCGGCTACATAGAAAATAGAATTGTCTTTCACTTCAATTCTAAGTTTTTCCACAAAAGTGGTATCGCTGCCTTTTAGCGAAACACCTAAACCCGTATAAACGTATTCAGATTCTTTCTGCCAGATTTCAAAGGCGGTACTTCCGGCTTTCACGTTTGAGCGTTCCCATTTGCCAAGAATCCAAGAGAGTTCTTTAAATTCCTTTTTGACTGTATTAGAAATGGGGTCTTGATTTAGGGCTGTCATGCTAAACCAAAGACACAAGAATAGAATTGATGTTTTCATAAGGCCAAGGTATAAGCATTCAACTTTGTTGTATTGTAAAAAACCGACAGCGACTATTTTTTCAAATGAAAGTTTGCCATGTTTCTTTCATCAAAGCCATAGGAGGAAGGGTCTTCTCCTGTAAATTCTTTAAAGTTTTTAATGAAATGGGGTTGATCGTAAAAGCCAGAATGGTACACCAAATCTCCCCAGTCTTTGTTGCCTTCTTGCATCAACTCAAATATTCTGCCCAGCCTAATTACCCTACAGTAAAACTTTGGGCTTAAGCCCACTACGTTTTTAAATGATCTTTCTAATTGCCTTTCGCTACAAGACAATAAGGTAATTAACTCATTAATTGTAATTAGTCCTTTTCTTTCAATAATGGTATCAACTGCATTGCTGCTGAGTGTGTTACATTCTATGTTATTAAATTCATCGGCTAAATAACTATCGAGTATTGTCAATGGGTTTTCTGGAATACTGATGCCATTTTCAGTCATAAATGGCTTAAAAAGGGAAGTCATTTCATTGGGCAGTTCTACAATTTTATTGGTGATTGTGCTCATATCAAGGCCAAAAAGAACCGATAGTGCGGCAGGTTGCCATTTGATGCCAATCATTCCCGATTCCCCCGTATTTCTTAAGAAAAAGTGATTCTTAATTTGGCCTGCCAAAAGTAGCTTAGGTTGCAAGTGCCATTGGCCATCAATATTGATCTCATAGGCAGATTTGTAATGCAATATCGTTTCTGGGTATCCATCAGGAATGATTTTTTGAGTATCAATAGATGATTCTCCTTCACTATCAATTAACCAATAACACTCAATAAGGTGCTGTAACGCTAGGGATGGAGTCTGTCTTTCATATTGCATAAAACAATGGTTATTGGGTCAGTGTATAAATCTAACAAATTAGCATTAATGATAGGGAACAACTCAAATTTTGCTTGAACGGTGTTCTTCAATTTTCCCATTATTAAAATGATGAGTATCATAATATTGGCTTAAACATAATAGAGCAAACGGTGCTTTCCATTGGTGTAAATTGAGGTTACTGATTAGTTTCAAAATTCAGTTATTGTATAATGCTCAAAATCTCTTTTGCCCTGTTTTTACTTTTTATGGGGCTTTCATCCTTTAGTCAAGAAATAGAAATTAGACGAGCGACTAGCTCCATAGTAATTGATGGAGTGTTAGACGATGCGGCTTGGGCATTTGTCGATTCGGCCTATGATTTCAAACAATATTTCCCTTACGATACTTCTTTGGCCGTAGCACAGACTACTGCAAGAATTATGTATGATGACGAGTTTATTTATGTTTCGGGCGTAATGAAGAACCCCAGAGGAGCCAGAGACTATATTACACCATCGCTCAGGCGCGACTTTAGAGGAGAAGCAAACGATTCCTTTTCGGTAATCTTCGATCCATTTAAAGACAATACCAATGCTGTGCTTTTTGGTATTAACCCTTTTGGTGTTAGAAGGGAGGGCCTAATTGCAAATGGGGGAAGTGGAGATGGTGCTTTCAGTCTGGATTGGGATAACAAGTGGCGGGGAGAAGTAAAACAGTATGATGGATACTGGGTGGCCGAAATGGCGATTCCTTTCAAAACATTGCGGTTTAGAGAAGATCAGGACAAATGGAATATCAATTTCTATAGGATAGACAGTGAATATACGGAACGCTCGACTTGGTCGCCCATTTCGCGTAATTTTTCTATTGTTAATTTAGGCACAATGCGAACGCTGAACTGGGATGAGCCCACGAAGAAGCCTGGCTCCAACATTTCCTTTATTCCTTATTTGGCAGCGGGCACTAAAAAGAATTACGTTAATGAAAGCCTTTCCGAAAACAGCTTTGATGCGGGCTTTGATTTAAAGTTTGCGGTAACCCCAAGTTTGAACTTAGACGTAACGGTGAACCCTGATTTCTCGCAGGTAGAAGTAGACCAGCAGGTGACGAACTTAGATCGCTTCGAAATCTTCTTTCCGGAAAGGAGGCAGTTTTTTCTAGAAAATGCAGACCTGTTTTCTAACTACGGAACATCCAGTACACGTCCTTTTTTCACCCGTAGAATAGGGGTGGCCCGAGATGAAAACACAGGCCAAAATGTTCAGAACCCAATTCCTGTAGGAACAAGGCTGAGTGGAAAAGTGAATGAGGATTTGCGTTTGGGTTTTCTTTCAATGCAAGCAGGAAGTGACGAAAGCATTGGATTGCCTTCATATAACTTCTCGGTGTTGTCGCTACAGCAGAAAGTGTTTGATCGATCGAATATTTCTTTTCTATTGGTAAATAAGCAGACTTTTCAGGATGAAGAGGATTATGACACGAACAATTTTTCGGAATGGAACAGAACGGCTGGTTTGGATTACAACCTAGCTTCAGCCAACAATAAATGGTCAGGAAAAGCCTTTTATCATCAATCAATAGACGAAGTTCAACCCAATGATGCTTATGCGGCTGGCTTTAATTTGGAATACGGTGTGCCCAAATTATCGGCCAATTTATTCTCTCAAAGAGTAGGTGCCAATTATAACCCTGAAGTGGGCTTTGTTAGAAGACAAAACATCAAGCAACTCAATGGCACTGCCCGTTATTCATTTTTCCCTAATAACAGTGGAATTCAGCGGCATGGCCCTGGTTTCGATTTCGATATGGTAGGTAATGCTGAATATGGTTTGCTAGACTGGGATGTCAATTTGCTTTACGATGTGTATTGGAAAAACTCTACTTCTGTCAACATTAGATTGAGGAAGCAGTATACCTATCTATTCAATGGATTCGATCCTAGTGGCTCGGGTGGACAGAGACTACCAAGCGATACAGAATATACCACACACCTTTTAATTGCAAGCTTTAGGTCAGACCAGCGAAAGCGTATTTCTTATTCCCTCAGTACCAGATCGGGCGAATACTATAATGGCTCACGTATTAACTTACAAGGGAGCGTTTCTTTCAGATACCAACCTTTTGGTTTTACCAGTATAGATTTCTCCTACAATCGCATTCGTTTACCCGACCCGTATAATGACGCCAACCTAATTCTGATAGGGCCGCGTTTCGATTTTACTTTTACAAAAAAGCTCTTCTGGACTACTTTTGTTCAGTACAATAGCCAAATTGAAAACCTTAATATTAATTCAAGAATTCAATGGAGATTTGCTCCGGTATCAGACTTTTTTCTGGTATATACCGATAACTACTTGGCAACCGAGGATGGTAGTTTTATAGATATAGGGAGATCAAAATCTAGGGCATTGGTATTTAAATTGACTTATTGGTTGAATCTCTAACTTTACGATAACATGAAAAAGAATAGCATTGTATTTTTTGCCGTAGCCTGCTTAATAGCGGTTTTGGCCAGCTGTAAGACCAACGAGTATGGTTTTACCAAAAGAGATATTCGTAGTAGCCAAAAGTTAATCGGGTTAGATTTTCAGAAGTCGGCTATTGACACCATGTATCAGTATTTAGGTAGAAATAAGCGCGGATATGATACCCTAAGAACATATGAAACGGCAAATGAGACATTTCCTGCCATGGTATTTGATCCGCACCCAGCAGGCTTTGAAATTCCAAAAGCACAAACAAATGCTCCATTTATTATTCCTGAAAATGTAGCACTACCAAACAATAAAGAGGAGCTTGCTTTCTATAGTATTCCGCAATTGGCTTCGCTTTTAAAAAACAGGAAACTCACTTCAGCAGAGCTCACTCAACTCTATATAGATCGCATCAAACGATACGATGGCCAGCTCCAAAGTGTAATAAATCTAACGGAAGAATTGGGGATGGCCCAAGCTAGAAAAGCTGATCAGGAAATTGCAGCAGGTAATTACAAAGGAATGCTGCACGGTATTCCTTATGGAGTGAAAGACTTGATGGCCGTTGAAGGTTACCCTACCACTTGGGGGGCGGCTCCTTATGAGCACCAAATGATCAATTACACTTCTAGTGTAGTAAAACAGTTAGAAGCTCACGGAGCAGTGCTAATTGCTAAACTGGTATCAGGCTCTCTGGCTAGGGGAGATGTATGGTTTGGAGGAAAGACCAAAAACCCTTGGGATTTAAATCAAGGAGCAAGTGGCTCCTCTGCTGGGCCAGGTTCGGCTACATCGGCAGGTTTGGTAGCTTTCTCGTTGGGAACAGAAACTTTAGGGTCAATTACTTCACCTTCTTCAAGAAATGGCATTACAGGTTTAAGACCTACTTACGGAAGAGTAAGCCGCTATGGCGTAATGAGCTTAAGCTGGTCGATGGATAAGATCGGCCCCATGTGTCGTTCTGCTGAAGATTGTGAAATTGTATTTGATGCCATTTATGGTAAAGACCCAAAAGACCCCACTACGAACACTGCGCCTTTTAATCGTTCCACAAAAAAGCCAAACGAACTGAGAGTGGCCTATTTAAAAAGGGACATCGATAGAGATTCTTCCGCTACTGGAAATAACCTCAGATCGGCTTTGGCTGTGTTTAAAGAGATGGGAATAACACCTACTGCAATTGAATTACCGACTAACTACCCATTCAATGTTTTCGATATTATTCTTCGTGCCGAAGCAGGTGCTTTTTTCGATGACTTAGTAAGATCGGGAGATGCGGATAGTATGGTAGAGCAAACAACAGGCTCTAGGGCCAACTCATTACGACAAGCACGTTTTATTCCTGCTGTTGAGTACTTACAGGCCAACAGACAGAGAAGACAACTGATTGAAGAAGTAAATACATTGTTTATGCAGTATGATGTAATCATTTCTCAAACTTCTCGTGGTAGTCAATTACTCACCACTAATCTAACCGGGCACCCAGTAGTAACTATTCCAACGGGTTTTGATCAACGTAACAGACCTACAAGTCTAACCTTGATTGGGAATTTATACGATGAAGGAGTGATTTTAGGCTTGGCCAGAGCGTATCAAAATGTGACAGATTTTGACGAAAAGCATCCACCGTTATTTTCAAAATAATCAAAGGAAACAGTTAAACACTTTGCCCAAAAGTGATCAGGTTGGTGTCGGGGTCAAGAATAGCAAATTCCTTTTGTCCCCATGGCTTCACCTGTAAATGTCCAGCAGGGTGAATATCTATTTTCTTGTCTATGAAAGACTGATAAAGGCCTTCAATATCATTGGTTCTAATATACACCTGTCCATAATTTTCTCTTGGTTCTAACTCTTTAAATTCGAAAAAGTGAATCTCAATCTGATCCTTCTTTACCATAAGGTAGCCATCATAGTTTCCAAATTCTTCAAAACCCAATTTAGAAACATAGAAATCTTGGGTTACGCTTTTTATGCGCATCGGAAGTTTAGGGCTTATGTTGGTTAACATATTTCAATAGTTTAAGAATACATTAATTAAAACCGAGACAGCAAACAAAAGTTTGCTTGGTTGCCGAACCAAAATACTGTTGGATCACTGAATTTCAGGAATAACCCATAAATAACTGTACCAATGCCAGTTTCCTTTTGAATCCGGAATAGTAATAGTAAACAAGGTTCTTCTTGCTTTTAAGTCAGTCTGAGGTCGAATTGAAAGCGCCACTTTACCGTCTCGTGTAATCCTCATAGATTTAGCACACTTGCTGCCTTGTACAAAACATTGCATAGACTCTACAAATAAACCTTCTTCATTAAAATCGATATTGATTCTTGGCTTTTCCACGCTGCCGTTATAACCAGATGAAACCGCTTCGGCTTTAACTACAGCGAGCCCTTTCATTTTCATTTTGTCTTTAAACTGATCTAAATCACCATAAGATTCTGACATAGGGAATCTAGGTAGCTGATAGATGTTAGAGTACTCTGTAATTACTCCTGAATTTTGAGCAACAGCAGCTTTAAAACCCATTTCAGATAAAGCAAAGCTCATTTCATCATTATGTTCACCGTAAGGATAAGCAAAAACTTTAGGAGTGAAATTCAGGTTGGTTTTCATAAGGTCTTGGCTTTCCTGCACTTCCTGCTTAAAAAAGCTATCTCTTGCTCGTTCAGATACACTTAAAAAAAACGGATGACTGTGACTATGATTTCCTATTTCCACCCCAGCTTTTTGAGCTTCGGCTATATCTTTCCAAGACATGTAATCGGTGTAGCCAATGGATTTTGTGTTTACAAACAAAGTGGCTTTAAAACCATACTTTTTCAATAAAGGGAGCCCCTTTTCATAAAAGCTTTTATAACCATCGTCAATCGTAATTGCGACTAATTTTTTTCTGGAGGAAGTGCTATCATTGACTTCATCTGCCACTTCAGAAATCGTTAATGAAGTATAACCTTGATCCTTTAAAAATTTTAAATGTTCTTCAAACGTTTCGGTAGCTATGTTGGTAGACGGAAATCGGTCGTCTCCAAACCTGTGATAAACCAACGATGTGACTTCATGCTGAATATTTTGTGCAAAGGCACTAGTAGTAGTGAAAAAAAGAAAGGTGAATAGGAGAATGCTTTTCATTGAGTACTGCCGCTTAAATTGATATATGAGGGGTCGATTATATAGCGATCGAACCGAGTTAGCTCATTGAAACGAATCATTGCAGAAAGCTCTACAACATATTCTTCCCGTCTTTCGGAATAATGAGACAGATGAGTAATTAACTTAAAAGGGTCCGATGTGATTAGTCTTGCAGCTCTAAATTCACGATAAGCATTCACTCTTGCAACTGTCTTTAAATAATCTTCTATTGAATCTGCAAAATCATCATACTTGCGTAGGTAAATCGTTTCTCCATCTCTTTGAAACTTTGCTGCTATTCGAGGCTCATCTGGTTTGTACGACCACACCCCAAACATATTATTCGCTTCTTGAAAAACCCTAGAACTACCCCAACCGCTTTCAATAATGGCCTGGGCTAAAATAATACTGTTAGGGTGTACTACCATTCGATTCAATAAAACCGTTTGATTATCTGTACCATATTCAGAGCAAAGGCGATTATAAAAAATACTGTCTTGCTCTGACCAATTTTCTTCCCTTAAAAGCTTTTTAACTCTATTTCTGTTCTGTTCAATTCTATATTTGGCTACCAAAATTGCTGGTAAAACAGCAGAAATAAATTTGTCCTTTTTCTCGGCAACTACGAGCGTATCAATACCTTTAATGTGTGAATACAGAATAGGGGTTACGAGTGAATCATTTAAAGAAATGATATCATCAGGACTTTGTAGTTCAATATGTTTTACTTCTAAAGAAACAGAATTTTCCGCATCAGACTTTGAGCAAGAGAAAACCAAAAGCTGAAATATAGTACCAATAAAAAGTGATGCTTTCAAATTAAATCTTCTGTCGCTTTGGGGCATAGATTCAAAGATATTAAATAAAGAGTCTAATATTTTTACATTTAGAAATGTACAATCGATTGGCAATAAGTACAGAATAAGTTTTATAGGCTATAGTCAACGTTAATTTTTTATACACGTAATGGAAATGGCTGAACTATAAATTGGGTTTAAACATATCTGATTTAATTTAGCAGCCTCAATTGCTAACATGAACAAAAGGAACCTAAGGATACTACGAGATTATGTTATAGGTTGGATCATTGCCATTATTTTTTGGGTAGTAATGCGTACATATGGAGTCACGCTAAATGCACCTGCAACTCCAGAGCCAGTTCATGCCTTACGTTTAATCATAATTTTTGGGCCATTGGCGGGAATCATGTTCGGCTTGGCTCAAATAAAGATAGAACGTTATTTATACAGGCGAATACCACTTTGGCGGTTAGAGCTTTTTGGGTTGGTTAGCAATGTGGCGATCATGTCTGTAATGTTTATAATGGCATTTTTCATGATTGAATTCACCTTTGGTTTTGATAAACCCATTGGCTTTTGGGAATTTTTACTGAACCCTTCTTCTATTCTTGTTTTCTTCTATTCCATTTTTGTTAACTCTCTTTTGGCTGTTTTAAGACAAATGAATTTGTTTTTAGGCGATGGTAATCTATGGCGCTTATTAAGAGGTGATTTTTATACACCACGTGTGGAAAGCAGGGTGTTTATGTTTATTGACCTTAAGAGTTCAACTTCCATAGCTGAAACATTGGGCCATATTCGATATAGTCAGTTTATTCAAGATTGCTTCTTCGATTTACAAGTCGTTCAGGAATACGATGCTGAAGTTTACCAATATGTAGGAGATGAAGTAGTGCTTAGTTGGAAGTCTAAGCCAGGTATGGATTACAGCATTTGCATAAAAGCTTTTTGGGCGTTTCAAGATCAACTGAATAAGCGTAAAAACCGCTACATTACTAAATATGGACTAGTTCCTGTTTTTAAGGCGGGCATAAATGAGGGAGCAGTAACTGCTGCAGAAGTAGGTGAAATTAAAAGAGAAATTGCCTACCATGGAGATACCATGAACATTACCTCGAGAATTCAAGAACGGTGTAATCACTATAACCGTCAGTTGCTTGTATCAGAATGCTTTTATCATAAAATCAGTCATCAGAATGGATACAAACCAGAGCTGCTTGGCGAAGAGGAACTGAGAGGTAAAAATCAACTCATAAAAATATACTCCATAGAAAGAGCGTAGTTAAAAATCATTTCAGCTTATGAAAAACACTAAAGCTAATATTTCTGAGAAATTTTCTAAGTTTTCAGCACACTGGACACCAAAGATTGTTGGAGAGCTCAATGGTCAACTCGTTAAGCTAGCCAAACTGAAAGATGATTTTGTTTGGCACAGTCATGAAAATGAAGATGAAATGTTTTTGGTTTGGAAGGGTACGTTAATCATGGAATTTAGAGATAGAACAGAGGTTATTAAAGAAGGAGAAATGATTATTGTACCGAAAGGAGTGGAGCATAACCCCAGAACTGAGCATGGAGAAGAAGTATGGGTAATGCTTTTTGAACCTGCCGCCACTCAACATACAGGAGAAGTGGTGCATGAACGCACCCACAACGATCAAGAATGGATTTGAACCATTTTCAGTCTCTTAACGTCCTGTTAGGTATTCAAGATTGAAAGCATTTATTTTGCAAGCAGAAAATTACACTATGAAGCTATCTGTAGTTGTTACGGTTTACAACGAAGAAGACAACGTTATTCCTCTATGCCAGAAGGAATACGAAGCCTTAGAAGGTATTGATTACGAGCTAATTCTAGTAGATGACGGCTCTACCGATAATACAGTAAAAAACATAAAATCTTTTGCGAACAATCGTACCAAGCTTTTGATTTTCAATAAGAATCATGGCCAGAGTACCGCTATGTCTGCGGGTATTGATATGGCACAAGGCGAATACATTGTAACAATGGATGGCGATCTTCAAAATGACCCTGCCGATATACCTACAATGCTTGCTAAACTAGAAGAAGGTGAATATGATGTGGTAGCAGGTGTTCGTGCCAATCGTCAAGATGGGTTCGTGCTGCGCAAATTCCCTAGCAAAATTGCAAACTGGATGATCAGGAACCTGACTGATGTTCGGCTTTCTGATTATGGTTGTTCGCTAAGAATCTATAAAAAGGACATCGCCAAAAACCTAGGGCTTTATGGTGAACTGCACCGTTTTATACCCGTATTGGCCAAGCTTCAAGGTGCAAAAATGACTGAGGTGGATGTAAACCACCACGCCCGAATTCACGGAGAATCGAAATACGGAATCAATCGTACCTTCAAGGTAATGGCCGATTTAATGTTGATGATTTTCTTTCAAAAGTATTTCAGAAAACCAATGCACCTTTTTGGAGGGTTGGGCATACTCACTTTTGCTATAGGAATGCTTATTAACATCTACCTGTTGGTAGTGAAATTTGGCTATGGCGAAGATATTTGGGGTAGACCTCTATTGCTATTAGGTGCTATTCTATTGTTAGGAGGTATCCAATTTATTACGGTTGGAATTATTGCTGAACTGATGATGCGTACTTATTATGAGTCGCAAAACAAGAAAGTCTATCGTTTAAAAGAAGTCTTTGTTGGACAAGTCGAAGCTTAAAAAGTGGCTTAAATTAGTCGCCCAAGTCGTTATAGCCGCAGTTGCCATTTACTTTGTAATTGGTGAAATTGACTTAGAAGAGTATAAAAAGAGGCTTTTTGACTTGAATCTTGGCTGGTTAATTTTAGCCATTTTGGCATTCAATGCCTCCAAGTTACTGGGCGCATATCGCCTTAATCATTTCTTCCGAGCCATTCAGCTTAACTTAGATAATCAATTTAACCTTAAGCTTTATTATGTGGGCATGCTCTATAATCAGATTTTTCCCGGAGGTATTGGGGGAGATGGCTATAAAGTATATTTATTAAACAAACTATATAAAACACCTCTTAAAGGCCTGATTTCTGCCACGCTTCTCGATCGTATTAGTGGGGTTGTAGCATTGGGATTTCTGGCTTTTCTCTTGGCCCTAATTGGCGGAGAAGCATATGGCTTATTGGAAGGCTACGGTTTTCTAATTTGGGTAGGGCTGATCGTAGCTTACCCTTGTTATTACATTCTAGTACATTTTGTATTTCCAACCTTTAAGAAGGTAAATCACATCACCAATCTGCAGGCCTTGGGCTTACAAAGTTTACAAGTGTTGTGTGCTTTTTTTATGTTGAAAAGCCTTGGTGTTACAGATGGATATTTAGATTACTTTACGCTCTTCTTGGTGTCATCTGTAGCGGCTGCTTTTCCAATTTCTTTGCCCGGAGGACTTGGGGTAAGAGAAGGGGTAATGGTAATGGGATCTGCCATGTTTATTCTCAATGAAAGTGCAGCAGCAGCCTTTGCCTCCTTGTTTTTCTTAATTACACTGTTTAGTTCTTTGATTGGCCTAGTCTATCTGCGGCAGGTTAAAAAGGTAGAAGTCTAAAACTTTAGAATTAATAGTTCAACACCATCACTTTAGCCTTTCCAATAGCATCTACAGTAAGAATAAAGATTTTACCGTATTCACTCTCGTCCAGTTGTTTGAATTTCTCTTCACCCAAAATATAATTAGCTAAGCCCGGAACGGTATTAGAATGGCCTGAAACCAATACCGTTTTACCTTGATAGCTTTTTAGAGCTTCATCTGCAAAACTGTTTTTGCTAGGATTATATTCTTGAATTTCGAGTCCTAGTTTAGCCGATAGAGGGGTTACCGTTTCTTTGGTTCTTTTATATGGTGAAGAATAAATAGCTCCAATTTCAACATCAGAAAGCATGTTTAACAGTTTTTCAGCCCTTAATTTACCTTCAGCATTTAATGATGGATTACGAGGGTCGTCCGTGCCTTTTTCGGCATGACGCACTAGAATGAAGGTAGTTGATTGCGTACTTTGGGCAATGCAGCCCAAGTAGCAAACAGAAAATAGAGCAACAAACAATAGCTTTTTCATGGTCATATGTTAATTCAGACCAATATAGAAAAAGTTTTTAATCGTTTAGTAAAGTAAACTACTCATCGGTAAGGTCATCAATTTCAAGCGATTCTAGTATGTCGGCCATTTCGTCAAAGTCTTTGTAGCCTGGGCGTATCTCATTTCCTCCTTGAATGGCTATACCTTTTAATTTGCTCTTAACCAATTCAGTAACAGTTTCAGCATCAAAACCCGTGGCCAAAACAATAGGAATTTCATTGGCCAAAGCCTGTAACGCATGATCATTTACTTCAGAAGAGTCGAAAAGAACATAGGCTAATTTTTGACCTGAGGCCTCCCAAGCCTTTTGGGTCGATTCAATGCTATGCGCCAAGAAACTTACGGCTAACCCTGTATTCAGTGCTTCACCAATCTGATCTATATTTTCAATTTGAACAGCATCTAGTTGATAGCCTTCAATAAGATCCTTAATGGCTTTGTTTTTAGAAGTGATTTCTCCTACATACTCTACACCAGAAAGCCATTCACTAATCTCTTTAAATTTTTGAATATCAGTATAATTAGTGGCACCATCTTCAATTTCAAATCCAAGTTGGTTTACTTCCATGCCAGCACAATATCTCGCATCGCTTAGGTTATTAATTCCACTAACTTTTACAAAAGTTCTTAAGGCCATAATTATTGAGGTTCTCTATAATCAATAGATTGTTTGAATTCAGAATGTTGGCAAAACTAATAGAATTAATGCTGTTTTGCATACAATTCAGAAGCTTCTGATTATTTTGTGACCACAGTTTCTGAATTAAATTTTAAGCAACTTTATCAAAGAATTAAATTTAAAATGGCAGTTGAATTAGCAAATGATACGAATTTTGAAAACGAAATTCGTGAAAACGGAAAAGTAGTAGTAAAGTATTATGCGGGCTGGTGTGGTAGCTGTAGGCTTTTTGCTCCAAAATTTAAACGTCTTTCTGCCGATGATCGCTTTACCGATGTAAGGTTTTTAGATGTAGACGCAGAAGAAAGTCCAATTGCAAGAAATCTGGGTAAAGTATCGAACTTACCTACTTTCGCCATTTTTAAGAATGGAGAACTAGTTGAAACCATTGCTTCCAATAAAGAAGACCAAGTTGTGGAGTTGATTTCAAAGCTCAATTAAAATGAAGATTCCTGTAATAAAAAAACTGGTAGAAAACGTTAGCCTAAACGAGCTAAAAGCAGCCGAAGAAGCGCTACTCGAAGAACTTCAACCAGATATTGAAATTGAAGGAGAAGACGAAGGTGAACAATTGACCCATGTTTTTGCAGCCATTTTTATTCTAGAAAAAATGGAAACTAGTGATGTGGATTTTAAAACAGCGCTACGCGAATACACCCAAAAAGTACGAACATCTATCAGTTAAAAGCTTATATTTGTTCAGTCAATTAAGAAAATGGTAGTGCAATTATATTTGCAGTGCCATTTTTTTTATACTGAGTCCGATTGTAATACGTTTGAGTTGAAGTGATATATTTGTCCTATGTGGAAAAAAGCCTGCCTTTCCTTTTTCATTGTTCTCTTAGCACTTTCATCTTGTCAGACGGGTGAAGATCCAATTCCAGCTTTAGATGCCGACCGTGGGAAGAGTTATTTCTTTATGGTTGAAAATAAGTACCGTGAATATAATGTTAGAGAAATTAGATATTCAGCGGTGAATATTAGCGACACGCTGGTTTATCAGCTACGAGAAGAAGTCAGAGAGTCGTTTATCAATAGTCAGGGAGAGGAGTCAAGAATCATTCATCGCCTTACCCGTGACAATGATACCCAACCTTGGGTTTTAGATTCAGTTTGGACAGCTAGAATTGAAAAAGACAGAGCTGTTTCCATTGAAAACAACATTTCAATCGTAAAAATGGTATTCCCTTCGCAGGCCGAACGCGTTTGGGATGGGAACATCTTTAATACTAAAGCTGTAGATCAGTTTAAGATTTTGAACTTTGGAGTGCTCACAAACATTGCGGTAAACAACGACTTAGAAACCACTTCTACAATGACTATTGAGCAGGAAAATGACGAAGACGGTATTACATTTAAGAATATTAGAAGAGAAGTTTATGCCGATAGTATTGGCTTGATTTCTAAGCTCTATAATGTGGTTAAAATTTGTTCTCGTTCAGAATGCCTTGGACAGCAGTTAATTGAATCAGGCCGTTTTTATAGAGAAACCATTTATGCTCATGGTTTTATAGATGAAGATTAAAGCTAGCCTCATTGTCTTGTTTATCATAATTGGTTTTAGGCTTTCCGCCCAAAACCGATATATGGTTTTCTTCACCGATAAGTCAAATTCATCCTACTCTGTTAATGCACCAAGCGCTTTCCTCTCTCAAAGGGCTATTGAGCGAAGGCAAAAGCAGAATATCCCTATTTTAGAAAACGATCTCCCTGTAAATCAATCCTACATTGATGCTCTAAACAACTTAGGTATTGAGGCTATTCACCGTAGCAAATGGTTCAATGGCATTTTGGTGGAAATGCAGCCAGCTTCCATCAATCTTGTTCAAGCTTTAACCTTTGTTGAGCGAGTTGAGTATGTAGCTCCTGGTCAAATCCCTGCTGGAAACGCAGGAGGTAGTGAAAACAACAGCAAGCTTGATAATGGAGAAGCTACAGATTTTCAGAACAGCATGCTGGGGATAGATCAAATGCATGACGAAGGCTTTGAAGGTCAAGGAATGCTAATAGGAGTTTTTGATGGCGGTTTTCAAAACATGAGCCAAATTGGAGCACTGCAACCATTGATTACTTCCAATCGGATTTTGGCACAGAAAAACTATGTGACTAACGGTACAAATATTGAAAACACCGAATCACACGGCACAAGAGTATTATCCATTCTGGCTGCAGACCAACCTAATGTATATGTTGGAGCTGCTCCAGCAGCTAGTTATATTCTCTGTGTTACAGAAGCTTCTGGAGAATACAGGGTAGAAGAATACAATTGGCTTTTTGCGGCAGAAATGGCTGACAGTACTGGCGTAGATATTATTAATACCTCTCTGGGTTACAGTGTTTTTGATGATGCCACTATGAGTTATACTTATAGTGATATGGATGGACAAACAGCTGTAATTACCAAAGCATCAAACATAGCTGCCGCCAAGGGAATTGCACTAATCAATAGTGCAGGAAACGAAGGAAGTAAGGTCTGGCGTTTCATCACAGCTCCGTCCGATAGTGAAAACGTATTGTCAGTTGGAGCAGTAGACGCTTCTGGTTTTCGAGCCAACTTTAGTAGTTTTGGCCCTTCGGCCGACAATAGAATTAAACCTGATGTAAGTGCATTGGGACAAGGCACGGCAGTGATTACCGCTTCTGGAAATATTGCGTTTCAAAATGGTACTTCATTTTCTGGGCCAGTTCTAGCTGGTTTTGCCACATGTCTCTGGCAAGCCTTTCCAGACTTAAACAATCTTGAGCTATTGGATTTAATTCGACAGAGTGCACACCAGTTCGATAATCCAGATAATGAATTAGGTTACGGTATTCCTAATTATAGAAGAGCTTATGAGTTGGCTTTTATGCCTGAACCTTTAGAAAATGAGGTGTTGGCTTATCCAAACCCAACTTCGGATAACTTTATTAACCTTGTTTTTCCAGATGGCTTCTTAAGTGAATCGGTTGAAGTGAGTTTAATTGATGTGAATGGCAGGCAGCTCAATAGTTTTAAAATTGAATCGCAATTGAGCAATAGCCGCATACAGATAGACCTAACCAATAGAATTGCTGGAATCTATATTCTAAAAATCGAAGGTCAAAGAACCAGTTTCAAGAAGAAGATCATAAAATATTAGCCTTATATTTGGGGCATGAATGCTCCAATAATTGCCCCATCTGTTTTAGCTGCCGATTTTGCCAACTTGCAGCGCGATGTTGAAATGTTGAATGAAAGTCAAGCTGACTGGATTCATATTGACATTATGGATGGGATGTTTGTACCGAATATATCTTTTGGTTTACCCGTTTGTGAAGCCATTTACAAGCATGCTAAAAAGCCTTTAGATGTTCATTTGATGATAGAACAGCCAGATCGTTATTTAGAAGATTTCAGAAACGCTGGAGCGGCTACCATTACGGTGCATTACGAGGCTTGTGACCATTTACATAGAACACTTCAAGTAATTAAGTCGCTAGATTGTAAAGCAGGAGTAGCTTTAAATCCGCATACAAATGTTCAATTACTAGAAGACATCATTTGCGATATCGACATGGTTTGTATCATGTCTGTAAACCCTGGTTTTGGCGGACAGAAGTTCATTGAAAACACCTATAAGAAAGTACGCCAGCTCAAAGAGATCATTGTAGAAAACGATGCTAAAACCTTGATCGAAATTGATGGAGGAGTGAACGCTAACAATGCACCATTATTAATGGAAGCAGGGGCAGATGTACTTGTAGCAGGCAGTTTCGTATTTAAGTCACTTGATCCTTTGGCAACCATAGAAGAGTTGAAGAGAATAGGGTAGTGGCCTTAATTTAATAAGGCCTTTAATTCTTCTACTACCTTTTTACTGTTTCCAACAAAGATTTGGTCGTCTATAATAAATACAGGGCGTTTCAGAAAAGTATATTCGTCCAAAATGTATTTTCTGTAATCCTTTTCCTCTAGAGTCATTTCGTTTAAGCCCATTGATCTGAACTTCATTGCCTTTCTGCTGAAGAGCGATTCATAACTACCAGACATCTCTTTCATCTGCTCTAACTGATCGGCTGTAATGGCGGTGGTTTTAATATCTTGCTGCTCAAAATTTGATAGATTCAAGTCGTCCATGATTCGTTTGCAAGTAGAACAGGTAGATAGATAGTAAACTTTTCTCATTGGGTTATTTGGGTTCATTATGTCTTTATTCATCTTAAAAACTGAAAGTTAAGTCAATCTTAGTTTTCAATTCGGCTTGATTTAGCATTTATAGTTTTTAAACTAAAAAGATCGTTGAATAGTACCAACTATCACGTGCCACGAAAAAAAATATCGGGCAATTGCTGCATTAGGCAATTTTTCTCTTGTATTATTAGTCCGAATGCTATTATTTGTAAAATCAAAATTAACACTAAACGACTAAGAGGAGAAAACATGATGAAAAATTTAACGAAAGCTTTATTGGTTTGCTTGATGGTAACTTTGACTTCCACAGCGGTAAGAGCTCAAGGAATTACGGATCAAGACATGAAGGACTATGCCATCATTTTGTTGGCGCAGAAAGCTATCACGGACAAAATTAGCCCATATGTTAATGATCTGATTGAAAAGCAAGAAGGGATAGATGGAAACAGATATGCTGAATTAGATGCTGCGGCTAAAGGAGATATAAGCAAACTACCAGCCGATGCTACAGATTTTGAAAAGCAATTCTATGGCATTGTTCAGAAGAGAGTTAAAGACAGAACGGATGCAGCAGGAGTCGTGGTGAATAGCTTAGCAAAATACTCATTGGGAGCATCAGCATATAATGCTGTAAAGAAAGCATATGCCAGTGGTGGAGACACCAAAGCAAAGATTGATGCGATGATGGCAGAATTAGTATCAGAGAAACCTTAATCAACCTTAACATACTAAGTCAGAAAGGTCGCAGTGATTGCGACCTTTTTTATTTGCCTTCAATAATAAATCAGATAGTTTTCCTTTATTAGTCTAAACATTCAAATATTGAAACACGGACGTTTACTCTTTCTTTTGGTGCTACTATTACCTCTGACCTCTGTTCAGGCGAATGCCCAAATATTCAAGAAGAAGAAAAAAAGTGATGTACAAGCTTTTGCCCCTGGAGAAGCCCAAGAACCAAAAGAGGCCAAAATGGTAAGCCCCATGCGGGAAATGCTCAATAAATTCAATCTACAGTTAGACAAGGGCTATGGTTTTTTCCTGTATCAAAATGAATTAACAGATGTATCTGTGGTGCGTAACCCCAGAGGAGATCAGCTTTATATCGTTCCGATTGGTGAAGAATCTACTTCTGGCCCTTACAATGCTTATTCTAATTGGTTTAATGACCTTACACCTGTAAACGTTTATAGGATTGATGACGACTCCCAAATTGTAAGAACCGATACCGCCTCAGTTATTTACAAAAACAGTGGCAGAATTAATCCATTGACGCTAAGACTTTCTTTTACATTCAATAAAGTCGACAAACTGAGGTTAAAAACTACAGGTGAACGGGTAATGTCCGACAAAGAATTTCTTCGAGTTGGTTTAGGAGTAAGTACAGGTGCATTAAAATTCACAAACACTGTAAATTATCAAGAAGTTGACGATAGGCTGAAGTACTTTAATGTGCCACAAACCAAAATCTCTACCACAAAACTCTTCGGGTCATTAACTTATAATGCCTATACTTTTATGGATTTCTCATTTTTGGTAGATGTAAGTGGGGGAATCTGGAAAACTAAATCATCTCACCTCAATCAAGACCTAGTGACTTACGACCCATTCTTCAATGTGGGCTTTATCATGGAAAAGAAGGTATCGAAGTATTTCAAACTTTATTTGCGTCCTTCTTTTGAAATAAGAAAATACAATTTGGCAAATGAATTCATTAGCACATCACATTCCCTTAGCCTTTTTACGGTAGATATTGGTGCGCTTATCAAATACCCTACATACCCAAGGAATAGGCATGGTGCCAATCGGGTACAAATGGAGCATGTTTTCAACGGTAAAATCTATCGCGGAAGGTCTATATTTCAACCTCAAAATCCACGAACTGGGCAGTTCGGTCAGACCAAAAAGAAGAAAGTAAGATATGGTGGAGGAAACGATTAAAAACAGCCGTTTTTAGTATGTCAATTCCCCTTTTACTCTAACAAAATTTAGTATCTTGCCACATTATATTTCGAACTATTTTTAGAGTAAATGGCAGAAGGAACTAACGAGACAATCATCCCTATCAATATTGAAGATGAAATGAAGGGAGCCTACATCGACTATTCCATGTCGGTGATTATTTCAAGAGCTTTACCAGATGTAAGAGACGGCTTAAAACCCGTTCATAGAAGAGTACTCTTTGGTATGTTAGACCTTGGAGTAAACTGGAACAAATCATATAAAAAATCAGCAAGAATCGTAGGAGAGGTGCTAGGTAAGTATCACCCACACGGTGACTCCTCAGTATACGATACCATGGTGCGTATGGCGCAACCTTGGTCTTTACGTTACCCGTTGGTTGACGGACAAGGTAACTTTGGTTCTATAGATGGAGATTCTCCAGCTGCCATGCGTTATACCGAAGCCCGACTGAGACGAATTGCAGACGAATTATTAACAGATATTAATAAAGACACTGTAGACTTTCAGTTCAACTTTGATGATTCTTTAAAAGAACCGTCCGTTCTTCCTGGCAAACTTCCCAACCTATTATTGAATGGTAGTTCTGGGATTGCAGTAGGTATGGCTACTAATATGGCTCCTCACAACCTTACAGAGGTTGTAAATGGAACTATCGCCTACATTGAAAATAACGACATCTCTTCTGAAGAACTGATGCAGCACATTACTGCGCCTGATTTCCCAACAGGAGGTACCATTTATGGCTACACAGGTGTAAAATCAGCTTTCGAAACAGGAAGAGGTAGAGTTGTACTGAGGGCAAAATCAGAAATTGAAACGATGCCTTCAGGTCGTGAGCGAATCATTGTAACAGAGATTCCTTACATGGTGAATAAGGCCAGCATGATCGAAAAAACTGCTGCGCTAATTAATGAAAAGAAAATTGAAGGTATTTCAGATTTACGTGACGAGTCGGATCGCAATGGAATGCGTATCGTTTATGAGCTGAAGAAAGATGCCATTGGTAACGTAGTTTTGAACAACCTGTTCAAGTATACACAGTTACAATCTTCTTTCAGTGTAAATAATGTGGCCCTTGTTAAAGGAAGGCCACATACATTGAATACCAAAGACTTAATCAAATACTATGTAGAGCATAGGCATGAAGTGGTCGTCCGTAGAACTCAGTATGAACTGAACGAAGCGGAAAAAAGAGCCCATATTCTACAAGGCTACCTTATTGCCCTAGACCATCTTGACGAAGTTATTACTTTGATTCGAAACTCGAGAGACCCTGAAATAGCCAAAACTGGCTTGATGGAGAAGTTCGAGCTTTCTGAGATTCAAGCCAAAGCCATCTTGGAAATGCGTCTTCAAAGACTGACAGGTCTGGAAAGAGACAAGATCCAAAAGGAATATGAGGAGATAATGGAACTGATTGCCAGTTTGAAGGAAATTCTTGAAAAAGAAGAACTTAGAATGGAAATCATCAAGAATGAGTTGATCGAAATTAGAGACCGCTACGGTGACGAACGCAGAACTGATATCATACACTCATATGAAGATTTCAGTGCAGAAGACATGATTCCTAACGAAGAAATGTTGATTACTATTTCTCATTTAGGATATGTTAAAAGGACATTGCTGTCAGAATATAGAACACAAGGTAGAGGAGGAGTTGGCTCTAAAGGTGCAGGTTCTAAAGATGATGACTTTACCGAATATCTATTCACTGGAATGACGCATGACTACTTGCTTATTTTCACTGAGTTTGGTAAAGTATTCTGGAAGAAAGTATGGGAGTTACCAGAAGGTAGTAAAACTGCCAAAGGACGTCCGGTACAAAACCTCATCAATATTGAGCCAGGAGATAAAATTAGAGCAGTAATCAATGTTCAGAATCTAAAAGATGAAGACTACATTAACAACAATTATGTAGTAATGTGTACTGAACTTGGTACCATTAAAAAGACTTCTTTAGAAGCTTATTCTCGTCCACGTACCAATGGTATAAATGCCATAACAATTAATGAAGGAGATCGCTTACTTGAGGTCAAATTCACAAACGGTGATAATCATATTATTATTGGAGCCAAATCTGGCAGAGCGATTCACTTCCACGAAAGCGATGTTCGACCTATGGGTAGAACAGCAGCAGGAGTAAGAGCATTCAGGCTTGCAAACGAGGCTGACAGGGTGATTGGCATGGTATGTGTAAACAGGGAAGAGGCTAACCTATTAGTTGTGTCTGAAAACGGATATGGGAAGCGCTCACCAATAGATGATTACCGAATTACCAAAAGAGGTGGTAAGGGTGTAAAAACCATTAATGTCACGGAAAAAACAGGAAACCTTGTGGCCATTAAAGAGGTAGTCGATAGCGATGACCTTATGATCATTAACAAATCAGGAATTACCATTAGAATATCAGTGGATTCTCTTAGAGTAATGGGAAGAGCAACACAAGGTGTTAAATTAATACGCTTAAATGAAGGTGATGCTATTTCATCTGTAGAGAAGATTCAAAAGATAGAGTCAGAAGAAACGGAAGAAGTAACTGATACACCAGAGATTGAAGGTGGAGATCAAAACGAAAGTAAAACAGAAGAGTAAATTTTAAATTAAACAAGAGACTAGAAAACATGAAAAAGCTATTTTTTACCGCCTTGCTATTGTTTTTTGTAGCGGGGGTATACGGACAAAAGAAAGTACTGAAAAGTGCCGAAAAGGCACTTAAGAAGGGTGAATATGCAGAAGCACTTACATTGGCCAAACAAGCCTCTGAAAATGCTGAGACTAAGGACGATCCAGAAGTTTATGTAACATTAGGAAAAGCAAAACTATACCAGTTTAAAGCAGATTTAGAAAATCTTGATTTGGCTAAAGAATCATTGGATTACTTGAACACGGCTGTGGAAAAAGGAGATGAAAATCTGAAAGAGGACTTGTACTTTCCTCCTGTAATGAACTCTAATGGTGATTTCATAGGGGGCGGAGAAGGTTTTATCTTTCTTCAAAACTTAGTAAATAAGAAAGGAAACGAATACTTTGAGGTAGACGATTTTGAAAGTGCTTTTAAGTACTTTAATCTATCTGCCCAAATAAAAGCAGACGTTATCATGAATTTCTATGCAGGCTATAGTGCTTATAATGCTGAATTGTATGATCAAGCGATCCCTTATTATGTGAAAGTAGTAGAATCAAACGAAGAGTTTGAAAACACCAATTTTGCATTCAATGGACTGATTGACATGTACATGACTAGTAAAGATTTTGATAATGCTTTGAAGTATGCCCGTATGGCAAAGGAGAAGTTCCCAGAAGAAAAAGTGTACAGAGACTTTGAGATTGATATCTTAATTCAGGCTGATAAACTAGATGAAGCTATTTCTGGAATTCAGAAGAACATTGATGCTGGAGATAAGACTGCAATACTCTATTATACGCTTGCATTCTTACAGTACAACGCACAAGATTATCCAGCAGCTTTGGAGTCTGCAAACAAAGCCCTAGAGTTGCAACCTGATTACGCAGACGCATCTTATGTAGTAGGTAGCGTATATTTTAACGAAGGTGTTGAAATTCTTAAAGCTGCTAATGACATTACAGACAATGCTGCTTACGATAAGAAGCGTGAAGAAGCTTATGCTAAATTTAGATTAGCGCTGCCACACTTCGAACAAGCTGAGAAGTCTAAACCAAATGATGTATACATTCTTAATCCGCTAAGCACTGTATACGATCAATTGGGAATGGATGCAAAAAGAGATGCCATCCTTGCTAGAATAGAAGCACTAGAAGGAGGAGAATAAAAATGTAAGAAGGGAGGTTTATTGATTTCCCTTCTTCTTTGAATATTTAATTTAACATAATATAAATTATATAACAAACTTATTGAAACAAACTGGAAACCAATCATTAACGTTTCTGTTTGTTAGATAATCATATTATGTTAACCCCGCAGTCGCGGGGACATTGACGTTTACGTTCCTTTAGAAAGTTCTTTAAGGATTGCGGTAGTTCAACAGGCAAACCCGTTTGTCATATAATTTGCGTTATGTCTAAATTGCCCCGCGGCCATTGCCCTGCGTGACAAAACAATCTGGGTTGTCTGCTTCGCATCCAAGATCGTTTTTTACACTCCGCCCGCCCAACCCTGAGCCATACCCACAAATGCCTTTTTCCTTTTTTGCCCGCGCGCGAGAGAAAAATGCGAAGCATTCACGAACTCCTTTAAGAGACATTGTGCAGGATGAAAAATTCTACGCGATTGTCAGCGAGTTAAGGTTTTCAAAATGTTGCTGACGAATGCAAAGCATTTCTCAGAGAGTTAAGAATTCAGGTGATTCCTTGATATGAAACATGATTGACTGTGTGCCCAATTGGTGCCTGTGATCTGAAAGCTGGAATGAACGGTGGTGGTTTCTCCGGCTGATGGTGGCCAGCTTGTCTTCTTCTGCAACTTTTGCTTGATCAAAAGTTGCGCAAAAATCAAGAAAATATATCACGTCCGCCCGCAAGGCCAGCGCAAGCCCCGGCCATATTTTCGCCCAGCGCGCCCCACAGATCATTGCTCACCATCAGTTTTGAAGCTCTCTGTTTAACATAATGTGTTGGTTTCTTGATTACCGCACCAGAGGCAGCCAAATTTATGGTCGAGCCTCGGGAAATGACAAGGCTGAAATGAACTCAAAGCGGTTTGCTCGCAGGCTTCGCAAACCGCTTTGGGCCTTGCATTTGCCTCGTTCTCCCATGTGGCAATGGCATGCCCTGGCGCTGCCTGCCTGTCGCAGGCAGGGTTGTTGGGCTTCATTTAAATCTTTTTGCCATGTATAATTATCTCATTGTCCTTCAGTTTCCGGGCTTGCCTTTTCCTGAATGCCTCAAATCTTTCGAGGTTATTGCTTCTAATCCTTATTGTGCCCGTAAGCTGGCAATGCATAAATATTGCAAGCATGCGCTGTGGTGGGCGGCTGTGTTGAAAAATTGGGGGCCTTGATGCCCTTTTTTTGCGCTTCTCCTCTACCCTTCTAGAAATGAACGGCTTGAATTGGGTGGATTTGATACGCACTAAGGGTAAAGCAAAAGGTATGTCGGAGATTCGGGAAATGACAAGGGTGAAATGAATCAAAGCCGCTTCCGCTAAGGCTTCAGCCGCTTTGCCCCTTGCATTTGCCTCATTCCCTCCATGGGCAAAATGCTTTCCCTAGCGCGGTGCTGGGGGTTCATTCTAAATCTTTTCAGTTATGCTTTGCTATTTGTTTAATGTGCGCGTGAAGTTTATTCGCGGTTGGGTCTATGCTTGCTATTATCAGCGGTGTGGGTTTAAGGTTAGGTGCTCGTGGTTTGGCGGTTATTATTGTTATTATGTCCGCTTTCTCTGGCTAGAGGTGGGCATTTCTAAGCTCCCGTTTTAGGGGGCTTTTTTTGCTTTCAAAGTAGCTATAATACTGAGACTTACTGACCTCGTGAGGCGCTATTGACTCTAACTTCACTCCTGAGATTAATATCATTATGATTGAAATTGCGGTTGTTTAAAAGTTGAGTCACCTCGTTATAAATGGGTTTAGTTCTTGATGGGTCTTTGATGGTAATAATTAGTGTGTAATCCTGACTTAATTCTTCTCCATCTTGTTGAGCCATTTCTTCGGTAAAGTCTCTATACAAGCCCCTTGTTTTTAATATCCACCTTTTAGGTGCTTTTAGGATATCCTCCTTGTTGGCGTTCGTCATTTCTGCCAGGTTGACAGTGTAACGCTTGATGGGATGATACTTCCTGCCATAGTTCAAAAGCACTCGTTCTCTTGCATACTCCGATACGGTGTCTTTTTTAAACCTTGCATTATAATGGGCATCTCGTAAAATATTCGCGGACTTATCAGGTCCGACTTCATTCAAAATAGTGCTAACATTTGTGTCTCGCTGCTTGATGTCATCATATGTACCAAAAAGGACATCGATATTGGATTGGCAATACTCATTACCCTGATTTCTCAAGACAGGTGAGCTCACTATGGTGAGGTTAACTTGTCCCATATAGTAACCGTTTTCATCTATTAGGCTTTCAGGAAATGGAAAGTCCAGAATTTCCATAAACTCTCCTTTGACTAGGGTATCCTGTAAAATAAGTGTCGCTTCATATTCGTCATTGTAAATTATGTCCTGAACTGGTGAAGGAAGCCCGAATCCAACCTGTTTCAATCTTTCCTTTATCGGCATGTTTAGTTCACGAGGATACTGAGCAGAATGAATAACTAATGCTTTGATTAATAATGGATTGAAATTTTCTTGAATATTTAAGTTTAGGGCTGCTAACAGTGCACTAACTCTAGGAGTAGAAAAGCTGGTTCCTACATCTGATACGATATTGCCCATGGGGTCGATTGACTTCACTCCATTCCTTACAATCTTTTGACCATTGTAATGTGCATTCCCTCCGTAATTTACCACCTCGGGTTTAATTATGTTTGATGGGCCATGTCCAATCCGAGTAAAGGGTGATGGATGGTTTATATCAACAAGATCATCGGGGTTTTTCTTATGAGCAATTGAGCCAACGACCAGAGCATGCACAGAGTCTGCAGACTTTGCGATTCTGCTTTTGGGCGCCCCCTTTACAAAATTGGTGCAGTTTCCAGCTGACTTACATATGAGGACATTATTCACTTCTTGGATGTTGTCTAAAGCTTGACCAAAATCTGAAAAGTCATGTTCATGAGCTTCCAAATTTGTGCCTAATGACATGTTCCAAATCTTAATATCCGAATTCTGAGAAATAGCTTCCCTTATATTCTCAATGAGTTCATCCTCATAAATGGTCTCTTTGGTTTTATCTGGAATGACAGTCGCATCAAAGATTTTACACCCCTCTAATCCAGTAAGATTCCTGTTTTCAAGCTCATCACCATAAAGTATTATTCCAGAGACAAAGGTTCCATGCCTATTGTCTATTCTATCTTCAGGGTAGGAAGAGAATGTATTTTTTAATAGCCATGGGTCAGTAAACTTATTTCTTGCCACACCAGAGTCAAGCACACCAATTACTGGGTACTCCACTCCCTCTTCAGGTGTCTTGGCTTCCAAATTACTGTCGGATTCGACCATGTCGATTCCCACTTCATATTGTGGCATGAACGATATAGACTCAATGGCTTCAAATTCTTCTAAAGTGTCTATTGTGGCTTGATCGGTTCGATTTGTTCGGTAGATAATGAGCTCTGGACTGTAATTGGCTCTTTTAAGCTCTATTCCTTTTTCTTGACAATATCTTTCAAAAGATGATTTTACGGCAGAGTTCAGCTCATATTGCTGATAATTAAGGATTGAAATCTTTAGCGCTGCTCCTGCACCATCTTCCTCACTCACAACTTCTGGCTTGAAGTCTTCTAAATTGGTTATTGCCGACAGACCAATTTGATATTTGGCCGTGTTACGGATGTTTCTTTGAATGGCTTCTGCATCAGAGACATTGTCAATCTTTACTAAGACACTATTCTCTCCGTTGAATCCAATCAAATTAGACTTATTGTTAACATTAAAAATTGTTTTAATCTCAGACCTGTGTGACTTAGCAATTGCGTCTTGATGAAGTTCAATTTGGACGGCACTTGGAATGAACTCTCGATTCTGTGGCCTCTGCTTCAATTCACTAATTTTCTCATCGATGACTGTCGAAAAGATACTGGATCTTTCGGCCAGTTCATCAACTGGAAGGACAAATTTCGGAAGGGTATTACTTCCTCCTCCTTCTATTCTTCTTTCATCTATCTCTTTTCGTTTTTCGAAAAGTTTAATTGGTAGGTTCTTTTCACTCATGGCTTGGCATTTAGAACATTTCTTACTTGCCTAATTGAAATGTCAAAAAGGCTCGTTATCGATTGTTGAGATACATTGTTTTTGTTCAAGTATTTTATGGCTTCATCTTGCTCATAAAAGCCATGGTTCTTGTATCGAAAAACATCAAAAATCAAAGCTTCATATGTCAACTTGTTGTCACCGTTGATGATTGCATTTGAGGCCGTGGTTCTTATGATCTTTTTTATTTCAGAGTGAGAGAGCCCCTCAAATTCGTTTGCCAGATAGTTGAATCTTTTTTGATCACCCCCGAAATCAATTTCAAGTCCTTTAAGCCCTATGCTTAATAAGCTAAGGACTTCAGACCGATTAGGAGTCCTTATTTCAATCACTTTCTCGAACCTACGCCAGATTGCTTTATCCAGTAGTTCTTCATGGTTTGTAGCTGCAATGAGAATGTTATGCTCTGTAAACTCATCTATATTCTGTAGCAGACTATTTATGACTCTCTTTAATTCTCCCATCTCATGGGTGTCGTTTCTAGCCTTGGCTATAGCATCAAATTCATCCAGAAAGAGTATGCAAGGCTTACTGCTAGCATAATCGAAGAGCTTTCTGATATTTTTTGATGTACTTCCCAATAAGGAAGAAATTAAGGAATCAAAACGTGCGGTTATTAAGGGCAAGTCAAGCTCTTTTGCAATGTGCTTAGCAATGGTTGTTTTTCCACAGCCAGGAGGGCCATAAAGAAGCAACGAGGAATGCACTTCTAACCCCAGTTTTGTCAATTGACTTTTAGCTTCAATTTTTCGTGTAAACTCATCAATGGAGTTCTGGACAGAATCAGAAAAACTAACATCCAATTGGATTTCGGGAGGTGTAATAATAGTGGCAATGTTCAACCGCGTCTCATTATCTACAGGAGCAGTAAATAGCTCATCCTTGTAAACTGGAACTCCTTTAGTGTTGCTTAACACTCTCAATATTTTATTGGCAAATTTTTCATCTCCTTCTTTAGCTATTTTATTAGCTAAGAGTCGCGCATAACTCTGAACCTTTTTCGAGTCATTGAGTAAGCCGCCTTCTATAATTTTCACTATTTCAGTGTACATTCTGGATGTCTATTTTTACCTATGTTCGTTACAAAACACGACAAAATTGTAATTTAAAACAAGTGTTTCGTTATTTTTTGTTCATAAAACGTAATATTAAACTCAATTATAGTAATTAATAAACGACAGCTTATTTGTAAATAATGGAGTACTAGTCACTTAAAAAGTCCATTCCCCTTGGAGTAAGAGTGGTTTTGAGATATTTTTAGAAATCGTATTCTCTATGTTTGAACTATGAACGTCCGCCTGTCACAAGAACAAAAGATAAAGCTGCTTAACTCCGATGCTGTGTACAGCATTATGCAGCAAATATTGCTACGCGAGAACAAGATTAGGAGGAATCAGGAGCATTTTTGGGTGGTTGGGCTCGATAATCAGAATAAGATTCTGTTCATTGAATTGATCGGTCTTGGTCAGGTAAATCGTGTTGAGGCAAATCCGCCTGATGTTTTCCGAATGGGCATTTACAAACTGGCTGTAAGTATGATTTTGGTTCATAACCACCCTAGCGGTAACATAACGCCATCGCAAGCGGATAAGGATTTTACTGACCGTATGCTGAAAGTGGGCAAGCTGATCAACATCAATGTGCTTGATCACTTGGTGATCACCGAAGAGGGCTACACGAGTTTTGCTGACGAAGGAATTATTGACGAGTTGAAGAAGTCGGGACTTTTCGAGATTGTGGAGCGGGATAAGATGGAGTTGAAGGAATGGCAGCTTCAGATGGAAAAAGAGCGAGGTGAACACGAAAAAGCTCTTGTCATTGCTAAAAGGCTGAAAGATATGGACATGGACGAAAAGGACATCAAAAAGGCAACTGGATTGAAGCTTGGAGAAATTAGGGAGTTGTAGTAGATATTCTGTTGATGATAGAGACCCAAATCACAATTTTAATAAACAGAAAATCAGACATTGAACAAGTCAAAGAGAAAGTCATAGAGGCCAACATTCGGTTTCCGGTATATCTTCTCGAATATGAAGATCATTATGAAATTGATTTTGCCAGTGACTATGAAGAATGGGAGTTGGATACAGTGATTCTTAGTGTTTTTCCAGACTATGAATTCACTTCAAGCCCCGGAAAAGGTAAAAAAGAGATAAGACTTCAAATCTCAAGGTATCAATCAGAACTTTCAACAGATGGCCGGGGAAGGCCAATTGAAAACCCTTTGAATGAGACAAAATACTTGGTCAAAAAATCTAAAAACCCAACAAAGGGCGTGAAGTCTGTTGTGAAAGTCTTGTTTCATAATGACGAGAAGGTTTATCATGTGAACATTATCCCCGGAATAGAAAAGAGTCCCGAAAGAGAACGGAAAGGCTTCTTAGTTCTTAACGAATTCAGAACTGACAAGAGAGGCGAAGAAACTGAATTCTTTAAAGACCGATTGTATGAGACTTCCATTGAGGCTTTCTATTCAGGATACCGTAAAATGCAAGCGATAGTAAGCCACGACTTCAAGCAATATGAAGAAGACAAAAAGAAGGAAACTGCTAAAAGGCAGAAACTTCCTCGTAAAATAATCAGGGACTTCATAAAGGCCTCTAACAGCCACAATATTGAGGGGATTCTTGAGAACTTGGATGCTAACATAGTCTTCGAGAAAAGAACTGGCTGGCAAACAGAGCTTGAAATACAAGGAAAAGAGGAGCTTAGAAAACACCTTGAATCGCCCGATCAGGAATTCTGCGGGCGAGAACTAAAAATAAGGTCATCATGGAGTTTTAATGAACCTATGATTGAAATCGGAGTCAAATATTATCCAGCGAAAGCTGAAGAGAATATGCCCGGAACACTTAAATACAGACAGATTAAGTTCGAAATAAGAGAGAATACAATCTACAGGATAATAGAGGGAAACCGCTTTGGTTGATAGATATTTCTAAGAATAAATTTTTCTCTCTTTCCCTATTGGTCGGGGCCGCTATGCCCCGCCCTGAAAAAAAGAAAAAAGCATTTCACTTCCCTGATTTGAATTGGCTCACTCCCCTGCTCCCGCTGGTCGCTGGGGAATTGCCAATCCAACCAAAGCAAAGTAACATAACGCTTATAACATTATATAACAAATTTATTGAAACAAACTGGAAACCAATCATTAACGTCTCTGTTTGTTAGATAATCATATTATGTTAACCCCGCAGTCGCGGGGACATTGACGTTTACGTTCCTTTAGAAAGTTCTTTAAGGATTGCGGTAGTTCAACAGGCAAACCCGTTTGTCATATAATTTGTGCGTTATGTGTAAATGCCCTGCGTGGCAAAACACTCTGTGTTGTTGGCTAGACCATTCTGTGAGATTCTAGGTGCAAAATTCAGCGCGTGTGTGTTCCAATGCACGAAACTTCAACAACTCATTATACAATGATCAAGCAAGTTCATATGGCCTTCCTTCTACTCTTGCTGAGGGAAAATCAAATAATAGAAGTTCCAAAGAGATCTTAATGGATCATGGGATTACCTTATTGAATTGGTTATCGCTATCTGACTCTGGCAAAGCTTCTAAAACCTGTTGAATATGGGATCGTTAAAAGTGCCATTGATTTCTTATTTAGGGGCAGTCATCTTTACCGAACTTGGTTATTTAATTCAGGATGATTTCTTCTTCAAGTAGGAGTTTTGATGAATAAAGAATAGCCATTTTTGCCTCATCGATCATTGTTACCCTTTAACTCAAATATGATTTTTCCTTCTGTCAATTCAAATTCGTTTTCAGAAACCACTCTTAGTTTTAAAATCTGACTCCTTGATTTAAGGAAACTGTTAAGTGCCATTTGTTGGTAACCGAAATATTGAGGTAAGTTATCCCACTTACCTTTATGCTCGTTCCTAATTAAACTCTCTCTCTTCCTTCTTTCATGATCGGTTAGCTTCCGAGATTTTAATGTATAGATGATCTTAACTCCCCTCGATTTATTTATTATAGGAAACTCACTGGTGATCTTGGCAACTGATATATGATCCGTAAACTTATCGGAGGTATTAGCCTTATCCATTCGAGCTACTAACTCATTTAGTTTTACTTTCATGCTCTTCGGCTTGAATAACTTAGGAGCGTTTTTCGCAAGGTAAAGTTGACCTCGGACGGATAGTATCCAAAATGCAGTTGATTTCAGTTTTTCAATAAAACCTAACCTTTCAAGTTCAGAAAGCACTTCTAATGATTCATCTCTATCGGACTTGAGTATATCTGAAATGTAGGCCAGTGTCAATAAGTTATCGGTCATTGACTTAAGTAACATTTGGACTCTCCGGTATGTCAATATTGTCTCTATTTTGTATATTTGGAAAGTGGATTTAGTAGTTCAAATCATTTTAGCTCTCGTCTTAAACCTACTGTCAAGCTTCATTTTTACGGTTCTGGCTCAACACTACAAAAAAAGCCCAATTTTTCTATTAAAGAGGACTCGAACCTGAGTACAGTCAAATTCAATATAACTTTTTGATTATCAAAATCTTAATTAATTAAAACTAAGATTTCTCAAGTGAAAATATGCATTTTATTTGTGACAAGCTATAACTGAAAATAGTTAATCATCTAATTATCAACATGTTATATGGATTTTTAGTTAATTACGATAGTAAAATTTCGAAAACAATTAAAAGCATTATTTCTATATATCTGATAATTAGTAGATTAGTGAGTGAGTTGGAAAAAACTAGTTTACTTTTTCGATAAGAACCTTACGACTTCCATAGATAATAAGGACTTTTTAAGTGAAGTCGAAATAGATTATGAGTACCAAGAAAGCTTTGGAAATACCTGCGTTAAGGTCTCATACATAGTGAAATTTAACGACAAAGGAAGAGACCTATCTCTGTCGGATAAGATTAAATTAGCCGAGGATTTTGCTGAGACCTCTTTTTGTATTTACACATTGCATCCTTCGAGATCATATACTTCTGATGATTCATTAAAACTTTCCGCATTTAAGAATATCTATTTGAGTGTTACAGGATTTACGATCCTGCGCTTAGAAAGAGAATTTGGAACTAATTTCCCTATTAGAGTCAAGTCAATTGACAATTGGCCAGAAGCCAACTATGCTGAGAAGTATATTAATGATCTAATTCAGAATACTGGTTTTTACAAAGTTAGAGACTCTAACTTTGATCAGGATGTTAGTCAGCATGAAAAGTTAATGAAACTATCTGTCAACCATATTTTGAATAGTCGTAAGAAGAAAAAATTTGAGTTATCAGATGAGTATTTGGTCGAAATAAGCCAGCTTAAGTATTATCAAATTCGTTGGATTATGATTAATAATGAAGTCCCATTACTGATTGATGGGTATGCAACGATTAGTAAGGTTTGGGTGCGTCCGCTTGACTTCCTTGAGGCTACCAAAAAAGAGATAAAAGAAAAGGAGCTGATAGGTCGGAATTCCGCTTTTGCTCATATCTTCTCCGAATTAAAATATTTAATTGAAAGAGTTTACCAAGACTTTCTTCCAAGGGAAAAGCAGAATTTAATAACGAAACAAAAAGAACAGTTCATAAAGCTGTTGAACTTAGAAAGTGGAGATGTGCTTGAACTCTATGATGGCCGCATAGTTAGTTTATCACAGATTTACTTCAATCAGGATTCAGAACTATCGATAAGCTATAGTTTGCTTAAGACAAATTTAGATTTAAGTCAAAGAACTGGTGAAATTATGTTGAATGAAATCGACTATTTTTTGAAGTATGAAGCCATAGTACAATACAAATCTCAAAATGTTGTAATCAGAAAGTCGCCCTTTAGGAATTGGATGAAGAAGAGAAAATTAAAGTTCAATTACACTCCCTTCGTACCGAATCTAGTTCAGACCAATCCCTAAATGGCACACGCATGCTCCAGCAAAGTGTGTCACATAAGTGTGCTAGTTATAGCGATTCTCGTAATGCAGCGCATTAAGTATAAAACCAGTTATTACGGCCTATACCGCAAACTAATTATCATGTGTAACATAAAACAGTTGACGCTGTATAACGTGTATTGATCATTCTTCCCAAACAAACTATCCATCATTTATTATCTTGCGAAAATTTTCAAAACAAGTCATTTATCATGAGGCGGAAAATCCCAGAATCAACGCTACCAAAACTCAATCGCTCGCAAATGATTACTTCCGAAGGCCTACAGAAATTAAGGGAAGAACATGATCACTTATGGCGAGTTGAACGTCCAGACGTTACCGCTAAGGTTACATGGGCCGCAAGTTTGGGAGATCGTTCAGAAAATGCCGATTACCATTACAACAAAAAACGTCTTCGAGAAATTGATAATCGTCTTCGTTATTTGCGTAAGTGTATTGATGACTTTAAAGTTATTGAGTACCGCCCCAACCAAGAAGGAAAAGTGAGTTTTGGTGCTTGGGTAGAAATTAGAAATGAAAAGAAAGGTCTTCAAAACCGTCTTCGTATTGTTGGTTACGAAGAGTTAATAGGTAACAAAAATTATATCTCTATGGACTCCCCAATGGCTAAAGCGCTTCTCGATAAAACTGTTGGAGATGAAGTAATCGTTAAAACCAAAATGGGTGATTTTGTATGGAAAATTCTTAAAATAGAATATCAGAAGTAGTATAACCCAAATAGATCTCAGATCATCTTTTACCCTATCATTTTTAATTCCCTTCTAGCTTATACGAGTAATTATTTCGTCAAGGAACTGAGCGATGCTCAGTCCTCTGATGAACGATTAATCGCTTCCTTGCCATTATACACCAATCTTGTGGACCAAGGTATCGGGTTTCTTAAGGCGTAATGCGCCATACAACCATTCTCGGCTTCGTTGAGTAAGTCCTTTATGTTTTCCTCAGGTTCCGGACTTTCAATGATTACATGTGTTTCCACCATATCACATCGGCCATCAGTCATATAGCCATGCTCACGCATATGGCCTAGGTTCGTTGCAAAAACAATCCGCTGTTCCAGCTTCAGGCTATCGACCTGAATCTTTCTAGCGGTAAGTATATCTGTTAAATGCGTCATCAGGCAAAACCCAATTCCCGCTGCAAAGAAGGCTAGCGGTGGTGGTGCAGTGTCCTCTCCCACTGGTGGCTGCTCATCGCAATAGAGCTTCACTGGACTAAATCCCGGGATATTGACGGAAACAACACCTGTTTTACTTTGCATATTACCCGCTTCAGCGCTCAGGTTGACTTCGAAACGATAAGGTTCGGGGTGACGAGCCTTGGTAAATTTGGTGGATTCGTATTGAGTTTTGGCCGGTTGTTCTGAACTGAGTTCACCTACACGATAAAATTTCTCTGCTGACATATTATTTCCTGATTTATACAGACAAATATGAATGCTCCATTTGTCTAATCCAAGACAAGATTTACATGCTTATCAGGAGATTAATAAGGCAGAGTGGGCTGCAAGCATCAAAAGAAGATATGGCTTTTTCATTGTTGATTGTTTGATGATTGTGGTTTGGACCTAAGCGTCTCAATAATTTGGGCATCCACCCAATAACTTTTTCCTAGCCAATAGGTACTTCCATCTTCTTTTTCCTTCCACTCTCCTCTGGAAAAAAATAGATATTTCCCATCATCTGTTATATGTGCGCCACTTTCATTTAATGCTGTATTTATTTTGTCACCCATGTTAACTGAAGATGTCCAAGAACCATCGGTCGCCCGAAAACTAATGTAGAGATCAGCACCACCATACCCATCTTCTCTTCTGACATCCCATATCAAGTAAGATTCATCTGGTGCAATGTGGGGATGAGCAATCCATGTACCTGTGTTAATCTCATTGCCCATTTTTTTACGAGGTTCATATTTCCCGTTTATAAAGCGTGAATAACTGATTGCTCCAACTGTATCTGGTGGAGCCAATTCATCAAAATATGATGTTCCGTTGTCTGAAAAAGATATGCCCATGATATGTTTATCTGTAAATGGGGCGCCCAGACTTTTGAGTTCTGACCAACCAGCATTGATCCTATTTCTATATTTATTCCCTCGGTATAACGTGTCTCCTCCCTTAGAGAATCTTGGCCATTTTATGTCGGTTTCAGATTCATTCCCCCAACTCCCATTTTCATATTGAATGACAAAAAATGTACGCTCTTTGTATTTTCCATTACTCCTATTGAAATAGTAACTCTTCCCATCTGGAGAAAACCTACCTTCTTCAAAAAGCCCTTCTGGTGAAACAATTGCTGGATCAAATAGCTTGGGAATTAAGCCCGGTGGTTCTTCTCCAAAATACGAAGCCTCTTTATCTCGATTGCTGTTGAGAAATGAGTCACTGTCTTTTGTGTTTTGATCCTTAGTTGTGCAGGCGTTTAAGAGCAGTGCTCCTACAAGGATCAGTGTTAAATGTGTCTTTTTCATTTTTGTTTGTTGGATGATTGTTGTTTGGGTCTAAGTGTCTCAATAATCTGGGCGTCTATCCAGTATATATCTATGTTGTTGCCATCTTCATCTAGGCTTCTATTGAACATCAGGTATTTGCCATCTGGGGTAACGCTGGCATAGGCATCCCAGTGAGCGGTATTCACTTTGTCACCCATGTTGATCGCATCTCCCCATGAACCATCTTCCTTTCGGAAACTGATGTATATATCAGACCCTCCGTAGCCCTCTTCTCTCCTACCATCCCACATAATGTAAGATTCATCGGGGGCAATAAATGGGTGAGCATTCATCCTTCCAGTATTTATCTCTTTGCCAAATGGTCTGGGCATCTCACGCTCTCCATCAATTAATCGTGAGTAGCGAATAACCCCATCTCCATTTGGCATGCCTAACTCATCAAAGACGTAGGTTGCTTTTGAAGATGCTGTGAGACGCATAATTTGAAATTCTTCGAAAGAGGAGCCAATGCTTTTTCGTTCAGACCAGCCATCATCAATACGATCTTTATAGCCTTTTGCCATATGCATGCGTGAGCCATCTGGAGAGAAGGCCATTTCACCTCTGCGCCTAAATTCTGTGTATTTCTTCCAGACATTGCCTTCTTGGCGGAAGCCGATTACGGTAGGGCTAAAGGGCTCACCGCGAGAGGTGGTGAAGTAAAACTCTTTCATACCTGGAGCGAACACACCTTCTACTTCCCAACCTTCGGTAGAGATGATACCTGGAGCAAAAGGTTCTGCCACCATGCACGGAGTCTTCTGACCCATGTATGGGCCTTCTAAGTCTGGAAAGTTGAAACCGCTCTCTTTGCTTTCTTGGGCAAAGACGGTATTCGAGGATATTGTAATTATTAATACTAATAAGGATGCTTTCTTCATTTGCTTTGTTTTTGGGTTCTTAGAACTTCAATGATTTGCGTATCTCCCCAGTGCTTCATTGATTACAGTTTTTCTTCGTCTATCAAAAAATAGATGAAAGCCAGATTTCATTTCTCGAGTCTTTGTAGCCACCTTTTAGCTAGTGAAAAATCTGGATCAATTGTCAGTGCTTTTTCGAACATGGTCTTAGCACTTTCAAGCTGACCTTGAGACCTGCGTACAAGCCCCATTCCGAGATAAGATTCCTTCCCTTCAGGATACACTTCTAAGGAGTATTGAAAGATTTCTTCTGCGGCAATTAAATCCTTACTTAGTATCGTGTGAAAACCAAGGTTAAATATGACCGATATAGGTGTCTTGATTTCATACCCGTATCGTTTTGATAACCTATCGAAATGCTGTGTCACAGTATCCAACGATACCAGATTTTCACGGGGATTGAAGGGATTGAAGTCAGGATATAACGTAAGAAGAAACTGTATAAAATCCATCGCTGGTACATGCCCCTGGTTCACCAATTCATCCACTTTATAGGTAAAACTCTCTGGTTTATATTCCGCTAAAACCCGGGTGAATTCAGAAACGTGATTTGTTAATCCTTCATCATCGCTGTAAATGATGTGTAGAAATCTGTTTTCCGAAAGTGTTTTTAAGGGACCTGATTTTATTTTTTGTTGAAGCTCTGTTGGTATGTTACGAAGGGACGGACTGCTTGCGAAGTAGCCATTAAACAGAAGAGGGTTATTGAGCAGCGTGTAAACACAGAAAAGCCCACTGTTAGAACCGCCAAAAAGGACTTTAAACGGAGCAGTCCGATAGTTAGTATCAACGTTCGGTATCAGCTCTGTCTCTAAGAAGCTAATATAATTATCTGGAACTGTTGTGTTTTGATTTTCCCTCGTTGGCAACAAAATACTATTTCCTTCAGGTAAATCTATTCCAATAAGTATCATCTCAGGAATTTGCCCCTCGCCCATGTAGTCTAATGTAGAAGCTAACATGGCGAACCGAGCTCGGTATTCTGAACCCAACATGTACAGCACGGGATAGGTTTTCTTGGAATTATGGTAGTTAGCAGGTAAATGGATTGATAGTGGAATAGTTTTGTTTAACACTTTTGATTGAAGGGAAGACATTTTGCCTAAGGTAACTGCTGGTTCACTGTGCTCTGTTAAACGAGGAGAATCAGGGCTTTTCTCTGTCTTTTCTTGAGCAAAGACGGGGCTTAACATCATCAAATTCGCTACAAGTAGCATCATCACGAGTGTAACTCTCCTAGTATTTTTGTTCATATCTTTCCGGCACTCAGTTATCGAAATTTTCATAATACGTATTGGTTTTGAAGACTTTACTTCAAACTTCTCGCATAGGTTGTAAATAGTGATTGTTTAATTTGTCAACTGCTCTGGATTTAAATGAACTGCTCTAAACCTCTTAGAAAAGACAGATTTATCGAGTTACTTTACATACTAAAGTCACCTCAAAATGACCCTGAAATTTTCACATTGTTATCTTTTAATATGCGTGGTGCTATTGGCTTCTTCCTGCTCTCAGGATCCTGCTATTTTCAGCGAACACAACACCGTATACAAAATAGGCGACCAACGTGAATGGGCTGATAAAGAATTCAATGATCAAGATTGGCATGTAAGGCTGAAGTTAGTCCCTGATGGTCAGGTATTCTGGTCCAGAACTAAGATTGATATTTTAGAGGAGTCAGAAGTTTTACACCCCTATGGCCTTTGGTTAGAAGCTTATGGAGAGTATGAAGTGTTTTGGGACGGTGTATTGATTGGTAAAAATGGAAACCCAGGTCAAGAAGCAGACTTACCGCCTGAAGGAGAATTGTGGGTGACCTTTAACATACCACCTCATTTGGCCAATGTAGGCGAACATGTAATTGCTCTACGACTTAGTAATTACTATTATCCGGACCATGTAGGAGATTACTGGATTAAGGTAGATAACTATAAAGACTTGGTCACCGATAGACTAATTCAAAACGCCTATATGCATGTTTTTGCAGGGGCATTTTTGATCGCTTCTATCTATTGTCTATTTCTATTCTTGGGTAATAAAAAAGAGCATCTCACGCTTATTTTGAGCATAAGTTGCTTTCTGTTTTTTTGCCTAACCATGACCCATTTTGTCAGAAATACTCTGCCCATCCACTACAGCCTACATGTAATACGCTTGGAAGTCACCACAAGCCTGATGTTTGGTATTTCATTTTTGATACCGCTCTTTTTCTCCTTGCAGTTTCCTTTTCCTAAACGGAAATTAATCTTGGGGATTTACACATTAATTCTGTTGTCAATGTTTTTAGTGGATCATCACACTTTCGATTTTTCAATCGTAAAGATGATCATCACCTTATTAATATTTTCTTTTGCCATAGCGGTATTTGGTATTTACAAGAAGGCGAAAGGTGCTGTTTTAGTAATGCTTACCTTACTATTCTGCATTTTTCTTCGCTATGCGGCCTCTTTCAATGTTAGTCTTTTCACCGGCTTTAGTCTCATTCTTCTTAACATGTTGTACTTGCTTTCACTCAGAATTAAAGAGCAGCGATTGGCTTATGAAAACTCGTTGGTTCAGTCTACAAGGCTTAAGCTCGAACTCATTAAAAAGAACATTCAACCGCATTTTTTAATGAATACGCTCACTTCATTAATCGATTGGATTGAGGAAGCTCCTAAGGTAGGCGTCCAGTTCATTGAGGCGCTAGCGAAAGAGTTTAACTTGGTTAATCAGATGGAAAATCAAACACTCATTCCGATTAGCCAAGAAATCGAACTTTGTCGTACCCACTTGGAGGTGATGAGGTATCGAAAGGAAATTGATTATATATGGGAAGAGGAGGGTATTGATTCGGATGAAATGGTGCCACCAGCCATTCTACATACCCTTTTAGAAAATGGCATCACTCACAGTTTGCCACAGAATGGAAACAGCATAAGGTTCAAGCTCATTTTTAATTCAAATAAGGAATATAGGAGCTATACCTTTTTAACATACGCCAAAGTAGCGAACCAGACAACCAGCAAGGAAGATGGTACAGGGTTGAAATATATCAAAGCGAGATTAACTGAAAGCTATCAGGCCAAATGGGATATCATCTCCGAGCCCACAGATCATGGTTGGAAAAATGTTATTAAAATATACGGTTAAGGAATGAGGGTTTTGATAGTTGAAGATGAATCGAGAATAGCCAAGAGAGTCGAGCGAATGACCCGCGATATTCTCGGCAACACCTTGCAGTCACTGACTCATATCAACACACTTCAAGAAGCATTGACATTTATTGAGAACAATCCCCTAGACCTTCTTCTACTGGATTTGAATCTAAATGGTGAGGACGGTTTTGACTTGTTGACCACAGCGGTTTCCGAATCCTTTCATACTATCGTAATCTCAGCATATAAAGATCAGGCAATTACTGCTTTTGAATATGGAGTGTTAGATTTTGTACCTAAACCCTTTGATCGAGATCGTTTAGAGAAAGCTTTCAATCGCAGAATGCGTAAAGAAAGGCTTGAAACTCAGGTGAAGTATTTGGCTGTCAAGCAAAGGCAGCGAATTCAGCTTATTCCAATTGATGAGGTATTATATATCAAGGGCGCTGGTGCCTATACAGAACTATTCTTGTCTGGTGGGAAAAAGGAACTGCACGATAAATCACTGGAAAGGTTGGAACAGCTACTGTCTCCTACTTTTGAGCGTATTCACAAATCGTATTTAGTAAAGATTTCTGAAGTAAAAGGAATTATTGTCAACTCTGGAAGTAAATACATGGCCGAGCTAAGAAGCGGAGGATTCATCCCTGTTGGAAGAACCAGATACAAAGAAATAAAGGCAAAATGGTTTTAAAATACTTTGATGATTTAAAGCAGGCTACTTGAATTTTTTCAAGTAGCCTGTTTCATTATCTGTCTTTTCGTACAGGCTCATGTTCGCTTTCAAACTTCAACCTCAGAAATTACGCTTGGCTTATTTATTCCCTTCCATCACTTCAGGCCCTATCCTCTTTTTATCTGCGTTAGGAATACCTTGAGTCATCCATAAAGGAGCTGGAGCGCCTTTAAGATAATGGTCGAAGTACTGCTTCATACGAATTTGGAAGTCCTTTTGATTGTCTTCTTTTCCTAAATGATGGGGTTCATCTGGATAAGACAACATAATCACTTCTTTGCCCAGTCTGCGCGCAGCAGAATAGAACTCCAAACCTTGGTTCCAGTCCACAGCACCGTCTGCTGTGCCATGCAAAAGCAAGAATGGAGTTTTAATGTTTTGAGCATGAAACAATGGAGATTGATATTGATACAATTCCATATTCTCCCAAGGACTAACGCCCATTCTTCCCTGAGACCATTCAATGATTGGCCCATTCAAACTACCCGATTGTTTGTAGGCAATATTGTACATACTGATCAAATTGGTCAGTGGTGCACCAGTAACTACTGCTGCAAACATATCGGTTTGGGTAACTATAAAGGAAGACTCATATCCTCCCCAGCTATGTCCCTGCAAACCAATTCGTTCAGGATCAGCGTAGCCCAGTTTAATCACTTCTTTGGCTGCACTGGTAACATCGTCTAAAGCTGAAGAACCAGGTTTACCTTCATCAAAAACGATATCGGGCATTAACACCAAATATCCGTTGCTGGCGTAGGTAGACATGTGAGGTCTATCGTCATAAGTAGGCATTGAATACTGATGATGCCTTTGCGACATTTTCTCATAGAAATACATTACCATTGGATATTTCTTTCCCGCCTCATAGTCGGCAGGCAAGGCCAAAGTGGCTTGTAATTTATTTCCTCTTTGGTCTGTATAATCTACCAAAACCCTTTTCCCCCATTTGTAATTGGCCTGTTGTGGGTTGGCGTCTGTGATTTTCTTAGGGTTTTTGAATGTCAAGTCAGCTACATAATAATCCGGGAAATCCACAAAGGTCTGTTCTGTAAAAATGAGCTTATTGGTATCTTTCGCTTTAGTTGGCCTTCCTATCATGCTGTCCTCATAGCGCAGTGCTTTAGGTTTTTTGCCCATTTCTACGGAATAGTAACCTGACTTTTTGGTCCATTCGCCATAGGCAGATAGTAGCAACGGTTGTTTCAAATCATAGTCCTCTTCCTCAGGGTCTAATTGGGTAAGTCTGAAGCGAATTTCTTCTTCATCTCCCATACCTTGGGTTATGTTCTTGGCTTCGCTTGAGGTTAATGAAATGGCCCAAACGTCATATTTATTATTTAACAGCAGCCATTTACCATCCTTCGACCAGCCCGCTACTCCATAAGTTGGCTTTTCTACAGGTGTATCATAATCTTCGTTTTGAAAATTCACACCTGCTTTTTCTGTCATATTCGTAGTTTTCCCTGTTCCGAAATTGTAAGCGAATACTTCCCCTTCCCTTGAGAAAACCGTCCACTCACCATTAGGCGACAAACCTAGCTTCCAATACAACCTTTCCGTAATCAGCTTCTTCTCTCCTGTCTGTGTATTTACACTATAAATATCTGCGTAGTTGCCAGGAATGGTAACATCACCACGATACTTCGTATTATTTTGCCCCACAGCCCATTGACTTTTATCGCTGTAACTTACGTTGGGCATGTCTTCATTTTCCAACTGGATAAACTTCTTGTTTCCCAAGTTCAAAACAGCCGTGTAGGTAGACCTGCGATCTCTACCTGCCTGTACCATTTGCACAGACTGTACACGCTCATCTTTCCAATGCCATACATCTACATTGGCTTTCAATTCATCATCCTTTTTTAATTCTTTTTCCTGAGCTCTCACCCCAAAATAGAGTTGAGTGTTTTTCTCATTCCATGTCAGCCTGCTGTATTCGCTAATCACCATGTCTTCAGGAAAATTTGAATCATCTGAAACTGAGTAAGTGTTTTGAGTATTAAAATTCGACATTCCAGAGGTTAAGTTTGACGCCCAATAAAGTGTGTTGTCGCGTTCTACATTTCCTGCTTTTGTTGTTCCAAACAATACTGCTAATTGATTTCCTTCTTCATTCCATGTCATTTGACTGTAAGAAAACGCCCCTGTATGAAGTGGCCATGAGCGGTTATTGCTCAAATCGATTATGTATAGCCCATTGCCGTTATCACCATCAGCATCTACTAAATAAGCGAAGAGTGTTCCTTTTTTATTGAAGGCATAACTGGATACGTTTCCGATATTCAGCGTTTTATCATCTTTCAAACTTTTTAGAATAAGGTCACTTCCCTTATGCTCCGCTTTTCTGTCGCTTGGGTTTTTCTGAATGGCGATGTAATTGGAAGCCTCAGAGAAACTGAATGAGCTAGCATTTTCAACATTAGATACCTTGCTAGATGCCAGATTGAATAATTCTAAATTGCTAGAAGTCGGCTTACCTTGTTTCTTCAACTTTTCAGCCTCTTTTTCGGTCGGGTCTACCAAGTAGGCTACCCATTGATTATCCATAGAAAAATCTACTTGTTTCCCATTGATGACAGTACGAACCGTGTCTCCATCAATTTTACGAATATGGAGTTTTGAATCACCGTCATTAGGGTTGTATGAATAAGTCATCCATAGCCCGTTGGGCGAAATAGAAGTATTTCTAATACTGTTCCATTGGCCGTAATCGTCCAGTGTTAATGGCTTCTTTTCTTGACTTATGGCTACTTGACTGAAAAGTAATAATCCAAAAAGGAGTGTGTAAAAATGTGGTTTGAAGAGTTTCTGCATGACAAAAGCGCATTTAAGGTTATATGTGAAGGAAGCTTCTCTAAAAATTAATGGTGATGTTGATCAATATACAGTTTATCCCTTTGATTTAGAACAGTACTTTTTTAGGGGCTTCTATTTTTGATGTGAGCGTCAAGTAACAATGTAACCGCAATGGGCACGAAGTAACGCGGAGTAATGATGCTGAATCAGGTTGGATTGTTTTCTTGTGTTGCTGATAAAAATGCTTACAGCATGACTTAGGTTTGAAGTTTGTGCCATTGATAGGGCTTAATAGCTAAAGAATGATATGAAGTCATCCCCGTAGGCTCCGAATCTTCGGAGTTTTCCCGAAACACAGATGGCCAGTTATTCTTAGTTTTCTTTCCAGTGTTGCTGAAAACCTCGAAACTTCAGAGCTTACATCACGACTGTTCAATTGCTTTTCCTTTTGGGACCTCTTCTCTCTCCTTTTTCATCACAATGGTTCGGTAAGGGAATGGAATTTCGATGCCCTCATTATCGAATCGTGCCTTAATACTTTCTAACACATCTATTCTGAGCTGAAAGGCATTTGTGAAATTAGCTGCCCAAGCCCAAGCCCTTATGGTTACTGAAGAGTCATTCATAGTGGTCAAGGCTACTTTAACTTTCGGTAAATCGTTGGCTAGGTCCAGCTCAGTCCTATTATCAAAAATCAATGGGTGATTTTCACATTCTTCTTGCATGATCGTTTTAGCCAGCTTCACATTACTGTCATAAGAAATTCCGATTTCTATATGTTCACAGCACTTCTTTTCTCCTAAATCATAATTGATCAATCGCTCCTTGTTAATGATACTGTTAGGAATAACAATCATCTTATTTTCAAAATTTCTTATCACAGTATGTCGTAGAGTAATATCCGTCACTGTCCCAACCATGGTATCTGTAACCTTTATGATATCGCCAATTTTAAAAGGCTTAAATGAGATAATGAAAACACCCCCAACTAGGTTGGACAAGGCTTCCTGTGAAGCAATACCTGCGATAATGGCAATGACCCCTGCCCCACCTAAAGCAGTTTGCGCTACGTTTTGAAAGGAAGGAATGGCAAGAAGACCAAAAAACAAGCCTAAAAAGTAAATACCATATACTGCTACATAACCTAAAAACTTTAGACTTGTAGGGTCTTCATGACTGCTTATTTTTTTGGCAATACTTTGCTTAAACCATAGATTGACTGATGTAGCACAAACAATGGTACAAACAAGCAAGAACCCGAGGTAAAAGATGAATTTAAAATCACTGACTAGTGATTTGTAATCCATATCGCCAGAAAAAATAAATACCAACAAAAGGACTCCTAAAACTAACCAAAGCCCATTGAGAATCTTTTTAATCAAGTATATCGGTCTGCTAATTTCACCAGGGAACCTCTTCTCTTCTCTTTTGATAAACCATTTGTGCAAGAGGTTGGTGATATAGCGCAGCAGTACTACACTAATTATTACAAGAGCCGCATAAAGCAATTGAAGCTTATAGGCTTCTAAAATCTCTGTTATCATTGTTATTTATAATCTTGATATGGATATCAACATGGATTCTGATCTAAAAACTCATGTCTGTACGAAGGTAAATAATCCTTTCAGTACATACCAAATCAGCAGCCAGTCTAGTAATTTAAAATAACTGACAAGGCTTCTATATCCTTTTAATTAACAAATCTCTTAATTATTATCTTTTCAAAACCTCTAATCGCTTGGCGATAATCTTTTCTTTGATAGGATTCATCCGAATAATAAAGCCTAAGCCGATAACTAGGGCGTAAGCAATCCAGATGTCATCTAAAAACGCGATGTGCACAATGCTCAGTACAATGGCCACATAGGCATACTGCTGTATTTTTTTCCACCCATTCTTAAGCTTTCTCATTGATTTTCTATTTGAGGTAAAGAACAACGGGATAAGAATAATGGTAGCAATGAACCCTGCTATGTAATTGAATTCTGAAAAAGTCTGAGCAAAGCTTTCATCCCAAATAAAGAAGATAAAATGTAGAAAGCTAAATACGGCAGTGGCAATTCCCATAGACTGCCTCACCAATACATTGTTAAGACCAAGAAGGATGTAAACAGGTGTTGCAGTCAGTACGGCTACCATCCAACGAATGCCAATTTCGCCTGTAAAATGAACCATAAACTCCAACCCCGTCATGTTTGGCCTTTCTGCATCTGGTTTAAAGGAAAAGCCATTACTTAAATCGATGTGGTAAATGATGATCCCCAATTGGCCAACTGCAATGAGTGTTACAATTAACCATCCGTAATTCTTTTTGATATAATTGAACATGAATATTTAATCTAAGGTGTGATGATTTAACATAGTTTTCAGCCCTCTTCGCAAAAGTAAAAGTGGTCAATCTGAAAAGAGTGTGACCCACTATTTCCTAAAAAATAAAGGCTTATGTGACGATAATGCTCTAATCGGTTGCCATAAGTTTATAGTTGGTTTTTTTGTTATTTAAATGAAACAGCTATATCCTATACAGCTATAAAGGCCTGTCATTGACTTCTTTAATTTAGGTTAACTATCAAATGCCATTGAAGTAAATTGATGAATGATATGCCTTTAAGTTTTTGTAATTTCCATTTCAACCTTATTACAAACACAATGAAAATCAATCGATCATTATTTACACTCATACTGTGTGTTGGTGCAGTGCTTTTACCCGACAAAGCAGCGCTGGCACAAGTTCAAAAACAAACCTTACCCGTAGATCCTTCTTTTTACAAGAACTACTCATGGCGAAACATTGGCCCCGACCGTGGTGGGCGCTCATTAGGAAGCTCCGGTAGTCCTGGCAGACCAAACGAATACTATTTTGGAGCTACAGGTGGTGGATTATGGAAAACTGTTGATGGGGGAAATGAATGGTTTCCTGTAACCGATGGACAAATCTCTTCTTCCAGCATTGGTGCAGTAGCCGTAGCTGAAACCAACCCCGACATTGTCTATATTGGTGGTGGTGAAACACAGCTTCGCGGTAGCATTACCCAAGGCGATGGTGTTTACAAAACCACAGATGGTGGAAAAACTTGGAGGCACTTAGGCCTAAAAGAAACTCAAGCCATTTCAAGAATCAGAGTCCACCCTACAAACCCTAATATCGTTTATGTAGCTGCTTTAGGTCACCCTTATGGCGACAATGAAGAGCGTGGGGTTTTCCGATCGAAAGACGGTGGAAATACTTGGGAAAAAGTATTGTATGTAAGTGATAAAGCTGGCGCTGCTGATTTGATCATTGACCGCACTAACCCGAATGTACTTTATGCCTCTACTTGGCAGGTATACCGTAAAGCATGGAAAATGTGGGGCGGTGGCCCAGATAGTAAGCTTTTTAAATCGTTGGATGGTGGTGATACTTGGATAGAATTGACCAAGAACCCAGGAATGCCCGAAGGCCCGATTGGCAAAATTGGAGTAACAGTCTCCCCTGCCGACCCTAACCGTGTTTGGGCAATTGTTGAAGCCAACGAAGGCGGTGTTTTCCGTTCCGATGATGCAGGCTGGACATGGGAACGTGTCAATTCAGAACGTAAACTACGTCAGCGCGCATTTTACTATTCTCGCATTTATGCGGATCCGTTCAATCGAGATGTGGTTTACGGTTTAAATGTTGGCTTTTACAAATCTACAGATGGAGGAGAAACCTTCGATGTAACCCTTCGTCCGCCACATGGCGACAACCACGACTTATGGATTGACCCAAATGATCCCATGCGCATGATCAGTTCAAATGATGGTGGTGGTACGGTAAGCGTGAATGGCGGTCAGTCTTGGACAGACCTAGACTTCCCTACCTCGCAGTTTTACCATGTTATGACTACCAGTGATGTGCCTTATCATGTGGCTGGAGCGCAGCAAGACAACAGTACGCTTGCCATGCCTAGCCAAGGCAGAGGCCCTTCATATTCTGTAGGTGGCGGTGAAAGTGGTTGGATTACCCAAAGCCCCGTTGACCCTGATGTGTTTTATGCAGGTAGTCAAGGTGCATTATTGACGCGTTATAACCGCAGAACAGGTCAATACAGAGATATTCAGGTATACCCGAGATTCTTCTCTGGTGAACCTTCAAGCGCTTTACCCGAAAGATGGCAATGGACTTTCCCTATTATGTTCTCTCCTAAAGACCCTACTGTGATGTACACTACCTCGCAACATGTTTGGAAAACCACCAATGACGGACAAACTTGGGAGAAGATCAGTCCTGATCTTACCTATGCCGACCCTGAAACTTTGGGTGTAACCGGTGGTGTAATTACCATGGATATGAATGGGCCTGAAATTTACGCAACTGTTTTTGCCTTAGCCCCTTCTAACTACGATGTGAACACCATATGGGCTGGTTCAGACGATGGTAAAGTTCATATTACAAGAAATGGAGGAAAGAAATGGGACGACATCACTCCTAAAAACCTTCCTAAGTTCTCAAGAATTAGCATTATCGAAGAAAGCAAATTTAACCCAGGTACTTTGTATTTAGCAGCCAATCGTTATCAGGTAGACGATAGAGAACCTTATGTGTTCAAAACTACGGACTATGGTAAAACATGGACGAAAATCATTACTGGCATTAAGTCAGGTCATTTTGCGCGTTCTATTCGTGAAGATTTGAAAGTACCGGGCTTGCTTTATTTGGCTACGGAACATGGCGTTTATGTTTCGTTTAATGATGGTGCTATGTGGCAGTCATTACAGATGAATTTGCCTGACACTCCTATCCGCGACTTGGTATTGAAGAACAATGATATAGTACTTGGTTCTCATGGCCGTGGTTTCTGGATTATGCATGATGTAGCTCCATTGCGAGATGCGGCTTCAATGAACATGAATCAGGTAAAACTATTTAAGCCAGCCAACCCAATCAGAGGTATTTATAGTGCTAATATTCAATACTACTTACCAAAAGAAGCTGATAATGTAACCATAGAGATCATGGATGCTAATGGTAGTTTGATTGAATCGTATACAGGTACAAAATCAGAAGGAAGAAGATCGCGTGTAGCCACTGGTAAGGGGTTGAATGACTTCAATTGGAATCTACGCTATCCTGGAGCTACAACTTTTGAGGGTATGATTATTTGGAGTGGAAGACCTCAAAGCGGGCCTCTGGCACCATTGGGCGACTACCAAGTTAAACTTACTGTAGATGGTGTGTCTCAAACTAGCACATTCACCGTAGAAATAGATCCGAATTTAGAAGGCATTACCAAAGACGATATTCAAAAGCAATTTGACTTGGCTGTAAAAATCAGAGATAAGACTTCTGCTGCCAATGAAGCAGTAATTCAAATCAGAAGTATTCGTAAGCAAGCGCAAGAGTTAATGAATTCTGGCGATGCAAGTCTTAATGGTGCTATCAATGATATGTTAGCTAAAATGAAGGTAATTGAAGAGGATTTGTACCAAGTGAAAAACCAAAGTGGTCAAGATCCGCTCAACTTTCCCATTAAGCTCAATAACCGTTTGGCTTCTTTAAGGCGAAGCGTTGAAAGTGGACAAGCAAGACCAACTGATGCTTCTTACGTAGTATTTGAAGAACTTTCTGCTGAGTTAAAAATGCACTTAGATAAACTAGATCAGGTGCTTAATTCTGACCTTAAACAACAGCCACTATCAGGTAAGATCTCATTAGAGAAAAAAGGAAAGTAAATAACCTAAAGGATAAATTTTAAGGCTTTTGGTTTACTCATATGGTAAATCGGAAGCCTTTTCACTTTTCAACCCCACTGGATCTTGATTGAAAGCCTTCATTAGCGACTCGTAAAGTATTGGGTGATTCTGTTTGAGCAAATGCGGTTGCTTGAAAAAGTATTCGCCTGCTACTGCAAAAAAGTCCTGTTGGCTATTTGCTCCGTAACTGCGAATATCAGAGATTTCCTCATTAATGTGTTGGATCTTTTTATGAATGAAACCTAACCATGGCAGGGTAAATACTTTATCTTCAAAGCCAGGAGGAACCCCATCTATAAAACCATTTTCTTTATCAAATAGATGGATAAACTCATGGAACCCCACATTGTTATTGTCATTCACAATGTCGAAGCCAGCGTGCAATGCAGGTTTTGAAAGAATCATCTTATTCTCAAGTATGCCTGCTCCCACCATTCCTGTAAACGCCTGATTCGGATCATTGACTTCAAAATTGCTATTGAAATGAGAAGGATAAAGGATTACTTCTTCCAAATGTTTATAAGTACACCTAGGAAAACCAAATAAAGGGATTACTCCGCTACTGGCCACAAGAAGCTGGTCTTCTAAAGTAACTTCTACCCTAACTCCCGTTATCATCACATTGGACAAGAACTCTTGAATATCCTGTTCAAACTGCGCCTTTTGACTTGGCTTTAAATGTCGATAGAAGTCTACCTTATTATGTAAAACTTTTCTCCACTCTGTAGGTAGGTTCACTTTTAGAGTTCGCTTGAAATAGCGCTCTTTAAAAATGAAGTACGAAGGAACAAGAAAGGCAATAAGTAGAAGGGCTGCTGCCATTTATGTTATCGTTAGAAGTATCGCTCAAAAAGGAAATGATCTTAGCTTGTTCAGTCGCTCATAATAAAGAACTTATTTTAGTAGCTCAAAAACAAAACGAGGGTGTCTAAAAAGTAAAATAAACCCTCTGAGAATCGCGTATTTGGAAATTTTCTCGGATAGGTATCCGAATAAAAAAGAGGCTGTCTTGACTTTTCAGACAGCCTCGCCAATTGATTTCTTATAATTTATTCATGCCGCAGTGAATCGATCGGGTTGAGATAAGCTACTCTCAGGGTTTGCCAACTAACCGCAATTAAGGCAACCATAGTTACCACAAGCCCTACCAAACCGAAAACCCACCAACTAATTATAACACGGTTGGCAAAATTATCGAGCCATTGTTTCATTAAGAACCAAGCCACCGGGCAGGCTAAAATGAAGGCAGTAATTATAGAGTTCAGAAATGAACGGCTCAAAAGCCAGAACACATTGCCAGCATTGGCTCCATTTACTTTTCTAATGCCTATTTCTTTGGTCCTACGTTTGGTTTCGTGAAAAGCAAAGGTGAATAAACCTACTGAGGACAGCAGCAACGCCACAATACTTAAAGCAAAGTAGATTCTGCCTGTCCGCTGCTCTTTTGAGTACTGCTGAGCAATTTGATCCTCCATAGTGGAATAAGTAAAAAAGCCTTTTGGATTGATCTCTTGAAACAACTCTTCTAAAAATGTAAGCACCTCAGCTTGCTTTTCTGGCTTTACACGAATAAGTATATCGCTATCCATATACGTATAGTACGATAGCACTAACGGGCGTATTTTTTGCGATAAGTGTTCATAATAGTAGTCTTTTACCACACCAATAATTGTATAACTCACTGTTTCATTGGAGCGAGAATTAGTAGTAAGTTTTACTTCGCCAATATCATCAATGCCCCAATATTTCATGGCAGCCTCATTAATCACCAGTTTTGGAGAGTTGTTCGTATCCAACGAATCAGTAAAAAAGCGACCTTTGACTAGCTGTAAACCAAACAATTCTCTGTAATGTGGATCAACAGACATGCTGTTAACAGAATTGTAACCATCCTGCGAGCTCACCATTTTCCAATCGTTTTGATAGGCAATATCAATAGGCATGCTTCCTTGCGAAACAGCCAAAACATTAGGTTGCTCTTCGATGCGCGACATTACATATTGAAACTGGCGCTCCATGTTTTGCTGAGCTAAACTGTCTTGAGCGCCATTAGGCGACAATTCAAAAAAGTCAGTTTTAATGATGTTGGCTTGATTCAATCCTGTGTCCTTATTCAGCATAAAACGCAGTTGAAGAAACACCACCGAAGTTGCAACCAAAAGCAATACAGTTACACTGTATTGTATGGTCGTCATCACCCGTTGTGAACGGGGAATCTTTAGCATATTCGCTTCCCCCGAAATGGCCTGCATCGTTTTAATTTTAGAAATTTGAATAAGTGAAGTGATAATCGAAATCATTACGATAACACCTATGGCTGTCAGCAAGTTGAAGAGGTCACGTAGTGGATTAGGATCCAGAGAAAGCTCCATTGTATTTACAAACCATGGGAAGGTAAATTGATAAAGCAGAAAAGCCATTCCTGAGGCTACTAAAAAATAGAGTAGCCTACTCACCACCACCTCAAAACCAAGGTCGAATTTACTGGCACCCATCACCTGTTTCACTCCGAGCTTCTTTACTAAAGTCAGTTGCAGTGTAGATTGTAAATTCACAAAGCTAATGAGTGTAATAAGGAAAATGATAATAGCCACAAACTGCATGGTCTGAAAGCTCGTGCTGTCGCCATATTTTGAAAAAAGTGAAATAATAAAGGGGCGATCATTATAGACCGTATTCAATGGCACTGTAGAAATTTTGCTTTCAGGGAAGCGGGCATTTTCCCTGCCTAGTGATTCAATTTGCTGATTGAAAGCCTCCCGATCAAAACTCTCATTTGCCAATAGCAAATCTTGCGGCATTCTTCGCCAAAAGCGCTTTGATTGCCTTGGAACTATAAAATCAAAAGAAATAGAACTGTTTGAAGGAATATTGGCTGTTATTCCAGCTACCTTATAGGTGCCAGTTTGGTCGCAGCGGATTGAAACCAATTTGCCCATTGGGTCTTCGTTACCAAAAACACGTTCTGCAAATTCCTGTGTGAGAATAATACTACTGGGGTCGTTCAATACTAATTCATCACCCCGAATCAATTCAAAATCAAAGAAGTCGAAAAATGTGCTGTCTACTATCAATGCTTTCCCCCCAAATGCAACCTCATCCTTAATCAGCTTGATTTCATCTTCTCCATAAGTATGTACAATCAGGCTCTTTTCTATTTGCGGAAATTTGCTGTAATCCAGATTAAAGATTCGTTGAATATGCAGCGGTGATAATTCAGCCTTGGGATTCAGTTTTGCCACAGCAATGTGAATTCGATCTGACTTGCCATGAAACTGATCCATGCTTTGCTCATTTTGAAGCCAAGCATTAATTAGTTGAAAACAAACGGTTCCAAAAATGAGCGTAAGAAGGCTCATGGTGGCTACCATTCTATGTTTGAAGTAATTTCTTGTTGCGCTTTTGACCATTAGTTTAAACATGCCGAAATAATTTAATTGATAGGAACCAGACATGCCACGGAGCAGACTGGGCCTTAATAGTTTGAGTGTTTCTATGATATATCGCCTTTTGGCACGGGCAGGAGTATACGTTTCCAGATAATCTGCAAATACCTCTTCCATGTCCCCTTCTATCTCTTCTAAATAACGAGGCTTGACCAAGCCTCGAAGAAGTTTAAGTGGCCATTTAGGTGGGTGTATATGCTCCTTGGAATTCATAAATTTTGAAAACTCACTGAAACGTTTGGAATTGCATTCCACAATTGCGCACGAATATCTTTCATTTCGTTCAGTACTTTTGTGCCAGATGCGGTTACGGTATAAATACGTTTGCGCTTACCTCCTCTTTTCTGTGTAGATTCTCCAAACTCCGAATCTAAATAGCCCTTCTCTTCTAACCTCTTCAAAGCGGATTGAACCGAACCTACACTCAATGATTCTTTTAAACGAAGTTCTAAATCGCGCTTAATTTCAACTCCATAAGCCTCTTCTCTTAAAACTAGCACAGTCAGTAGTACCAACTCTTCAAATTCACCAAGTTTTGTTTTCTTCATCCTATATTAATCGTAATTGCAGTAAATATAGATAAAACTATTTTATTCGCAATTGCAGTTTTAATAAAAGTAAATTGATCGGCTCATTGCGAATGTGGTATTACTAAACAAAAAAGTCCCAGCCGTTGATTCGACTGGGACTTTAAATGATAAATAAGTTTTTAGGAAATGAACCGAAGTCAATTAGAATTTCCTATACTCGCCATCTAAAAAGGCATTGGCCTCTTCTTCTTTAAAACGGGCTGTTTGGTTGTTCCAGTGTAGTTTTTTATTCGGGAATCGACCAGCGATAACACCTAAGAGTATGGTTTCTGTTAATCGAGCTGCGTATGAAAATGGTGCACTAACCTGATCTTTCCCCATACAAGCATCAACAAATTGGTGATAATGCTTTTTACTTTCTGCGCCATAATCTTCCGTAGGGCTACCTACATTTGAGAAAGGCTCCAAGTCAATATCTACATATTCGCCTTTCACAATGTGCTTAGGCAATTGCATAAAGTGAGGAAGTAACAACCTTCCCTTTTCGCCAATAAACATAGCTCCTTGATCAGGAAGCTGGTCGCCATTCGGCAATTTCAAATCTTTATGGTCTTTAGGAGCTCCCGGCCCATCGTACCATACCCATTTGAATTTCTTGGTGGTATATTCTGTTCCCGGAAATTCATAAGTAACAATATTGTTTTCTGGGAAACCAAAACCTGTTGGTTTTCTACATTGTGTCCTAATAGTTTTTGGAATATCTAAGGCAAGCGCATTATAAGGGGTATCAAAAATATGTACGCCCATATCTCCTAAAGTACCACAGCCATAATCCATAATCTTTCTCCAGTTTCCTGGGTGATAAACCCCTTGTTTATAAGGTCTTTGAGGCGCTGTGCCTAACCAAAGGTTCCAGTCTAAAGTATTTGGTACAGGATCGCTTCCTTCTGGTGCTGGGCCATCAAAACCCCAGTTCTTTGGAGACCAAGCATGCACAGCTTTTACTTTCCCGATAATACCTGATTGAATCAGGGCGGTTCCTAATTTGTAATCGTAAAATGAATGTACTTGAATACCCATTTGAGTAACTAAGTTCTTCTCTTCAGCCATTTTTCGCATGGCTCTAGCTTCAGTAACATGGTGTGTCAATGGCTTTTGACAATACACAGGTTTATCCATGCCCATGGCCATCATTGATGCTGGTGCATGTGTATGATCAGGCGTTGAAACCACAACCGCGTCAATGCTACTTCCCATGTCGTTCAACATTTTGCGATAGTCAGTATATGTTTTGGCCTTAGGGTGCATTTTAAGTGCAGCAGCAAGGTTGTTGGCATCTACATCGCAAAGCGCGGTAACTTCTACAGCTGGGTGCGATGAAATGGCCTTTAGGTCTTCCATTCCCATTCCGCCTACTCCAATATGAGCTGTTCTGAGTTTATCGTTTTTGCTCAATGCCCAAAGTGATGATGGTAGCATGGAGGCTGATGTAATTATAGCTGCGCTTTTTAGGAAGTCTCTTTTGTTCATGACAATGAGTTAAAGGGGTAATGAATTAGGGGATTAATGAAACAAGGAATTAATGAAACAAGGAATTAATGAAACAAGGAATTAATGAAATAAGGAATTAATGAAAGAATGAGTTAGTGAAGAAATAGATTACAGTTTTCTGATTTTGATATTCTTGAACCAAAGTGGACTATCGTGATCTTGTAAGCCTATATAGCCTGTTTTGAATGAACCATATTTTGGATAATCTTTCCACTTTCCAGCAGCTTTGCGCTCATACCAATCGTCTGACCAAGGCACAAAAGACACAATCATCTTTCCGTTTAGCCAATGTTCTACACGCTCTGGGGTAAAGATGATTTTGGTAGTGTTCCACTCTCCTGCTGGCTTTACAATTTTCTGCGTTAGATCAGGAAGGTGCATAGCATAATCCGCACCTGTTTTTTGCCATTCCTCTAGTTTGGCGTTATTGATTTCTTCCCATTTAAGGTCATCGAGTAATTGATATTCGGGAGATACCGCAGCTGGGCCTCCCTCAATACCTTCTTTCAAATGGTAGAAAACACCACTGTTTCCGCCTTCTGGAATCTTCCATTCCAAATACAATTCAAAGTTGTCAAACTCTTCTGCTGCATAAATAATATCTTTCCCTCCTTGGCGCTCACTCTCTAATCTCTTTTCTGTATCAAAGGTTAAGGCTCCATCTTCAATAACCCATTGTGAAGGAAGCTTATCTCCGTTATAAGCCCTCCAACCTTCCGTGCTGGTGCCATCAAATAGGTAAATCCAACCATCATCTTCAGTTTTCGAACTAGAATTGCAAGCTGAAACTGTGGCTGCTAAAAATGTAAGTAGAAAGAGTTTTTTCATATTTAAGGTTGTTGATTTCGTATTCAATTTATTTTCTTGTTACATAGAGTTGTTCTAACATGTCATTTAGCAGTAGATGAGCCTCTGCTTTTACTGAAAAACTCCGAAGTCTCGGAGCCTACGGGATGACTTACCCTTTTAGGTACTTAACCAGAGTTATTGCTATTCCTCTAACTTCTTTAAAACAATGTTCCTCCAACTTACTTTAATTCCGCCACCATCGTGTATTTGAAGGGCAATTGCGCCTTTTCCAGCACCGATTTTCTCATCTACTAGATTAACCATTTCGGTACCATTTAACCAAGTAGTAACTTCTGAGCCTACTACTCTAATTTTCATGGTGTTCCACTCCCCCATTTTTAGGGCTTTATCTTTTTCTGGGTCAGGTTGAATTAACCAACCACGACCGTAAGATTCGTAAATTCCACCAGTATTATCTCCTGGAGGTGCAACTTCTACTTGCCAGCCACTTACTTTAGTACCTTCAACGGTAGATCTTATAAACACTCCGCTATTACCGTTGGCTTCTTGTTTAAAATCAAGTGTCAACTCAAAGTCATCGTAATAGTCTACTGTAGAAAGATAACCGTATTGAGCAGCTGGGCCACTTTCGCAAACTAGAAGTCCATCTTGTACATACCATTTTTCTTCACCATGATTGACCCATCCATCTAAGTTTTCTCCATTAAATAATTCAATGGTATTTGATTTTGGTGTACAGGCCACAAAAAAAAGTGATAGAGTGATTGCAGCAATAGAATATTTTGGATTGAATTTCATATAGCGTTTCTAGTTAGGCTTATTGGTAATGTGAAAAAATATCTAGCGCTGAATGTAAAAAATAACTCCGTTAAAATGAAAACTTATTGGCTAATCGGTGAGTCATTGAATCAGGTGATTAATCAATTTTCATTTTCAGAATTGCCAATAAACCCTCTCAAATCATTTAGCCTTTCTTCTACCTCCAATTTCTGAAGTTCAAAAGCTTCATCTTGTTTTACATTATTAGAATAATGAACCCAATGCTTCTGCGCCTTTTTTAACACACGTGGGGTAATATTGAATTCTTTGTGATCTAGTAAGTCTTCGGCTATTTTAGATACTTTAAAGCTCCCAAAAAGGTAGAGTTTGAAAAGGTCTACATAGTTGTCACTTACATCAAACCCTTCGAGAGCCATCAGTAAATCACCCAGAATTTCTTTGTTTTCTTTCTTATTAAAGGCTTCGAAAAGTGGAGTTAAAGCCGCTGAATTGTTTTCAACTAACCCTAGGGTTCTGGCGGCCATAAAGCGAGTTTCTGGATTTGGGTCATCCAGCAATTTAATCATGGCGTTTACAACCTCTTCAGAGCCAATGCTTCCTAAGTAGTTTGATGCATTAAAACTCTTGTCATTCAATTCGCCAGTTAATTCTTTAAGTGCGGTGGTAATTTCTAGGGCCATACAGTATTTTTAATAAGCATCGAAATTACATAAAATACCAGTCTGCGCAATTGATAATCGCTTTTCCTATCCAATGAATAACGACCTATCATCGGATAAATGAATGGCTTGTTTTTAATTCATAGGGAAACTGATTTCATATGAAGTGCCTTCTCCTTTTTTAGAGTCAAGAGTACAAGTACCATTCAATAAGTTTACTCTGCTCTGAATATTATCAATACCGAATGATGGCTTGATGTTGATAGAGTCTAGGTCGAATCCACGACCATTATCTTTGATAAGAATATTAACTACATTCTCTTTTTGAGTAAAAGAAACTAAGCATTCGGTAGCTTGTGCATGCTTAATCATATTGTTAAATATTTCCTGTATAACTCTATAGATTGTCATGTACTTATCTTCAGAAATGTTCTCAGAAACTATGTCATATTTAAAATCTACTTTTATACTGGCCAATGATCGGATATCTTCCATCAGCTCACTTAGAGCAAGCTTCAACCCTGTGTTTTGAAATGCATTTGGAATTAAAGAGTGAGCGATGTTACGAACTTCATCTACAGAATTCTTCAAGTGCTTTCTGGTTTTATCAACTAAAACGCTATTCTTCTCAATAAATTCAGGGTTCTTTTTAATCAGAAGATCAAGGGTCAACAGGCTTATTGTGAGGGTTTGAACAACTCCATCATGTAAGTCTCTGGCTATTCGAGTTCTTTCAGTTTCAGCTCCTTTAATAATGGCTTTTACGTATTTCCTCTCCATTTTATACCGATCCATAAACCATTGGTAGCGCTCAATAGAGTATTCAATCGACTTCATCAGGTCTTTAGGTTGGTAAACTCCTTTTACCAGGTAATCCTGTGCGCCTTTATGAATAATTTCCTTGGCTATTTCTTGGTCTTCTAGTCCAGTAAGCACAATAATTGGAAATTCAGGGGAGCAGCCCATTAAGGACTCAAAACTTGAAATGCCCGTAGTGTCTGGTAGCGTAAGATCTAAAAGCGCTAGATCAAAAGTATTCTCTTTTAATATCTCTCTGACTTCTTTTGAGGTAGACAGTGCTGTGACTTCAGCATTTGAAAAATTTATTAACCTTAAGTACTCCTTAATAAGGAATATATCGTTTTCATTATCTTCAATAAGTAAAATCTTCATTACCGATTCATTTATAAGTGGTTGTGAGGACCAAAAAAATCAAATCATTTGGTTGTCATTTATTAATGTTTTGTGGTATGGTAAAATGGAAAATGGTTCCTTGATCCTTTTCAGAGCTCAGCCAGATTTCCCCGTTATGCTGTTTAACTACTCTTTTACATAAAGCCAAACCAATGCCGTTTCCTTCATATTGACTCCTTGAGTGTAGTCTTCTGAAGGGTTCAAAAACTGATTCATAATATTCTGAAGTAATTCCTATTCCATTGTCGGAGAGTTCGAATACATAGTGGTTTTCATCTATCCTCCAGTCAATTTCAATTTTTGCAGGCAAGCCCGGCTTTCTAAATTTAATAGCGTTTGAAATAAGGTTTTGGAACAGAATACTCATTCTTCTCAAATCACATTCAATAGTGGGAAGCTCCTTTTTCAAAGTAACTGTTGATTCAGATTCATTGATACTTATGGCCAAGTCTTGCAAAAGCTCTTTGAGCATCAAATTGAGATCATTCTTTTCTATGTTCAGGTCAATGTTTTCTAATCGAGAAAAAGAAAGCAAATCTGAAATAAGGCTTTTCATACGCCCTGCGCCACTTTCAATAATTTCTAAGTACTTTTTGATATTGTCATCTACCTCACCTATTTCCATTCTAAGTAGATCGATAAAGCTGGTGATGGTTCTTAGAGGTTCTTGGAGATCGTGAGAGGCTACGTATGCAAACTGTTTTAATTCATCATTCTTCCTTTCGAGAAGTTCGTTATACAGCATTAAAGATTCTTGAATTTGGATGTCTGTAGTGTTATCTCTGACAGCGCCTCGAACAATGGTTACTTTTCCTGATTTATCAAGAACACATTCCCCTTTCACATGAATATGTTTTACTTTTTCTCCTACCCTAATTCTATGTTCTACATTGAAATCAACCCCATTATCAACGGTATTTTCAATTGCTTCCTGAATTCTTTTTAAGTCATCTTCATGAACGTATTCAACATAGTTTTGCACTACTAGATAGCCCGTTTCTAAAGGTTCTCTTTCGAACATATCATAAGTACCAATTGACCAGTACAATTGATCTGAATGAACAAACCATTCCCAACTTCCAACACTAGACATTTGCTCTGTTGTTTCAAGAAGGCGCGTTTTGCTTTCGAGTTTTTGTTGAAGTTTGTGGCGGTCTGAAATTATACGCCCCTCTGGGATCAATAGGGTTACTTGACCATCTCTATTAAGCATTGGCCTGATTGAAAAATCAATGGTTTCTGTAGTTAATACACCAGTAACCTGAGTGTCGTACCTCACAAATTCGCCTTTGGCTGCTAGCTGAACTGAAGAAATGATTTTGTCCATTTCATTTTCATCTTCATTCAGTAAACCACTTACTTCCCATAGCTTTTTGCCAATAAGCTCATCTCTTGATTTCCCGCAGAATTGTAGAATGGCCTTATTTACTTCAATTAAGGTTCCATCGGTTTTCATAAGCCCAATAAACTGAAAGGTATTATCAAAAATGCCTTGAAAATTGGCTTGATGCTCTTTTATTTCATCCTCAAGTTGTTTGGCTTTAGATATATCTTTAACAAAGGCTATTACCTGTTCTTGCCCATTCGTGCGTTCTCCTGAAAACACACTTAACTCAGCCCAAATAAGCTCTCCAGTGCTTTTTATATATCTTTTGTTTAATTTATACTGTTCTATTTGGCCCGCTTTTAACTTTTCGAAAAGCTGCCAATTTTCATCTACATCTTCTGAGTAAGTAATTTTGGAGAAATTCATTCCTGTTACCTCATCCGCAACATGTCCTAACATATCGCAGAATGTTTTATTCACCTTAATGATTTTGCCATTATAGTTTACTAGTGCTATGCCTATTACTGGGTTGTTGAAAACTTGATTCGAAATCATTTCCATAAAGTACTACTGGAATATTTAGTGAAAAACCAATTAAACTAAATATAAGTATATATAACCACAAAATCGCCACCATTTCTGTTTAACCCTATTTCGGCACTTTTATATCACTATTGTTTGATAAAGACTTGAAACTTATAATTGAAGATTATACATTGGTTAATTGATTTATTGTAGATGATACTTGACCCAACCGTAATTGCTATCCCCGTTTATTTTCTTCTGATAGGAATTGAGCTAATTGTACATCGCCTACAGGCCGTAAAGTCGTACAGACTTAATGATGCCATTACAAATATCAATTGTGGGGTTACCTCTCAAGTTACAGGAGCATTTCTTAAAGTATTGAGTATTGGAGTTTATACCATCATATTTGAAAGGTTTAGAGTAATGGATTTGCCCAGTACTGCCTTGGTTTGGGCGATTGCCTTTATTGCTTATGACTTCTTTTACTATTGGGCTCATAGAATGAGCCATCAGGTAAACTTATTTTGGGGAGGTCACAGTGTACATCATCAAAGTGAGGAGTATAACCTTTCAGTTGCGTTGAGACAAAGTTCTACTCAAACCATATGGACTTTTGCTTTTTATATTCCAATGGCTTTAGTTGGTGTTCATCCTATTCTATTAGTTTCTGTATCAGGGTTCAATCTTTTGTACCAATTCTGGATTCATACCGAGTCCATAAATAAGTTACCCAAATGGTTTGAAGCTGTTTTCAATACACCTTCTCACCATAGAGTTCATCATGCCAGAAACCCAAAATACATTGATAAGAACCATGCGGGAACATTCATAGTTTGGGATAAACTCTTCGGTACTTTTAAAGCGGAAGAAGAAAGACCAATTTACGGGATCACTAAAAACTTAAACAGCTGGAATCCTGTTTGGGCCAATGTGGCGCACTATTCTGATATGTGGGGAGATATTAAGTCTATTCCTAAGTTTACTGATAAGATTCGATATGTTTTCGAAAAACCGGGCTGGCTACCTGACTATATGGGGGGCTACAGAGCTCCACAAGATGTAGATGCACACAGTTATGTGAAATTCAATACTGAAACTGCTGCCAAATTAAACATCTATGTATTAGTTCAGTACATTTTATTACTCGCTGGTACTTCCCTTTTCCTTTTTAATCTAGAGCAGATGCAGACAGCCGATAAATTGATTTTTGCTGGAGTTATTATTTTTTCTGTAATCAGTTTTGGGGCACTATTTGAAAACCGTTCTTGGGCCGTTCCTATCGAATCTTTGAGGTTAATTTTTATAACCCTGGCAGCGCTTTATGCTTTTGCAGGGTTGAATGTAGAATCATTGACAATTATAGTTGGCGCTTCATTTCTTATAGTGTTTCAAATTTGGTTGATGCTGGTACGCAAAGTACCTTTGCCAGCCAAAGCCTAATGGAATGAAAATATCGAAACTAGTAGTAATCAGCTTATTCTCCGTACTATTTTTAACTACTGGTTGTACCAAAAAAGCTGATGTAGGCGATTTTGATTCTGAAAAATGGATTGGTGATCAAAATGGCTGTATGAACCAAAGGGCTGAAATGATTGAAGACCTAATTAAAATCAAACCTAACCTGCTAGCTCTATATCAAAAATCAATAATAAAGGTTTTAGGAAAACCTGAGGCCGAAGAACTTTATGAGCGTAGCCAAACTTATTATTGGTATTATATAGACCCTTCTCCTAAGTGCAACCAACCTTCGGAAAACCCTAGAAAACTTTCGATTCGTTTTACTGCGCTCGGCATAGCAAACGAAATTGATATTAAGTAGCCATAAATGGATTCTCCTTGGATTGTTGGCAAAACCTCATTTTACTACCTAAATAATTCGTTAATCTATTTATTGTAAAATAATATTTTACAAGTCAGTAAAATTACCTAATTTAATGGTGCTTATCGATTCAACCCCGATGAGTACTAACAGACTTTGATCTCCATTTTTTTAATGGGATGTGTTAGTTTAATTAAACTAAGTTTAAGTTAGTTTTAGTTTTATAGGTAGTTTATGTGAAGGTTAGTCTCTCCTCAGGCTAACCTTCTACTTTTATACGAACCTCGTGGTCGAAAATTTCTACTTGACCAGCCTTATACAGTCCTCCTAAAATTTTCTTGAAGTTCTTTTTGCTCATTCCGAGCTTATACTTTATTTCTTCAGGACTACTTTTATCGCCTAGTGCCAAACTGCCTGTAACCTTGATCTTATCTAGTACAACTTGACTCATATCCTTAACAGCTTCGTAGCCTTGCTTTTGTAAAGAAATATCAAGTTTACCGTCTTCTCTGATTGCTTTTACATAACCCGAACACTCATCCCCTATTTCTACATGGTCAAAGATTTCATTATGAAACACTAATCCTTGATAGGTTTTATTGACGACCACTTTAAAGCCCAAATTAGTTTCTTGCCAAATTAGAATATCTACCTTATCTCCTTCTTCCAATTCATCTTCGTGGGTGCTAAGAAAAGGGCCAATCTTTGTCGTTCCAATCATGCGATTGGTCTTGAAATCTAACAGTACCTTTACTACATACTTTCTTCCAGTCTCCATTCGCTGTCCTTGCTCCTTAAAAGGAACCATAAGGTCTTTTTCAAGGGCGATATCCATAAATGCACCTACGCTAGAAACTTGCTTTACTTCTAGGCTAGCAATATCACCTACTTTGGCTAGTGGCTGAGCAGTTACAGCAATTGGGCGCCCAAGGGAATCAACATAAACGAAAACCTCAATCTCATCACCTATGTTGGTGTCAGAAGGCACATATTTCATTGGTAAAAGAACATCTTCTTCTCCATTAGTTAAATACAAACCAAAATCTACTTCACGAGCCACTTTTAATGTATGATTTTTACCTATTTCCATGCTCATTATGATTTATCTTTTAACTAATTTGTTTTACCAAGCGACAAAGTTATGATTAACCAATTGTGTTTTAGGTATTACAGACAAAAAATAAAAGTATCTCTGTATTGTGGGTTCATGCTCTTCGCTTCAATAGCTTTTGGACAAAAGGCTTATTTAGCGAGTGAATCCTTTAACCCGAGCCCCAGAAATGAAGAAAGGGTTAGGCTTGCCTTCTATAATGTAGAAAACCTTTTTGATTACTTTGATGATAGCTTAACGATAGACGAACAGTTCTTACCTCGTGGAGATCATTACTGGACAAAAGCCCGCTATACTGAAAAGCAAAATAAGTTAGCCAAAACCATACTTGCCATGGGTGGTTGGGATGCTCCAGAGCTAATTGGTTTCTGTGAAATAGAAAATAGGTATGTTTTAGAGTCGCTTACTCAGTTTACTCAGCTTAAAGCCTTGGGCTACCAAATTATACATAAAGACTCACCTGACGCGCGTGGCATTGATGTAGCTGCCATTTATAGACCAGATAAACTTAAATTATTAAATTACGAGTATTATCAACTCAGCTTCCCTTTCGATTCCACCAGTAGAACACGTGATATTCTACACGCTGTTATGGAACTACCAAATCAAGACACCCTTCATTTTTTTGTAAACCATTGGCCATCAAAATTCGGAGGTGAATTTGAAACTCAACCAAAGCGCATGTTTGCGGCTGAGTTTGTCAGGGCCAAAGCAGATTCACTACTTAAAATCAACCCTAATACTCACATTGTAATTACAGGAGATTTTAATGATGAACCAGAAGAGGAAAGCATGCTAAAAGGACTGGCGGTAAATACGGATATCAACACCCTTAAACCAACCGATCTCTTCAATATGATGTTTGACCTTAGGTTTGTGACGGGCACCCATAGCTTTGAAAACAAATGGGGAATATTAGATCAGTTTATTGTTTCAGGAAATCTTTTAATGAAGAAATCTAAGACTAGGATCTTTAACAAAACCGCCCAGATTTTTGATATGGATTTCTTAATTATGGAAGGGGCTACAGGCGCTAGAAGACCTTTTAGAACTTACCAAGGCCCTAAGTATATTGGTGGCTATAGCGATCACTTGCCTATTATTATGGACCTTATTCTAGATAGATAACCGAGTCAAAATTCTGAATGGGTACTTAAATTACCCCTTCTAAATGCCACACTATAATGCCGTAAACGATAAATCTGAGTATTCTAAAAGAAGAATAAACCATATATTTTTTTGCTGGGTATGACATAGAGCCTGTAAACAAGCTGATCAATGAAAAAGGCAGTGGCGTTAGAGCTGCAACGATGACAAATCCACCTCCATATTCTTCGTACCGCTTTTGAAACTTCCGCAACCTCCGTTTAAACAGACGATGAAAAAACCGTTTGGTACTGATTTTCTTACCTACCCAGTAATTTAGCCATCCTGCAAAAAGAGAAATGATTGTCATAATGGCTACAATGGCTACATAAACCATTATTGGATCATCAATTGACCAGATCATGAATAATTCTGGAGGAAGAATACCTACAAAAATTTCAGAAATCAAGAAAATAACGAGCATCAACCCATAGTCATCAGATACCCAGTGCTCAATAGCATCGTGCTGTTCTTGAAAGTAATTTTTGAAAAAAATAATAGCAACAACTAGAATGGCCAAATAAAGAAAGCCCTTGATCAGGTTTTTAGTAAAGTAGTTATAGAAACCCTTTTTCTGCTTTTTCATCTGCTGAAACTAATCAACTCAAGACTTATTTAGATCTGGCTGGTACTCTGGGAATGGTCATAATTTCATTCTGACGACCATCAATATACCAAACACCCGATTTATCAAAAAAGGCTTCTTCTTCCAACATTATTCTAATTTCTTTTTTCCACTCTTCTATATAAGTAGCGGCATTTAGCTCAATTGAATAAGCTGTATTTAAATGTAAAGGATAATCACCTGTAACGGGTACGCCACCTTGCGAATCCCACATACCTAAGGTTGTTCCAGAAGCATGACCATGATAACCAATTGGATGTGTATAAATTGAAGGCTTGATTCCTTCAGCAATGGCCTGCTCACGCGACATTTTCAATACTTCGTTACCTGTTCTTCCTTCTTTAAAATTGTTAGTAAAGATATCCTGAAGACGGTTTCCGTTTCTAAAAGCAGTTCTCAAATATGATGGCACTTCTGTTTCACCGGGGCGTAAAACATAAGCATGTTGTTGCTGGTCGGTGTTTAGTCTTAAATAGGTAATTCCGAAATCGCAGTGCAAAAGATCACCAGGAAGAATCACGTTCTTTTCAGGTCGTTTCGAAAAAGTGCGTAAATGATCAAAGCTTTCTGGATCAGCCCTTTGAACATCAACTGTTGGGTGAAACCATGTTTGAAGACCTAGTTCAACTACTTTGTCGCGCATCCACCAAACTACATCTTCTGTAGTGGTTACTCCTGGTGTAATTACTTTGTCTGAGAAGGCTTCTTGAATGATCATATGCGAAATACGGACGATATGAGGGTAAATAGCCATTTCCGCTTCGGTGCGAGTTTCTAACCACCCGATGGCTACTTTTTCTGCCGAGATAATTTTGGCTTGATCTCTTTTGTCTAAAGCTGCTGTAAATTCTTCTAAATCTGTAGCCACTATCCCATCGGTAATACCAAAGTATTTAGATTTATTAACGGCAATTTTCTTTGGGTTTCTTTCTTTGATGATCTCAGCTACTCTGGCCCATTGGTTGGGTTGCTCTTCTGGATTCCACGCACTTTTAAAGCTTGAGCCCACATCATATCGCGCTACAGCAATCGATTCAATTCCTTCTTTTTCACCTCGATCGAACATGATGAGGATAGTTCTTCTTCGCGCAGCCAACCAAGTAGCAGGCAATAAAGTCTTGATTACTGGATCTTCGTTGTACTCTCTTGACATCACCACCCACATGTCTACCCCTTCTCTTCTCATGACTTCGGGAAGGTAGTTCTGGATTTTATCTTCAAGTAACCGATCAATAGTTTCAGCCCTATCTTTCATGGATAGTATATGGGTGCTATTGGCCTGAGAGAATGCAGAAAAAGTAGCAACGGCCAAAAAGGCGAATGTCAGAAAAGTCTTCATGGTTTAAGGTTGTTTCCTAAAGCTATACAGATTTGAACTATAGACAAAACGAAAACTAGCCACCAGAGAAAGAACAGCTATACTATTTTGATTTTTTTAAGCCCAACTCTTTTTCGTAGTAAGTCATAATGGGCTGAAATGGGCCATATTTATGCTGTTCTGCTGAAAATGCATCTGTCCAAGGGCCATAGGGTGTAGAAACAGGTTTGAGTTTTTTGTCGGGAAAATCGGCCTCTTTATTAGACTTCTGGGGTCGATCGAAACTATTAATATAAGCAGCCACATGATAAGCCTCTTCATCGGATAATACTGGGTTGTCCCAAGTGGCCAGCAAATAGGGCATATTGCCTTTAATAAATTCTGCTGCAGTAATAACTCTATGCATTCCTGCCCCATCATTGTAAGTGTCTTTCCCCCAAAGTGGAGGATATTGGTACAGACTATTTTCATTTAATCTTACCCCTTGCCCATCTGCACCATGGCAGCTTACACAGGTTTTCTCATAAATAGATTTACCAACCAAAGGATCTGCCCTTTCTTCTGGTAGGTTTACTTTGACAAAGCCTTTGTACATGTCAATTTTTTCTTCGGGCACGTCATCACTCAACCATTTGATGTAGGCAATCATGGCCTTCATTTCTAAGCTAGTTTCTTGCAAGGTATCACCGTTCATGCTGCGCTGCATGCAGCCATTAATGCGCTCTTCAAGTGAGCCTATCTTATTTTCTCTACCTCTAAATTGAGGGAAGCGGTTAAAAACTCCAACAAAAGAACCTGCTCCTGGTTTGGTGCCTGCTTCTAAGTGGCAATTCTGACAAGTGAGGTTATTGCCAGCCAAACGCTTACGCTCATCGTTCGACATTGGCCCAATGTATTGGGGAGTTTTGGTGATCAGTTCATGCCCAAACTTGATAAGGGAAGCCTGACTCTCGCCTTCTAAATCAGTAAGCACCGAACGGGGTTTCCAATTGGCAGGGTCGATATTTTTGGAGTGAAAAGCTTCCGGATTAAAGTGGAGCATCAAAATAAAAACGATCAATACCGTCAAAACCGAAAGTATCAGTTTTAAGACTTGACTAATCGTTTTTATTCCTTCAATGGGGTTCATTTTCCAATTTTAGAAAATGTAACTCAAAATCAGGTCAGAATGAAAGAAATCAGCGCGATTAATTAGATAAGCGGAGTTTGTAACGGTTTCTCCGGCCAAAAATCGACCAGCTACATATAGTTCTGCTGAAAAACCAAACAGCTTACTTTTGGGGCTATATTTAATTGAACCGTCCAAATGAGCTGTTGATGGCACTTGGTATTTACTTTTAGGTGCATCGGCCGGATCGGGCAAGCTGTGATAGCCTAAGCTGGAAAACATATTCAGTTTGTAATTTTCCTTATCAAAACTGCTTTCCCACTTTAAAGCTACAGCGGTAACATTGCTAAAGCCTTCTACCCTTGTTCTTCGCTGAAAAGTATAAAAGGGTTCTTTACCCCATTCTCTAGGCAATAGCAATCGCCCTTGATCTGAAATTCTTGTAAAGGCCAGAGATACAGCACTTTTGGAAATGTCCTTTTTTACCATGAACCCAAAACCGCTAGCCGATTCGTCTGTAAAGTATTGTAGGGCAGCAGAGTTATTTCCTCCATCACCAACTTTGCTTTGGTAAATAAACTGACCAGAAATATGCCAGTCGTTTTCTGTTCCTACATCAAATTTGGCTTCAGTGAAAATCGTATTTGAAATGTTGTCGGCATAGTAATTCCATAAGGCTAAATCCAGCCCACCAGAAAATCGATAGCCTAATTTTGCAATGGCTACATAATCTGACTTGGTTACATTTCGGTACTGACTATTAGTGCCATCTGTTCCAACTCCAATTCCGCCAGCTCCAATTGTGTTGCCTACGTTTTCAAACTCACCACTAAAACGAGAAGCTATTCTATCTATAAAAGCGGCTTCAGCATTAAACCCTTCTATGGTTTTATATTTATACCAAAGGCCTTTTAGCGCATTAGGAAAAGGCCAGCCTTCACCGTTTATGGTAGGTGTGTCTTCAATAAACCTACCGATTCGTATAAGGTGACTGTCGAAATTAAAATCGAGGTACAGCTCTGGTAAACTGAATTGAGCAGAACCAGACATTCGGCTACTATTCCAAAGGTTCGATTCATATATGGGTCCCGAACCAGTCGTTTGATCTCGTTTATCTATCCCGCCAGTACCATAATGAACCAGTCCATTTCCCGAAACTCCAAACTTAAGCCAATCGCGCAACTTAATATGGTAGCCAATTTTACCGTAAGATGTTAAAATTGAAAAGTCTTCTAAATTTCCCTTATTAGAGGTTTGCATATAGCGTGTATGAACAGCACCGGACAAAAAGCCTCTCTCCTTTTCAGGTTCTTGGGCGAAAAGGGATATAAATGGAAGATTGAAAAAGCAGATAAAAAATAGAGATCGAGTTTGTTTCATAAGTACTAGTGAGGAAGTTTATTTCTTATTTTTCCGTAAGCATAAGTGCCTAAAAGCCCTGATGCTATGGCCACGAAAATAACAAACACACCATTACCAGCCAAAATAAACATTGGGCCAGGGCACGCTCCAGTTAAAGCCCAGCCAAAACCAAAAATAATTCCACCTAAAAGATAGCGCCAAATGGAAAGCCGTTTGGGCGGAATAACAATGGCTTCTCCTTGCGCATTTTTCATCTTGGTTCGCTTAATGATTTGAGTGATTATTATCCCCAAAACTACTGCAGACCCAATTACGCCATACATGTGAAACGACTGAAAGCGAAACATTTCATAAATTCTAAACCAAGAAATGAGTTCTGCTTTAGTTAGCGTAATTCCGAATACTGTCCCTAATATTAAGTATTTAAAGTATTTCATTATCAATTATTTAAACAGGGAGTATTAAAGGAAAAACAAAGTAAGTAATGGCGAGGCCACCTATAAAGAAACCAATTACGGCTATAAGAGAGGCTGGCTGTAGATCACTTAAACCTGAAATGGCATGGCCTGAGGTACAGCCGCCTGCATATCGTGTTCCGAACCCAACCAAAAAACCACCCAAAATGATGAATATAAAACCTTTAAGGGTAAACAATGACTCAAAATTGAATATGGACATTGGTACAATGTCGGCTCCGGGGTTTTCTATGCCATAGCCTTGAAGTTCGCTAATTGTTTTTTCTGAAAGTTCAATCGCATCTCCAGAAGTTAAATATTGGCTGGCAATAAAACCTCCGAGAATGGCACCTAAAGCAAAAACAAGATTCCATGTTTGCTTCTTCCAATCAAAATCAAAAAAGTCACAAGATTTTCCTGCTCCAAACATTGAACACATGGTTCTGAAGTTGGCAGAAAAACCGAAACTATTGCCAAAGTAAATTAAGGCAAACATCAAAAGGGCAATTATTGGTCCTGCCACCCACCAAGGCCATGGCGAGCTAATAAACTCAATGAACTGATTCATAAATGGAATTGAAAATATGGATAATAAGGCCAGCTACTTCTAAACTAGAAATGGTTCAGAAGTAGCTGGTAGAATAGCTTTTACTACTGTAGTGTTGAAGGACAAACGAAATCTGTAAGCGGCAAATCAGTTTCGCTAATCGATTTAAAACCACCTGCTACATCGATCACCTTATCGAAACCTCTTGACTTAAGAATTGAAGCGAAAATCATAGAACGATAACCTCCAGCGCAATGAATGTGGTAGGTTTTGTCTTTACTGATTTTACCCATTTCATCATTTATATAGTCTAAGGCTACATTTTCAGCCCCATCAATATGTTCTGCAGAAAATTCTGTAGGCTTTCTAACATCCAATACGTTTAGGTGTCCAGATTTAAATTCTTCTGCCAACTGAGCGGCTGGAATCGATAAGATTGTATCAATCTCTTTACCTGCTTTCTTCCAAGCCTCAATACCACCTTTCAGGTAACCCAAAGTGTTATCATAACCTACCCTCGACAAACGTGTTACTACCTCTTCTTCTCTACCCTCTTCGGCCAAGAAAATAATTGGTTGTTTTAAATCGGTGATTAAGGCTCCAACCCAAGGTGCAAAGCTGCCATCGATACCAATGAAGATTGAATTTGGAATAAAACCGTCTTTGAAATCACCTTGCTTACGAGTATCCAAAATCAAAGCTTCTTCATGGTTAGCCATGGCCTCGAAAGTTTCTGGATCTAATGGAACACTTCCTTTTTCAAGAATTTCGTCTAGGCCAGAAACTCCATTTTTATTCAGCATGGCGTTTTTCTGAAAGTATTGTGGTGGAGGTAAAATTCCTGTAGTAACTTCTTTTATAAACTCTTCACGGGTCATATTCGCGCGAAGCGCATAGTTTACTTTCTTCTGGTTGCCTAATGTATCAGAAGTCTCTTTACTCATGTTTTTACCACAGGCCGAACCCGCACCATGTGCCGGATAAACGATTACATCATCTGGTAAAGTCATGATTTTATCTCGAAGGCTATCGAACAACATACTAGCCAAATCTTCTTGTGTTAAGTCAGATTTTACGGCCAAATCAGGGCGCCCCACATCGCCAATAAAGAGTGTATCGCCACTAAACAGCGCATTTTCTTTTCCATTCTCATCTATCAACAAATAACTTGAGCTTTCTTGCGTATGTCCTGGGGTATGAAGCACTTTGAACTTTACATTACCTAATTCAAAAATTTCACCGTCTTTGGCTTCGTGAATTTCGAAATTGGTTTTTGCATTTGGCCCATATATAATGGTGGCTCCTGTTTTGTTGGCAAGGTCTAAATGACCAGAAACGAAATCGGCATGAAAATGTGTTTCAAAAATGTATTTGATTTTAGCATCATTCTTGGCGGCCTTATCTATGTAAGGTTGGGTTTCACGAAGTGGGTCAATGATTGCAACTTCACCATTGCTTTCAATATAGTATGCCCCTTGAGCTAAACAGCCTGTATAAATTTGATCTATTTTCATCTCTTATTTATTTTCCAACTTCAGTTTATTTCTAATTTTTATTTTAAACACAAGCGAAAACTAATCGTTCACCTGTACCGCAAAACTTGCATGTGTATTCTTGAATTCCTGAGAAATACAGTAATTCACAGCTTCGTCTGTAGTCATAAAAAACACTTCAGAAGCCTTTTCGCTAAACAATTGATTTCTGTAGAAAGCGTCCCGGACTGGGCCAATTACTTCAGAAAAAATCAGTTCAATGTTCTTCTTTTTCAGGCTTTCCATTAATTCCCTAATACCATCAATTCCCGTTGCATCTATATATGATACTGGTCCTGCATCAATAATCACTTTATTCAATTTACCTTCTCTTTTTAAAGCTTCGTTTGAAATCCATTCCTTGATGGTTTGAATATTTACAAAAGCGAAAGGTGCATCTACCCGAACAATAAGGAGGTGATCCCAGGATTCTAAATCTTTAAATCTTTTCTCATTTCTATATTCTGTAAAGCCTTTAATTCGACCCAGAACAGCCATATGAGGATTTGCTGCTTTATAAAGCAATAGTAAAATTGATAAGGCAACACCTGTAACAATTCCTTGAACCATACCAAAACTAAAGGTAACCAAGAAGGTAATGAGCATTAGCGCAAACTCCATTTTACTGGTACGCCAAAGGTATTTTAAGTAAGCAAATTCAATAAGGTTTACTACCGCAATCATAATAATGGAAGCCAGAATGGCTTTAGGTAAGTAGTAAAACAGAGGGGTTAAAAAAAGCAAAGTGAGTGTTACAATTATTGCACTTATAATTCCTGCCAAGGGGGTTTTTGCGCCAGATTCATAATTCACTGCAGAACGTGAGAAACCAGCTGTAGCCGGAAATGCTTGAAAAAATGAACCGAACATATTTGATGCACCCAAAGCAATCAATTCTTGATTTGGAACAATCTTATAGGTTCTCTCCTTAGCTTCCATGGCTTTTCCTACAGAGTAGGCTTCTATAAATGAAATCACTGCCAAAGTACCTGCCAAAGGAACTAAAGTTTTAAAATGGGCTAAAGTGATTTCTGGAATTACAAACTGAGGTAAACCTGAAGGAATATCCTGTACAATGCTCACCCCCATGTTTTGAAGACCAAAGCCGTAAACAGCCGCAATCCCTAAAATCAAAGCGATAAAAGCCCCGGGTATCTTTTTATTCCAGTACTTTAAAGACTTTATAAGTACAATGCCTGCCACTCCCACAGCCAAGGTGATTAAGTGTGTTTTGCCTATATTATTGAAAGCTGAAATAACAATCTCATAACTCCTATTACTCTTTATGAGGTTTACCCCTATTAAATCTTTTAACTGATTGAGCGCAATAATAAATGCAACGGCAGACGTAAAACCACTAATTACGGGTTTAGAAAGCAGGTTGGTAATAAAGCCCATTTTGAAAACACCCAACAAGAATTGTAAAGCACCTACAAAAAAAGCAAGGAGGATTGCAAACGCTAAATAGGTTTCGGTTCCTTCCGTAGCCAAAATTGAAATACCAGAAGCCACCAAGAGCGAATCCATGGCCACTGGCCCAACTGCCAACTGCCGAGACGTACCTAAGATGGCGTATATAAGTTGTGGAAAAATAGCTGTATAGAGTCCATAAACAGGAGGTAATCCTGCAATCATAGCGTAAGCCATTCCTTGAGGAATAAGCATTACACCAACCGCCATTCCTGCAAAAACATCACCATTAAGGTGTTCTTTCTGATAATTGGGTAACCAATTGAAAATGGGGAAAAGTCTTTTAATCACAGTATACTAGTTTGCCATTTTGGCTTTATTCTTTGGAAGAACAAAAGTAACCAAAGTTAGAAGAAATGACATGGCTTTGTAACATAGGTTACATAACGCTAGCAGTCGCAAGTAAAATCTTCAATATCCTTATAGTGTTCAGCATGTTGCCCATCTAAGCTCACGATTTTTTCAAGAGGAATTACATCTCCAGAGTTTAGAACAATGTGAACACCGCTTTCTGAATTTGCAATTTCTTTGATTATCGTTTCCACTACGGTAAACTCTTTAAAATCATTGAAATAAGTAATCCTAGAGTACTTTTTGTTGATTAAGTTTTCGTGAAGTTTAGTTTCAAATAAAGTAAGCATATGGCCCGATATTAAGATTTTTTATTCCAATAATGAAGCAACACAAAACATAGATAAACACGTTCCAAAGAGCGGTGATATAACATCAACATTTATAACTGTCAACCTTATTTCCGTTCGTGTACATAAAATTCTTCTTCTTAACTGAGAATGTAGATTTATAAAATTAATGGATGATAAGGCCAAATAATCTTTAATTTAAGTCCAAATTTAAGCTATGAAACTTACATACGCCTTCCTTGCTCTATTTATATGCACTGCACTAAGTGCGCAACAAAAACAATTTACACATCAAGATAGCCTTCGTGGAAGTATTACTCCTGAGCGCGCTTGGTGGGACTTGACCTACTATCACCTATCGATTAAAACCGACATAGACAAGAAGCACCTAAAGGGCTCAAACTTGGTTCAGTATAAGGTTTTAAAGAGTGATCAGCGTATGCAAATAGACTTGCAGGCTCCAATGCGAATCACCAAAGTGAGTCAGGATGGAATGAATGTAAAATTTGTGCAAGATGGCAATGCTTGGTTTTTAGAATTACCAAAAAATCAGGTGAAAAATAGCGTGAATGAAGTATTGATTGAATTTGAAGGCAACCCAGTAATCAGTAAAAACCCGCCTTGGAGCGGTGGTGTTACTTGGAAAAAAGACAGCAATGGCTTGGACTTTATTGCTACCAGTTGTCAAGGCGATGGCGCTAGTCTTTGGTGGCCAAACAAAGACCATATGTATGATGAAGTGGATAGTATGCTAATCAGTATTACAGTACCAGAACATTTAATGAATGTTTCAAATGGTAGATTAAGATCAGTAGATCAAAATGCAGATAAAACCAAAACCTATAATTGGTTTGTAGAAAACCCAATTAACAATTACGGAGTGAATATGAACATTGGCGACTATGTTCACTTCTCTGAAGTTTACAATGGAGAAAAAGGAGCTCTAGACTGTGATTATTATGTGCTTCGCGAAAACTTAGGTAAAGCCAAAGAACAGTTTAAGCAAGCCTCACTTATGCTAGAAGCCTTTGAGCACTGGTTTGGTCCTTACCCTTTTTATGAAGACAGCTATAAGTTGGTAGAAGTACCTTATTTGGGTATGGAACACCAAAGTTCGGTAACCTACGGCAATAAATACGCAAACGGATATTTAGGGCGTGATGTAAGCGGAAGTGGCTGGGGATTGAAGTTTGACTTTATAATTATTCATGAGTCTGGTCACGAATGGTTTGCCAACAATATAACCTATAAAGACATAGCCGACATGTGGATTCACGAGAGCTTTACCTCCTATTCAGAAAACATATATGTTGATTATCATTTTGGAAAGGAAGCGAGCCAAGAATATGTGATTGGCATCCGTAAAAATATAGCAAACGATAGACCTATTATTGGAGCCTATAATGTAAACTCTTCTGGTTCAAGCGACATGTACTACAAAGGAGCCAATATGCTCCACAACATCAGAACCATTATTGACAATGATGAAAAATGGAGAGGCATATTAAGAGGATTGAATAAAGAATTCTACCACCAAACCGTAACCACAGCGCAAATTGAAAATTACATTTCTAAAGAGGCAGGAACAGACTTGTCGAAAGTATTTGACCAATATTTAAGAGATACTAAAATTCCTGAGTTTGAATATAGCATTCAAGGAAGCCAGCTTACATACCAGTGGAAGAAAGGTGTTAGTGGGTTTGATATGCCGCTTGATATTATAGTGAATGGCAAAAAGGTAAGAGTAAAGCCATCGACAAAAGTGCAGACTAAAAAGTTTAACAGTGCAATTCAAACTGTTGAGGTAGATCGTAACTATTACGTAACTAGTAATCAGGTTAAATAACTGAAAATCAGAGCTTAGCTAATCCTTTCTACTAAAAGACTTTCGCATACAGCCTGTGTAAAAGTTTCAGAAGCATGGTTTTGATAGCTTAAAACCATGCTTCCATCGTAAGATTCGATGGATTTTATTTCTATTTCGGTTCCTAAACTGAGTTCTCGACTGTTTAAGAATTTTAGAAACTCTTTAGATGAATGAGCAAGAGCGGTAAGCCTTACTCTTCTTCCAGAAGTAAATTTGCTCAAAGGTTCATATTGAGCTTCCGAAATATTTCCTTGTTTATCTGGTATAGGCGAACCATGCGGATCTACCAATGGGTGATCCATGATCTCATCCATTCTATCAAAGAAAATCGGGGAATTAATGTGTTCCAGTTGCTCAGCAATCTCATGAACTTCTTCCCAACCAAAACCCATTTTTTCAACCAGGTACATCTCAGTAAGTCGATGTTTCCGAACAATTAAAGCTGCGGCCTTTCTCCCCTTTTCTGTAAGTGAGAGCGGCTTATACTTTTCGTACCTCACAAAACCCTGACTTTTAAGGTTTTTCACCATACTGTTTACCGTAGGGTTACTCACCTTTAATGCAGCACTTAGTTCGGAAAGATTGACCTCAATTTTCCCAACAGACAGCGCGTATAGCGCCTTTAAATAGTTTTCTTCAGTTTGCGAAGCCATGCCTTTTTCAAATCACTCGAACAAAAGTATAAAATTTGTTCAGAATTCGTTTGTTAGATTAATCTAACATATTAGTTTTGTAATTCGAATTAATAAAATCGAACACCCTACATTTAGTGCCAATGAAACATAATTTACTATTTACGCTGATCGGAATTTGCTTGTTCACCACTTCCTATGCTCAATCAGGTAAAGTTTCTGGCGTTGTTCGCGACCAGCACGATATACTTCCATACGCCACAGTAATTTTAGTAGGAACCGACATAGGAACGAGTACAGATGCCAGAGGTAAATTTCAATTGGAGAAAATTCCAGTTGGTAAATATACACTTGCAGTAAGTTCTGTTGGTTTTCAGAACTACAATCAGCCTATCGAAATAATTACTGGAAAAGACCTTAGTCTGGATGTGGTTTTAACAGAAAGTAAATTGAACCTGAACGAAGTAGTAGTTACAGGAACAAGAACTGCAAAAAGAAGAGTTAACACACCCGTAATCGTCAATTTGATGGACAGTAAGGAACTGGACAGAGTGGTGGCTACAAACCTATCGGAAGGCTTACGTTTTCAGCCAGGCTTGCGTGTAGAAACAGACTGTCAGACTTGCAACTATACCCAACTAAGAATGAACGGCTTACAGGGTGGGTACTCCCAAATACTTATTAATGGAAGGCCAATATTCAGTCCGCTAACTGGGCTCTATGGAATGGAGCAAATTCCTGCCAACATGATTGAGCGAATTGAAGTAGTAAGAGGAGGTGTTTCGGCCCTCTATGGTTCAAGTGCTATTGGTGGTACAGTGAATGTAATCACCAAAATCCCAGATCGAAATGACTACTCCATCACCAATACCTTTCAAAGTATAGATGGAAAAGCCGCAGACAACATCCTTTCTGGAAACGGAACTTTAATAAATGAAGAAGAGAATGCGGGAGCAACCTTTTTTGTAAACAACAGAACCAGACAAGCTTTTGACGCAAATGGCGATAATTTTTCAGAAGCACCCGAGCTAAAAAACACATCCTTCGGAACTAACCTTTTCTATTTACCTACTGAAAACCAAAAGCTTTCTATAAGCCTAAGTAGCATCAATGAATATCGCTTTGGTGGAGAAATGGTAGAAAAGCCAGCCCATTTGGCTCAACAGTCAGAAGAAAGAACGCACAATGTTTTTATGGGTAGCCTCGACTATCAAGTGAATTTCAACGAAAATAAGAACTCACTCATTTTCTATTATGGTGGGCAAAAAACAGACCGCCAACACTATACTGGTATAATTCCAGATGGCGGTCAAGAATTAGACGATTTCCTTGCCAATCCACCCTATGGTGTTTCAGATGTGGTTACTCATCAAGGAGGCTTTCAAATGAATAATAGGTTTGATGAATTCTTAGGTGGAAATGCGGTTTTGACCATTGGGGCAGAATATGTTCACGATAAAGTGTATGACGAGATTGAAGCCTACAATTACCTTATCAATCAAACCACAAGAAACATAGGAACTTTTGTTCAACACGATTGGGATGTTAATGCTAAACTCAACCTTCTTGCTGGTTTTAGGCTCGACAAACACAATCTAATGGATCAAACCGTTTTTAGCCCTCGTTTGTCACTTCTTTATAAACTACAGCCAACAGCTCAAATTAGATTAGGTTGGGGAACTGGATTTAGAGCACCACAAGCTTTTGACACGGACTTACATATTGCTTTTGCTGGAGGAGGAATTTCTCGAATTTCCCTTTCAGATGACTTAAAAGAAGAGCGATCTAATAGTTTGACTGCCTCATTTAATTACGACAAAGCTACAGAACACTTTATTGCAGGTTTTACCTTAGAAGGATTTTATACCAATCTGAAAGATGCCTTTTTCCTTTCTCCATTAGGTACAGATGCCTTTGGTGAGCGTTTTGAAAAAAGAAATGGAGAGGGTGCCACGGTGCGCGGAGTTACATTAGAGGCTAGGGCCAATTTTGATTATATATTTGAAATTGATGCTGGATATACCTTACAATCTAGTTTGTTTACTTCGCCCGTTGAAAACATTGAGGGCTTGGCTTCAAAACGTGAGTTTTTAAGAACACCCAACAGTTACGGTTACGCTACACTTACCTACACTCCAGTGAAAAACTGGTCTTTGAGTGGAAATCTAGTTTATACTGGCACCATGGAGCTTGCTCATTTCGGAGGACAAAACACCGGTAATACTGAGGACAGATATTACACCTCTCCTACTTTTACAGAGTTGGGGATAAGAATTGGTCATACCGTTGATCTACCAAAAATCAAAACTGGTCTTGAATTCTTTGGAGGAATAAAGAATGTATTTGATGCTTATCAAAATGACTTTGATTTGGGTAAAAATAGGGACAGTAACTACGTCTATGGCCCAAGTTTACCACGCACCTTCTTCTTCGGATTAAAAGTGAAGTCGAACTAATTGAACATGGCAAAGCAGACACTTAACATATTAACAACTATTTTGCTTTGGTTAAGCATGCTTACAGCTAGCCATGATGGACTCTACGCTCAACAAACAAATGAAATAAACTGGCTCAATTTTGAACAACTGGAAGACTCACTTAAAACTAATCCAAAAAAAGTGTTTGTCTACTTTTATGCCGACTGGTGTACCTATTGCCACAAAATGGATCGCACAGCATTTAAAGACGAGGCCATTATTAAGCGTATAAATAAAGACTATTATGTAGTGAAAATGGATATTGAATCGGAGGACACCATTGTTTTTGGTAATACCGAATTCAAGAATAAGAATGCCAAAAAGCGAAAATCTGTCCATGAAATTCCTCTGATGATGGCCAGTAGAAAAGGAAAGCCTTTTTCATTGCCCGCAATGGTTTTATTAAATGAAAACTTTGAGGCTACCGCTCGCTATTTTCAATATTTAAATACTCAGCAAATGCTTGAGATATTAGAGAATTAAAATATACTTGACCGATATATGAAATCAGAATCGTTAAGCGAAGTCCACTCCACCGTACGAACCGATAAAAAAGGCTGGAGAAAAGTCTTGGCATTTTTAGGCCCTGCTTACTTGGTAAGTGTTGGCTACATGGATCCAGGAAACTGGGCTACCGATATTGCTGGAGGCTCTGAATTTGGCTATAAGCTAATTTGGGTATTGCTTATGTCGAACATAATGGCCCTGCTGCTACAATCTTTAAGTGCTCGCTTAGGAATTGTTAAAGGACTAGACTTAGCTCAAGCATCAAAGCATGCCTACCCAAAATGGGCTAACATTCCACTTTACATTTTAGCTGAAATAGCCATTGCGGCTTGTGACCTGGCCGAGATTGTAGGTATGGCCATTGGATTAAGTTTATTATTCGACCTTCCTCTAATTTGGGGGGTAAGCATTACAGCCTTAGACACCTTCTTGCTCCTCTTTTTATTAAAGAAAGGAATGCGGATCATGGAAGTATTCATCATTTCATTGATTTTTATCATAGGTGTTTCTTTTGTAATACAAATGATTGTTGTGGCACCTGTTTATGGCGATGTGGTAAAGGGTTTTGTTCCTTCTGACCTAGGTGGAAATGCTTTATACCTTGCTATCGGAATTATTGGGGCTACCGTAATGCCTCATAATCTGTATCTACATTCTTCTTTGGTACAAACCCGAAAAATTGACCGCTCTTTTAAGGGGCTAAAAAAGGCCATTAAATACAACTTTATTGATACCGTTATTGCGTTGAACATGGCGTTTTTCGTTAATGCTGCCATTTTAATTCTGGCCGCTGCTGCCTTCTATACCAACGGTTTTTATAATGTAGCCGAAATTCAGGATGCCTCTATCCTACTAGAAAATCTGTTTGGTAGTATTGCCCCAACGTTCTTTGCAATTGCCTTAATTGCCGCTGGCCAAAGCTCTACAATTACAGGAACATTGGCTGGTCAAATCGTAATGGAAGGTCATTTGAACCTTAGGATTCAACCGTGGCTCAGGCGATTGATTACCCGTTTATTAGCCATTGCACCCGCATTATTTACCATTATCTATTTTGGAGAAGAAGCTTTAGGTAGCCTCCTAATCCTAAGTCAGGTAGTCTTGAGTCTGCAGTTAGGTTTTGCTGTTATTCCTCTCATTCATTTTAATTCGAGTAAAAAGATGATGGGAGAATTTGCCATCAAACCTTGGGTAAAAGCACTTGCTTGGCTAATTGCAGGCATAATTGTTTACCTAAACATTACCCTTGTTATTGATGAAATAGGCTCTTGGGCTCAAAACTCTGGCGATAATCAAATCTATATTTATACGATTGTCATCCCTCTTGCCGTGGCTTGTCTTGCGCTATTGGTGTATGTGTTTATCCACCCCTTCCTGAACAGAAACAAAATCGAGGATATTGTAGAAACAAACCAATTGCCTCATGGCCAAGCTGAGGATTTCTCAGAAGGAAAAATCATTGAATACAAACACATTGGGATAACAATCGATTTCTCCGGAAACGATCAAATCATAATTCAAAATGCATTGAAGCAAGGGGGCAAATCGGCCACTTATATTTTCATACATGTGGTAGAAAGTGCTGCTGCGCGCTATTTGGGTAAGAACACTTTAGACAATGAAACCCAGCTGGACATTGATAACCTCAAGCAATATCAGAAAACATTGGAAGGTTTAGGTTATAAAACAGAGCAGAAAATTGGGTTTGGAAGCGCTCCAACAGAGATTGTTAAAATTGTCAAAGAAAGCAATATAGACATGCTTGTAATGGGTGCTCACGGCCATAAAGGCCTTAAAGATTTGGTTTTCGGAACTACCTTAGATGCAGTTCGCCATAAAGTAAGTATCCCTATTTTGATTATTAGCTAAGCAAAAACAGAGGACTTAATTTTGAAAAGGCCTTAAGCAGAATTTTCTACTTAGGGCCTTTTTCCTTACCTGTCGCCATCAATTATTCTTCCTAGGCCGCCCAAAATAGAGCCCTCTCCTTTTGAAGAACCTCCTGCTCTTGGTGCATGCTGAATAATTCTATCGGCCAGTCTAGAGAATGGTAAGCTTTGTAAATAAACAGTTCCTGTACCCCTAAGTGTGGCCAGGAATAAACCTTCTCCTCCAAAAAACATAGACTTAAGATTTCCAGCCCTTTGAATATCATAATCAATTCCAGGGGAAAAAGCGACAATACAACCCGTATCCACCCGAAGGGTTTCTCCATTCAATTGACGTTTTACAACTGTTCCGCCCGCATGTAAGAAGGCCATACCGTCTCCTTGAAGTTTCTGAAGTATAAAACCTTCGCCTCCAAAAAAACCAGCCCCCAACTTTCTATTAAAGGCTATTGAAACATTTGTTCCCATAGCGGCACATAGAAATGCATCTTTCTGACAGATAATACCTTGGCCTATCTCATTTAAATCAATAGGTATGATTTTACCGGGGTATGGTGCGGCAAAAGTTACTTTACGCTTGGCGTAGCCCATGTTAGTAAAATGAGTCATAAAAATGGACTCACCAGTCAATACCCTTTTACCAACACTTAGTAACTTCCCTAAAATTCCATTGTCAGGTTCTGACCCATCTCCCATTTTGGCCTGAAAATCAATATCTTCTTCCATCCAGTTCATTGCACCCGCTTCGGCAATTACTGTTTCTTGCGGATCAAGTTCTATTTCTACCATCTGCATGTCATCGCCATGCAATTCATAATCTATTTCGTGTGATCTCATGATTAAAAATTTGATTTGAAAATGTCTAAAAAAGGAAGCACTTCCAAACGGATTAAAGCTCTTTTTGATATTTGCTTTTCAGCATTTTGGAGGCTTGAGTGTAACCTCCTCCAAGACCATCCACAAAATGGATATGATCGGCCTCCATATTTCTAACATAACAAGAAAGAATAGAAGCGCTTGTAATGTGATAGCCAAAGTAAATTTGACCCTCATTCTCCATTTTAACCAAAGCAGAAATAAGTGACTCGCACTGATCGGCTGTACCTGATATTACAGTATTAATTCGACCATCAATTACCAGTGTATCTGAGGATTCGACCATTTTTGTTAAATAATTCTTTCCTTTCTTAGAGTTTGGCAAGTAAAACTTCCCTATCAAAGTCATGAAAGAAGCTGAAAGGGTTCTAAAGAAGTTCTTCTGCCCCAACTTCACCCTAATCTCCTCTTGTAGCTTTGTAAAGGCTGGATTCAAATTGAGCTTTGCTAATGAAATAGGGCTTCGCTTTTCTATGTCTCCATAAATACCTTCAATTTCTAGCATTACTTTGGACATGACCGAATGTTGTTCTTCTGGTTTAACTACATCCACCAAAAGGCTGAGTATCTCATTTTCTAAATTAGGGGCCTTTATTTCATTCCATCTACAGTTCATGCCTTCAAGCGATAAGTACCCTAATGGATTGGTGCCTGAGTTTAAAGGGTTAAGATTGGCCTTTAACACTTCTTCAGCATAGTGTAAACCCGAACCAACGATTACGGGCGATATCAACATTTTGGTGATTTGAGCTTTGGCGATCATTATCTTATGATCGTTTTCATAGATTTCAGAAACAGGCATTGAACCTACGCGTAAGTCTAAATCAAAACTCTTTTTTGTATTCTGTTTGTGTTCGTATAAGGCATTCAAAATGTCCTCCTTCAAACTGAAAGGAACAAGCATAGCGGCTCCGTCACCACCAAAGAAAAATGGGATATCAATACTAGCTTTATAGGCAATATTTAGCCCTGCAATAATACTCCCAGTAGCAATAAGGTTGACAAGCTGATGCTTACCATTCTTAATACTGCTGGTAGAATTCTTTATATCTGTGGTAATTACAACCCAATCGGGCGGACAGGGTGAGAACAATGTATCGTTCGACAAAAGCTGGCTGATGGTGCTCTTTTGAACGGGAAGGTGAGTATAGAACTTGATGTCTGACAATTATGATGTGCCGTAAATAGGCTTTGCCTCTGCTTTGATTTAATAATAAAATTTACTCCTTACTCTTAAGCCATTTTTCTGCTTTTCCTATTTCTTTAAACGCATGAAATTCAACGGGTTTCATTCTAAGACCTAAATCTATAGCTGAAAAGCGTGCAATAAATTTGGGAGAGAGTATATGGGCCATATAGCGTAAGCCTGACTGAACGGCCACAGGTACTACATTAGCCTCTATCCATTCATTAATCTCTAGAAAATTACTGGTGAGCAAACTGTTGTCGTTCAGTAGCTTTCTACAGCCAGATATGGCCAATAAATCTAAATAAGCTTGAGTACCTCTTTTAACATCTTCCAGTTCAATGTCTCCAATCCAGTTGATGTATATCCAACCGTTTTCTTGATCGAGGTTTGCTTCATAGAAAATCTCGTCTTGGGCGTTTCGAATGATTTGTTTGTTCATAGCGTTGTCCTCGACATGATAAACCAAAAAAATGGAAAATTGATTTAATTGGGGTAAAAAAATTCAATAAAGACAGTTAATTGACAGTAGGGATAGTGTTTCGTTTTGAGACAACTACCTTGGGTCAGAAGGATCATTTCGCTTAAAACCATGCGAAACCTGTTGAAAAAAGCCCTTTGGAAACTTCTTTACTCCTGGAAAACCCAACTTTATATCTTTGCCGCTATGTGGAATATAGGCTGTTCTAAAAAGGTAATCCCACAGACTTAAGGTCAATCCAAAATTAACTCCAGTTCTTCTTTCTTTTGGCAAATCATGCGCATGATGCCACATGTGCATGTTAGGATTGTTGAAAACATATTTAAAAACCCCCAACCGAACATTGATGTTTGCGTGGTTCCAATGCCCCACGGCCAAAGTAAACATATGAACAAAGAAGAAGTCATCAATTCCGAAACCAATCATGGCCAAAGGCAAATATTCAATGGTTCTATAAACAATGGTTTCCATCCAATGGTAACGCAAATGGGCAGCAAAACCCATTTGCTCTACCGAATGATGTACCTTATGAAACTCCCAAAGTCTTGGTGAAGCGTGTAAGAGCCTATGCACCCACCACTGGATAAAATCTCGGATGATGAACAGCATAAAAAGCTGAGCTATTTTAGGCCAAGTTTCAATCTTAAGGGCAACTACGTTTGTAAGTCCAAAAATGCCTAAAAAGTCGTTGAACAGGTTTACAAAAACATCGGAAAGGGCATTGAAAACAATAAGAGAAAATAAGAAGAAGTTGAAAAACATGTAAAAGGCATCGAGCCAAAAGTCTTTTCTAAACTTAGGTTGATCCTTTCTCCAAGGCCTTGTCCATTCCCAAACAAAAAAGAACAACGATACCAGAATTAATCCCCAAAAATAATTTTGCCAAAGAGGCTTATAATCATACTGAAAGGTGATTTCATTCCAGATATAATTAGCATATCCGCTGTACGATTCTTTCGCCAATTCCCAATACCTATTCATTTGAATTTTGTCTGTGACCACTAACATAACCATTTACCCTTTGTATTAAATAAAAGTTCCAGAATTATCACATTGGATGTTCATTTACTAATTGGTCGAAAATTCATTTAACCACTTTATTATGAAATTGAAATTAAGAAGTTCGGCAATCCTAGCATTGTCTTTGGCTACAATTGGCACGTTGCCCACCGCGCTTCATGCGCAAAGAAAAAATAACAATACTACTACGGAACAAACGGCTCCTGAAACCAAACCAGAGAAAAACGAAAAAAGCTATTCGGACCTTGTAAAAGGACTTAATGAAGATGAAGGGCTTTTTAAGCTTTATCAGAAGGATGACAAGGTAATGTTTGAAATTCCTAAGTCTGAATTGGGAAAGGACATGCTTTGGGTCACCAGAGTTGTTGCAGTACCTGAAAATTTCGGAGGCTTTATTGGTAGCGGCTGGAAAATGAGCGAACAAGTAGTGAAATGGGAAAAGGTAAACGAAAATATCTTACTTAGATCAATTTCATTTAACAATGTGGCCGACACAACAGATGCCATTTCTAAATCTGTAGCCGATAACAACCTATCGCCTATTATTGGTTCTTTCAAAATCGAAGGGCAACCTGATGATTCGGAAGCTTATTTAGTTGATGTAAGCAAATTCTTTACTCAAGACACAAAAGCGATTAGCGCAATAAGCAATGGAATGCGAACCCAGTTTCAGGTTCGCAGGCTCGATACTGAAAAGAGTTACTTATCTTCTGTAAAGAGTTTCCCTATCAATGTAGAAGTACGTCAGGTAATGACCTACGATGCCGGAAGGCCACCTTCGAATTCTGAGTTGGGATCAATGACAGTGGAAGTAAGTCAGTCGATGATTAAACTACCTGAGAACAAGATGATGCCTAGATTGGCCGATGAGCGTGTTGGTTGGTTTACTCAAAGCAATATCAACTATAGTTCGCTAAAACTAAAAGGCGATCAGCAGACCTTCTTGAAAAGATGGAGATTAGAGCCAAAAGACCCAGCTGCTTATGCTCGTGGTGAGTTGGTTGAACCAGTTAAACCCATTGTTTATTACTTAGACCCAGCCACTCCAGAAAGATTCGTGAAATGGTTTAAGCTTGGAATTGAAGATTGGCAAGTAGCTTTTGAAGCCGCTGGATTTAAAAACGCCATTATTGCTAAAGATCCCCCAAGCAAAGAAGAAGATCCAGATTGGTCGCCAGAAGATGCTCGCTATTCGACAGTACGCTATGTAGCTAGTATGACAAGAAATGCGGTTGGGCCAAGCACTGCCGATCCAAGAACTGGTGAAATTATTGAGAGTGACATTGTATGGTTCCATAACCATTTGAGATCATATCGAAACTGGTATATGATTCAGACAGGTGCTGCCAACCCTTTGGCCAGAAGTCTTGATGTTCCTGAAGATGAAATTGGAGAAATGATGAGAGCGGTAATTGCCCATGAAATAGGTCATGCACTGGGTTTACCTCATAACATGAAAGCAAGTTCGGCTTACCCAGTTGAAAAATTAAGAAATCCTGAGTTCACACAAGAGTATGGCGTAGCCCCTACCATTATGGATTACGCACGTGTGAACTACATAGCACAGCCTGGCGATGGTGTAAGCCGTTTTATCCGTAAAATTGGTCCTTACGATAAGTATTCCATTAACTGGGGTTATAGAGTTATTCCTTCTGCCAATACACCGCAAGCCGAGTCGAGCACATTAGATAGCTGGATTATGGAAAAAGCAAATGACAGAATGTATCGTTTTGGGAGCAGTAATGGAAGCAACCCAGAAGCACAAACTGAAGATTTGGGTGATAATGCTGTAAAAGCAAGTATGTATGGAATGGAGAACTTGAAGAAAGTGGTTCCTAACCTTTTAAAATGGACAACCACTGCGGGTGAAGACTATACTGAAACGAATGAAATCTATGGTGAAATCATTGGTCAATGGAGACGCTTTACTGGTCATGTTACTACCGTGATTGGTGGTATTACAGAAGATTTAAAATCAACTGATCAATCGGGTGCTGTATTTAATGTAGTGCCAGAGACGTATCAAAAAGAAGCAATGGATTGGATGCAGAAATACGCTTTCAGTACGCCAGAATGGCTTCTTGATGAAGATTTACTTAGAAGACTTGAGAATTACGGTGCTGTAAATCGCGTGAGTGCTACACAATCGTCTTTCTTAAACTCTGTACTAGACCCTACAAGAGCGCAAAGACTTATTGAGGCAGAAGCTTTTAAAGGCAGAAATACTTATACCATTTATCAACTTTTTGGTGATATGAGAAAAGGTCTGTTTTCTGAGCTCACTGCTGGTCAAGCCATTGATACTTATCGTAGAAACCTGCAAAGATCATTTGTAGAAAGGCTTGAGTCTTTAATGACAACCGATTCGAATTCATTCCAGGCCAGACAAGTAAATGTTTCGCAATCTGATATTCGACCTGTAGTGAAATCTGAATTGAAAACTTTGCAACAAGAAATCAAAAGCAATAAAAGTAAATTTACAGATAGAGCTAGCTCTGTCCATTTAGATGACTTGTTGGACAGGATCAATAAAATTCTTGACCCTAAGTAAGTTGGCAGTAAAATAAAAAGAAGGGCCCCTCACAGCCCTTCTTAATTAAGCAGAAACTTAAAGTGAATACTCCGTTTCTGAACCTCTCCGACTCTACTATTTAACCTGCACCAATAATTCAATTGATGCAGAATAGTTTGTTGTAACTAAACAACACTCTGTTCTACCTGACTAAAAATTCTATGCTTCTTATAAGGCAATAGTCTTTTTAATCATCGGTATTACTAATTAAATGTAGAGATTGAAATCCTTTAATTTTAGATGCTTTCATATCTGTTGGCTATCTTCTTATATCTGTAGATGATTGATTCAAATCTGTGTTTCACCCCAAATTCTAAGCTTGATCAATAAGCTGTCCTTTTTACGTATTGAAACGGGTAGGCCTTCATTGTTCGACATGATTACCACTCCTCCATCATTTTTGTCATACCTTTTAATATGATTAATGTTCACAAGGTATGAATGGTGAATTCTGCTAAAGAAAGACTCATTTAGTATTGACTCATACGTTTTTAGATTTTTTGATACCAGTATTTCGCTGTTGTCAATCAGTTTAAATCTAGTGTAACTTCCTTCTGCCGTACACCACATAATATCGTCTACCTTAATAAAATGAAGACTGTTTTGATCGCTTAAAACAATTTTAACGGGTGGGTTAGAGTTATTTTTAAGGCTGTCTAATAACACTCGCATTTGCATTTGAAGCATCCCTGCTTTTAATATTCGTTCACACTTAGATACGGCCTCAGTCAAAGCTTTTACAGAGATTGGTTTTAGTAAAAAATCAAGTGCGCTAAGTTCAAATGCATCTATCGCGTATTTGTTATGGGCTGTAATAAATACGACATTCAGATCATCAAGATTGAGCTTTCTTATAAGATCAATACCAGTCCCATCTGTCAGCTCAATGTCAATGAACACAAGGTCTGGTCTCTTTTCTGTAATCAATAGCTCTCCTAGCCTACAGCTTGTAGCTTCTCCAATTATTTCTACATGAGGGCAATGAATTGTCAGTAGTTTTTTGATTATCTCAATTACATTCTTCTCATCGTCAATTATAACACATCTCATACAATATTTGGGGTAATTGGTAATTCTAAGACCACTCGTGTTCCTAGTGTTTTCCCACTGGGGTCGAGCCTATTTTTTATGCTAAAACTTACTCTTTGCTTATAAAGTTTTTTAATAAGCATAATTCGTTCATTGGTAATATCCGATGCCATTGACTGATGATCTCGTTTTCTTTGGATTGCCTCTCCTACGCCAACACCATTGTCATCAATAACAATGATTATCTTTTCTCCTTTTTGGGTAAATGATACTTCTATTAGACCATTGTCCATCTTAAATATTCCATGTTCTAAAGAGTTTTCAATAAAAGGTTGAGCAAACATGGGAGGAATCATAATTTCAGAAGCTTCACCAGAAACATCTACCGATATAGTGTAATCGAAACTATTGTTAAACCTTAGCTTCTGCAATTCTAAATAATAGGTAAGTGCAGATACCTCATCTTCAATGCTAATGTATGTTCTTCGACTTCCTTCCAAAACCTTACGCATTAGCAGCGCAAATGAAGATAGGTAGTCCAACGCCTTCTCTTTAGACGCTTCGTTCATTAAATAAAACTGAATTGAAGTGAGCGCATTAAATATAAAATGAGGATTTAACTGAGTTAATAACAACTTGCTTTCAGCATTTTGGGCTAAGATTTTTTGAGTTTGCACCCTGCGTTTGTAAAACAATACAATGGACCCGAATGAAAACAGAAACACCAATGTAGATAGCGCAATTATGATGTTTTTAAAGTAGAGTTCTTGCTCGTTCAATCGCTTAATTTCTCTTAAAGCAGCAATACTATTTTCACGTATTGTTAACTCATGACTCAAGGCTAAAACATCGATTTTACGATCATTTTCGGCCATTTCTAAGCTATCTACAAGGTCATTTTTCACCATTAGTAGTTCCAGTGCTTCTTTAAACCTATCGCTCTTTTTCTCTAATTCAATTAACCATTCGTAAGCGTATATTTTACTTTTCAGGTTTTTAAATCTATCTGCCATTTCTATGGCAGTTGCGGCATCTTCAAAAGCTTGTTTAGTATTTCCGAGAGCATACCAACTTTTCGATCTATAGAGGTAAGCGTCTTTCATATAGCCCTCAGAACTTGTTCCTTCCGTTATGCTTAAAAGAGAATCAGAATAGCTGATAGCTTCCTTAAACCTACCTGTTAAATAACTGCCTGTGGTTAATCCTTTTAATGCCTGACGAAGTTCTCCAGGAAACCCTAGTCTTATCGCTATTTCGTATTCCTTTCTTGAATAATACAAAGTACTGTCCCCTACGCCCAATCGACTATATACATCCGCAAGATTTCCGAATCCTCCTGCTATTTCTAAGCTATCAATTACATCGTTTTGACTAAAGTACTCCAAAGATTTACGGTAATAAATAAGCGCTTTAGGGTAATCTAAAATTCTACTATAAAGAATGGCAATAGCGTTAATTGTTGCTCCTCGAATATTATAGAAGTTGTTTAATTCAGCAATGTCAAGAGCCCTTTCATAATTTGCTAAGGCAGAATCATATTGACCATACCTTGAATACTGAGACCCCATCTTATATAAAAAATCAGCCTCATACTCAGGCAATTCCATTATTCTAGCTTTTTCAATCGTTTCATCTAGAATAGAGAACGGAATCAAAGGGTCGCTTTGGTATCTATAAAAGATGTATAGAATGTTTTTAGCTTTAAAGTAAGCCTGCTCCGATTGTATGGCTTCCGCCTCTTGAGAGTACCTACCAATAATATCTCTAAAAGCATCATAGCTTCCATGCTCTTCTAAGAATTTCTCATAATCAAAAGCATAGAGAGAATTGTACAAAGAGTCTAACTCATCTAATAATGATTCTTCTGGCCCGGTAGATTGCCCAAAGCCTTTAGCAGCCGACAGAAAAAAGCCTAATATAAAAAACAGCCCCGTCAAGAGCTGGCTCGATATCTTAGACAAAAATCCTATCGATGGTTTGTTAATCAATTTCCTAAATCTTAAATGAAATGGCTCTGGCTATCTTCTTTCCCATTCGAAAACGCTGAGAGAAGATTTTAACACCTTTCTCTAATAACAAATAAATTATTGAATTTTACTAATTCTTAGCTTACCCGAATCCGATTCTTACCGCTCTTATATTTGGCTTTGAAAACAGCCATACATTCTTATATATTACACTTTTTAATTTTCAACAATTCAAAGCGCTAAGAATGAAACTACTACTTACGAAAACCATTCGCGCGGTTTTCCTTATGCTGCTAACAGTATGCACAATTGGCTTAAACGCCCAAAGTGACCCTACTGGAGAGTCAGCTGTAACTCGAACCTTTGCTATTACCAATGCTACGGTAATACAAGCACCAGGTAAAGAGTTGAAAGGAGCTACCGTAGTGATAAAAAATGGCCTTATTGAAGCCGTAGGAACCAATGTAACGGTACCTAAAAATGCTCAAGTAATCGATGGCAAAGACATGTTTGTTTATGCCGCTTTTATTGATGGCTTGGCAAATACAGGAGCAAAACGTCCTGAAAACATGCCACGCCCAAATAATCTTTTCAGTCCAGATCCTCCAAACGATTATGCAGGAATAACGCCTGAGCATAGCCTTTTAGACCAGTTAGATATTGAAAGCAATACTATTGGTTCTATGAGAAAAGAAGGATTTGCCATCTCTCATTCTGTGCCTTTTGGTAGAATGCTTCCAGGTGCGGGTTCTATCATCCTTTTAGGAGACAAGAAACATGCTGACGACCTAATTTTGTCAAAAGATGTATCTATGTTCACTCAGTTTGCTGGAGCTCCTGGAGCCTACCCAGGCAACGTACTGGGCATTATGGCCAAGTACAGAAACCTTTATCGCAATGCCGAAAACAATAAAAAGCACTACGATTCTTATGCTCAAAACCCAAGTGGCATAGAAAGACCAGAAAGAGACAGAGTAACTGAGGCTTTCTTTCCTGTAGTTACTAAGCAGCAGCCAGTGATGTTTGATGTATCTGGTGTTCTTGAAGTTCAAAGAGCTATGAGATTACAAAAAGAACTAGGCTTTAAGCTTATGGTTGGTAATGTAAAGCAAGCATGGGATTTAGGCCAAATGTTTAAAGATAATGGTACTGGCGTATTCTTATCACTTGATTTACCTGATGCTCCGAAAGAAGCCAAAGGAAAAGAGAAAGACGAGATGACCGATGAGACCAAAAGATTAGAAGCTAGAAAAATGGATTTCTACAAAAAGTATGCAGGTCAGGCTGGTTCTCTTGCTACTATGGGAGTAAAATTCGGTTTTTCTTCACTTGATGTAACTAGCTCTAAAGTAAAGGCTAATCTATTGACAATGATAGAAAATGGTTTGAGTGAAAACGATGCTCTTGCTGCGCTTACTACAAATGCTGCTGGCATTTTAGGAATTGATAAAATTGCTGGAACAGTAGAAGCTGGAAAAATCGCAAACGTTATCGTAAGTAATGCCCCTTTCTTTACTAAGGATTCACAAATCAAATTCATGTTTGTGGATGGAGATAAGTATGACTTCGAAATCAAAGAAAAAACTGCTGCTGGAAATGGCAACAGATCAGCGACTGCTGGAAACGACCCAATTGTAGGTTCTTGGACTTATACTTTTGAAACACCTCAAGGCGAAACTACAGGCAAAATGATCATCGGAAAAGATGGCACTCAATATACTGGAAAACTAACCAGTAATGATGGTGGTCCTGATAACGATATGCAAGAAGTGAGCTTTGTTAATGGTACTCTTAGCTTTTCTTTCTCAATTGATGCAGGAGGTCAGTCTGTTGAACTAGTTGTAACTGGAACTGTTACTGGCAAACAATACGATGCCGAGGTTTCTGTTTCAGCATTCAATTTCTCTACTCCGTTAACTGCTACTAAAGATGACGGCCAATAAAATCTGAAAACATGAAAAAGAATATTTTAATACTAACACTTATTCTCTTTACTGGCTTTATTTCAAAAGCTCAGGTAAAGAAGGGAGATGTGCTAATTAAAAACGCAACCGTTTTGACTATTACCAAAGGAACTTTGGAAAATACAGACGTTTTGGTTCGTGATGGCAAGATCTTTAGAATCGGCAAAAATCTTAAAGCTCCAAACGGAGTTCAAGAGATTGATGCTACAGGTAAATTTGTAATGCCTGGAATCATTGATGCCCACTCTCATATTGCCCTTAGCGCAGTAAACGAAGGCACAAGTCAAGTAACTGCTGAGGTAAACATGGGTGATGTTATCGATCCTTTTGATGTTTCTATTTATAGAGCATTGGCTGGTGGTGTAACTTCTACACACGCACTTCATGGTTCGGCTAACGTAATTGGTGGTGAAAGCGAGACTTTAAAGCTTCGTTACGGAACTACCAACCCTGAAGAAATGAAGTTCGAAGATGCTCCAAGAACAATTAAGTTCGCTTTGGGTGAAAACCCAACAAGAGGTGGTCGTTCTCGTGGTATTCAGCCATCAAGCCGTATGGGAGTTGAAGCTATGTTGAGAAACTCATTTAACGATGCAATTGCTTATAGAGCTAAATGGGATGCTTACAAAGCCGACAAAAATGCAAGAAAAGTAGCACCAGAATATGATTTAAGAATGGAAACCCTAGTGGATATTCTTGAAGGTAGAATTTTAGTGCACTGCCATTCTTATCGTGCAGATGAGATTTATATGTTAATGAAAGTATTCTCCGATTTCGGTATCAAAAAACTAACCTACCAGCATGCTAACGAAGCTTATAAAGTAGCTTCTGAATTGGCAGCGTTTGGAGCAGGTGCTTCAGTTTTTGCCGACTGGTGGGCATACAAATTAGAAGTATATTGGTCTACAGCATATAATGCTACCATTCTTACAAGAAATGGTGTATTGACTTCTATCAACTCTGATTCAGGTGAATTGATTCGTCACTTATTCCATGAAGCTGCTAAAACGCAGAAATATGGTGACTTAACTGACGAAGAAGCCCTTTCTTTAATCACATTAAACCCTGCCAAACAATTGGGTATCGACAATAGAGTTGGTTCAATCGAAGTAGGTAAAGATGCTGATATCGCGATTTTTGAAGGCCATCCCCTATCTGTTTACGCTATTCCGGTAATGACTTTTGTAGATGGCATTAAGTACTTCGATAGAGCTACTGATGTTGCTGACCAACGTATCTATATTAACCCTGAAGAGGCTGTTGAGAATATCACCATTTTCAACCGTCTTGACGAGGACAGATGCATGGAAGAAAACGTAGTAAGCTTCGAGGCATTATTCTCCAACAAAAAATAGAAAGAAGCTATGAAAAGAATATTCCAAATACTCATTATTGCTTTAATGGTTCCACTTCTTTCTTTCGGGCAAGAAGACGACCAAGTAATGAAGGCACGGGCGGGCAAATTTGCTCTAACAAATGCCAAAATTTATACTGTAACTAACGGTATTATTGAAAACGGTACTTTGATCATCAACAACGGTATTATCGAAGCAGTTGGTGCCAATGTTAATATTCCAGATGATGCGGAAGTAATTGACTGTAAGGGTAAAGAGATTTACCCAGGTATGATTGATTCAGGAACTAAAGTGGGTTTATCTGAAATAGGTAGTATTGATGTGTCTCAAGATTTTAGCGAAAGCGGAGCTTTAACACCTCAAATGCAAGCATTAACAGCAGTAAACCCTAATTCAGCTGTAATTCCTGTAACCCGTGTAAGTGGTGTTACTACAGTATGGACTACTCCTAGCGGAGGGTTTTTACCAGGTACGGCTGCTGCAATCAACTTGTTCGGTTACACTCCAGACCAAATGTTTGCCGGTGCAAAAGGAATCATTATGAACTTCCCTTCTACTGCTGGTGGAGGACGTTTCAGAAGAAGATCTCCAGAAGAGCAAGCTAAGGCTACTGAAAGAGCATTAAAAACAGTAAACGATGCTTGGGACAAAGCAGAACTTTATGCTAAAATCGAAAACTCAGGTGAGGTAAGAAACTACCCTGAAATCGAAGCATTAGTACCTGTGGTTAAAGGCGAAATGCAACTTTTCATCGAAGCAAACGCTGCAAAGGATATCCTTGCTGCTATTGACTGGGTGAAAACTAGAGGCTATAAAAAAGTGGTTTTAACTGGTGTTTCTGAAGGTTGGAGAGTTGCTGAAGAAATTGCTAAATCTAAGCTTCCTGTAATTGCTGGGCCTATTCAAGCTATCCCTACTCGTGGATCAGATAAATATGATGCAGCTTATGCAAACCCAGGAATTATGAGTGCTGCAGGTGTTAAAGTAGCCTTGCGTACTGGTGATACTGAAAATGTGAGAAACTTACCTTATCATGCAGGCTTCGCGGCTTCTTACGGAATGGGTAAAGAAGAAGCATTGAAAGCAATCACTATCAATGCGGCTCAAATTCTAGGTGTTTCTGATCAAATCGGATCTATTGAAGTAGGTAAGAAAGCAAACGTGTTTATTTCTACTGGTGATCCTTTTGAAACCGCTACTAAGATTACTGACTTGTTCATTGACGGCTACAAAGTACCAATGACTTCTCAGCAAATCAGATTGTATGACGAATTCTTAAATAGAACTCCAGGTGTTAAAAAGAACGACCCTGCTATCAAAATCATTAAGAAGTAAGCTTATTTCTAATACCATAAAAAAAGCGACTAGTGATAGTCGCTTTTTTTATGTCTATGATTAGTTAACTGGTCATTTGTCATTGGTAAATTAGTCAACTCAACTATTGACCAATGTCCATTGACTGCCTCAATCTTTCCTCAACACTTCAACCGGATTGGTTTTGCTAAATTGAAGCATTTTAAAGCCAATGACCACGAATAGCAACACAATCATAAAGATCCCTGCAATAAAGCCTTGGCTAGCATTCAGGCTTATCCTTACCGCATAGTCTTGCAGGTATTGTTCCATTAAGTAATAGCCAATTGGCAGAGCAAACACTAAAGCAATAATAAGGCTATAGAGAAAAGGAAGTGACAACCTGCCCAGTAATTCAAGAACACTTGCCCCAAGAATTTTACGGATACTCACGGCCTTCATTTTAGAGTTGGCAAACATAATGGCCATCCCGAAAAGGTTCATAAAAGAAAGTAAGAGCACCACCCCTGCCAAAATGCTAAAGAGCGTTGAGATTTTAGATACCTTCTGAACTGATCCATGTACTCTATCACTTAAAGCATAAATGCGCGCATCTTTAACTGGGTCAAAATTCTTCCAAATTGTTTCCAACCGTGCCATTACTGCAGTCTGATTATGGTTAGAAATCTTCAATAAATAACTATGGAACTTGGTATCAACAGCAGGCAGAAACACGTGACTCATCGGAGTTGGATTACTTACCCCCCAATCTGCATAATTACTTACTACGCCAATCACTGTTCTTGGCTTTCCATCAACATTCAAGGTCATTCCTAATGGATTTACTAAGCCATGTTGAGCCGCAAAACTCTCGTTAATTAAGCACGAATTTTCATCTGATACTCCATTGAAAGAACCTCCTTCTAGAAGCTTAATCCCCATAGTTTCAAAGAAGTTTTCCGATACAAATATTCTAGAAGGATTATCTTGAATAAGGCTATCCCCCATTTGAATCTTTACTTTAGAGAAACCATTGAAATTAAGTGGAAATGGCCCTTTGGCTACTTCTACTACTCCAGACACTGAACGCAACGACTCTAAAAGCACTGTGCTATTCTTTTTCATTTCTGGATTTGTATTGTCGAAGGACAGGATGTTTTCAGTCGAATAGCCATTATCGAATTGGGCCATTTCAGAAACTTGAAGCTTCAGAACATAAACTCCGAAAACCAAGCAGATGGTAATCACGAATTGCGTTGTAAGCAAAACCCGTTTCATCACAAAGCCAGAACCTGTTGGGCTTGAAAAACCAGAAAGTACTTTTACAGGGTTCAATTTAGAAACTATAAATGCAGGATATAGGCCAGCAATAAGACCTGTAATAAGTGTAAAAGTGATTAAGAATATAATCACTTCAGGTTGATCCATCCTCAAACTAATAGGCACTTGAAGCAAATCGGAAACCCACTTTCCAGAAATTTCCAAAGCCACGACCGTTAACAATAATGATACAGCCGCATAAACTACTGATTCGACTAAGAATTGACTTCGAATGGTGCTAACATTTGCACCATTTACCTTTCTAACCCCAACCTCTTTCGCCCTTTTTAAGGATAAGCTCAACGCAATGGCTACGTAGCCCAAAAAAGCACAAAGCAACACACCTATGCTAACATATAGTATCGTCTTTATCATTTTTTTAGAGGCTCCAAAAAGAGAATAAAACTGTGCTCCATAATCATAATGAGAGTTCCCCCAGTAGGCGTCCGCTAGTTTTTCGGTGTATATCCCTTTCAGCCCTTCTGTAGACACCATTGTTTGGGCAGTCCTAAGCAGGCTCGCTTTGAAACGATTAACGTCAGCTCCTTCTTTTAACAAAACATGCGTTAGCATTGCATCTCTATCACCACTGGCTTTAGTATCCGCCACAAACTGATCCATTGAAAAGAAGATTCCGGGATTTAATATTGATAATTCAGACACTTCTTCAAGCACTCCGCTAATTAAGAATGTTCCTTTTTCATGAACCAAAATTTCCTTGCCAATTGGGTTTTCATTTGGAAATAGACTTTCTGACAAAAAGCTTGAAATCACTATTTTCCCTGTACCCGCCAAAGCATTTTCAGGATTTCCATATTTAAGCGGAAAGCTAAACACATCGAACACATTGGGGTCAGTATAAAAGGCCTTTGTTTGTCTAATGAAAGATTGATTATCCTTACTTAAGTGGACTTCTCCGTCATAGGAATTAATCACGTTGACAGCCTCAATATCTGGACTTACATTCGGCATTTCTGCTACCATATCCGCTGATATATATTGATGATATCGCTCATAATCTAGCATCACCCTATACACCCTATCCGCATTGGCGTGATTTAGATTTCTGGAATATTCATAGCGTACATAGAGCCCAGCCATCACAAAGCAATACATGCCCAAAGCCAATGAAAAGATCATAAGCAGTGTGTAACCCGTATTTCGTTTTAGGTTAGTAAAAGCTGATTTTATATAATTCCGTAACATAGCGTATTGGTTTATTAGTTAATTGGTCATTAGTCAAAACGAAACCAGTTTTTGACTTCCTTCTTCGGTCTGCCAACCTTCTTTCACTCCTTCATTAATCCCTTAATTCATTGCTTCATTCGTCTTTCAATATCT